>Ga0172380_10004921_pt1 | contig 16720 bp, 18 predicted proteins | sample Leawe162metaG_FD_119747 | JGI IMG/M metagenome (GOLD analysis project Ga0172380, IMG submission 119747) | Leachate microbial communities from a municipal landfill in Southern Ontario, Canada - Leachate well 162 metaG | ecosystem: Engineered > Solid waste > Landfill > Unclassified | place...
AAAAAGGCGATTATGGCGCTGTCTTGGGCGGTTAAAGAAATGGAACGTCGGTATGACATTTTAGAGGCGGAAAAGGTACAAAATATCACTTCTTACCACAAGAATATTTATCGACCCGCTAAAGCTGAGTGGGAGAAGCGGGGAGCAAAAAAATCCGAACAATCAGCTCTGCCAGAATCACTCCCCTACATAGTAATTATTATTGATGAGTTAAACGACATTATGCAAGCTTATCCTAGAGAGATAGAAGCTATGGTGATACGTTTAGCACAAATGAGTCGAGCGGTGGGGATTCATTTGATTATCGCCACCCAACGGCCTTCAACCAGTGTGATAACAGGCATGATCAAGGCCAATATACCAGCCCGGATTGCCATGGCAGTAGCTTCACAAATAGATTCGCGTACGATTATAGATACTCCTGGAGCAGAGAAGCTACGCGGCAGTGGTGATATTCTTTATCTCGGATCAGACTCGCCCCGCCCCGTGCGTTTACAGGGCTTGTATATTTCTGAAGATGAGGTCAGAGCACGAGTGCAGGCTTTGACCGAGGTGGATAATATTACGATAAGGGAGACAATAGATCTGGGTGAGTCGAGCAAGTATAGTAACGATTCAATCTTCAATTCAATGGTGGGAGACGGTGATGTTGATGATGATCTGTATGAAGACGCCAAGGCAGCTGTCATCGAAGCTGGTAAAGCCTCCACTTCTTATATCCAGCGCAAACTCCGCATCGGCTACTCCCGCTCGGCTCGCTTAATGGATATGTTGGAAGAGAGTGGGGTGATCGGCCCAGCTGATGGGGTAAGTGCGAGGGAGGTTTTAAGTAAGAAATAAAATCGTAATTTAACATAAAGTTTGAGTACTAAATATTGAATATTCATCTAACAAAAAGTTTAATTAAACAAACAACTCCTAAGAAAGAAATGGTGTTAATTAAGTGTTTTTTGTAAACAATTGACACATTAGTTTTTTGCCTGAAATCTGGTATAGTTTAATATAAATATGGCAAAAAAAGTTGCAAAAAATACTAAAAAGTCAAAATCTATCGCTGTAATGACAGTGGCTGAGTTTGAACGTGCCAATAAAACTGAACTTCGAACAAATGATAAAAACATGAAGCTAACAGAATACTTCGAAAAGAAGGGTTTTCCTGAGTTTTCAAAACTATTGACGGCATAACACACTATGCCTTCGTCGCCATTCTCCTTTATTTCCGATGCAGTGTTACGAAGTAACATCGAAGAGGTATTTGAGCATATTGCTAGGTTGCTAGAAATTGTTGATAATCCCCACTATTCCAGCGAGGCCAAGAGTGCTTTTTGCAAATCTATCATTATTCATACAGGATCTGTCATTGAGGCTTTACTATACACACTGTTGGACTATCGCTATTCTGACGACGAGATAAAAGAGTATTATGCTAGCTGGCAATTAAAACCTTTCCATCAGCTCCATATGTTGAATTCAAAACATCAGGTTGTGGCCGGACAATATAAGCTAGTTCCAAGTAGAACTGGTAAGACAAAATTAAATCTTTCTCAGGTGTGCGATTTCCTTAAAGTGAAAGAGGATATTGATGATGACTTTCACAAAAAGGTCACAAAGGTTCGTAACTTGCGTAATGAGCAACACCTCGCCACCCAAAAGAAGTTAAAAACCTATACCCATAAAGAAGTTGAAGAGGTATTTAAAATAGCAAGAGAAATAAAAGAATTTGTTCGCAACGAACTACAGTAATTGAGAAAAGGTGGCTAAAATCAGGTTTTATTAACTATACGATGGAAGATAGTATAATAAGTATATGAAAGATTTTCCCGAACAGTCACAAATTGTTATCTACAAAGCACCAAACGGCGAAACAAAGATCGATGTGCGTTTTGATGGTGCAACCGTGTGGTTGACACAAGACGCGTTGGCAGAACTCTACGACAAAGGACGTTCTACAGTCGCAGAACATATTCAAAATATCTTTAGTGAAGGGGAACTTTTGATTGATTCAGTATGTCGGGAATTCCGACGAACTGGTACTGACGGTAAAGGATATCAGGTTAAATACTACAATCTTGAACTCATTATTGCGGTAGGTTATAGGGTAAAATCACCACAAGGTATGGCTTTTCGTCAGTGGGCAACCGCCCGACTGTCTGAATATATTGTCAAGGGATTTGTGGTAGATGATGAACGACTCAAGAATCCCGACCTCCCATTTGACTACTTTGAAGAACTCACTAGACGCATTGCTGATATTCGCACCTCGGAAAAACGTTTCTACCGAAAAATCACTGATATTTATGCGACAAGTGTGGATTATGATCCAACGAGTGAAGACAGTGTTTTATTTTTTAAAACCGTCCAAAACAAAGTCCATTTTGCCATTACAGGGCAGACGGCGGCAGAGATTGTGGTTAGTCGCATTGATGAAAAGAAGGAAAAAATGGGTCTCACCTACACGCGGGGAGTCAAACCCACCAAAGAAGAAGTGACGATTGCGAAGAATTATCTAAATCAAGAAGAATTATTGCAATTAAACAATTTAGTCGAGCAATACTTGGTTTTTGCGGAAGGTCAGGCCATGCGTCGTATACCCATGACGATGCAAGACTGGATAGATAAACTGCATGGTTTTTTACAACTAAACGAACGTGATATCTTAAAAGACGCAGGAAAAATATCTCACGAAATGATGATGGAAATTACTAACGAAAAGTTTAACCAGTACAAGGTTCAAGAAGCCACTTTTGACACGGAGTTTGACGAGGTGCTACTTAAGACTCTACAACTAACCAAAGAAAATAAGTCCAAGAAAAAATAATGGAGCAAACAAAAAATTAGTAAATTACCAAGGTCGGTCTTTTGGAAAAAGGAAATAAACTTTTGAATTGATTGCTCTCATACACTTGTTTCAGGGATTTGCTAGAAGAGGATGGCGTGATTGGTCCATAAGAGGGAAGTAAGTCTAGGGAGGTGATGGTTGATAATGATTAGTAGTGTGAGAATCAACAAATTGGAGAAAATCTTTATAAATGGTACTCTTTTCATATGAATGATTCTGATAAATATAATTCAATTGTCGAGAGAATCAGGAAGTTTTGCGGAGATCGAGATTGGTCTCAGTTTCATGACCCTAAAAATCTTGCAATCTCCTTACAGCTAGAATCCTCCGAAGTGCTTGAGCTTTTTCAATGGACTAAAGATAATCAAATGAAGCCTGGTAAAGATGAAGAGATGGCAGACGAGTTGGCTGATGTTTTGTATTGGCTCATTATGATGTCGAATCACTATGATATTGATTTACTCCAAGCCTTAGGAAAAAAGATGGATAAAAACGAAAAAAAATATCCAATTGATAAGGCGAAAGGAAAATCTGATAAATATACAGAACTCTAAATATGTCAGAAATTGTATCTTTTCCTTTTAATAATGAAAGTTTTGATCAAATCAAAGAATATAAGTTCGGTAAAAACTGGCCGGTGGTTTATGTTATAGAAAATAAAAAGGAAGTGTACATTGGGCAGACTATCAATGCTTATTATCGAAGTAAGCAGCATTATGAAAATCCCGAACGAAGAAAATTGGATCAAGTACACGTTATTTCTGATGAGGAGTTTAATGTGTCCGCAGCATTAGATATTGAATCATGGCTAATACAATACATAGCAGCAGATGGTAGATATCTTATTCAAAATGGAAATGGTGGATTAAAGAATCATAATTACTATGAAAAAGTAAAGTATAAAACTAAATTTGAGAGCGTATGGGATATGCTGCGAGAAAGTGGTATTGTCACAAATACGCTTGCTCATCTAAAAAATACTGATCTATTTAAATACTCCCCATATAAAACACTAACTGAGGACCAGCTCCAGATTGCAAAGGCGATAGTAAAAGATATTAAGAGTGGCAAAGCGACATCGTTTATTATTTCAGGTAAGCCTGGTACTGGTAAAACAATTTTAGCTACATATCTTTGCAAATACATGCAAGAGAAAGAGGAAACAAAAAATCTCAAACTAGGTCTTGTTGTTCCAATGGCTTCGCTACGAGTCACTATCGGAAAAGTTTTTTCAAAAATTAAAGGCCTTAAGTCAAGTATGGTAATAGGTCCAAATGATGTCGTAAAAGAGAAATACGATATCCTTATTGTGGACGAATCTCACAGACTCCAGCGTCGAAAGGGAATTATGGGTTATGGAAGTTACGATGCTGTAAACAAGAGACTTGGACTTGCATCTGAATCTACACAACTTGAATGGATAATGAAATCTTCTAAATTTCAAATATTTTTTTATGACAAAAATCAAAGTATTAAGCCAGCTGACATACGTCCACAGGATTTTAGAGCAATAAATGCAAAGCTATATGAATTAAAGACTCAAATGCGTGTGGAGGCAGGTGAGGATTTTATTGAGTTTGTAGATGCTTTGTTTAGTGAAGAAAATCCTAAGAAAACCTCGTTTAAAAATTATGACTTCAAAATTTTTGATGATATTCGCTCAATGACAGAAGCAATCAAAGAAAAAGATAAAAAACATAAACTAGCTCGCGTTGTTTCTGGATATGCATGGCCTTGGCACACAAAACCAAACGGAAAATCAAATCAAGATTACGATATAGAAATTGATGGACTTAAGCTGATTTGGAATTCTACAGCCAGGGATTGGGTAAATTCGCCAAATGCACTAAACGAAGTTGGTTGTATACATACCGTACAGGGATATGACCTAAACTATGTGGGTGTGATAATCGGTCCGGAACTTTCATATGATCCAGTCCAAAAAAAATTAAAGGTAGATAAAGCAAAATATTTTGATACCAATGGTAGGAATGGCATCACTGACCCTGCAGAACTTGAAAGGTATATTGTAAATATTTATAAAACACTGCTTACTCGAGGAATTCTTGGAGCTTATGTGTATATAGTGGATGCAGAACTTAGGAAATATATTAAAAGTAAAGTAGACGGTATTTCTGTAGAATCAATTAAAAAAGTTTACGAAGTAGAGCCAATTAAATCACCCTATGTCGGCACATTCATCGAAATACCTTTGTTCGATTCAATTGGTTGTGGCGACCCAATGTTTGCTGACCCCACTGTTCAGGAATTGTATCCAGTACCCAGTAATTTAATAGCAAAAGGTGCAAAATATTTTGTATTAAGAACATCTGGAGATTCTATGAATCAACTAGGTATAAATGATGGTGATTTAATATTGTGCCAAAAGAACTATCAGGCTTCTAGTGGAAGTATTGCAGTTGTCATGATCGGTGATGATGCGACACTTAAAGAAATACGTTATGAAAAAGATGGTCTACTGCTAATCCCTAGATCGACTAATCCAATCCATAAGTCTAGAAAACTAACAGAATATGATGATGGATTTAAAGTTCTTGGAGTATTTGTAAGGAAATTATGAAAATGACAAATCTGTAGTTTGTGAGCAAGCTAAAAACTTTTAAAATTCAAAATTAAGGATTATTTTAAGGTTATTGAGCAATCTTGGTTCGCAGGTTGATTTGATATTGAATACGTTTTGTTTTAATCATGTCTTCTAGTTCTGGTATGGTGAGCAATGAATATGAAAGACTATTTTCGTGCAAGCTCACAAAGCAAAACTTATACTTTTCACCAAGCTTTTCAGCTAAATCAAATTCATTTTTAGTAGCTCCGAAGAAAAAACCGTGTGGATTATTCGGAAGATATTTTTTAGTTGTTTTTAATTCCACAAAAATAATATTATCTATATCGTCGATGGTTATTGAATTATTGTCTTTAGAATTCTTGATGTATATCAAATCAAAAGCACGGTAAAAGCTACTATTGAGATTAAACATGCTCATAAGTTTTATTCTACTTTCTTTATCAAGAAGGATAAAATCAGAATCTTGCGATATTAAATAGGAAAGAGCTTCTTTTTCGGTTGTATTATTACTTCTAGTGAGTATGTATGATTGTGGACTTGCCATATTTAGATCTTACATGATCTAGAAAAAAGATCTAGATCAAATTAAATTAGATTTAAAATGGTATCGAGAGAAAAAGGGACTATCCCTATTTACCGGTAAAATATCCATGTCGTACCTCCAACGCGAGCTTCGTTTTGGCAATACAGCGACAGCTTAGTTGATGGAACTGCTAGAGTGAAAAGGAGTCTTTTCCCGTTTGCTACATTCATTATACGCATGCATTGGTACAGCAATTATTGAGTCAGACTACTGTTTTTTACCTAGTTTAGTAAAGAGTCAACTTGTTTGCGAATGATTAATACTTATCGTTATTGCTAATAATATTGCATCCTATATTATATTACTTATGAACTTTAATGGTTATCTCTATAATATAACGAGGATTGGCAATCTTCCGTCTATAATAGAAAAGGGAATTCTTTCCCAAAATGAGTGTGATTCTCAAAGAGTTACGCATCAATCTTTTGCGCTTGCGTCAGTTCAAGAAAAAAGAGATAGCAAGGTAGTTCCAAATGGCTTGAGTATTCACGACTATGCTTGTTTGTACTTTGATCCAAGAAATAAAGCTATGTTTCATTTGAGGCATAATGACACACATTTTTCTGAAATTTGCATTCTGGTCTTAGGGGGGATAGAGCTTTTAAATGTTGAAGGTGCTGTTATCTCAGATATGAATGCAGCTGCTGCAATGGTAAATTTTTATCCTGCTAATGATGTTACAGTTTTGAACTTTGATAGAATATATGCAAAATATTGGACTCACCCCGAAAATCCTTCTGATGAAAGATTGCACGGATATCAGAAATGCGCTGAATTATTAATACCAAACAGAATTGATTCTTCTCATATACTGGGAGCATATGTACAGTCGCAAGAAATGGGGGATCAAATTATAGGAATGTGTCAAAAAGTTAAGGTTGATAAGGGCAAATTTTTTCTATAAAAAGAGCTATAATTAAATTAATCTTATGCTAAAGGTACTTATTGGAGATATTTTTGAAAGTAGAGCACAAACCCTTATGAATACCGTGAACTGTGAAGGTGTGATGGGTAAGGGTATTGCACTTGAATTTAAAAAGCGTTTTCCTGAAATGTTTAAAGAGTATGTTGCTAACTGCAAAGCTGGTGTAGTTAAGCCTGGCATTTTAACAATTCACCAAAACTTGTTTCAAAATGAAAAAATTATAAATTTTCCTACTAAAAAACATTGGAGATCACCCACTCTAATTAAGGATATTGAAGATGGTTTGGATTATTTTGTTGAACACTATAAAGAGTGGGGAGTTTCATCTGTTGCTATTCCGCCATTAGGCTGTGGAAATGGTGGTTTGTCGTGGGATGCTGTTGGACCTTTAATTTATTCAAAAATTAAAGATCTGGAAATTGACATTACATTATTTGCGCCTTTTGGCACAAACCAAGATAAGTTATCTATAGATTTTCTCAAAAATAACTTAAATCTTAATAATAAAGAAAAAGGCAATTATTTAAGAGGTGTTGTTAATGAAAATGAGGTTCTTATACTCGAAACTTTGTATAGATTACAGCAAAGAATCTACGCAAAACCTATTGGTAGAATAATGTTTCAAAAAGTCTGTTATATTTTGACTGAAACTGGCGCACCAACCTATTTAAACTTTGTCGAAAATAGCTATGGTCCGTACTCTGAATCTGCAAAAAAATCCTTAACAATTTTAGCAAATAACAATCTAACAATTGAAGACAAAGTTGGTGGAATGTTTAGGACAAGAATAACTTCAGAGTACCTAAAGTTAAGAAAAGAGAAGGCAGATCTTATTGAGAAAAACGAAAAATATATAGCAAAGACCGTTGATTTGGTTTCTAGAATTAAAGATACAGATCAGGGTGAAGAAGTTGCAACTGTAATGTATGCTGCGAAAAAACTCGAGTCACAGCGTAATTCAGTTCCTGTCGATACAGATGTCCTTAAATATATTTTTGATTGGAAAAAAGATTGGAAGAAAGAAGCTAAAAAACAAAGCTCATTACTTGAGATTGTTGAAGGTCTCACAATGATGGGCTGGATAAATGTCACGCTTTCAGAATCTGTGTAAGATATAATTAAATAATCAGTCTAGATACATAAAAAGGCATAAAAAGGGGAATGTCCCCATTTACCCGAGGAAATTGGGAAATTAGTGTATAGAATGCTATTCTTTTCAGATGGCAAGGAGGAGAAGGCAAGAAGTTAATCTTTTCGATGAAATACTCGACCTTTTTCTAGATATTGGAAAAACATTACCTTGGTGGGTGACGCTGCCAGTGGCAGCACTGTTATTTTCGTTTGTTCCACTTGAAATACCATCAGAGATTCAGGCGAGTGAACCAACCGCTTACCTTGGAGTTTTTTTTGGTATTTTCTTTAAATTTCTTTTTAAATACCTCGTGCCACTTGCGCTGTTTTTGGGAACCGTTATTTCTTTAGTTAGCAAATTTAAAAAGACTTTGCAGACAAGTAGAGGCCCTTGTCCTCGCTGCGGATCAGACTTGGTAGAAAGGGAAGGGTTAAAAGGTAGTTTCGTAGGCTGTAGTTCATTTCCAAAGTGTCGGTATACAGAAGATCTTTAATGAATCAGAGTATATATAGACTTCAGTATTAGATTTTAAAATGACTACCCCTTTATACATCTTCATCGTCGGTTTGCTTATAGTGGCGTGGCTTATTTTGAGGCGAATATACGAGAGTAGGCCAGTGATCGAGGCCACTGTGGAGGAGTACAAACTAGCTATTGATGAGTTTAATCTTTTATATAACGGTGAGCGCTACGTCTCCTACCGCCTAGATCAAAGGTGGCGAAATAAGTATACCCATCTTAATAACCAAATCAGTGGTTATCCAGTAATTCTCTTTTCTTCTCGAGATAGAGAAATACTCACTGATTTTAAAATTTGCTTCAATACTGATGACAATGTTCGTAAAGAATTCAATGAAGAATTTGTAGAAAAACAAAAAGTTTCCAATAATGACTTGTTTGATTCTTTAATGCCGTATCCTTTGGATGAACAACAAAGAGATGCCATTCTTCATGACGAAGACAATACGCTTGTCATCGCTGGAGCAGGGACAGGGAAGACGACCACTATCATTGGGAAGATTGCCAGTGTATTGAAAAATAGTTTAGCTTCAAGTAACGAAGTTCTGTTGATATCTTTTAGTAAGCATGCGGTTGAAGATATAAAAAAGGAGTTGAGCAAGGTTGGACTCAGCGATGGGGTTACTGTCCAAACGTTTAATGCCTTTGGATATGGAGTCACTGGAGAGGTTGAAGGTAATAAACCAAATCTTTTGTTTGGTGGCAGTGCTAATGCTGACAGCAAGGCCAAAGATCTTCTAAACAAGGCCCTGCATAATAACAATTTGGACAGAAAACTAAAAGTTAGGGTAGCGAATTTTTTTCTCTATTACGTTTTTCCGCAGCCAGATGTTAAGTCGTTTGAAACCTTAGATGAATACTATTCATACGTCAAATCTATCAAGCTCGTCACTTTTCAGGGTGAAGTAGTAAAGAGTTTCGAGGAACTAAAAATTGCCAACTACCTGTATTTAAACAGTATTGAATATGTATATGAAAGCTCGTTTGATGAAAGACTAAAAAGTGCAAAATACACCTCTTACAAACCCGATTTCTTTTTGTCGGAACATAATATAACTATTGAGCATTTTGGGATTGATGAGCAGGGAAGAGTTCCAAAATTCTTTACTAGTGATAACGAAGGGAGTGCGACGGAGAAATACCGAAAAAAAATGCAGTACGCCAGAGATATTCATAAGGAACACAATCGGATCCTTATCGAAACATATTCGTTCGAAGAAATGTCCGGAAATTTGCTCAGTAACCTACAAAAAAATCTTGAGAACACTGGCGTAACACTGAGGCAGCGCTCATTGGATGAAGTGTTGCAGAAAATTACAGTCGGCAAGAACTTCTCCCCATTCATTGATCTTGTGTATTCATTCCTTACTCTTGTTAAATCAAATCACGTTTCACTCGAACAGCTTCGGGAAATGCAAGAATCTCAAAATAACGAAAGAATATCCACCTTTATGGATATCTTTATCTATCTATTTGGAGTGTATGAGACATATCTGAAAGAGCATGATGAAATAGATTTTAATGACATGATCATTAGAGCTACGGAGTATATTGAATCTGGTCGGTATCGACACCCATATAAGTATATTTTGGTTGACGAGTTTCAAGATATGTCAGTTGGGCGCTATAGAATACTCAAAGCATTGCTCGATCAAAATGAAGAAACAAAACTTTTTGGGGTTGGTGATGATTGGCAATCAATTTTTAGATTTACTGGTAGCGACCTCTCTATTACTGCCTCATTCGCTAATTATTTTGGTTACACCCACTATGCGAAGTTAGAATCAACCCATCGTTTCAATAATAAAATTCTCAAATATTCCAGTGCGTTTATTCAGAAGAACCCAGCCCAATTAAAGAAGAATCTTAAAACAGATTTTATTGTAGATGAAGCTTACAAGGCACTTGATATTCGAACGTATGAGGGAGGTCAGGACTCGACTGCAGATCAAGAAATAATAAACCTCCTAGAGGAGATACAAAGTAGATCAAAGGATGGGCTCAAACAATCTGTTCTCTTACTCGGTCGGTACAATCAAAACAAACCCGCGCGACTCGGTGAAATGAGAGCCAGATTTAGTCATTCTCTAGACATAGAATTCTTAACGGTTCACAAAGCTAAGGGGGCCACTTTTGACTACAGCATTCTAATTGATGTAAATGCTGGGCTACTTGGATTCCCATCAGAAATCATAGACGATCCGTTGCTCCAGCTTGTACTGCACAAAGGGGACAGCTTCAAAAACGCTGAAGAGAGAAGGCTTTTTTATGTGGCACTGACCAGGGCAAAAAACACTAACTACATTCTAACCCAGAAAGGTAGGGAGTCTAAATTTGTAAGGGAATTACAAAAGGTCAGTCAGAAAGACCAAGAACAAGAAGTTTCGAACAAAGTATGTCCGCAATGTCACGGGGAACTAGTGGAGAGACAAGGTCCATACAGCACTTTTTATGGATGCAAAAACTATCCTCTGTGTGATTACTCTCTTACCAACACTAAAGGAAAATAATTTTCAGGAAATAGAGACAGGGGCAGTATATTTGCTTTTTGACTGTCCCTATTTACCTCCAAATATCCTGCGGTCATCTTGATCTTCCGTTGAGTGGTCGATCCGATGGTGATGTTCGTGGTGTTGAGGGTGCTATTTCCGAGAGACAAATATGGGATATTGATAGTGCACGAGAAAGGACTCGCCGGATGTTTCTACTCCCAGATGTTCCTGATCATATTCTTTGAGAAAACGCTCGATGATCGCATGAACTTCGGTCAGATACGTCTGCTTCTGCTCGAGAATTTTCGCTTGGAGTGCTTGGTCTGCACCTTCTTCTGCCTTCTTGAGCGATACGCCATTCACTCTCTCCCAGAGCTCTTCGGGAGTCCAGGTGTTTGGTGCCGCATAGCCGACGAGCTCCGTGTTCGAGAAGCCCGCATGCGCCGCCAACAGAAAGTACTCCGGAATAGATGTCCAGTGGTAGGCATTTGCTTCACGGCCATACGGCAGCGAGGGAAGATTGATGATTGCTGTGCGTAAGCGGCAGTTCACGTCGGTTCCTGAACTCAGCTGATTGACCAAGTATCCCTGCCCAGTGAGGTTTCTTCGCGCATTGACCATCAGCAACTCTTGGTCCTCGAGTGAGTTATAGTGGTGGACCGCTCGCATCGAGATGAGATCGTAGGGGACCTCTGCGGTATATTCTTTGAGTTCGGTCAGCGTGCAGGCATATCCGGTCTTCTTCGCCTCCTCCAGATACTTGGGATTGCCATCGACAAGCTCGGTCTCGACCAGAAATCCCCGTGCTTGGAGTTCTCTCGTGACAACCTTTGCCAGGAACCCTTCTCCACAACCGAAATCAGCATAGCGGAGCCGTTTGGGGAGTTCATCGCCAAGAGCCCGCACGAGCAGGTCAACAAATTCTTGTGCCCGTAGCAAAGAAGAAAAATATCCGCCATGCACGAGGCCGATGCTGGTCTGGGCACTCAGGTCCGCGGTGACCCCGGAGGCACGCGAAGCCGGAGTCAAGGAATCCGGTACAGTATTCGCCGTCTCATCTCGAGAATAGTCGCTCATGCCCATACGATAACATCATCACATCGCTTGGTCGAGAAGATATTTTTTTAACTGTTTACTTGTTTTGAATTTTTTTTAAGAAAAGCCTGCCAGAAATCTTTCGAAGTTGGCAGGCTGTTGTTGTGTCACATTTGTTCGGGGTCCCCTCAGTTTTTATTTACGCGGCAAGATCAATGATTACCCTGCGATGCATTGTTTGTCCGCTTGGGACAGATAATGGATTTTCGGTGCAATTGACCCAACCCTTCTCTGGGTCGTCCGTTTCGTAATCAGTGATTGAAAAAGTGAAATGATGATCCTTAACGGATATTGTCACCCGATCGTTTACTTCGCCCGTGTCCGAGTTTGGTCCGAATGCGCGGTAAAGTTTGGACGCCATCTCAAACAGGTCGATCTCCTCGTCTACAATGACTTCGGCAGCTGGTGCGGTTATTCCCACATAGCCACTTTCAAAGCCACAGTGACGGAAGTCGTCCGGTTCCATCTTACGATCTATACCAATATTTTGATCAGAACGAATTTCTTGCATAAGAACATACGCAGAAACCAACGCACCTTGGAAATCTTCTCCAAACATGCAGAAGGGTACTTGCGTAACCAAAAATTGATGATTTTCTCTAGCTAACTCTAATCGGTCCATTTTGAACCTCCTCTTATCAATAGTGTTGGGGGCATTACTATGCATTAACTTTGTAAAAATTGCAATAAAAAACGTGTAGCAATATAACATGCCGCTTATGAATCGAGTGACAGTTGGAGAAACGGTCTACCATGGGAAAAAGGGGACTGTGAACCGTACCCCCCATTTACCGCTGTATTCCTGTGTCAAATATTCACGTATCCTATGTTGACTTTTTTTACATTTTAGCTACACTTCAACTATGACTAAGACAAAGTATAGCCAAACTATAAAGGGCTTACGGGAAGTGAAAGGGATTACACAAGATGAAATGGCCAAAAAGCTCGGCATGTCTCGCCCTACTTATATAGCGGTAGAAAAGGGTACTCGCGAACTAACAGTGAGTGAATTTGATGTACTCGCAGGTGTGCTGGGTGTGTCTATGGACGAGCTGGAGCTTGGAATGGTTGCTGATTTTGAAAAATATAAGCAGATGATTTTGTTGTATTTAAGAAATAGTAGGAAAGAGGGTGTCCGACGCACCAAGCTCGCCAAGCTCGTTTATCTAGCTGATTTTGCGTGGTTTTATTATCATCTCAAAAGTATGAGTGGCATGCTCTATCGAAGACAAAAATATGGTCCAGTGCCAGATGCTTACTTCCGTGCGTTATTGGAGCTTGAAGAAGAAGGTAAGATAAATGTCACTACAGAAAATGATGATGATAAGGTTTCTTACACATATCACGAATCAAGTAGCAATAAAGCGCAAAAGCTTTCGGCTGTTTCTGCAGATGAAGAGGATTTGATGAATAAGATATTCACTAATTGGAAAGATAAACACGGTGCCGAGTTGGTGAATTTTACCCACAATCAATTACCGTGGGCGATTTGTCGTGAAGATGAAATCATTCCGTATGTGCTCATCACACAAGAGGATCCAGATAATATTTTTTAGGTCTCATGAATGGATTGTATACGGTTGAGATTGAAGATTTTGCAGAGCGACATTTTATTAAAAAATTTCGTAAAAAATACAAGCAGAATTGGGAACTAACAGAAGACGCGATACGTGCTATGTATGAACGTGTCGATAGTTTACTTGAGAAGAAAAGAGCAAATATTATTTGCGATGTAGATGGAGTGCGGATTATTAAATCCGAGTTTTCTATTGTTGGTACCAATATCTCTCCAAAATCTTCTGGAAATCGTTGTATTGCAGCATGTATTGTTACAGAAAAGACTGTGAAAATTTTGCTGGTTTATAGCAAGAATGACTTATCCGAACACAAAGAGACGTCGGCTTGGAAAAATCTCATTACTGAAAATTATCCAGAATATAGCAGTTTGTTTACATAATTCTTTTTAGTAAATAGGGACAAGGACAACATAATCAGGTATATAAAAAACCTACCAGAAGTCTTGCGACGTGGCAGGTTGTTATTGTGTCATTATAAATTAGTCTCTTTACTATCTACAATGATGAGGTCCAGAACTGATTGCATTGATTTGGAGATTTTTTTCTCGGTTATGATGCAAGACTAATGATTACTCTGCGATGCATTGTTTGTCCGCTTGGGACAGATAATGGATTTTCGGTGCAATTGGTCTAGACATTTAGAATTTTTCTTTCGCATAAAAAACCCGGAAGATTTCTTAACCATAGATCTTGCCAAAACAACACATGGAGGAGTCGAGATTGAAGCTATTGATTTTGTGGATTTAGAAAACACCATCATTCTTCCTCGTTTTCTCAAGCAAGAATCACTGAGAGATGAAGATAATCTTAATGAGCCAGTGAAATTTTTCTTTTCGAATAGACAGGTTTAATTTCAGACTTGCAGAAAACAGGGAAAACAGGAGAAAAGGGGACGGTTCACTGTCCTCATTTACATTTATGAAATTGAAGGAAAAAAGGGGGACAGTCCCTATTTACCCATTTTCAAAAAGGATTCATGAAGGTTTGTTTTTCCAACGGCGTACTCTCGTAGTTGTTTAGGGTAAACGAAAAAACTAATCTACTTTAACATAAAAAATACCCGACTATCACGATAAAACTGTGAAGTCGGGTAGTTCTAGGCTAGATGGAGCCTATGGTCGGTACACACTTACATGCTGGAAGAAAACAAGCAGCTGAGAGCTGAGTCTTGTTTCATGCGCTCAATCAAAACCTGAGCTTCAGGGAAAGTCATTATGATTTTATCGCCAGAGTCACCCTGCAATATCAGATTTTCCTGTGTGTGGCCATAGCTTGCGCTATGTACACCACGAGCCGGATCAGAACAACGTGTCATTCTGACAGATTTTTGACTGATAAACGCTCTGGTTGGTTTAGAACCATCGCGAGACAACAGTTTAATTGCCAACATTTTGTTGCTTTTGCGGCCGTTGTTTGCAGTTGAGCTAGTTTTTCTTGAGCCAGATTGATTGCGTGAACCAGATTGTTGTTGATTATTCATCTATATACCTCGAAGAACTAAAAGAAATGGTCTAAATAGACCACGATGGTTTACCTCACCGTTTTGGCGAAGTAGTACGACTATATCACTAATTCTGAAAAAGGCAATATTTGTTTCCCTAGGTTCCAGAAATAATTACAACATCTAAGTAAACATAAGTAAACAGAAATAAGTCCGTTATTTAACCAAATAACTTTGCATAATATAAACATACCGCGTATGAATCGAGTGACAGTTGTTGAAACGATCTACCCTGCAATCATCCGTTTCAGCGGTCGGGCTGAGATGTTTCATACAGATGGTGACTATCAGCACTTTATATTGTTACTTCCATAACCGTGAAAAAGTATCAATATTAACAGATTTTCACGGTTATGGTTGACTAAAACATGAAAAATCTCTATCAACCAATAAACTCATTGAGGAGTTTTAGGTATTGTTCTTGGGTTTTTAGGGGGATATTTTTGCTGACTCCGAAGTTTACTCCTTCAGTAAATTTATCTTGAATTTCTAATCATGCTATACTTTTTTCATGAGAAGGATTGCTGTGCGTGGTATAGCGTTACATAAGGGCAGATTGTTGTGTACTAAGTTGCGCCCATATAATGATTTGATTAAACCAGATGCCGAATGGTGGTGTCTACCCGGTGGCACGGTTGAGGAAGGAGAAGATATCAATGAAGCGCTGGTTCGTGAATTCTATGAAGAAACAGGAATTAAGCCTGTGGTGGGTAGATTGCTATACGTTCATCAGTTTATATACAAAGACACAGAACATTTAGAATTTTTCTTTCGCATAAAAAACCCGGAAGATTTTTTATCCATAGATCTAGCTAAAACATCACATGGAGGAGTCGAGATTGAAGCTATTGATTTTGTGGATTTAGAAAATACAGTCATTCTTCCTAGCTTTCTTAAGCAAGAATCACTGAGAGATGAAGACGATCTTAATGAGCCAGTGAAATTTTTCTTTTCAAATCCAACGTAAAATGTCTCCCAGACATTTTACTTCCCGGCGCACTAATAAAAATCGCCCAGGCAAAAGCTTGAGCAGTTTTTTAAACGTGTGCGCCGGGAGGGATTCGAACCTTCGTAGACATAAGTCAGCAGATTTACAGTCTGCCCTCGTTGACCGCTTGAGTACCGACGCAGTTATTTGATTGTGTTTCGTCTTTACCAAACTTTACGCTTAGTGAGGATAAAATAACATAGTTTGTGCGATTTTCAAAATTTTGTGTGTTATTATTTTGGAATGAAACGGAAAACATTTTTTATCCTAACTTCCATAGTGATGCTGGTGCCGATGTTTGCGATGGCGAAAGGATTTGTGCCTTGTGGTGGTCCGGGTGAGCCGGTGTGCCAAATGTGTTACTGGGTGGAGCAAGTTAACTTGCTTACTAAATGGCTGGTCGGAATTTTCTCTGTTATTTTAGCAATTAAGTTAGTAGTGTCAGGACTTAAGTTGGTTACATCCTCTGGCAACACCGCAGC
>Ga0172380_10004922_pt1 | contig 16715 bp, 16 predicted proteins | sample Leawe162metaG_FD_119747 | JGI IMG/M metagenome (GOLD analysis project Ga0172380, IMG submission 119747) | Leachate microbial communities from a municipal landfill in Southern Ontario, Canada - Leachate well 162 metaG | ecosystem: Engineered > Solid waste > Landfill > Unclassified | place...
ACTGTAATTGATTTACTAAAGAATAAGAAAATAAAAGAATTTTGTATGTCAATTCCTAAAAATATTTGGATAGCTATATTTTGTTGGACATTTTCCATATTAGTAGGGTGGATTATTGCGATTTTCTTTAAAAAAATACCAATTACTTTTAATGCAGTTCTTGAATTTGGAACCTTCGTAATTTCTATAGTAACTTTGTTATTAATTTTATTTTATACAAGAAATGATAATCTCTGTTATAAAAAATATTTTTATGCTTTACTTTTACCCACTTTTTATATTATTTTTATTCTATTTCAATCGGCGGCAGTTCATTTAAAATTCGTTGTAGGTAATAATTTTGATGGTTTAGCTATGAATGTAAATGTTTTTTCTAAAACATTACTTATCCCAATAATGTTTTTTATTACTTACTCTTTATTTGAGACACAAAAAAAATGGTTAAAAATGTTTTACATTCTTGTTTCTTCTGGTCTTTTTGCTATTTTACTTTGGACTGGTTCACGTGGCGCACTTTTGGGTTTTGCCTTGGGAGTTTTTTTATTGTATTTAATTTTTTTGTTAAATAAATTTGATTGGAAAAAATTATTTCTTAATGGGTTCATTATTATTGTTATATTTTTTTTGGGTTTTTTAATGGCTTCAAAATATTCAAGGCCAGCTTTTTTGGATAGAATTCTAAACCCGGATTCTGTCCAATTAATGTATACAATCTTAAGAGGAGAATCAGTTGGCAAAATGGCTCAAGAATCTGGCATTAAACGAAATCAAGACATTTCTTTATCATTTGCATATGATCCCACCAATCAGAAGGCACCGATCCCCGAAACCCGTCTTTTAATTTGGCCTTTTTATTTAAAACAAATAGTAGAAAACCCTTTAGGAATTGGTCCTAACACACATTTTGTATATGACAATTATTTTATAAATAGTTACGGAGAACCATTAAATAATGGTCCACATAATACTTACCTACAAGTTTGGCTTTGGGGTGGTTTTTTAGGACTATCCAGTTTTTTATATATTTTATGGATGGCATTTCGTAATTTAAAAAATAAATTAAAATCAAATTTTGACTCTATGGGAATTGCTTTGTTTAGTTCTCTTTTTGCTTTATCTATTTCTATTATGTTTGATGATAGTTTATCATGTTTTTGGTTTTTTATAATTTTAGCTTTATCTCTAAAATATGGAAACAATACCAAAAGTTAGCATAATTCTTCCAACATTTAATGGTAGTAAGTGGATAAAAAGATCTATATTCAGTGTTTTAGCTCAGTCTTTTTTGGGTTTTGAACTAATCATAATAAATGATGGTTCCACTGATGATACAGAAAAAATTGTGGAAAGTTTTGTAAAAAACGAATTGCGAATAAAGTATATAAAAAATGAAAGTAATTTAGGTATTCAGAAAACTTTAAATAGGGGGATTAATGAAGCAAAAGGGGAATATATTGCTAGAATTGATGATGACGATAAATGGATAGATAAAGATAAGCTAAAAAAACAGGTTGAATTTCTAGAAAATAATAAAGAATATGTTTTAGTAGGAACTGGGGTAATTGTTGTAAATGAAAATGAAAAAGAATTATTTAGATACTTAATGCCACAGAAAGATCAAAATATAAGAAATAAAATTTTATGGAAAAATTGTTTTGCTCATTCAAGTATTATGTTTAGGAAAGATACTGCATTAAAATTGGGAGGATATAGCGAAGAAGATAATGTAAAACATGTAGAAGATTATGATTTATGGCTTAAACTAGGCACAATTGGAAAATTTGCAAATATTGGGGAATATTCTATTGTTTTTACAGATAGATTAGGGAGTATAACTTCTGATAATAGGATTATACAAGCAAAACGCACAATATCTGAAATAAAAAAATTTAAAAATAAATATCCCAAATTTATTAAAGGATATTTATTTAATATAATAAAATTGTTTTTCTTTTTAATACAAAAGATTATTCCCTTTAATAATAAAATTACACATAAAATAAAAACCGTTTATAAACAATGTTAAATACATAAATATTAATGAATTTATTTAAAAAGATTATTAAAAAAATAAAATTTATAATAGAAAGTTACTTTTTGTTTTTCTTTTCTGTTTTTGATTATTGTAGATCTAATAAAGTTTATAATGAACCTTCAGTTTGTGGTTTTTATCAATGTCACAAACATCCAAAATCTGTTATTGCAACAATTGCTTCATTTAGAAAATTTTATCCGGAGGATTCTATTTATTTGTTTTGTGACAAAGGAGATGACATGAGTCATATTGCGTCTCATTTTAATTGTAAGTATGAATATATTTCTAAAGGACATAATTTAGGCTTTTATTTTATATCAAAAGAAGAGTTATTTTCTTGGTTAAAAAGATTTTTATTTGCTGCTCAAAATTCAAAGGAAGATTTTGTGATGGTAATAGAAACTGATACTAGAATATATAAAAAAGTTAAAAGATTAAAATTTGATTTTAATGGTATTAAATCAAATCACCATCTAGGAAAAGAAACCACTCTTTTCCTAAAAACTCGAAACAATTTTATTCCGAGATATATTAATAATATATATTATGGTGGTTGTGGGGGTGCATTGATTGATAGAAATTTTATAGTGAATAATTTTTCTAATCTTGAAAATTTAGGTTTTGCAATTGATGAATTATTACCTTATATAATAAGACAATTTGGAGAAAAATTTCCAATAGACGTTTGTTTGTCAGCATTAGTTATTTATTTTGGTGGAACCATTGGACAATATTTAGGTTATGCTGAAACGGGGGCTTTTAAATTTACTGAAATACTAATGTTGAAATATAAATTCAGACCTTTATTTGGAAGAATTGAAGTTGTGCATAATGACAAAAGTTTATATGATGTTCCGCTTTCAGAAGATGAAAATAAAATATTTTTAGGTCAATAAAAATATTATTCCTTAAAAAGCTCTTTATATTTTTTTTTATTATCTAAAAGATATTTTGGTAAATCTTTTTCATTAATAAAAAATTTAAATTTTCTACCCATATAATCTTTTTCTCCAAATCTTTTTTCTAGATTATCTTGGACTTCACTCGTATTATAACTTTCTTCTGTGTAAGAATCATTAAGTTTTCTGCGGATTTCATTAACTCCTCCTATGTTTGTGAAATGCCATCCACCATTTTTAATATATATATATATTGTTTTACCTTTTGTACGTAAGTGATTTAGGCAAGCGTTCTTTATATTTTTATATTTTGTCACTATAGTTCCTACCCAAGGTTCGCTGGATCTATTGTTTAGATAATAGGTAGAAACTTGTTGTTTTAATTTAAAGATGTAATTTTTTGTATAGTCAATTAAAATCTTCGGATTCCATATTTCATCTACATCTCCAATGAAACAAATGTCATCATCTTTTAAGTTAGTGATTGCTTTTTTTATACTTTCTTTTTGATAAAATTCTCTTCTCCAGTGTTCTGGCCCACCTTTTGGTACATTAGAACTTTGATCTGCCATTTTACAAATTTCCATATCATTAGGGTAATCATCAATGATGAAATAAGTTATTTTATCCAAAAATTTATTAAAAAATTCTTTTTGTTCTTCAAAATATAATGGCTTTTTTAATCCTGAAAAAGTGGTTGGGGCTTCTACAATGATGAATTTATCAACAAAATCATATAAGATGTTCAGTCTTATTTCCAAAATATCCTTTTCCCCATTGTAAGTGAATATATCATATATTCTTATTTTTTTACGATATTCTTTAATTTCTTCTAGTGAAGGTTTTTTATAAAAATATTCTTTAATAATGCTATTTATAATAGAAAAAAATGTATTTAGTAAAATACTAAATCGTATTATTATAGTTTTAATAACCTTCATATTATTTATTAAATATTTTTTTAACAATTCGTTTGATCATTCTTATCTTCTTTATCACTGTTCTTTTTATTAGAGAATGATGATATTTAAAAGGTACTACATTACCAACGGTTAGATAATTAACTTTTTTATCTTCAAGATTAAATTTTCTTACGCCAGGTGGATATTTTTTAATAAACACAATACTACGATATAAATGTATAAATTCCACACTTTTTTCCCACCAAGTCATAGGAGGAAGTCGTTTTTGATTATACCAGCCATCCTCTGGGTCACGTTCTATATTAGCCACTCCGGATTTTCCTCCAGAATTCACGTCATCAATAAGTTTTTTAAGAGTATTAATAAAAACTGGTCCTCCGGTGCTAAGACTAGCTTCCCAGTAACAAGCATGTAGGTCTTCTACAATATATATTCCTCCTTCTTTTAAGAGTGGAAATAAAAAATCAAAACTATCCTTCATATCATTATTGTGATGGCTACCGTCATCGATAATAATATCAAAAGGTCCATAAGTATCATTAACCTCTTTTAAGAATTTAACATCTCCTTGATCTCCTTGAAGTATGTGAATACGCTCTTCCTCCAAGTGTTTTAAATTAATGATATCTATGCCAACGATCTTTGAATTAGAGAAGTATTCTTTCCATGTTTTTAGAGAGTATCCTTTATCTATCCCTATTTCTAGAATGCACAATTTTTCATTTTGTATTTGTTTAAAATACAAATCATACAACTTCGTGTAATTATGATACATACTTGATTTGTCTGTGTTGTAGCTAAGCGCGATTTCGTCTAATGTTCTCATATGGCTATCATTTTATCAAATTAAATAAAAATTGTAAACTTTTATATTTTTAATCTTTTTAGATGGATTTTTCTTATTTTTCTTAATATTTTTGTATTAAAGAATATTAATATTTTTTGATAAAATATTGCCAATGAATTTTTGGTCTTTAATTGTAGCATATCAGCTGTTAATTTTTTATTACAGGTCCACATTATATACATAAATCTTTCTATAATTGTTGCTTCTCCTGGTAGGGTTGTGTAATCAACACAGCGTCTTAATTTTTCGTAAAATGATTTTGGATGCTTGTGAATGTCTTTTTTTGTTACAATATAATTTGATCCAGGAGCAAATTTGATATATTTATGTTTTTCTATACCGAAACACTTAATAAATTGATTATAGCTACTGAAATATTTTGTAGTATAGGTATTTAAATACCAACTATTATTTTTTTCATTATACATTCCATCTTCTGAATAAAAACAAATTGGCATGTATGTTTTAAGATGTCTATTAAAAAGTGGAGTAAATTTTTCTTTATTACATAAGTTATCAAACTCCTCTTTGGTAATATATTTAAATATATTACCTTTGGTCATAATCATCGATTCAGGTAAATTATTATAATTATCTATAATATATGTAAATTTATCATAAATATCCCAACCAATATTTGGAACTTTTATTACTTTTGATTGATCAAATGGTTTTATCCATTCGTCAGTATCACTTCTATCATAAATTATATAATTATCGGTATAATCCAGAATCCAACTAATATCAGCATTATAATTTGAAACCATTAAAAAATTTTTTTTAATTTTCATTTATTTTATTTTTATAAACCTGTTTATAAAATTTTTTGTCTTAAGTGAAAGTAGACTACCGATTTTCTTTTTTAAGAATAGAAAAATGTTTTTTTTGTTAAATTGCTTAATTTGATTATTTTTTGTATCAAAATAATCTGAATGATTTTTTTGGTACTCTTCAAATTCTTTCAAGCAGGTTTTATAATTACTTAATTTTCCATCTCTACCCTGATATACCCATCCTTTTGTTATATTGTATCCACAGCTCCAATAACCATCAGAAATATTATGACGAGCCCAGTATTTTGGAGCAATACAATATTTTAAATTTTCACTAAGCCAAGCAGGGAACCAAGCAAAACTTGAGTTAGAAAGAATTAAGTAATGTGCGTTTTTTATAATCACATAATCTTTGGCTATATCAAAATGAAAAACGTCATAATTTGGGAAGAATTTTTTTGCAGTAAAAACATCATCAGTAATAACAACAAATTTAAAGTTTTTGTTTATTTTTAACATATTATTTGTTGCATTTACCCAATAGTTTTTATTCAAGAATAGATTTTCGTGGCGTACATATTCTCCACCTCTGAAATTTATTATGCAAATATTATCATCAGAATAATCATAGAATTCATATTCTTTCTTAATCTTCAACCATTCTCGGATTTCAATTTTTCTATGTTCAAAATACTTTTCATCTTGCATCATACCGTCAATTTTTGTATTGGGTAAAACATTCGCTAATTCTTTATCATATAATCTTATATCAGATCCATTGACTGGATGAGTTATTTTTTTTTCGTTGTAGTAATAACTGATTCCTAATGGTAATTTTTTTGGTGGACCACCTTCTGGTCCTTTACCACCGATGACTTTTTTCCCGAAATCTAAATTCAAAAAATCTATTCCCTTAAATTTTTCAGGATGCATAATACCAAAGCCATATCCTTTATCTTTGGCTATTACTCTTGTAGTTACATAACAGGCAAGTTGATTTCCCAATCCTTGACCTTTATACATTTCAGTAACTATCATATTATTTTTTTCAAAATTAGGATAACAAGCATTTTCGCCTATTGTTTTGTGGTAAACAAAAGTTTTTAGTCCTTTATTTTCTGGTAACGGCATTTCTCTACCAAAAAGTAATGCTTCTTCGAAAGGAGCAAATTTACATCCATATTTTTCAAAGATATGTCTCATATTTACACAGATATAACCGTCTTCATTATAATATCCGTGAAAAGATTTCCATTCCATTCCTATTTTTTGGGGTAATTGTAGAAGTTTTTTTGATCTCAAAGAAACGCTGTTGCCAACTCTTTGGATTTTTCCGTTTATATCTTTATAAGAGAAATTATCGGTTGGCAAAGGAAAAGGTGAACCAATGAAATCATAATTTAACCATTCATTACGCCATAATTGTGGTTCTCCTATTCCTCCATCTGTATGTATTAGTAAAGCAAAATCCGTTTCAATGTAATCGCCTAGATCAAAAACTACAGCTTTATTCCATTCATCTATTGTATTTGTCGGGACTATTATATTTTTGATCGCGCCAAATTCTATTTCTCTAGAACTGTAGTCAAGAGCTTTTTGGTGCTGTTCTTTATATTTTTCTGAACCAAATGTACACAGTGTTACGTTTGGTAATTTTAACTTACTCATAATCTTTTGGAATAAAAAGTCCAGTTTCCTTCATGTAATCATTAACACTATTTGGTTCTACCTCTGGGCGTGTTCTTTGGGCAAGCTCAAACATCGTTTTTCTTCCTGTTCCTAGATATTCAAGACTAGACGTTTTTCTATTCCACTCTCTAACTTTTTTTGCTAATAGTTCAGCAATCACATCTACATAATCACCTTGAGTATATTGATCTATATATGCCTTTGGAAAAGGGAACGGATTAGGCTTAAACAATGTTCTAATAATAAGATAAGGAGCTTTGTGGGTTTTTATTACTTCTTCTCCTAATTTTTTTGTCAAAGCATAAACACAAAAAGGATTTTGAGCAAATTCTGTTGATATATAAATGAAGGGAGTATTTTTATAAGTTTGTGCAAGATTGAACGTTCCATAAGCATTTACCATAAAACATTTTTTTTGATCTTCAAATTCAGCTCTTTTTACATCAGTATATGCGCCAATGTGTAGAATCAAATCATATTCCTTTTTAGGAATTTCTTGTGTAAAATCAAAATCTTTGGTACTAACATAATCTCCTTTAAGGTGTTTTTTAAGCTCAACAGCCAGTTTTCCTGTCCCTCCTGTGATTAAAATTCTATCTTTCATAAAATTCTTTTACTTTGTTTATAATAAATTTGATTTCTTTATCTGTAAGCGCGTTATGTACTGGAAGTGAAAGAAGTTTTGGCCACTCTCTATCTGTGACAGGAATAGGTCTTTTTATTGCTTTTTTCCAATATGTCATTTCGCTTAATGGTTTAAAGTGAACTGATGTTGCGATATCGTTTTCAGCAAGAAACTCACTTAGCTCATCTCTTTTTTTACATTTCATCGTATAATATTGGACTGTATGCGAATATTCTGGTATTTCTATTTCTGGAATATTTTTAAATACTTTATTATACATTGCTTGAATATCACGTCTTCGTTTATTTGTTTTTTCTAGTCTTCGAAGTTGTCCTAATCCCACTATTGCTTGTACGTCAGTCATATATGCCTTTATTCCTTGGCTTTGCGTAATATCATAATCCCATGTGTACTTTTTTTTACCCGCTCTGTCATATGTAGATTTTTCAACTCCAAGCCAAGTTAGTGTACGGAGTTTTTTATAGATAGCTTCGTCGTTTGTTGTAATTGCTCCTCCATCCCACATAGGTAAGCTTTTGACAGCTTGAAAACTCCATATAGTTATATCTGCGTTTTTTCCAGCTCCAGGGGTGTACATAGCGTGTGCTGCATCTTCAATAATTAATCCTTTGAACTTCTTTCTTATATCTTTTATATTAGCTAATCTTCCATGTGAATCAACGGTGATAATTGCTTTTGTTTCTGGAGTAATAACAAGAGTTTTTGGATCAAGGCAAAGAGTTTTTGGATCAATATCAGCAAAAGTTACATCCATATTATTCCATTCGCCAACAATTGCGTCCGATACAAAAGTCATTGGTGTGGTAATAAGTTCTCCGCCTTTAATATTATAAACTTTTAAACACAAATCAAGAGCGGATGTTCCCGAGTTCATGCCAACACAATATTTAGCACCGACATATTCAGCAAATTTCTTTTCGAATTCTTGTGTTTTTGGACCAAACCCCCACCATCCAGAGTCTAGTACTTTTAGGAGTTCTTTTTTTGTTCGTTCATCTATTGTTGGTTTTAATACAGGTATCATTTTTTTTATTTAATATTAATAATATGTGTATATTATCATAATTTGAATAATTTTAACAACCAATTTTTATATCCTTTTTTCTTCATATATTTTTTCTTTAGATACTTTTTTTCATCTTTCTTTATTTTATTACTTAAACTACTAGTTGTCTGATGTTTGCCCAAACCTATAATGACATTTATTTCATTTAAAATGTCTGGCTCGCCATATTTATCATATAATCTTTTGTAATAATCACAATCATTTAACCAAATCAAAATATCATCAAACATCAAATGATCTTCATTTTTGATTGTAAGTACCGATGGTGCGCCTATAGTATTTTTACCTAAATATATTTTTTTATTATAAACAGGGAAGTGAGGTTTTATTATTTTTCCGTTACCTTTATCATGTCCACATCCTGTGACTAACCAGTTTCCCTTAAAGTTGTCTATTATACTTTGCAAAGAATTTTCATTACTCAAATAATCATCCATATGCAATATTTTAATTAATTTACCAGATGCTTTTTTTATTGACTCATTCATGTTTCTAGAGGCTCCTTTTTTTGGATTTCTTACATATTTAATATTTAAGAATTTATAGATAGGATTTTCACAAAGATTTTTAACAACATCATCTTCGGAGTTATCAGATATTATTACTTCAAAATCTTTGCATGTTTGCTTTTTTAGCATATCAAAACTTCGGGTAAGTAGTTCTTTCGCCTTTCCGTGCATTTCGTATGTTGGTATGCAAACACTTAATATTATTTTTTCCATTTTTTTTTGCTTTTGTTGCTTAAATATTTTTTTGATATAATTTTTTCCACCAATTTTCATTGTCCTTGTACCATTCAATAGTTTTTTTTATTCCTTCCTTAAATGTTACAGTTGGTTTCCATCCAAGTTCTTTTGTTATTTTAGAATAATCTATTGCATAACGCATATCATGTCCTTTTCTGTCTTCCACAAAAGTTTTTAAATTTTTAGATTTATCAAGTATATTCAAAATAGTATCAGCAATCTCAAATCCATTTTTTTCAGAATCACCACCGATACAATAAGTTTCCCCGACTTTTCCTTTATGAAGAATTAAATCAATTGCAATACAATGATCTGTTACATAAAGATAATCACGAATAGCAAGCCCTTTACCATAGATTGGGAGTGATGTGTTATTGGAAGCATTTAAAATAAAAAGAGGAATTATTTTTTCAGGAAATTGAAATGGCCCATAGTTATTTGAACAATTTGAAATTGTAGCGGGGAAATTATATGTTTCAATAAAAGCTCTTACTAAATGGTCCGCTCCAGCTTTAGAAGCTGAATATGGGGAACGAGGAGAATAAGGACTATTCTCATCGAATTTTTTATCCAAACTATTAAGAGAAAGTGTTCCAAAAACTTCATCTGTGGAAATATGGTGAAATCTTTTTATATTTAGTTCCTTCGCTGTTTCAAGTAAAATTTCAGTTCCAATTATATTTGTTTCTATAAAAATTGCTGGTCCAGTGATTGACCTATCTACATGAGATTCTGCTGCGAAATGAACAACAGTATCGCATCCTTCCATTGCAGTTCTCACAATTTTTCTATCACAAATATCACCTTTAATAAATTTGTATTTTGGATTATTTTTTACACTTTTCAAATTTTCTAAATTTCCGGCATAGGTTAGTTTGTCTAGATTCACGATCTCATAATCTGGATATTTTTCCATCATGTAAATTATAAAATTTGAACCTATAAATCCTGCGCCACCTGTAACTAAAATTTTCATAAATAAATTATCTAGTCATTAAAATTAATATCACAATCTTTTAAAAAAGGTGCATTTTTGTCTTTTTCTGACAAAATAGGGTTATCATTTTCCCAATTTATTTTGATTTCTGGATCATTAAAACGAATACTTCTGTCTGATTTCTTATTATAATAATTATCTACCTTATATTGTAATTCAATATTATCAGTTAAAGATAAAAATCCATGTGCAAAGTTTTTAGGGATAAAAAGTTGTTTTTTGTTTTTTTCTGTAAGTTCGACGGAAATCCATTTTTTGTAAGTTGGTGAATTTCTTCGTAAATCAACAGCAACATCTAGAATAGCACCTTTTGTGCAACGAATGAGCTTAGTTTGAGTATGGGGATTATTTTGAAAATGCAACCCTCTGATAGTACCTTTTGTCTTACTAAAAGAACAATTATCTTGAACGAAATCAATATTTATACCAAAAGATTTTAATTTTTCTTTATTGTAAGATTCAGTAAACCAGCCACGATTATCTTCAAATATATTTGGTTCAATTATTAAAACGTCTTTGATTTCTGTTTTTGTAACTTTCATATGTATAAATACTAAATTAATACCTAATTTTTCCTTCAGCAACGTGCATTAAATGTTGCCCATATTGTGATTTATTGTACGTTTTTGCTATTTCAATCAACTTTTCTTTGCTTATCCATTCATTTTTATAGGCAATTTCTTCTAGCGCACCAATTTTAGTATTTTGTCTTTCTTCTATTACTTTTACAAAATCATTGGCTTTCATTAAAGAATCAATTGTACCTGTATCCATCCATGCAAATCCACGTCCCAAAAGTTTGACATCTAAATCACCAGCATCTAAATACATTTGAGTAATACTTGTTATCTCAAGCTCTCCTCGGTTGCTCGGCTTAACTTTTTTTGCAAAATCGATAACTCTGTTATCATAAAAATAAAGACCAGTAATAGCATAATTAGATTTTGGATTTTTAGGTTTTTCTTCAACGGAAATGACCTTATTATTTTTATCAAATTCAACAACACCAAATCTTTCAGGGTCATTAACATAGTATCCAAAAATAGTCGCATGATTTGTGTTTTCAGTTGTGTCTTGTAAAATTTTTTTTAAACCATTACCATAAAAAATATTATCACCAAGAATCATTGCAACGTTATCGTTGCCTATGAATTTTTCCCCAATGATGAATGCTTGAGCTAATCCGTCAGGAGATGGCTGTTCTGCATATGATAATTTTAATCCAAAATTTTCACCGTTGCCAAAAAGTTTTTTGAAATTAGGCAAATCATGTGGTGTTGAAATAATCAAAATTTCTCTAATTCCAGCTAACATTAAAATTGACATTGGATAAAAGATCATTGGTTTATCATAAATTGGTAACAATTGTTTACTTATAGCCATTGTTAATGGATAAAGTCTTGTTCCACTGCCACCTGCTAGTATTATGCCTTTTGTGTTATTTTTCATTGGAATAAATTATTTCTTATAATATTAGTATAATACAAATTTACATAAAACTCTATTAAATATTTATAATTTTTCTTGCTTCTTTTAGGATTGTTTCTTTTAGAATTATTAAGAAACTAAAATACACTAAAGATGAAATAACAATATTAAGTATGATATTAACATCAAAATATTTTAACATTAAAATTGAGAGTGACATCACTATAGTAGAAAAAATGGTTTTTTTTAATTTTGATAGTATTTCAAAATTGTTTATTTTTTGCATTTTTTTCCAAATTGTAAATACTATTACTGTCGTAGATATAAAAGTGGCGATAATTGCTCCCATTGCTCCAAATTTTGGTATTAATAATAAATTTAGCAAAACATTTGTGATTACTCCAAACAAAAATGCCATAGCAATACCTTTTTGTTTATTATAAGCGAAAACAGCGTTTGATAATAGAATAAGCGGAAAAGAAACTAATAATACTAACATAAAAATACACAATATAGGTGTGGCTGCTAAATATTCAGATCCAAAAACTAAAAGTATGAGTTGTTTAGAAAGTATTATTCCACCTGTTGCTATTGGTATACCAATGATCATAATTATGGAAATGGTTTTTTCTAAAATTTCTTTGAACTTTTCTTTATCATTATTATTTGCTAAGCGTGACATTATTGGAAAAACTGAAGTAGCTATCATAGAAGGAATTATTATAATAAATTGCTGGATTCTTTGAACTGACGTGTATAATCCTATTTCTGTGGAATCTCTCCATATTCCGAGCATAAAAATGTCCGTATTTCCCATAATACTTCCCATAAGCGTAATAACTGTGAATGGTAAAGTTGTTTTTATTATTAGTTTAAATATTTTTGGATTTATTCTAGAAATAAACTTTTTAATATCTTTTCTTATTACAATTGCTATTGCAAAAAATCCGATAGCACTACCAACTGCATAAGCTATTGCCATTGATTCTGGCGCTAACTTTATTTTTAACAATATAATTCCAAGTACGAGTATTATGATACTCATAACTGTTTTAACCATTGTTTCCATTTCCATTTTTTCGGATGCTCTGTTTATTGCAAACCCAAGATCTCTCATTGAATCAAAAAATAAGACGATAGCAATTATTGGAAACAATATATTTGCCTCTTTAATGTTAGAAATAAGTGGACTTAAAAAAACTATCAGAACGGTGCTAATTAATAAAATAATTATTTTTAAAAATAATGCAGTTGAAATAAATGTAGAATATTCTTCTTTTTTTTGGACCATTTCTCTTGTAATAAGTCCGCTTATCCCTATATCTGAAAAAATCATTAATATTGAACCAATGGATATTGCATAAGAAAAAATACCCCATCCCTCTACTCCCAATTTTCTTGCTACATAAACGATCAAAAGCATTTTAAAAATACGGACAAGGACTTCACCCAAAATAAGCCAAAAAGTATTTTTAGTGGCAGTTTGCTTTGTACCAGCATTTTGAAAAAAAAATTTTTTTATTTTCTCCATATTTTATTGGGAAAATATTTTTGCAATTGTTTTCATAATTATCAAAATGTCAAAAAAGATGTTTTTATTTTTAATGTAGTAAAAATCATATTTTAATTTTTCTTTTGCGTCATCAATTGATGATCCATATTTATAATTTATTTGTGCCCAACCAGTAAGTCCAGCTTTTATTGAATGTCTTAAATCATAATAATTTATCTCTTTTTCTAGGATACCAACAAATTCGGGTCTTTCTGGTCTAGGTCCAACAAACGATATATCTCCTATAAAAATATTTATTAATTGAGGAATTTCATCTAAATGGGTTTTTCGCAAAATTTTACCAAGTTTTGTGACTCTGGGGTCATTTTTTATTGACCACTGAGCGTTATTTGTCTCAGCTTGACCATCTTTAGACAGAGCAATCATACTTCTAAATTTATATAATATAAATGTTTTTCCATTTTTACTTACACGATTTTGTTTGATAAAAATAGGCCCTTTTGATGTTAATTTAATAAGTAAACTGATTACTATCAAAATAGGGAATAAAATAATTATTAAAATTAAAGAAATAATTATGTCTATTATTCTTTTTATAATGTTGAAAGATGCTTCATTTTTACTAATATATTCAACGATTTTTTCTTTTTCCATTTTTTCGATTGGAATTTTTTGAAAGATTTCTTCGTAAAAATTGTTTATCATTAAAATTTTTATATCATTTTTTAATAAAATATAAATATTTTCTAGTTCTTCATCGTTTGCCGAGTCAAAAACCACTAAATCAGGTTTTGTGTTAATAATTTCTTCAATGTTGAATTTATTTGTTTCTTTAACTATTTCATAACCTATACTTTGATTTTTTTTGAGTTCATCAATTAATTCATTTTTATTTTTATTAATAATAAAAATTTTTCGATATATTTTCTTTTTAATAAAGTATCTTTTAATTATTATTCTTAGATAGAAATTAACAAGACTAAAGATGAGTGTAAAAATTATTAAATTTGTTTTTGGAGTTAGGTTAAAAAAATCACCAAATATGTAGAATATAGAAATAGAAATAAAAAAAGCAATGCAAATTCCTTTTATAAAAGAATTAGTAAATTCTGTTATATTTCTATTATATCTAACAGAATATAAATTAAAAATAAAAAAACTCAAGAGAAATAAAGCAATTATTATTGAAAAAGGTGGAAGATGGTTATTTAATTGGTTGTAAAAATTATGTTTTCCATATCTTAGGAAAAGCATTAAAAACAAAGCAAAAAACCCCGTCATTAGATCAATGGCGAAGTTAATAAAGGTCCTGTGTTGCAATATAAGCTTTTTCATCTTTATGATCAATGGATTTATTTCCATTGACATATTTGTAATATATCATAGAAAAAATGTTAAATCTATGCTTATTTATAGTATAATTAAAATACTATGATAAAAGGATTTACTTGTGGAGCTTTTGATTTATTACATGCTGGGCATATTCTTATGTTTAAAGAAATTCGAGAGCAATGTGATTTTTTAATTGTAGGACTTCAAGTAGATCCTTCTATTGATAGATTAGAAAAAAGAAAACCTATTGAAACAATTGAGGAAAGAATGATAAGATTACAAGGATGCAAATATGTAGATCAAGTTATTTTATATAAAACTGAAGCTGATTTATATAAATTATTGAAAAAATTAAAACTAGATGTTCGTTTTATTGGAGAAGATTGGAAAGGAAAGCATTTTACTGGAGATGATTTGTATATTAAAGTTGTTTTTAATACTCGTAATCATAATTATTCTTCAAGTAATCTAAGAAAAAGGATTTTAGATAGTTTAAATTAAATTATTTGTATAATATATTAGTTAATATTTTTATTCTTTTTGTATGTTATAATAAAACTATCTATGATAACAAAACACTTTTTTAAGATCTTGATTATTTTCATAGGAATTATAATTATTGGTTTGATTGGTGTTTTTCTAGTTGGTTATTTTGATAAAGATGGAGAGCAATCTAAAATTTTAAATAAGGCGTTACTAATTGTAAAATAAATTTTTTAAACTTTGTTGACAAAAAATAAGTAAATTGATTTACTTTATATAAATAACAAAAGTTGTTATTTGAAAACTAAAAAATCAATGAGATATGAAAAAGAAAATTTTATTCAGAAACACCAAGAACACTATATCTAAGGCAACCAGGAACGCCAAACCCAAACGGATGGGTCATTGTAGATATTGCAGCAGAAAGAACAGTTTTGGTTTCAGTACTGACAATAAATGGACAAATAGAATGGTACAGTTCAACCAATAGTGCAATTACTTATGAGTTAGTAGGGATTGGAAGGTGATAACAAATAAAAAATAACGAAAATGAAAAAGATATTTTTTATTTTAACGATAATGATTTGTTGCAATATTTCTTTTGCTCAAATCAGCGTTGAACGACAGGTAATCAGTTCAACAGGCAATCTGACAAACACCAGTGAAATAAAAGCATCTTCAAATATTGGTGAAACAATAATACCAACTTTTTCGCAAACAATTCTTATTGTTACGCAAGGTTTTGAGCAACCCGATACAATAATGACAACAGGAATTGAGGATATTCCAATGATAAATATTTTCATTTTTCCAAACCCGGCTGAAGATTTTCTCAATATTGAATTTCAATCAAATTGGGAAAAAGAAGCCAAGGTTGAAATTTTAAATTTACCAGGGCAAATTATTTTACAAAAAACTTTTCAACTGCAACAGGGCATAAATAGTTTTGCATTGAAGGTGGATAAAATCTCTAAGGGAGTTTATATTGTTAAAATAAATATGGGAAATAATTTCATTACAAAATTAGTGGTGAAAGAATGAAAGAACAATTTTTTAAAAAGCGTATATAAAAATATACGCTTTTTTATTTTATTAAAATTTGCATTTTGTAATTGTTATGATATATTAAATGTACCGCAGAGAAAATAGGCGAACAATAAGTCCTATTTAGTGGGTCGATAATTCAATTAAATTTGAATTTATACTTGCGGCTTAAAGGCCGTTTTTTATTTGAAAATTATTAGAAAATAAAGAGCGAAGCGATTATATTTTTCATAACCCTGTTAAATGATTTCAAATTTAAAAAATAGATTTTATTATATTTATGTTTTAAAATCA
>Ga0172380_10004923_pt1 | contig 16711 bp, 11 predicted proteins | sample Leawe162metaG_FD_119747 | JGI IMG/M metagenome (GOLD analysis project Ga0172380, IMG submission 119747) | Leachate microbial communities from a municipal landfill in Southern Ontario, Canada - Leachate well 162 metaG | ecosystem: Engineered > Solid waste > Landfill > Unclassified | place...
ATAAAAATACAATTTTAATAATTTTAGGAATTATTTTAATAATTTTAATTGGTTTTTATTGGATTAGCCAAAATAGATTGAATATAGAAAATAGCGGTCAACAAAACCAAAACGGCGTTATAACTGAAGAAACTGGCGCTGGAGTAAATAATCAGGTAAATAATGAACAATCTCAAAACAAAATTATAACTGACGATTTTTCAGTAAATCTTCCTGATGGCTGGCAACAAACTTCTCCCGGAATGGGGATTTCGGCAATGGCTGTTAAGGTAAATGAAAAAATCGACGACCCCGCGGCTCAAAAAATTAATTTTCAAAGCTATTTCGCCGTAGTTTATGATACCCTTCAAGGAAAAAGCATAAAGGAATATTTACAAACTGTTAAAAACCAGCTTTTGCAAGTTGTTCCGGATGTTGTCTTTAATAAAGAACAGGATATTATGATAAACGGGAAACCCGCGCATACGATAGAAGCGGAATTAGTTCAGCAGGGAATAAACTTTAAGGTTTTAATGGTATTGATAGAGGGAAAAGAAGGAGATGTCTGGACGATATCTTTCAATACAATCAAAAGCAATTGGGAAGAATACGGAGAGATATTTTATAGTGTTGCCAACAGTTTTGTTTTGAATAAATAATAACACGGTTTGAATAATTATTTATTCAAAACAAGCGCTTATTTTATTATGGGAGAATACAAACAAACAATTAGGGCGGTAAATTCAGCTTTGCCGGCAGTAGTGGCAATTTTGGTGTCAAAAAATTTATCTTCTAATCTTGGTAGTTGTTCTGGTTTTTTTATTTCCCAAGACGGCTATGTTTTAACTAATCGCCACGTGGTAGAAGATGAAGAGGCGGTTTACTTCGTTTTATGGCAAAACAAAAAATATCCAGTAAATGTTATTTCTCGCGATAAAGTGACAGATTTGGCAATTTTAAAGATTGAAGGAAAGAATTTCCCCTTTTTAAAATTAGGCGATTCTTCTAAATTAAAATTGGGACAAACGGTTGTTGCCATTGGCAATGCTTTGGGTGAATTTGAAAATACTGTTTCCCGGGGAATAATTTCAGGGCTTTCCCGTCGGATAAAAACTGATATTGAAGACGGAGGTCAGGAATTTTTTGGCTTGATTCAAACCGATGCCGCTATCAATCCCGGCAATTCCGGCGGGCCTTTGATTGATCTTTGGGCAAAGGCAGTGGGTGTTAATATGGCAACGGTTTTGGGAGTAGAAAATATTAGTTTTGCCTTGCCTATCAATAGAGCAAAAAAGATTTGGGAAGATATTAAAAAATACGGCAGAATTTGCCGGCCAAAGCTTGGCATAAGATATTATTTAGTTAATGAGGAAATTAAGGCAAAATATAATTTACCTTTTGATTACGGCGCTTTTATTATTTTTAAGAGTTTCCCCAACCAGGAAGGCATAATTCCCGGCGGGCCGGCAGAAATGGCAAAGTTAAAAGAAGGTGATATTATTTTGAGTATTGATGATAAAAAAATTGACAAAGATTTTATTTTGGCAGAGTTTTTAGAGCAATATAAAATCGGAGAAAAGATTAAAATTTCTTATTGGCGGGAGGGAAAAGAAAATGAAGTTGAAGTTGAACTTGGAGGCTGACAATTTAAAGAATAATTTTTATTCATGATGGGCTTTATTTTGGAACTCTTTTAAGCTCTCTAAAAGCAATGGCCATTTTTTTAAAGTTGAATCTTCTTTGATAATTTCTTGGGCTTGTTGGCTTACTTTTTCTATAAATTCTTTATTAACGAGAGAGCTCATTACCAAATCGGGAATGCCCGATTGCTTTGTTCCCATAAATTCTCCGGGACCCCTGAGAGAAAGATCAATTTCTGCCAGTTTAAAGCCGTCGTAATATTTGGTTAGTGATTTTAAGCGGGATAAAGAGGCTTTGGCTAGGGAATCGGCAAAAAGAAAACAATAAGATTGGTTCTTTGCCCTCCCCACTCTCCCCCTAAATTGGTGAAGCTGGGCTAAGCCAAAATGTTCAGCTCCTTCAATAATCATCATTGTGGCATTGGGAATGTCAATGCCGACTTCTATCATTGAAGTCGTTACCAGAAGGTCAAAATCTCTATTTTGGAATTTTCTTATAACTTCTTCTTTTTCTTTTGGCTTCATTTTTCCGTGGAGCATAGCAATTTTTAAATCCGGAAAAACTTCTTCCTTCAGTTTTTTAAATTCTTTTTTCACAGCCTTTATTTCTAATCGGTTTATTTTCTCGGAAAGTTTGATTAAATTATCCGCTGAAACGTTAAGTTCCGGTTCTTCTATTCTTGGACAGACAAAGAAAGCTTGTCTGCCTTTTTTAATTTCTTCATAAATAAAGCGATAAACATTTTCTTTTTCTTTGGGCGTGATTATTTTAGTGATAACTTTTTTTCTTCCTTCGGGCATTTCATCAATGATTGATATATCTAAATCTCCGTAAAAAACTAAAGCCAAAGTGCGGGGAATAGGAGTGGCGGTCATTGACAAAAGATGAGGAATCTCGCCTTTTTTTAGATTTTTTGAAAGAAGTTTTTTTCTTTGTTCCACTCCAAAACGGTGTTGTTCGTCAACGACAAGAAGCCCTAAGTTGTTGAATTGGATATTTTTTTGGATTAAAGCGTGGGTGCCAATAACGATAATCGGCGAGGGGGAGTTAATGGTTTTTATTAAAGCTTTTTTGGAGATTTTTCCTTCTAAGCCGTCATCGTAAATTGTCGCTTCGGAGGAAGTCAGGAGGGCGATTTTAGAATGAAAGTTTTTTAAAAAAAATTTAAATTTTTCAAAATGTTGACGGGCTAAAATTTCTGTTGGCGCCATTACCGCTATTTGGTAGCCGGAAGAAAAAACAAGCAAACTGGCGCCAACAGCCACTATGGTTTTTCCCGAGCCAACGTCGCCTTCTAAAAGTCGATTCATCGGCTTTTGATTTAAATTTTTGGCGATTTCCCATAAAGATTTTTTTTGAGCTTGGGTTAAAGGGAAATCAAGAGAGCGGACAAAAGATTGGAGCAAAGGAATGTCAAGCTTTATTCTTGGCGCCCCAAGAGAAGAATTTTTTTCCTTGATTTTTAAAAGATAAAGTTGGGAGAGAAGAAGAGATTCAAAGACGAATCTTTCTTTGGCTTTTTTAGCCAAAGCCAAAGAAGCAGGAAAATGGATTTGGCGCAACGCTTCTTTTATTCCCATTAAGTCATTCTTTTTTATCACAAAGAAAGGCAGAGTTTCTTTAATTTGAGGAATTAATTCCAATAAAGGTTTTATAAAATAGCGGAGCGCGCGCGAGCTTAATCCTTCGGTTTCCGGATAGATAGGAATCAGCCTGCCGGTGTGCTTTAAATCTTGATAAAAACTTTCTTCTAATTTTTGTTTGGAAAGAATCTCATAAGCCGGACTGGAAAGAATTAATTTTTTTCCTTTGGCTTGGACTTTTCCCGATAAAGACAAGGTGATACCAACATAAAGGCTTTTTATAAGATAGATTTGGTTAAACCAAATGGCATTTATTTTTCCGGTATCATCTTCAATGACCGCTTCAATGATAAAAAATCTTTTTCTAAAAGTTCGTCGGACATTGATTTTAGTAATAGTGCCTATAAGAGAAGCTTTTTCTCCTTCCTTTAGTTCGTTGATTTTTTTTATTTGGGAAAAATCCTCATAACGAAAGGGAAAATACCAAAGCAGATCTTTAATGGTTTTAATTTTTAATTTTTCTAAGTACTTTAAATAACGCGGACCCACGCCGCGGATTTGCGAAACAGAATCAGAAAATTGTAGAAAGGGGCTCATTGAGGTTTTTTTAAAAGAATGAGGCCGGGCTCAAGCGCGATTTTCTCGCAGGGAAAATCGATAGCGTGTTTTTGCGGCAACATATTTGGACCTGAAGATTTAAGGGGAGCGGCAGTCTAAACCGAGCGATAAGTGCCCTCGGGAGGAATCGAACCTCCATCACAGGCTCCGCAAGCCCGTATTCTGTCCGTTAAACTACGAGGGCAGTCAGACAGGTATTAAATAAATTAAAACCTTAAAAAGGATTTTAATTTTTCCAGTAATGATTCTTCTGTTTCTTCAAGCTCTGTTAGGCCGGCGTTTAAAAGCGTTTCTCGGATTTTGGTTTTGAGTTTTTCTTTTTCTGTCTCTTTTTTTTCAAAAGGAATAAGAAGAGGCGACTTTAAACCATTTTTAAAACCAATTTTTAAGCAGTGGCTTTCTCCTTTGCGATCAATAAAATTAAAAGAATTAAATTTTAGTAAGGGGAAAATTATGTTGTCAATTTTTATTTCCTTTTCATTAATAATTACTTTTATTTTTTTAGGGCCTTCTTCGTTGGCGACGGTTAAAACGGCTATAAAAATGATGATGATAGAGAAGAGATAGTTATTGGTTATTAAAGAAACGGCAAAAAACAGCCAGCAGATTGTTAGAAAAACCGCGTACCAGGCAAAGCTATGCTTGAAGTTGTTTTCTTCTGTTGTCCAGCTTATAGTTGCGTTTTTGGCGCTTTTTTCTGTTTTTTTATTTCTTGCCATTTTAGTGATATCTTTTAAATTACCACGAAATTGCTTTGTTTTCAAATGATAAACTGCCGGAGACTGAGAATTTCCTCGCCGGGAAGCGAGAACTATGGAAGATTTATGGTTAGTTAAAAATAAAGAAGTTAAAAGTTAAAAGGTTTGAGATGCGGAAGATGCGGAGGTCCGACTTTCACAGGATTCTTTAGCGGCTTGCAATCGCTAAAGGAGTTTTTTGATTTTTTGTAAGTTTTTTCTAATCTTGTGGTAAAATTATATTCAAATGGAGTATTATTCTTCCTCAGCCTTTGTTTTAAAAAAAGAACCGATTAAAGAAAGCGACCGGCGCTATGTTTTTTTTACCAAGGATTTTGGGAAGATTTCTCTTTTAGCTCAAGGAGCAAGAAAAATCAAAGCCAAGCTTTCTAGCCACTTAGAACCTCCTGTTCTTTCTCAAATAGAATTTGTGGTTGGCAACACCTCTCGTTTATTAGGGGCTTTAGAAGAAGAACCTTATTTGGAAATAAAAAAAGATGAAACTGCTTTGGCTGCGGCTTTGGAGATTTTAGCCTTAACTGACGAGATGACGATTGAAAATCAAGATGACAAAGCGCTTTGGAAGCTGATTTTTGATGTTTTGTTTTTTATGGAAAAAAATGGCAGAAAATACAACGAACTTACGGATTTTTCTAAATTTTATTTTAACGCTCGCCTTTTAACCCTTATGGGTTTTAAGCCGTTTTTAGGCGAATGCAGTGAATGCCATAAGAGAACGGAAAACGGTTTTTTTAATTTCAGAAATAAATCCTTTTTTTGCAAAAACCATGCCAAAACTAACGATTTTTTGATTAAGACGGAACAAAAAAGAATTTTAGACTTTTTTTTTGAAGCGCCTTTAAATTTTTTTTCTCAACCCTCGTTGGTTAAAAAAATTATGGAGGAAAGAGAGTTTTTAAAGCAGTTTCTGAAGAGTTTTACTTTGTCTGTAAAATCAGATATACTATATTTTAAAAATAGCTAAAATAACTTTTTTTAAAAATATAAAAGTATGACGATAAACATTTTTGCTTTTAAAAAATTTTTAAAAAGTTTTTGGGGCGGGATTATCATAACTTTAATTATTTTAGGTCTAGGTTATTCTTTTTGGAGGATAATTAGAAGCCAAGGAGTAAGTTTTTCTTTTTTGGGCACAGAAGAAGCAAAAGCCGGAGATATTAAAACTTTTAGTTTAATTTTAAAAAACGATTCCCGGGTGGCTATTCAGGAAGCGGAAATAGTGGTTAAATTGCCGGAAGGCGTAATTGACCCGAAGAATATGGGCGAAACCACATTTAATTATTATTTAGGCGAGATAAAGGCGGGTGATTCTAGAACCGAGAATATGGAATTGCTGATTACCGGCGACCATAAAACAGCTAAAAACATTGAAGCTTCTGTCAGATATCGGCCCAGCACCTTAAGCTCTTTTTTTGAAAAAAAAGAAACAAAAACTATTTTGATTTCCGGCTCTGCTTTTCAATTTGACTTAGTAACGCCAAGGCAAGTTTTCTCCGAACAAAATTTTCCTATGGAACTAAGGTGGGCCAATAGTTCTAATTATATTTTTGAACATGTCGAAGCAAGGGCAGAATGGCCTACTGGTTTTGTGTTTCAGGATTCTAATCCCGAGGTTTCTTTTGATAATCCCGAAAATAATAAATGGCAATTAGGAGATTTAGGCGCTGGCAGCGAAGGTAAAATCAGAATCAATGGTTATCTTTCAGGAAAAGAAGGGGAAACAAAAAAGATGATTATGAATTTAGGAATTGTAAAAGATAATCAATTTTTTCCTTTGGCTAAAGTAGAGAATTACATTTCTTTAATTAAAAATCCTTTGTGGGTTACTACTTTTGTTAATGATGCCATTGACTATAATTCCGACCTGGGAGAAACTTTGAATTTTGTCATAAACTATCAAAACAACTATTCCGCCGCTTTGAGAAGTTTAAAAGTGACGACGGTTTTTTCCGGAGACGATGTTTTTGATTTTTCCACTTTAAGGGCGCCCCGAGGGTTATTTTACTCTCGCTTGAAAACTTTAACTTGGGAAGGGTCAAAAGTGCCGGAGCTTTATTCTTTAAACCCGGGAGAAAAAGGGACTTTAACTTTTTCAGTCAATCTGAAAAAAGATTGGCCAATGAGAAGCTTAGCCCAAAAAAATATAGCGCTGGAAGTTCAAACTTTAGTGGAAAGTTCTAATATTCCTGATCAAGCAGAAATTTCTGATTTGCCAAAAGCTTCAACGTTAAATACGATAAAAATCAACACAGGGAGCGGTGTTATAGTGGAAAGTTATTTCAGAGACGCTTCCTCTCAGATTGCCAATATGGGAAAACTGCCTTTAAGAGTTGACCAACCCACGGATTTCACGATTCACTGGAAAATTACCAATAGTTTTAATGCTTTAAACGATGTCTCTGTAAAGACCACTTTGCCTTTATGGGCTGAATTTACCAACCAATTGGGAGGTAATTACGGCGAGAATCCTCCTGTTTACGACCCTAATACCAGAGAAGTAACTTGGAATGTAAAAACCATTCCAGCTGGTTCAGGTTTGCTTACCAAGGGCTATGAAGCGGTTTTTCAAGTCAGGGTAACGCCTCCTTTAGCTCAATTAAACAAGGCTATTGAAATAATTAACGCTACTGCTTTCAGGGCTTCTGATTCTTTTACTCAAAAGGAAATCAGCGTTTCTTATCCAAAAGTAATGTCTACTCAATTAACTGACAAAACTGTGCCGTTTGAAGCCGGGATAGTTGGCCTTTAACAGTTAAAAGGCTAACTTTCCTTGAGAATAATTTAATTTATTTTAAAGAAAGAAGAGAATGGAAAAAAAAGTTTTTTCTGACGACCAAAGTAATTTAATAGAAAAAATAGTTTCTTTGTGCAAACGACGCGGTTTTATTTTTCCCGGTTCGGAAATTTATGGCGGTTTGGCTAATTCTTGGGATTACGGCCCCTTAGGAGTGGAACTTAAAAACAATATAAAAAAAAATTGGTGGCAGAAAATAGTATGGGCAAGAAACGAGGTAGTTGGTTTGGATTCAGCTATTATTATGAATCCAAAAACTTGGGAAGCTTCTGGTCATCTTAAAAACTTTTCCGACCCCTTGGTGGAATGCCAAAATTGCCATAGCCGTTTTCGCGCTGATTATTTAAAAGAAGGTAAATACGGTGAGTTAAAACAAAAAGACGGCCGTTTGCTTTGCCCTAATTGCGAAGGACTCCTTACCGAAGAAAAAAAATTTAATTTAATGTTTAAAACTTTTCTGGGGGCAACCGAAGAAACTGGCGATGCGGTTTTCCTTCGGCCGGAAACCGCTCAGGGCATTTTTGTTAATTTTAGAAATGTTTTAAATTCTTCAAGAAAAAAAATCCCTTTTGGTATAGCGCAGATAGGGAAATCTTTCAGAAATGAAATCACGCCGGGCAATTTTATTTTTAGGACAAGGGAATTTGAACAAATGGAACTGGAATATTTTGTTAAACCCGGCGAAGATGAAAAATGGTTTTTTTATTGGACAGAAGAAAGACTGAATTGGTATTTGTCTCTGGGGATAAAAAAAGAGAACTTGCGCCTTAGAGTTTATGAAAAAGAAGAATTAGCTCATTACGCACGAGCTTGCGCTGATGTAGAATATAAATTTCCTTTTGGCTGGGACGAGGTAGAAGGAATTGCTAATCGCGGAGATTATGATTTAAAAAACCATATCAAAAATTCCCTAAAAGATTTAAGTTATTTTGACGAAATAAAAAAAGAAAGTTTCGTTCCTTTTGTAATAGAACCTTCAGCCGGCGTAGACAGGTCTTTATTGGTTTTTCTGCTTGACGCTTACAATGAAGAGAAAGATGAAAGTGGCGAAACAAGAATCGTGCTGAAATTAAATCCTCAATTATCGCCAATTAAATTAGCAGTTTTCCCGTTGCTTAGAAATAACGATAAGTTATTGGTTTTAGCCAAAGATATTTATAATCAGGTTCGGGAAAAATTCCTTTGCGATTACGATGAAAGCGGTTCTATTGGCAGGAGATACAGAAGGCAAGATGAGATTGGGACGCCTTGGTGCTTGACCGTTGATCATTTGAGTTTAGAAAACGATACTATAACTATTCGTCATCGTGATTCTATGGAGCAGGAAAGAATCCATAGAGACGAAGTTTTAAAATGGGTGGAAGAAAAACTAACGTCTTGATGCCTCAATTATTTATTCAATTATGGAAGATTATAAGCTTACTAAATTTAACAATGGCCTTCGGGTTTTAACTGTAGCTTCAAAAGAATCCCTGTCTTTTCAGGTGGTGGTTTTTGTTAATACTGGTTTTGATTTTGAAAACAAAAAAGAGAACGGCCTTTCTCATTTTTTAGAGCATTTATGTTTTAAAGGCACGGAAAAAAGGCGCTCTAATTTTGAAATTACCAAAGAACTGGATAGCTTGGGAGGAATTTATAATGCCACGACTTCTTCGGAATGCACTTATTATTGGGTTAGATTATCAAAAGAGCATAAAGAGAAAGCTTTGGATGTAGTTTCCGATATCTATTTAAATTCTCAGTTTCCTGAAGCAGAGCTGGAAAAAGAAAAAAAAGTTGTTATGGAAGAAATAAATATGCATCAGGACGACCCAAAGCTTTATGTTTGGGAATTATGGCCGAAATTGCTTTATGGAGATCAACCCATAGGCAGGTTCGGTTTAGGCACAAAAGAAAATATTAAAAATTTTTCAAGAAAAGATGTAATGAATTATTATCGCTCTCAATACAAGGCAAAATCCACCTTAGTGGCGATTAGCGGAAATTTCTCCGATAAGGAAGCGATCCAGCAGGTAAAAAAATATTTTTCTTCTATCCCTCTTGGCCAAGGGAAAAGAAAAGAAAACATAAAAGAAAAACAAACAAAGCCGGCTTTGCTGGTTAAGGAAAAAGAAACTGGCCAGACTCATTTTGTTTTAGGGTTCAGGGGCATAAGTTTAAAAGACAAAAGAAGATATGCTCTGGATCTTTTAGACGCAATTTTTGACGGAGGGATGTCAGGGATGCTTTTCCAGTTAGTCAGGGAAAAATTAGGAGCGGCTTATTATGTAAGGAGTTATATTGAGTATTTTACCGATCATGGTTTTTGGGTGGTTAATGCCGGTGTTGATAATAGCCGGCTGGAGATGATAATTAAGTCAATTCTTCAGGAATGGGAAAAATTAAAAACATCAAAGATTTCTTCTGCCGACCTTAACAAAGCTAAAAATTATATTGCTGGAAGATTTGCTCTTTCGCAGGAAAGTGTCCATAATAGAGCAGATTATTTGGCTAGCCGGGAAATCTTGAGCGGAAAAATAGAGACCCCCCGTGAATATTTAAAGAAAATAAAAGCAGTCACTTTAGGAGATTTGAAAAAAACAGCCGGGGAAATTATTAACAAGCGGTCGCTAAACTTGGCGCTTATTGGGTCGATTAAAGAGAAAAGAACTTTGCTTAAAATTTTAAATAATTATTAAAAATAAAATTTAAAAATTATTATAAAATTATTATAAAAATTTATGAAAGAGGAAATAAAAAAAATTGATATTAGCTGGCAAAGCTTTGGCCGCTTTTATCTTTTGTTTTTATTAACCATAGGAATTTGGTATTTTCGTTCTTTTATTTTATTAGCCCTTACAGCTTTCATTGTTGCTTCTTTGCTTGACGTGCCAATCGGTTATCTAGAAAAGAAGTTTAAAAACAGATGGTTTGCGGTTTTCCTTATTTATCTTTTTTCTGTTTTTTTAATCGCAGTAGTTTTCTATTTGATTTTTCCTATCTTAGGAAAGGTGTTTTTGGAATTTCTAACGCCTTTTTCGTCAGAAGGGAATGGCAATTTTTTAAATAAAATTTTTGAGCAATTTAAAAGCGATAGTAATTTTTTTAATAAGTGGACTTCTTTTTTTAATATTGCTGATATAAGCGGAGGTGATATTGCTTCTGTTTTTTCTCAAGCTATAAAATTCACCAATAAAATTTTAGGAGGATTTTTTTCAGCTTTTTTGGTTTTTTTGATAGCCTTTTTCCTTAATTTAGAGAAAAAAGGAGTGGAAAAAAGCGTTCATTTACTTTGTCCAAAAAAGTATGAAGATTATTTTGTTTTTCTTTGGGAAAAGGCAAGAAAAAAGACGGTTTATTGGTTTACTGGTCAATCTTTGTTAAGTTTGATTATAGGGTGTTTGGTATTTATAAGTTTAATTATTTTAGGGGTTCCTTATGCTGGTTTTCTGGCTGTTTTAGCCGGCATAGCAGATTTTATTCCTTATTTTGGGCCTTTAGTAGCTGGTGTAATTATTTCTTTATTTGGTTTTAGCCAAAATTTTTCTTTAGGGGTTGTTATAGCAATTATTTTGATTGCTATTCAAGGGTTGGAAAATTTAATTTCTCCGTTTTTGCGCTCAAAAACAATGAATTTAAACCCTTTAATTATTATTTTGGCTTTGGTGGTGGGAGAAAAATTGGGAGGGTCTCTTGGTGTAATAGTGGCTCTTCCGCTTGCCGCCGCCTTAATGGAGCTTTTAAGAGATATTAAGAGCGGCAACTTTTCAAATTTTGTTAATAGAAATAAGGAAGATTAGAAAAAAATGAGTTTTTTGTATTAGTTGTATTGGCAATAAGATATTTTTTAAAATACGATATCTATGATTAATAAAAATAGAATTTTAATTACTACACCAATATATTATGTAAACGATAAACCTCATATTGGTCATGCTTATACCACTTTAGCTGCCGATGTGTTAGCCCGATTTTTCAGGACTCAAGGCAAAGAAGTTTTCTTTTTGACAGGAACCGATGAGCATGGTTCTAAAATAGCAGAATCGGCTGAAAAGATGGGTAAGTCGCCAAAACAACTATGCAACGAAAATAGCCAGCTTTATAAAGAAGCTTGGAGGAATTTGAATGTTAAATATGATTATTTTACAAGAACTACTGATAAAAAACATGAAAAAGCGGTAAAAAAATTTGTTGAGCAATTGAAAGAAAAAGGGGCGATATATGAGAGAAATTATGAAGGTTTATATTGCATTGGCTGTGAGAAATTTTTAATCTCACAAGAGTTAATTAATGGTTTATGTCTTTATCATAAGACGAAGCCTCAAAAGATTTCGGAAAAAAATTATTTTTTTCAACTGAAGAATTATTTAAAAAAAGTAGAGAAGGCCATTATAAATAATAAGTTAGAAATTCAACCGTTTTCTGCCAAGCAAGAAGTTTTAGGTCTTTTCAAACAGAATCTCGATGATTTTTCTATTTCTCGCCAAAAGGAAAGAGTAAAATGGGGAATTGAAGTGCCATTTGATAATGAGCAAACTATTTATGTCTGGATAGACGCTTTGGTTAATTATATTTCTGCTATTGGTTATGGAAATAATATAAAAGAATTTAAAAAATGGTGGGATGATAGTTACGTTATCCATTTATTAGGTCGTGATATTTTAAAATTTCATGCTATTTATTGGCCGGCAATGCTTATCGCTGGAGGAATTAAATTACCAGACCAAGAATTTATTCATGGATTTTTTACAATTAATAACCAGAAAATGAGTAAAACCTTGGGCAATGTTATTGACCCTAATAAATTAGTGGATAAATTTGGCGCTGATGCCGCTAGATATCTTTTATTATCACAATTTCCATTTGGCAGCGATGGAAATATCCAAGAGACTAAATTTGAAGAACAGTATAATTCTAATTTAGCCAATGGGCTAGGCAATTTGATAGAAAGAACATTTGCTCTTCTTAGAAAATATAACTATAAAGCTCATCCTTTAAAATCTGCAACAAAAGAATTTGAGAATAATTTTAAAAAGCACGAGGAAGAATATTATTATTGTATGAATAATTTAGATTTGTTTAAAGCTTTAGAAAACGCCTTTTCTTTAACGAGGGAAATAGATAAGTATATTAATAAAAAGAAACCTTGGAGTATTCCTTTAGATAAATCAAAAGAAATTAATACTATTTTGACAAATCTATTAAGTGGTTTGAGTAAAATTGTAGTTTTCCTAGAGCCATTTATTCCTTCTAAACTGGATTTAGTTAAAAAGAGAATTAATGAAGGAGATTTTTCTAAGATTAATTTATTTCCCAGGATAGTTAAATAAATCTATCCCTGTGGCTTCGCCACAGGGAATCGGGGTAGATTTTTTTAAAAAGGTATCGGCTCCGCCGATGTATTTAAAGAATTAAATAAATCTATCCCTGTGGCGAAGCCACAGGGAATCGGGTATTCCCTTCACTTTGAGCGTTTTGATGTTTGGTATATTTAATTTTGAATTGATTCCATTCGTATATTCGTATTAAATTCGTAATTTGTTGATTCCTATGTTGTTTGATTCTCATTGTCATTTAAATTTAGCTGCTTTTGAAACAGATAGGGAGGAAATAATAAAACGGATGGAGCAGGAGAAAATTTTTGCCATTAATGTCGGGACTTGCTTTGAAACTTCAAAAAAAGCGATAAAGATTGCTGAAGATACAAGTAATTGTTGGGCAAGTGTTGGTCTTCATTCAGCTCATACTTTCCCCGCCCCTCCCAATCAATTAGATAAAAATGAAATTAATAATTTTCAAGATAATCTTGGAAATACTTTGCCGGCCGAAGAGTTTGATAGTAAATTTGAAGATTTAATTCGCCGCCATAAAAAGGTGGTAGCTATTGGCGAGTGCGGCTTAGATTACAGCTATTTCAAAGAAATATCTTCAGAAGAACAAGAAAAATGTAAAGAATTAGAAGAAGAAGAGTTTAGAAAACAAATTAAAATAGCTCAAAAATATAATTTACCATTAATTTTGCATCTTCGAGATTTGTATAAAGAGGCTTTGGGTATTTTGAAAGAGAATAATTATTCAGGTAAAGCAGTTTTTCACTTTTTTACCGGTTCTCTTGAAGAGTCAAAATCAATTCTTCAGAATCCTAATTTTTATCTGGGTTTTTCCGGAGTTATTACTTATGGCAATAAATTAGATGAAGTTCTTAAAGAAACTCCCTTAGAAAGAATTTTAATTGAAACAGACGCTCCTTATGTGGCGCCAGTGCCTTATCGAGGGAAAAGAAACGAGCCGTTTTATGTTAAAGAAGTAGCACAAAAAATAGCAAATATAAAAGATTTTCCTCTTGAAGAAATAAAAAGACAGACTTTTCAGAACGCCTTAAGATTTTTTGAGATTCGTTAGAACACCCGTTTTTGAGAAGTGAACTTCTTTACACCTCTATTACTACCGGTAAAATCATAGGTCGGCGCTGAGTTTTTTTGAAAAAGAACATTCCTATTTCTTCTCTTAAGTTGTTTCTGATGTAAGCTTCATTAAAAGTTTTGCCGTTGGTGGAGCGAGAAATTACTTCCCGAATTAACTTTTTGGTTTGATTTATCAAATCTTTTGATTCTTTCATATAAACAAAGCCTCGCGAGATGACTTCCGGCTCGTTATGAAGCAAACCGGTTTTATTTTCTACCATAGCAATGATAATGAAAATCCCGTCTTTGGCTAAAGTTTGGCGGTCTCTTATAACAACCTCGCTAATATCTCCAACTCCCAGACCGTCAACCATTACATAGTTTGTGGGAACAAATTTTTCCGTAATCATAATTCTATCCCCATACATTTCAATTGTTTGTCCATTTTTGGCTAAGGCAATATTGTTTTTGGGTATGCCTAAAGATTCGGCTAGTTCAGCGTGGGTTTTGAGCATTGAAAAATGCCCATGGATCGGCATAAAGAATTTTGGCCTAACCAAATTTATCATCATCTTTAAATCCTCTTGATAACCATGCCCTGAAGCGTGGATGTCAAGCATTTTATAGTGATAAATTTTTGCTCCTTGTTTTGTCAGATTGTCTTTAAGGTTTTGAACCGCTAATTCGTTGCCGGGAACAACTGAAGAAGAAAAAATTACTGTATCGCTTTTCTGGATCCTTAAATATTTATGTTCTCGGTTAACGATTTTCATTAAAGTGGCTTCGTTTTCTCCCTGAGCACCAGTGCAAAGAATAGTTAATTTATTTGGCTCCAAATTATTTGCTTCTTTCCAGCTGACCATCGTTCCTTTTTTAATCTTTAAAAAACCTAATTTTTCCGCAATAGCCATATTGGTTTTCATACTAAAACCCTCAATAACAACTTTTCTGTTGTATTTTTCCGAAAGCCAAATAGCTTGTTGCAATCTGGAAATTAAGGAGGAAAAAGTTGCTAAAATGATTCTCGCTTCGCTATTGGCAAAAATAATATCAAGATTATCCATTATGGTTTTTTCTGAGATAGAGTGGCCCGGATTTTCCACTCCGGTAGAATCGGAAAGCAATAAGTTGACCCCTTTTGAAGATAAAACGGCAATGCTTATTAGGTCAGAGGGGTTATCGCAAATTGGCTGAAAATCAAACTTAAAATCAGTGGCGTGCATAATTAATCCTTGGGGCGTATTAATAGCTAAACCAACTTCGTCAGGGATATTATGATTTAGATGGAAGAAAGAAATGTCAAAAGGCCCAAGTTTAAAGTTGACTTTTTTTTCTTTGTTTATTTCTACAATATTTAATTTTTTTAGATGAGGAAAATCTTCCTGTCTTTTAAGGATAATACCTTTGGTTAAAGGAGTGGCATAAATAGTTGGATAGTTTAACTTTTCAATGAGATAGGGAATTGCTCCTATATGGTCATAGTGGCCGTGGGTGATAAAAATTCCTAAAACTTTTTTTTCCGGGTGGCGGATAAGATATTCAATGTTGGGAATAATATAATCAATGCCCGGCATATCTTCATCAGGAAACTGTAAACCCACATCAACAATAATAATTTGATTTTGGTATTCAAAAACAGTCATATTTCTTCCCACTTCTTCTAATCCTCCTAAGGGAATTATTTTTACAGGGTCCATAGTTGATTTAATTCGGTGAATTGTTTTTTGTTTCATCATAGTTAATTTAACTTTGTTTTTAATTTCTGAAAGGTTGGCGTTTATTTAAATTGTTGTGTCCTCGGCGGGATTTGAACCCACAACCCCTTAGGGACAGCGTTCTGAACGCTGCGCGTATGCCAATTCCGCCACGAGGACAATTTTGATCTCCAGTTTTAATGTCTCTGGTCTATAAAAAGGTGAGGTTGCCTCTGTTAATTCCGCCGGCAGCGGCAAGGAAGGAATAATATTTATTTAAGCGTTCTTTTGGTAAAGATATACCAATTTTCTATGTCAGCTAATCGTTCTGAGGGAAGATTGGCGTATTTAATTTCATTGCCTTTTATTTTTTTTGGCAGGATATAGAGATAATAAGGATTATAAAGGAAGATAGCGGGTTTATTTTCTTTTAGAATTTCTTGGATTCTTTTTATGTTTTGTTCCTGTTTTTCCTTGTCGTCTATTTGCCATGTTTCTTCAAGTAATTTATCCAATTCTTTATTTTGGAAGGAAGAAAGGTTCAAGCCGGAATCATTAGCTTGGCTTGAATGCCAAAAAGAAAGAAGATTGGAATCTTGCCCAATGATTTCTCCAAAAAGAAGAGCGTCATAAGAACGGGTTTGAATAACTTGTTTTTCAAGTTCGTTAAGCGGCAGGATTTCTAATTCAACGTTGATGCCTATTTTTTCCCAAGCGTCTTTTAAATAATTGGCTACTTTTATCAGCTCTAAGTTTTCTGGCAGGGAAAGGGTAAATTTAATTTTTCCTTCAGAATTTTCAGAATTTTCTTTTTTTGAATCCGAAGACAAAAATTGGTCGATAATTTTTTTTGCTTCAGCCGGAGAATAATCATTTTTTAAATCTGAATTATAACCAAAAAACCCGGGAGAAATTGGGCCTGCCAAAGGCAGGGCTTGATTTGATAAAATTTCTTTTGTAAGTTCTTCTCTGGAGATAGCCAAATCAAGCGCTTGGCGGATTTCTTTTTTCTGGAAAAGAGGTTTTTTTAAATTAAAAAATACGGCATAATAGCGAGGCAGAGACAGAGAAGAAATTTTTATTCCCTTTTTTGATCCAAAGAAATTTACATCTTCTATTATTAGGGGAGAGAATCCTTCCACTTCATTTTTTAACAGGCCCTCTTTTGCTGAATTGTAATTATCGTAGAACCTGAAAATGATTTTTGAAAGATAAGGGGTTTTAATAAAGTAATTTTTATTGGCCGATAGATAATAATTTA
>Ga0172380_10004924_pt1 | contig 16705 bp, 9 predicted proteins | sample Leawe162metaG_FD_119747 | JGI IMG/M metagenome (GOLD analysis project Ga0172380, IMG submission 119747) | Leachate microbial communities from a municipal landfill in Southern Ontario, Canada - Leachate well 162 metaG | ecosystem: Engineered > Solid waste > Landfill > Unclassified | place...
ATCAAAACCCAAACGCCGGCCGGATGTACCAACACGGCCTCGGCAATTCTGACCCAGTCCTGCAGCGGCGGTACAATTATCTGCACTTCCTATACTTACAATGACTGGAGCGCTTGCGCCAACGGCCAGCAGAGCCGCACGATCAAAACCCAAACGCCGGCCGGATGTACCAACACGGCCTCGGCAATTCTGACCCAGTCCTGCAGCGGCGACGGCGGAAGCGCCTGCACTTCCTACACTTACAATGACTGGAGCGCTTGCGCCAACGGCCAGCAGAGCCGCACGATCAAAACCCAAACGCCGGCGGGTTGCAACAACACGGCAACGGCAATTCTGGCCCAGTCCTGCAGCGGCGCCGGGGTGCCGGTGATTTCCAATACCATGCCCAATAGCCAAACGACCAATTCGCCGACGCTTTCGGTGAATACTGCGGCCGCGGCTACCTGCCAATACAAAAAGGACAGCGACTTTGCTTACGGCAGCGGTACCCAGTTTACCACTGACGGCGACAAAGGCCACAGCGTGCAACTGGCCGGTCTTAATGACGGTTTGCACACTTATTTCGTGGTTTGCAAGGATACGGCTTCCGGCGCGGTGAACACGCCCGGAGTGCAAATAATCTTTACCGTAGCCGCGGGCAGCCAGACTTGCGCCAAGCTGTCGTCCAACGACAAGCAAAACGATGACGAGCGCGATGCCGGCGAGGGCGATGATTCCGATTCAAAATATTTGTGGCGTTCGGTGGAAGCGGGCACGCGCGACAAATTCAAAAAAGTAGACTGGTATGCGGGCTACCAATTCACTCCGGAAAAGGACGGGCAGGTTACCCAGCTGTGCGGCTATTTCGGCAGCGGCAATTCCAACAAAGTGAGTTTGTATAACGGCGCTTACAAAGAGATCGCCCGCGTCCAAATCGCGGGGGAAAGCGGCTGGCAATGCGCCAGCATCAGTCCGGTGCCGGTGAAAGCCGACAAGCGGTATTATGTGATTGCCCGCGTCAAGGACAATCCAATCTATTATGAGTACAAATCCGGTTTGTTGCCGCGCGACGGCGACGGCGCGGTGGTGGAGTCGGGCATCCGCCAGCTGGCCAGCGGCAATTTCGGCGACGATGTCAAAAAATATGATTATATGGTGTTCGGTTTGGTGGATGTGAGAATCAAGTTCGCGGATAAAAATACCAGCGGCCCGGAAGTGGATTCGGCATCTCCCGTGGGTTCCAGCGAGAGCGACGCCAAAATTTCGGTGGCCACCGATGCCGATGCGACCTGCAAGTTTGACCGCGAAGATGTGGATTATGGAAAAATGAAATACACTTTCGGCAAAACCGGGGCCAAGGCGCACGAGCAAAAGGTTTGCAGTTTGAGCGACGGCAATTTCACTTGGTATGTCCGCTGCAAAGGCGCGGGCGGCGGCACCAACAACGCGTCCACGCTGATCCAGTTTGAAGTGAGCGACTAAATGTATTCAAGGGGTCGTTCTCCCGCGGGCGGGAGGGCGGCCCCTGCCAAATTTAATTTGTGATTTTTAACCAACCCCAACCAAAAAATATGGTCATTCCTTTTTTGCGTTCAATGAAAAAAACCTGTCTTGCAATCGCGTTACTGGCGCTTTTTGCGGGAATGCTGGCGCCGTTTGAATATGTGCACGCAGCTTGGACTGCAGGGCAATGGATTAATGCTAGCGTAAATAATGTCGGTGGTACTGCTTATATTCGCAGCAGCGGCGGAAGCGTTCGCAGTTTTCCCTCTGCATCAAGTTTCGGGTCAAACAGTCCCATGCGCGGTTTGTTGAGCGCGATGATCGATGCCGGCGGCGGCGAAGTCAGCGAACAGGATATTGCCGCGCTGGCGGCAATGATCGTTAACCCTTATTTTACCAATGCCAGTCCGGCTTCTCAGCAGGAATTCTTGATGAACATGCAACTATCAACCCCGGAAATGACCGCCGCAGTGCGGCAGTATTTCAACACCAATCCTCAATTTGCGCAAAATTTAAAAAATTACCGAACTGCAAATCCGGAAAAATATGCAGCCGAAATAAAAACATTGGAACAGGCCGGCGGCCAGCAAACAACAATCCCAACCGCCCTTACCGAAACAGAAAAAGACAGAATAGGTTTTGCGAAGGCGGCTGAACTGGGCGGCACTTATGATCCTCAAAGAAATGAGATTATAACCTCGGGCAAGATGGGGCGCCCGGTAGTTGACCCGGCGATTAACCAAAAGCTTCAAGATGCGTGGGGGGCGGCGGAATCAGGTTCAAAAGCGATTACGGGAAAATCGCTTTATGGCAGCAAGCTTGATGGAACGCAGAATATCACCGATCCCGGTGCGACAAAATTGAATCCCAATCCCAATCCGAATACCATCTGTTTTAACGGGACATGCTATGATGAGCCGGTATTTGAAAATGGAAAATTAGTTACATCAAAATCAGGCGTTGATGAGGTGGCAACCAATGATTTAAAAGGTTTTCAGGGCGGCTTGGACGATACCCCGATTTGCGAGCAGGTTTTTGGCGTCGGGCCGTTAAGTCCGGAAGAGGGTTCGCAAAGTATCGAGTGGGCGTCGGGCGATCAATCCGAGTCGGGCAAAAAGACAGGGGATTCGAAGACAACTTGCACTTCCTATACCTACAGCGATTGGAGCGCTTGCGTCAATAGCCAGCAGACCCGGACAATCAAGACCAAAACGCCATCCGGTTGTACCAACACAACAACGGCAACTTTGTCCCAGTCTTGCACTGATACGACAATTTGCACTTCTTACACTTACAATGACTGGAGCGCTTGCGCCAACGGCCAGCAGAGCCGCACGATCAAAACCCAAACGCCGGCCGGTTGCACCGACGCTTCAACAGCGACCTTGTCCCAGTCTTGCGCTGATACGATAACCTGCACTTCCTACACTTACAATGATTGGAGCGCCTGCGCCAACAATACCCAGAGCCGGACAATCAAAACCCAAACGCCGTCCGGATGTACCAACACGGCAACAGCAATTTTAACCCAGCCCTGCACTGTTGGTGTTGTCGCTTGCGTTTCCTATACCTATAGCGACTGGAGCGATTGCGCCAATGGCCAGCAAACCCGGTCGATCAAAACGCGCCTGCCCGAGGGTTGCGAAACTTCTTCGGCGGTTTTTTCGCAACCTTGCACCGCGGCAGTCGCGCCCAACATTGTTAACATTACCAATGCCGTGCAGACCATTGGCCGGCCGACGCTGGCCGTGGCCACGGATCGGTCGGCTACCTGCCAATATAATGGCGCGGGCGATTTTAGTTACGGCCGGGGCACCACTTTTGATACCACCGGCGGATTCAGCCACAATTCAAGTTTGCCCGGTATGGCCAGCGGCGCAAAAACTTATTATGTGATTTGCCAGGATAATGCCACCGGCGGCGTCAGCAATGCGTTCAAGGTGGAGTTTAGGGTTGATTTATCGGCTGATCCGGCCAATGCGCCGATTGTGGTTAATGTGACGCCGGCAACGCAAACCGGAGGCAATCCGGTGCTGGCCGCGACCACGGACCGGCCGGCAATCTGCCAATACAAAAAAGACAGTACCTTTAACTATGGTTCCGGCAATATGATGGCGACAGACGACAATTACAGACACAGCGTTTCCATAGCTTCATTGGCTGACGGCAGTTATTCGTTCTATATCATTTGCAAAGATAATGCTACGGGCGTTGCCAGCGCGGCAATGGCGGTTGCCGCGGCGCTGTCGCGCGCCGCGGTTGACGAAAGCGCGCCGGTTGTTACCAGCACCACCAATACTTATCAGACCGTTAAAAACCCGGTCTTGTCGATTACCACCGATAAAGCGGCAATCTGCCAATACAAGAAAGGCGGCGCGTTCGTCTACGGTTCAGGGACTCAATTTGCCGCCGATGAAGGCACGAGCCACAGCGTTCAATTGGATAATGCCAGCGATGGCCAGCAGGTTTATTACGCGGTTTGCAAATATAACTCCGCCGGTCCGGCCAGCGCGCCCTTGCAAATTGTTTTCACGGTCAATGCCGGCACTTCCGATGTTTGTCTTGATCTGTCGTCCAATGACCGTAAAAATGATGCCAACCGGTCGTATTTTGGCGATGCCGATACCGATTCAACCTATTTGTGGCAATCAGTGGAAACCGGCACGCGCGACAAGTTCAAAAAGGTTGACTGGTTCGCGGGTTATCAATTCACGCCTGAAATTGACGGCAAGATTGTTCAGCTTTGCGGCTACTTTGAGAGCGGCGTTACCAACAAGGTTTCCATATACAGCGGTTCTTATGCCGAGCTGGCCAGCGCGCAAGTCGCGGGCAACGGCGCGTGGAAGTGTGCGAATATCAACCCGCTGGAGATCAAAGCCGACAAGCGGTATTATGTGATTGCCCGCGTCAAGGACAATCCGATCTATTATGAGAACAAATCCGGCATGCTGCCCAAAACCGCGAACAATGCGGTGATCGAGGCTGGCATCCGGCAAACAAAAAACATCGACAACGGCTTTAAAAGCGACATTGTGAAATACGATCATATGATTTTCGGTTTGGTGGATGTGAAAGTGTCTTGGGCGCCGGCGTCAATTGCCGGGCCGGCGATCTCTTCGGCCGCTCCCAGCGGCACGATCAGCGGTTCAAGCGCGATGCTGGCGCTGCAAACCGATCAAAGCGCCGATTGCAAATTTGACCGCGAAGACACAGCCTATTCCAAAATGAGCTATACGATGCCCCGAATTTCCGCCAACAATCATGGCCAGAAAATCTGCGGCCTGGAAAACGGCAGCTACACTTTTTATGTGCGCTGCAAAAGCGGCGCCGGCGCGGAAAATAACGGGTCGGGAACGATTCAATTCGTTGTTGCGCAGTAAAAGACGCGCGGAGCGGAAAGTTCAAAGCGCAAGGTAAAAATGCGGAAAGCGAAAGCAAGATGAAAATTAAAATTTTAACATTATTTTTACTTATTCCATTTATTGTCGGAATCGGTGATTTGGCTTTGGGGCAGGGCGAGGCGATGCCTGATGCCAAAGCTGTCGCTCCTGTTCAGGTTGCGGCAAATCAAGCCGCCGCGGCAACAGAAAAGAGCTATAATTTGGAACTGGTTTACCGCAACGGCCGGCTTTCGCCCAAGGGAATAGTTTTGGAAGATTTCGCACCGCGGGATCATCGGGTCTGGCCGCAGGACGGCTGGCTTTGCCAGATGCTTGCGGTTGACGGCACGGTGATCGATGCTTTTAATTTTTCCCTGCCGGTGGTGGAGTGCCGCGACCAAGCCGGCGCCCAAGGCGGCTTGGAAGGCGGGTGCGCGGCCGGCGACGCTGCGGATTTTAATTTAAGCGTGCCTTATTACGCCAACGGTGCGGCAGTGGCGGTGTTTGATCCGGACGGCAATCTGGCGTTTACAGCAGACACGGTTAAATTCGCGGATTTATGCGGCGATGATGTTTGCGAGCAAAATGAGAATTACTTGACCTGTGCCAAAGATTGCCGCTCCGGGGTGAAGGACGGCGCTTGCGACAGGGTTGGCGACGGCACCTGCGATGCGGATTGCGCCGGCAGAGAAGATGCCGATTGCTCGATCTGGCCAAAACTTGCGGCCGGTTATATCTGGCTGGTTGTTTTGGCTGCGATTTCCGTTGCAATCATTATCGGATTTGTAATTTGGCGGCGCAAGCGAAGCATTTAAAATTTTCAATGCAAATTTTCAATTTAAAATTTTCAATTGCGAATATGGCCGCGGGATTCCTGCTGGCGGCTGCCGTTGCGGCCGCGGGATTTTCGTATGCGGCAATATTGAATAATGCCATTGACGGCAATTACCTCTGGCAGTCTTTGGAGACCGGCGCTTTGGGCGGGCTGCCGCAAGCGAGCCTCGCCATTGGCGGGATGGAAAACAAACCGCAATTCGCCGGTTACCGGTTCGCGCCGCGGGACGACGCTTACGCCACCGAGCTTTGCGGCTATTTCAAGGGCGTCCATTCGGTCAATTTGTACGACCAGTCTTTTAAAATGCTGGCCAGCAGCCAAATCACGGCTTACGAACAGTGGAATTGCGCCGCGATCAAGCCGGTTGCGCTTGCCAAAGGGCAAAAATATTATGCGATTGCCGAAATGGATCGCGGCCCGGTTTATTATCGGTTCGCGCCAGCCGCCGCCGCTTCCTCCGGAGTTTTGGCAGGCCAGGCGATTTTGCCGTTGAAAAATGCCGATGCAGTGATTGAGAGCGGCATCACGCAAACGGCTGACCGGCCGTTTGGCGCCGCAGTCGAATCAAACACCGGCCGGGTGTTTGGCTTGGTGGATGTGAAAATCACGCCTCGCGGCAAAGCGCAGGCGCTGGTTGAAAAAGCCGGCGCCAGTTTGGCCGGCGCGATTGGCGGCGGGCAAGATTTAAATGAACCGGTATTGGGCGGCGATGGCCCGCGCGTTTGCGCTTCGGGCCGATGCATTGTTTGCGGCGATAACGATTGCCGGATTGAAAACGATGCACCGACGGCGGGCCAAACGGAAGATACTTTCATCCAAATTTGCCGCAACGGATTTTGCTATAGCTGTACCAACGCAAATTGCGCCAGAACCGATGCGGCAGGATTTGTCAAAACCGGTTATTCGTTTAAAAAATGCAAGAATAATAAATGCGTCAATTGCTTAAACAGCCGATGCAATGTTACCGGCGGCCAGGCGCCGCATTACTTATATCAATGGAGTGCCGGTAGCGGCGGAATGGACGGCGGCAGTTTTTTTATGGACACCGGCACGAGCGGAAGTAGCGGAAGTTCGGGCGCGTGGGAAAGTTATTATGGCGGCAGCTATTCGGGAGATGCTTTTGGCGGCGGCGGTGGCGGCAGTTTTGATCCGGCAGTCGCGGCAAAGGCAATGATCAATCCAAAATTTACCGGCAATGACCAGGTTATTATTGATGCGCTGGCGGCGTGGGGCGATGCGCATCCGACCGAGGCGGCTAATGGTACAGTGCCGTCTTTTTCCCAATTGGCTAAATTCATAAATGATTCTTATGCGGCCCAAGCGGGAAATACAGGCAAGACATTGATCGATATCAATTCTGTTTCTTCGGCGCAAAAAGAAGAATTCCAAACGCAAATTACATCAGCGGCCGCTGAACTTGCCAGCCAAACGAATTCCAAGGGCGGGGTGGCCATTGCTCCGAAAACCCAAACTGCCGCGGACAAATCCAAAGAACTGATCGACCAGATAACTTCAGGTTTCAGCAAAAAAGATCCGGTAACCGGAAAATATGCGGAAGGCAATAAGGCGACCAGCGCGTTTACCCGGCCGTCGGATCTGACCACGGGGTGGGGCCAAAAAATGAACAGCGGAAACGCAAAAAATGGCGAAGGCAATCCGCTGTATTCATTAACCGCCTTAAAAGACGAGCAAGGGAACGAGATCAAAGAAGTTGGGGCCGGCCGTGTTTACATAGTTGATTCATATTCGACCGCGGATAACGGAAAAACATTTAATAAAACGCAAGTCCCTGTTTTTATTGATACGCAGGATCAAGCGAATGCTTATAATGCTTTAATTGCCGAGCATGGCGGTTTGCCGACCGCGGTCAGGGAGGCCCAAACAGCTTATGGTTTGTTAAATTCCAATACGGCGAACACATTTACCAATTACGGGACAGCGTCTGGCGGGGCAAGCGCGCCGACAGTGCCCGCCAGTTTGCCGGATGGGGCGATCATTGTTAATCCTGCGCCGGTTGGCGGGGCGCAAACCCCAACCGGCAATCAGACTGCGGCATCGCAAGTGGTTTCTGATTGGATGCCGGCAAATATCGCGGCTGGCAGCATTACTGTTTTGCCGAGCAGGACGATTACCGAAGAAGATGTTTTCAGCACCCGGTCGCCGGTCTTGAACGCCCGAGCCGCGGCGGCCAATCCGGCAATTACTGCCAGTCGGGCAAATGAAGTTTATTCGGGCAGCGTCAAGTATGGCCCCGGAACGAATGAAGCGGCAAAAACCGCGCAGGATACCATCGACGGAATAACATCGGGCTTTAAATATCAAGACGAAAATGAAACGCCGAAAAATCCGGAAAACAGCGTTTTTGAACGCCGCACCGATTTGATATTCGGCCAAAAGGCCAATCCGCCGGTGGTGGGATATGTTGAAGTGGATGCCAAGAAATTAAACGGGGGCAAAGATATTGCTCCGGGCGATACGATTCAGCTTCCCATAATGGTGGATGGCGTCGGCCAGACGGGAACATTTGCCTGGAGTCCGGAAACCGATATCGGCGTTTCCGGGGCTCCCAATTATTCCACGCAAGCAAATACCATCAATAACCATCAGGGAAAATTATTAGTGGCGGTATTCGAGAATGTCAAGGCTTCCGACAAAACCGCGGTAACGGAAATATTTTCCGCCGGCGGAGCGCAGGCCGGCAGCGTCGGCTTGCCGCTGGTGGCCGTCGCTTTGCCGGCCGGGGCCGCAGTGATCGATCCGGTCAGCGGCAAGGTTCTGGCGCAATCGCCAACGGCGGTGAACGCCGAAGCGGTTTCAATCAATTCAGACGAAAATGATCCGCAGAATTTAAGCCCGGCAAATTTTTATGATGCCGATCCGGCAAATCCGCTGGAGGAGGACAGGTTAAAGCAATTGGAAGAGCTTAATAATCCCGGGGCGATGATTGACCGAAACATCCGGGAAAATTTATTCGGCGCATCGGCGGCGCTGGCTGCGGGTATCGTTTTGCCAGAGTCTGGCGATGCGGCAAATGCGGCGCCGCCGACAGTGGCGGATGCCAAGGCAAGTGTTTTGGGGCCGGCAGTGAAAATTTCGGCAATGATCAAGGGCGCGGCCGCGGTGATTGAAGCCGAGGCGCGGGTGCGCGGCAAGGACGGGCGGTTTGCGGCGGTGCTGATTTTGGACAACGGCGGCAAGGGCGACAATTGGAGCTATGAATGGAAAAATGCCGGCATAGCCGCCGGAGAATATCAGGTGGATATTTTTGCCAAAGATGCGGCGGATAATTTTATCGTGCAAAACAATGCCGCGGCTTTTAATCCGGGCAAGGCGGCCGCGGTCGAGTGCCGGGATTTGCAAACGGGCGGCGCGCCGGACAAAAAGATCGATGTGATTTTTGTTCCCTGCGGCTACGGCAAAGATTTAAGCGCATTCGAGGCCGATGCCCGGCGCCAGATGGAAGCGTTTTCCAAGATCGTGCCGATTGCGCAAAACATTGAAAAATTCAATTTCCGCGCCGCGATTATCGCCGGCCTTGATTGTGCCGCGGATTTGCAGGATAATATGGATAAGGATGCAAATGATTTCGCGGCCGCGGTCCGCGGATGCGCGCCGGATATGGTGCTGGTTTTGAAAAAACAAATTGCCGCGGGCGCCAAAGGCGTTTCTTTGACCGGCGCCGGGATCGGATTTGCGGCGGCAAACGCGCCAACGGCCGCGATCCACGAATTCGGGCACGCGTTTTTTTATCTCAACGACGAATATAGCTATGGCTGCACTTATGCGGATATGTCCAATTCGGCCAATTGCGACGACAGTCCCAAATGCGAAAAATGGAGCGGCCTGATCGGCGCGGGTTGTTATGCCGGATGCACTTGCGAAGGCAATTACCGGTCGGCCAACGACAGCGTGATGCTCGACCCGGAAAAAGCAACGCAGTTTTCCCCGGCGGCGATGGTTCAAGTTTTAAAAATTTTGAGTTTATTTGAGTAATGTTTTTTTAAATCTCAATTCAAGAATTTTTTAAATACTAAATTTTAACTTTAAAATTTTAAATAAATAAAATATATATGTCTTTATTGGAAATCGTTTTCAGGAAAAGAATTGCGGTTTATCTGGGATTGCTGGCGGCGGCCGCGGTTTTGGTTTGCCGCAGCGTGTTGGCTGACAGCGGTCCGATTATAATAAATGTCAATCCGCAGGGAACAGTGACCGCGGCGAGCGTGAAAATAACATTGGAAACCGAAGACCTGGCGCTTTGCCGGTATTCCACCAGCGACACTGATTATGACCGCATGGGAAACGACCTTGACACTCCCGACGGATTATACCATTCCGCGGCGATCGGGTCGTTGAACAAGGGGGCCTACACCTATTATGTGCGTTGCAAGGATTTCGAGGGCAATGCCAATGGCGCGAGCGCCACGGCCAAATTTAATGTGGGCGAAATAGGCTGTTTGGGCGAAAATTGTCCGACTGTTAACCCTCCTTTGCCGCCGGCGCCATCCGGCGATACCGCCGCGCCGGTGCTTACCGGATTTTTGCCCACTGGAACGACATACAACAATTATGCGGTGCTGTCGGTGTCCACCAACGAAGCGGCGTCTTGCCGTTACAGCTGGTTTGATAAGGCGTATGAGGCAATGACTTTGCCGTTTTCTACTTCCAATAAGTTATATCATACCGCGTCGGCACAACTATCAAACCTTGGCTATTATTCGTATTATGTCCGCTGCCAGGATGTTAGCGGCAATGTCAATCAGGTGGCGGGCCGGATTTCTTTCCGCTACGCGTCGAATGCGCCGGCATATGTGGCGCCAAAAACCACGCCGGCGGCGGTTGTAACTCCGGCCGACACCGCGCCGCCCGCAATCTCGGTGCCGGAGCCGTCGGGCGAGGTCACGACCGCGGCGGTTAAAATTTCTTGCGTTACCGACGAAACCGCAACTTGCAGATACGGCAAGACCGACATTGATTACGATTCGCTGTCTGATGCGATGGATGACGACGGTACCCGCCACAGCAAGGCGATAACTTTGGATGCGCCCGGGGAGTACACTTATTATGTGCGCTGCAAGGATGAAAAAAATAATAAAAATACGGCTTCAAGCAAAATCAGTTTTAATTACGCCGCGCCCGGCGGGCCGGAGATTTCCGATCTTCAGCCGACCGGCGCGATTTTCCAGAACAATGTGGCGTTGATCGTGACGACTGATAAACCGGCCGATTGCCGCTATTCGGACAGCGATATTGATTTTGACCAGATGGGCGATTCGTTTGACACCAATGACGGGTCGCTGCATCAGGCGACAGTCGATTTGCCGGATTACGGTCCGTACGCTTATTATGTGCGTTGCCGCGATAAGAACGGCAATAAGGATGACAAATCCGAAACGATCAATTTCGAATATAAGAACCCCGACCAGCCGCCGGCAGAAGAAACGGTCCCTCCCCCGGCCGCAACACCGACGCCGCCGGCGATTGCTTGCGAGGAAACCAAGAACAGCGACGGCAAAGACGGAGTTTGCGACAAGACCGCGGATTGCATCTGCGATCTTGATTGCCCTGCCGGCAGCGATCAAGCCGATCCGGATTGCGCCAATGTTGTTTCGCCTCCGGCCAATAACGGCTGGATCGCGGTTCTTCTTATCGGCCTGATTTTGCTGGTTGTGGTTGTTATCATCATCGTTATCATAAAAAGGAGGGGAAGCGCCGAGGAGGAAGATGTGGAACTGCCCTAATTAATTTTCAATCAAAAAACCGCAAGTAATTTTAATAATCAGTGCGGTTTTTTGATTGATTCGCGAAAAAGATAAATTGAGACTGTTGAATAATTGATTCTTTTTATACCCCGTCAGCTTGCTGCGGGGAACAAAAAGAATGAGGAGTCCAGAGGAAACATCCTCTGGTTGCGGCGGGGTTAATACCCCGACGCAAGAACCCGATTTATTTTTTGAACAAATATAAGCTTATCAAATTTTCCGGTTAAGCCTAAATGCAGCAATTATTCAACAGTCTAAAATTATGAGATGTTGTAGGAAATTTTTTTGATTTTGTAAGTTATCTTTCCGGCCGGATCAACGGCAACCCGGTCGCCGGCTCTTTTCCCCAGCAATATCTTGCCGACCGGCGATTCGTTGGAAATTTTGCCCTGGTCAGGATCAGCTTCCAGTGTTCCCACGATCGTGAGTTCGTTGTTTTTGCCGTTAATGTCCACCAGCACCGTGGCGCCCAAGTCAACCGAGGCTTGCGCCGTTTTTACCGGATTTTTAATGATGCGGGCGTTTTTGAGAATTTTTTCGATTTCGGACAATTTAATGTCAAGCAGGCCCAAGTCTTCCTGCAAGGCGATGAATTCGGGATTGACATCTTCGGAATGGAGGATTGCCGGCGCTTCGCCTTTGGTTTTTGCGAGCTTGATCTGCCTTAATTCTTCGTACTCCTTTTTTATTTTTTTAAGTCCTTGTCGAGTTAAATAGAAGCTTTTTCCTTCCATCATAACCTTTTACCGCCCCGGGCGGCTTTTTGCCCGTGGTTACGGAAAAAAAGCGTTTTGCGGCGGTTTTCAAAATATCGATTTTGCGCGCGAATTTACATATTATATCTATTCTATTCCGGCCTGTTTTTTTGTCAATTCGCGCGAACTTGAAAGCGCCCATACGGTAAATTTGTCTTGACGGTTTGGAAGCCGGACGGTAGGCTATAATCAGATAATGAATTGTTTCTATATTATTTAATCGTTGAGCGCGATGGTCAGATTCAAGGTCAATAGAATTATCCGGTATCTGCTTTTTTCGGATTTTATCTTTTGGAGCGCCTGGGGGCTGGTCGCCCCGATTTTTGCGATTTTTATCATTCAGGATATCCAGGGAGGGAATGAATTTGTGGTCGGAATATCCACCGCGATTTATTCGGCGCTTTCAACATTGTTGAGAATTCCAATGGGATTGTTTTTGGATAACCAGCCCCACGAAAGATCCGACCTTTCGTTTGCCATTATCGGGTTGTGCGTCGCGTCATTGAGTTCGCTGGGGTTTGCGTACGCGGCCTTGCCGTGGCATATTTACGCCCTGCAGGCGGTTCACGCGCTGGGCATGTCCATGAATCTTTCCGGATGGACGGCGCTGTATACCCGGCATATCGACAAAGGCAAAGAATCAACCGAATGGGGAATCAGCGCCGTGTCGGTGGGCGTGGGCGCCGCGGCAACGGCGATTGTTGGCGGTTGGCTGGCGGCGGAATACGGTTTTGACCTGATTTTTAAGCTTGTCGGGATATTAGGTTTTGCCGGCGCGGCCGTGCTGTTGTTCATCCGGCGCGAAATCAAAAAGGGAGCCGGCCACGGCCTTTATTTCAGCCTCAAGGAGTTGGCGCAAAAAGGGCTCGAATGAGAGAATTTGAAATTCAAAACAATTTTTTAAATCCAAATTTCCAAACATCTATTCATAATGATCAACAGCCGATTAGCCAAAATATTTTTTGAGACCGCGGGATTTTTGGATGCCCGCCGGGTGAGTTTTAAGCCGTTTGCGTACCGCCGCGCCGCGATGGCGCTGGAAGAATTGGAAAAAGATGCGGCTGACATTTACCGCGCCGGCGGTTTGAAAGCGCTGGAAAAAATTCCCGGCGTGGGCGCCAGCATTGCCAAGAAGATCGAAGAATATATTTTAAAAGGAAAGATCGGCTACTATGAAGGCTTAAAACGCCAGCTTCCGGTTGATTTGGCCCAAATAACTTCGATCCAAGGCGTGGGGCCGCGCCGTGCCCGGGTTTTGTATCAAAAGCTGGGAATCAAGACTGTTGATGATCTTGAAAAAGCCGCGCGGCGGCACAAGATCGCGGATCTATCAGGCTTTGGCGTTAAGTCCGAGATGGGAATAATTGAAAGCATTGAATTCCACAAGCATTCCGCCGGGCGTTTTTTGCTGGGCGGAATACTGCCTTTTGCCGAAGAAATCCGGCGCCGCCTGGAAGCGCTCGAGGAGGTGGAAAAGATCGACATTGCCGGATCGGTGCGCCGGAAAAAAGAAACTATCGGCGACCTTGATTTTTTGGCGATCGTCAAACCGGCGCCGGGAGCGGCCAAGAAAGTGATGGATTTTTTCACCGCGATGCCGGAAGTGGAAAAAGTTTGGGGAAAGGGCGCGACCAAATCGTCGGTAAGAATAGAGGATGGTTTTAACATGGACCTTCGGGTGCTGGAACCGGAATCATACGGCGCGGCGCGGCAATATTTTACCGGGTCTAAAGACCACAATATTTCTTTGCGGCGCCGGGCGCAGGAACTCGGGTTGAAACTTTCCGAGTATGGATTGTTTTGCGGCGGCAAGGCGATTGCCGGCCGTGACGAAAAAGATATTTATGAAAAACTGGGCCTGCGCTGGATCGAGCCTGAACTGCGCGAGAATACCGGCGAAATCGAAGCGGCTGCCGCCGGAAAGTTGCCGGCAATCATCGGTTACGGCGATCTGAAAGGAGATTTGCATTGCCATTCGGATTGGGACGGCGGGCACGACTCGATTGGCGATATCGCGGCCGCGGCGATGAAGATGGGTTATCAGTATGTGGGGATTGCCGATCACACCAAGTTTTTGAAGATTGAAAAGGGTTTGGATGAGCGGGCGCTGGAAAGGCGCAACAAGGAGATTGACAAATTGAACGATTTGTTGGAAAAGGAAAGGGGCGGGTTTAAAATTTTGAAAGGCTGCGAGGCCAATATTATGGCCGACGGTTCCATTGATATCAGCGACGGTTCCTTGTCCCGGCTGGATTTTGCGATTGCGGGCGTCCATTCAAATTTCAAGATGGATATGAAGCAAATGACCAAGCGCATCATCCGCGCCATGGAAAATAAGAACATCGACATAATTTCGCATCCCACCGGCAGATTGATAAACCGGCGGCCGGAATATCAGATCGACTTTGAGGCAATTTGCGCCGCGGCTGAAAAGACCGGCACGATCCTGGAAATAAATTCCTATCCGGATCGTCTGGATCTAAACGACCTCCATATCCGCCGCGCCAAGGATTACGGGGTAAAAATGGCGATAAATACCGACGCGCACGATCTTTTGCACCTGCGGTTTGCCGAATTTGGCATTGCCCAGGCCCGGCGCGGCTGGGCCGAACATGAAGATATTATCAATACTTACGCTGTCCAAGAGGTGTTAAATTTTTTAAAGAAAAATTAGTATTAAAATTAAAAATGTAAATATCAAAGATCAAAATGACAGATTAAAATGCAAAATGTCGTATTTCCATTTTTCAATTTTTCATTGTCATTTTTTATTTTGATTTTTTAATTTTACATTAACTATTTTGCCTGTTGAAATATCTGCCGGAGCTGTAATTTTCAGGAAGGAAAATAACCAAAATTTATTTTTGCTTTTGCGTTACCCGGCGGTTAACCACCGTTCGGGAATTGATTATTGGGATTATGTTAAGGGCCATGTCGAAAGGGGCGAGAAAGAGCTGGAAACAATAATCCGCGAGGCCCAAGAGGAAACCGGCTTGCGCGATTTGGAATTTGTCGAAGGTTTCTCGCAGACGATGAAATACTTTTTCGTTTTTCAGGGTAAAAGGATTTTTAAAATCGTTAATTTCCGTCTGGCATCGACAAAAACGAAAGATATCGCGTTATCCGACGAGCACAATGACTTTGCCTGGCTGCCGTATGGCCGGGCTTATGAGGCGCTGTCGTTTGGCAACGCCAAGCAGGTGCTGGCCGCGGCCAACGATTACTTGCAAAAATCCGGCGGAATGTGATTTTTTGAATTACGGATTATTTTTTTGTCCGCGCTCATACAATTTTTTCCGTTATTGTCTTGTTTGGTTCTTATGAATCGGAAATCGTCAATTTTGGACAATAACGGAAAAAATTGTAAATGGACAAAAAAATAATCCGCAATTCAAAAAAGATATGAAACAAGCAAAAGCGCTGGTGTTGTTCTCCGGAGGGCTGGATTCGATGCTGGCGGCAAAGATTTTGGAGGCGCAAGGGATAGGCGTAACTCTGGCTTGCTTTGAGAGTTATTTTTTTTCGTGCATGTCCGCAAAAAAAGCCGCGGATGAAATCGGGTTGCCGTTGCGCGCGGTTGATATTTCAAAAGAACAGCTGGAAATCGTCAAACACCCGCGTTTTGGCCGCGGCGGCGCGGTTAACCCTTGCATTGACTGCCATTTGTTGATGCTGGCAGCTGCAAAAAAGATAATGGAGGCCGAAGGTTTTGATTTTGTGGCCACCGGCGAGGTGCTGGGCGAGCGGCCGATGTCGCAAAACAAATTATCGCTGGATATCGTGGAACGGGAATCGGGATTGGCCGGCAAATTGCTTCGGCCGCTGTCAGCCAAGCTGTTGCCGGAAACCGTGGCCGAAACCAAAGGTTTGGTTGACCGGAGCAAACTTGGCGGGATTTCCGGCCGGTCGCGCCAGCCGCAGCTGGAATTGGCAAAACAATTCGGCATCAACGACATTCCCCAGCCGGCCGGCGGCTGTATCCTGACCGAAACCGATTACGGCCAGCGGTTGAAAAAACTCATCCAAGCCAGCCAGGATTTCGACGGTTCAGATGCGCAAATCCTGCGCCACTGCCGTCCCATTTGGGAAGGCAAGCTTTTGTTTGCCGTGGCGCGCCACCAAGCCGACTGCGCCGCGCTGAAAGGTTTAACAAAGCCGGGCGATCTTATATTCGAACCGCAAAACTTTCCCGGCCCAATAGTCCTGGCGCGCAATTTCGGCGCAACGGCAGGACAAGAAGAAATCGAGCCGATAGGCAAAAAATATTTATTGCAATATTCCAAAAAAATCCCTCAAAATCCCGATATTTTAACAACATCAATCAAAAATAGCGGTTTGGATTTGTTTTTGTAGTTTTGCAATGTTAGGATGGATTCAAGATCGTTGATTCTTTTTATACCCCGTCAGCTTGCTGCGGGGAACAAAAAGAATGAGGAGTCCAGAGGAAACATCCTCTGGTTGCGGCGGGGTTAATACCCCGACGCAAGAACC
>Ga0172380_10004925_pt1 | contig 16698 bp, 15 predicted proteins | sample Leawe162metaG_FD_119747 | JGI IMG/M metagenome (GOLD analysis project Ga0172380, IMG submission 119747) | Leachate microbial communities from a municipal landfill in Southern Ontario, Canada - Leachate well 162 metaG | ecosystem: Engineered > Solid waste > Landfill > Unclassified | place...
CGGCTCCGCCGCATGGCCTGCCGGCATCGAGCGCGCGCGGCTGTGGTACGAGCCGCTGCTGGAGCAGGCCTACGAGGACGCCGCCATACGGCAGGCGGACCTACTGCAGTTGCAGCAGATCGCTTCCGGCTATCCCTCGCGAGAGCGGTTTCTCACCGAGCTGACGCTCGATCCGCCTGAGGCCACGAGCGACCGGTCGGGCGTGCCGCTGCGCGACGAGGACTACCTCATCCTCTCCACCATTCATTCGGCCAAGGGCCAGGAATGGAAGGCGGTGCACGTGCTCAACGTTGTCGACGGCTGCATCCCTTCCGACCTGGGCACGGGTACCACGCACGAGCTGGAGGAGGAGCGGCGGCTGCTCTACGTGGCCATGACCCGGGCCAGGGACGAATTGCATCTCATCGTGCCGCAGCGCTTCTTCGTGCACCAGCAGCACGTCCGCGGCGACAGGCACGTCTATGCCTCGCGTACGCGCTTCGTCACCCGCCCCATGCTGGCCCTGTTCGACGACGTCATGTGGCCCAAGGTGACCCCGGTCGACCTCGACGGGCTGTCGCCGCACGCGCGGCGCATCGATATTGGTGCGCAGATGCGCAGCATGTGGCAGGCGAAATAGCCCCCTCACGGGCGCCAGTTCGAGCGCAACGGGAACCATTCGCGTCGGGAGGCATTCGGCCTTGTGAAGACATAAACCCGAGGTCACGACTATGGCTACCCGCATCGTACTGGTCGCCGCGGCAATGTTCGCGGTGTCCATTTCCCCCATCCAGGCCGCCAACTACGACGTCCACATGCTCAACAAGGGCGCCGATGGCCAGGCCATGGTGTTCGAGCCGGCGCTCACAAAGATACAGCCCGGCGACACCGTCACCTTCATCCCCACCGACAAGGGCCACAATGCGGAAACCATCCCCGGCATGCTGCCGGAGGGCGCCGAGGCTTTCAAAGGCAAGATCAACGAAACGATTACCGTGACCTTCGACGTGCCCGGAGCCTATGGCGTCAAGTGCCTGCCGCACTTCGCCCTGGGCATGGTGGCAATGGTGGTCGTCGGCGAAGACCCCGCCAATCTCGAAGCGGTCAAGGCGGAAAAACTGCCGAGGCAGCCGAGGGAACGTCTCGAGGAGGTATTCGAAGAGCTTGAGGGCGAGGACGATTGAGCCTCTCGCACGGGCCCTGCTGACTCAGCTATTCGGCCGCGGCATTGCTCGCCATGGGCTGCGCCCGCGCGCCGACCCGAGGCATCACCAGCATGCGCCCGTACTCGACGGAGAAAACCCCGAAGGCCGCTATCCAGGCGCCGGCGCTCACTCCAAGAATCGTGTGGTAATACTCCGGCAGAAGTTCGGCGAATGGGCGCACCACGGCGGCAACCAGCACCAGCAGGTAGGCTAGCGAGGTCCAGGCGGATGCCGTGAGCCGACGACCGGTGTGACCCAGCGTCGCTCGCGTCATCACCGCCATCGTCATGTTGCCGATAGCCCCGACGGTGAGCAGGTGCAGCGCCGAGGGGGCGTGCAGCCAACCCAGCGCAGCCAGTGCGACGCCGGCCATGCCGATGGGCACGAAGAGATAGGCGACGTGCAGAACCGCGACCAGCGGCTCTTCGACCGTGGCGTGGCCGCGCCAGCGCAGCAGACGCCACAACTGCAGGACGGCCGCGGCCGTCGCCAGGATCGCCGTGGGGACCGTCTGGGGAAACACCGTCCAGGCGGCCACCGCCGCGATCAGGACTGCGACAGCCGCCTTGTCGAGGCTGTCGAAGGGGGCAGGTACCCGGCTCGAGCCGGCCTTGCTCAGCCAGTTCCGGGTGAAACTCGGGACGATCCGGCCGCCGACCAGGGCAATCAGCACGACAAGGGCGGAAATGCCGGCACGGAACATGTATTGCGGGTCACCCCCGGTCAGCACCAGAGTGTGGAAGGCGATGTTGACGGCGCCGAGCACGGTGAGGGCGATAAGGATCTTGAGGTTCTTCCAATTGCGGCCGGAAATGATCTCCTGGCCAGCGATCGCCGCGAGCGCCGGCACGAAGGCGGCTTCCACGACCGCCGCCGGATACACACCCAGCGCTTCGGGAAAGAGCATCGCCAGACGCCCGGCCAGCCACAGCAGCACGAGGGCGAGGAGCGGCCGGCCGGACACCGGAAGCCTCCCGGTCCAGTTCGGAATGGCCGTCAGCATGAACCCCGCCAGGGCCGCCGTGGTGTATCCGAATACCATCTCGTGAGCGTGCCAGTTCAGCGGACCATAAACGGTCCCGCCGATCTCCCAGCCTTCGGTGAGCGCGCCGATCCACAGCCCCATGGCCAGCACGGCGTAGAGGCCGGCGCCAAGGAAGAACGGTCGGAAGCCGTACGACAGCAGCGCCGGCCCCTCGGTCGCAAGGCCCCGGGGGATGCCGCCCTTGCGGCGGCTGGCCGCCGCATCTGTTTCGACCATGCTGCAAACTCCCGCCGGTATGGCTCGTTGTCTGCCTACAATTCTTCCACGCGTCTTTGATGCGGCGCAAGGACGCACGTCCCTCTCGAACCTAGCTTCGCCGTTTGAGGATGGGAGGTGCACTCCATGCGCGACGAGGACTTCTCGGGGCTGAACGTGGCGGACATCATGAGCCGCTGGCCGGCGACGATCGGCGTGTTCATCGATTTCAGGATGCACTGCATCGGCTGCCCGATCGGGCATTTTCACACCCTTGCCGATGCGGCCGAGGAGCATCGCATTCCACTCGACCGGCTCGCTGTCGAGATCGCTGCCGCGATCGAGTCCAACGGCGACAGCGGCTACAGGCGCAGCGCGATCACGCTCGATCCCGAAGCGTCGCCTGCCGCGCCGTCCGATATCGCTGCCGACCCCCTGCCCCCGGGGAGGTGACGTCTATTGCCGGCGATGCCGCAATGACCCGGAACGAACTCCGCAGTCAGTCCGTTTAGTGCGCGAACGATCCTGAAGCCCGTACCAAAAAAGAAGAACAAGGGGGCCCCCGATGTACCGCGCCGCAATCCTGTCCGTGCTTTACCTGCTGGCCATGACGACCCTGGTCTCGGCGTACGCTTTTGCCGCCGCCTGACGTGGCCCACTCCAGCATTTTCACGTTGTGGCGCCCGTCACGCGCCAGATGACATCCCCCACGTCGTCGGCGAGCAGCACGCTGCCGTCACGGCCGAGCGCCACGCCGACGGGTCGGCCGTACGAGGCCCGCTCGTCCGCAGAAAGGAACCCGGTCAGCACATCGCGCGGCCGCTCGCCGGTCGGACGGCCGTTGGCGAACGGTACGAAGGCGAGCTTGTAGCCGCTGAGACTGGACCGGTTCCACGAGCCGTGCTGGCCGATGGCCATGCCCTCCGGATACCCCGGCAGCGTGCCGGCCGGCAGCCAGCACAGGCCCAGCGACGCGGTGTGGCCACCCAGCGCATAGTCGGGGACGATCGTCTTCGCCACCATGTCCGGGTCTTGCGGCACACGGTCGTCGACGATGCCCCAATAGGCGTAGGGCCAGCCGTAGAAGCCGCCATCGCTCAGCGAAGTGAGGTAGTCGGGAGGTGTCTCGTCGCCCAGCCCGTCGCGCTCGTTGACCACCGTCCAGAGTGCACCGCTGGTCGGTTCCCAAGCCATGCCGACCGGATTGCGCAGACCCGAGGCGAAGACACGGCTCCTGCCTGATACGAGATCGAGTTCGTGGATGCAGGCGCGCCCCTCCTCCAGATGCACGCCGCCCTCGGCGATGTTGCCGATCGAGCCGACCGCGACGTACAGTTTCCTGCCGTCCGCGCTCGGGATCAGGTTGCGCGTCCAGTGCCCGCCGGGCGGCGTATCCATCAGCTTGCGGCCAGGAGCGGTGATCCTGGTCTGCCCCTCGGCATAGGGGAAGGCGACGACGCCGTCGGTATTGCCGACATAGAAGGTGCCGTCGATCAAGGCCATCCCGTAGGGCTGGTTGAGCCCCTCGAGGAAGGTCTCGCGCACTTCGGCGACGCCGTCGCCGTCGGCGTCGCGCAGCAGGGTGATGCGGTTGGGGCTCGGCCCCAGCGCTCCCGCCCGGCGCATGGTCGAGGTCATGGCGTAGTCGAACGGCGTTCGCGTCGGCCCGGGGACGGTCAGGGCCTCGGCCGCCAGGACGTCGCCATTGGGAAGCACCAGTATCTGGCGCGGGTGCCGCAGTCCCCGGGCGAAGGCGTTGACTGCGAGGCCCGGCCCCGGAACCGGCATCTGCCCGTCGTCCCAACCGCGGGCGGTGGGCATCTTCAGGGTCGGGATGGACTGTGCCGCCGCCGCCGGGATTGCCGGGGCGGGGCCGTAGACCGGCTCAAGGGAGCCGGCGGTCCCCCGCCGCATCAGGATCGCCGCCGCGCCAATCCACGCGACCAATCGCGCGAAAATGCCGGATATGCTCATGCCTGCCTCCATATGGGCGCGGAAGCTGGCCGAAACGCCAAGGCCCCGGCTCTCCGACGCAAGTGGCGGATCTCATGCCGCCGAATCGACGATGGCCCCCTCGATGACATCCATGGCCTCCCCGAAAACAGCATCCTCGATGGTGAGCGGCGAGAGGAAGCGGATGACGTTGCCGTAGACGCCGCAGGTGAGCAGGATGACGCCCCGCTCGAGCGCCTTGAGCCGAACCGCATTGGCGAAATCCGGATTGGGCGTCGCCGACCCGGGCAGGTTGAACTCCACCGCGTTCATGAAGCCGGGACCGCGCACGTCGGCGATCTGCGGCACGCGGCCAGCAAGTCCCGAGAGCCGCTGCTTCAGCCGCGCCCCAAGACTCTCGGCCCGTTCGCACAGATTCTCGTCCGCGATGACGTCGAGCACGGCGTGAGCGGCGGCGATGCCCACCGGGCTGCCGCCGAACGTGCCGCCCAGCCCGCCCGGGCCCGGCGCATCCATCACCTCGGCGCGACCGACGACGGCCGCGATCGGGAAGCCGCCGCCGAGGCCCTTGGCCATGGTGGTCAGATCGGCGGCGACACCGTGGTGCTCCATCGCGAACATCTTGCCTGTGCGGGCGAAGCCGGTCTGGATCTCGTCGGCGATGAGCATGATGCCGTGCCGGTCGCAGACCTCGCGCAGCCGGGTCATGAATTCGCGCGGGGCCTCGTAGAAACCGCCCTCGCCCTGCACCGGCTCGACGATGATGGCGGCAACGCGCGAGGGATCGACGTCGGCCTTGAAGATCTTGTCGAGCGCCTGGAAGGCCATGTCGACGCTGACGCCGTGCAGCCGGACCGGGAATGGCGCGTGATAGACCTCGCCCATCATCGGGCCGAACGCCGTCTTGTAGGGCGCCACCTTGCCGGTCAGCGACATGGTCATGAAGGTGCGGCCATGGAACCCACCGGCAAAGGCGATGACGGCGGAGCGACCGGTAGCGGCGCGGGCGATCTTGATGGCGTTCTCGGCCGCCTCGGCGCCGGTCGTGACGAAGACGGTCTTCTTGGCGAAATCGCCGGGCACAAGCGCATTCAGCCGCTCCGCCAGGCGCACATAGTGCTCATAGGGCACCACCTGGTGGCAGGTGTGGGTGAAGCGCTGCAACTGGTCGTTGACCGCGGCGACGACGCGCGGGTGCAGGTGCCCGGTGTTCACCACCGCTATGCCGGCGGCAAAATCGATATAGCGCCGCCCTTCGACGTCCCAGAGTTCGGCGTTCTTCGCGCGCTCGACATAGACTTGCGTGGTGACGCCGACGCCGCGGGCGATGGCTTCGTTGCGGCGGGCGGAAATGGCGGCGTTGGACATCTTATCCTCGTTATCGTGAGCGCCGGCGCGACTGCGCCGAAAGAGCCTTATACATCCTGCCGGCCACGCTTGGCATCCAGCGTAAAACGGGGTGGCGGCCGGTCAGTGAGAGCTGAGCTGGTCGAGATTGCGAGCGATGACCAGCCGCTGGATGTCGCTGGTCCCCTCGTAGATCTGGCAGACGCGCACGTCGCGATAGATGCGCTCAACCTCGAAATCGGCCACATAGCCGTAGCCGCCATGGATCTGGATGGCGTCCGAACAGACGCGCTCGGCCATTTCGGACGCCTGCAGCTTCGCGATCGATGCGTGGGTGATGGCAGGCAACCCGGCGTCGCGAAGGGCCGCGGCGTGGTGCACGAGCAGGCGCGCGCCCTCGAGCTGGGCCGCCATGTCCGCAAGGCGGAAGGCAACGGCCTGGTGCTCGATCAGCGGCTTGCCAAAGCTCGTGCGCTCGCGCGCATAGGCGAGGGCGCGCTCGAAGGCGTCCCGTGCCATGCCGACCGCCTGGGCCGCGATGCCGATGCGCCCGCCTTCGAGATTGGACAGTGCGATCCGATAACCGTCGCCTTCGGCGCCCAGACGCATATCCTCGGGAATCTCCATATCCTCGAAGACGATGCTGGCGGTGTCGGAGAGGTGCTGGCCGAGCTTCCTTTCGATCCCCGCCACCCGATAGCCGGGAGTGCTGGTGGGAACGACGAAGGCGCTCATTCCCTGCTTGCCGGCGCTCGGGTCGGTGACGGCGATGACAATGGCGACGTCGGCGCTCTTGCCCGAGGTGATGAATTGCTTGGCGCCATTGAGGACGTAGCGTCCACCGCGCTTCTCGGCGCGCGTGGTGATCGCCGCGGCGTCGGAGCCGGCCTGTGGTTCGGTGAGGCAGAAGCAGGCAAGCCACTCGGCCCGCGCCATCGGCACCAGAAACCGCTGCTTCTGTTCCTCCGTTCCGAATTTGAGGATGGGCATGCAGCCGATGGAATTGTGCACGCTCATGACAGTCGAGATGGCGCCGTTACCGGCGGCAATCTCCTCGATGGCGAGCGCGTAGGCGACGTGGTCGGTCGCCGCTCCGCCATAGGCCTCGGGCACGAGCATGGCCATGAGGCCGAGCTCGCCCATCTCGTTGATGCGGTCGCGGGGAAACTCGTGCGTGCGGTCCCACTCGGCGGAGAAGGGCGCCAGCCGCTCTTGGGCGAAACGACGGGCCGTCTGTCGGATCAGCTCTTGGTCGTCGCTGAGGAGCATCCACGCTCTCCCGGAATGGCGTCAGATCAATTCGACTGCCACGGCGGTTGCTTCGCCGCCACCAATGCAGATCGCGGCAACGCCACGCCTGCCGCCGGTCTGGCGAAGGGCGTGGATGAGCGTAACCGTGACGCGGGCACCCGAGCATCCCAGGGGGTGCCCGAGGGCGCAGGCGCCGCCGTTGACGTTGAGCCGGTCGTGCGGGATGTCCAGCTCGCGCATCGCGGCCATCGGGACGACGGCAAAGGCCTCGTTGATCTCGAACAGGTCGACGTCCGGCACCGCCCAGCCCACCTGCTCGAGCAGCCGGCGGATGGCGAAAACAGGCGCCGTGGTGAACAGGGCGGGGGCGCCGGCATAGCTGGCGGAGCCGCGCAGCACGGCCAGCGGGGCGAGGCCCCGGCTCTCGGCAACCGACAGCCGCGCCAGCGTCATGGCCGCGGCCCCGTCCGAGATCGAGGCCGAGCTCGCTGCAGTAACGGTGCCGCCGTCGCGGAAGGCGGGGCGCAGCTGCGGGATCTTGTCGGGTCTGGCGAGGCTCGGCTGCTCGTCGACAGCGACACCACCGACGGCAACCGTCTCGTCGCCGAACGCCCCGGTCGCGATGGCTTGGCTGGATCGCCGCAGGGATTCGAGGGCGTAGGCATCCTGATCGTCCCTCGTGAACTGGTAATGGGAGGCCGTGTCCTCGGCGAAGCTGCCCATGGAACGGCCCTTGTCATAGGCGTCCTCCAGCGCATCGAAAAACATGTGGTCGATCAGCTGGCCGTGCCCCATGCGATAGCCCCGCCGGGCCTTGGCGAGGAGATACGGCGCATTCGACATGCTCTCCATGCCACCGGCAACGACGATTTCGGCACTGCCGGCGCGGATCGAATCCGCGGCCATCATCGTCGCCATCATGCCGGAGCCGCAGACCTTGTTGACCATGGTCGCCCCGACGGTGACGGGCAGTCCGCCGCCGATGGCGGCTTGCCGGGCGGGTGCCTGGCCGAGTCCCGCGGGAAGGACGCACCCCATGAAGACCTGGTCGACAGCACCTGCGTCAGCCCCGCCACGAGCGAGGGTCGCCCCGATGGCGGCCGCTCCCAGTTCAGTCGCGCTGGCGCCCGCGAGGGCGCCCTGGAACCCGCCCATCGGCGTGCGTGCAGCCCCGGCGATGATCACCGGATCGTGGTCGGGCGACATGTTGCTTCCTCCTTCGAACCGCGACGGAATGCGGCCTGTTTGACAGCTCTTTACTCACGAGTATATGAGTTACGCAAGAGAAAATAGCCTGCTCCTGCATGCTCTGGGGAGCCAGTCACGAGGCGGCCTTGCGCGGCGAAAAGACATCGGCAAGCGGATCGCCCTGGCCCCTGCCCGGGGACCGCGCCCGCGAGCGGGAACTCAAGCGCGACGCGGTGCTGGCCGCGGCAGCCAGGCTGTTCAACCGCGAAGGCTTTCATGCCACGTCGCTGGACGACGTCGCCAGGGTGCTCGGGGTCACCAAACCCACCATCTACCACTATTTCTCGAACAAGGACGAGATCCTGTTCGAGTGCACCCGCCGCGGCCTGGAGGCGGTTTCCATCGCTGCCGCCCGGGCCGCCGGGGCCGGGGGCAACGGGCTGGAGCGGCTGCGCTCGCTGATGACCGAATATGCCGCCGTCATGACGCAGGATTTCGGCCGCTGCATCACTCTGACCTCCGAGACCGACCTGTCGGAAACGAGCAAGGCGGAGTTCCGCCGCATCAAGCGGGAAGTGGATCAGATGGTCCGGGCGGTGGTGGCCGCAGGGATGCAGGACGGCTCCATCGCGCCGGCGGACGCCCGACTCGTCACTTTCACGGTGACGGGGGCGCTCAACGGCATCGCCCGATGGTTCGACGACAGCGGGCCGCTGTCGGTGGACGAAGTGGCGCGCGCCTGCGTGGATATCCTCGTCCGCGGAGTGGCGCCGCGGGCGCCCAGCGCTCGATGAGCATCCCCGCACGGCTCGATCGGCATCTGCGCCTGCCGGTCATCGCTGCCCCGATGTTCCTCGGATCCGGGCCCGACCTCGTCGTCGAAGTGTGCCGTTCGGGCATGATCGGGAGCTTTCCCGCCCTCAACCAGCGCGGCAGCGCCGGCTACGAGGCGTGGCTCGTCGACATTGCCGGGCGGCTTGCGGACCACCCGGCGGCGGCGCCGTTCGGCGTCAACCTCATCGCCCACAGGTCCAACCCGCGGCTTGGCGCCGATCTCGAACTCACAGTCAAGCACCGCGTGCCGCTGGTCATCACGTCGCTCGGCGCCGCGCGCGAGGTCGTCGAGGCCGTCCATGCCTATGGCGGCGTCGTGTTCCACGACGTCGTCAACATCCGCCATGCGCGCAAGGCCGCGGAGGCAGGCGTCGATGGCATCGTCGCCGTCTGCGCCGGCGCCGGCGGCCACGGCGGCACGCTCAGCCCGTTCGCGCTGGTGCACGAAATCCGCGAGTTCTATCCCGGAACCATCGTCCTCTCCGGCGCCATCTCACATGGAAGCGACGTCGTCGCGGCCCGCGCGCTGGGGGCGGACCTCGCCTATGTCGGCACCCGCTTCCTTGCCACCCGCGAAGCCCTGGTGGCGGAGGACCAGAAGCGAATGATGGTCGACGCCACGGCCGCCGACATCCTGTACACGCCGAACATCTCGGGCGTGCCCGCGAATTTCCTGCGCCAGAGCATGCTCCGCATCGGGCTTGATCCCGACAACCTACCCATGCCCGGCCGGCTGGACATGAACGAGGCCAAGGCCTGGAAGGCTGTCTGGTCGGCCGGCCAGGGCGTGGGCGCCATCAAGGACGTGCCCCCGGCCGCCGAGTTGTGCGAGCGCCTCGTCGTCGAATACAGGGAGGCCCTGCAGCGGCTGCGCGGTGATCCTTTCGCACCCGCGTCGCATGCGTCCGCCACGGCGGAAGATGCCACCCGATGACCAGTTCCGAAGTCGCGCCGGGGGTGCCTTTCCCCGCCCCCGCTGTAACCACCAGAACAGCCAGCCGCAGGCTGGCCCACCAACAGGGACCTTCCATGTCGATACAGGCTTCCATTGCCCGCAATTGCAGCATCGACGTCGGCTTCGACGTCGCCATGATCCTGGTGGCAGCATGAGCAGCCGCATCGCCCTGCCGCAGGCCGCCGGCGTCGCCGCAACCGGCATCAGGCGCGTCGCCGTGATCGGTGCCGGCTCGATGGGCGGCGGCATCGCCGCCCAATTCGCCAATGCCGGCGTGCCCGTGGATCTGCTCGACGTTGCCGGGGCCGATTCCAGGAGCGGGCCGGCACAGGCCGGCATCGAGCGGCAACTCAAGGCAGGCGGCTTCATGCACCCCGACGCCGCGGGTCTCGTTCTCCCCGGCAACGTCGAGGACGATCTGGGCCGCCTGGCCGAAGCCGACTGGATCGTCGAGGCCGTCATCGAGAACCTCGACGCCAAGCGGAGCCTCTATGCGCGGATCGACGCCGTCAGGCGTCCCGGCACCATCGTCTCCTCCAACACCTCGACCATTCCACGCGCCGCCCTGGTCGAGGGCATGCCTGCCGGCTTTGCCGCCGACTTTCTCATCACCCACTTCTTCAACCCGCCGCGGCACATGCGGCTGGTCGAATTCGTGAGCGGGCCCGAGCTCGATCCGGCGGTGCTGCAGCGGGCGCGCAACGCCGCCGAGACCATCCTCGGCAAGAGCATCGTCGACTGCCGCGATACGCCCGGCTTCATCGCCAACCGCATCGGTTGCCACTGGTTGGCGGTCGCCGTGATCGAGGCGCAAGCGATGGGCCTCACCCCCGAGGAGGCCGATGCCGTGATGCAGGCATTCGGCGTACCCAAGACCGGGGCCTTCGGGTTGATGGATCTCATCGGCGTCGATCTGGTGCCGCACATCTGGGGCAGCCTGATGCAGGTGCTGCCACCGGCGGACGACCTGCACGGCTACGACCTCACCGGCGACGCCGCCATCGCCGACATGCTCGCGAGGGGGCGCTTCGGGCGCAAGGCCAGGGCCGGATTCTACCGGCTCGCTAGCGACAAGTCGCGCGAGACCCTCGACTTCGCCACCGGCGAATATCGCCCCGAGCAGCCCGTTGCCCCCATGGCGCTGCCGGGCGGCGGCAGGGACCTGGTGGCCCTGGTCGAGGCGGACGACCGCTATGGCACCTACGCCTGGAGCGTGCTGTCCCGGGTGATCCTGTATGCTGCCGGCAACGGCGCGGAGATCGCCGACGACGTCGGCGCCATCGACCTTGCCATGACCCTCGGATACGCGTGGAAGGAAGGGCCGTTCCAGCTCGCCGACCGCATCGGCGCCGGACGCATCGTCGCGCGGCTTGACGCGGCCGGCCGGCCCGTGCCGCCGCTGCTTGCCGCCGCTGCCGCTGCCGGTGGTTTCTACGACGCCGACGGCACGGCACTCAGGACCGACGGTGGTCGGCCCGACCGCCGCTCCGTTTCCGCGCCGTCCAGCCTCGGCTCCGCCAAGCGTGGCCGCTCTGCGATCATCGGCAACGACGCCGCCTCTCTGTGGGACATCGGCGACGGCGTCGCCGTCTTCGAGATCCATACGAAGCTCAACAGCTTTGCGCCTTCGGTCTTCGACGTGCTGGAAGACACGATTGCCCGCGGCGGCAAGGACTTCACCGGGCTGGTGCTGGGCAATGACGATGCGCGCGCCTTCTCTGCGGGCGCCGACCTGGGCTACATCCTGGGCCTGGTAAAGAGTGGCGATGCGTCTGGTCTCGCTCGTTACATCGCCCGCGGGCAGGCGGCGTTCCTCGCCCTCAAACATGCATCCTTCCCGGTCGTTGCGGCCGCGCACGGACTCGCGCTGGGAGGTGGGTGCGAATTCACGCTGCACGCCGATGCCGTGGTCGCGCACGCCGAGTACTATGCCGGGCTCCCCGAGACCAGGGTCGGGCTGGTTCCGGGCTGGGGCGGCTGCACGCAGTTGCTGTTACGCCAGCAACAAGCCGTCGCTTCGTCCACAGACCGGCTTGCCCCGGCGGCAAAGGTCTTCGCGACGATCATGGAAGGAGCACCGTCGGCTTCCGCCTGGCAGGCCCGCACGACCGGACTGCTGAGGCCGGGCGACAAGGTGGTGATGAACCGCGACCACCTGCTGCGGACGGCCCGCGACTGGGTCATCGAACTGGCGCTGGGCTACGTGCCGCCGCCGGAGGCAGCGATCTGGGTCGCTGGCCCGTCTGGCACGCTGGCCCTGATGAAGGATGCCGAGGCTGATCACGCCGCCGGCCGCCTCACCGGCACTGATCTGGCCATTGCGCAGGTGCTGGCCACGGTGCTGACGGGCGGCGAGGACGGCCGGCCTGACCGGCTGCTGAGCGAACGGCAGATGCTGAAGCTCGAACGCGACGGCCTCGTCGAACTGAGCAAGACCGCCACCACCCGGGCCCGCATCGAGCACATGCTGGCGACAGGAAAGCCGCTACGCAATTAGTCACCTGACTCTCCAGTCCGGTACACCGTGTTTTCTGTCGGTTTCCTGGAGAGGCCATTGTCGACGGACCTGCTCGGTTCCTCGAGACTCAAGCCGGGTGCGTCGACGACGACGTAGGTGACGATGGCGCCACCGCCCCTCAGATCGACGCGGGAGACTGGGCATCGAGGCCGCATCGGGCAGATTGGCCCGCACGCCGTTTCCCGCTTCGAGCCTTTCGACTTCGCCTGATTTCCTGTCCGTCCATGCAAAGGCAGCTTGCGTCTTTCGCCAATACCTGTGCGAGGACGGGCAGCCTAGTTTCCAGCCACGCACAACGGCAGTCCCTGATTATCCGTTGCGGCCAGAACCGACACTTGACACAGGAGAAGACCATGCAGCCCCTCAAACCCCTCGCCGCCCTTGCTGTCGCCCTCGCATTGGCGGCACCCGGAATCGCCGCCGCGCAGACCGCCAGCCATGATGGCCATGCTGCCTCGGCGATCGAGATCGCGCTGAACGATGGCGCCAAATGGCAGGGCGATCAGAACATGATCACCGGCATGACCGCGATCCGCGACACCATGACCCCGAACCTGGACGCGATCCACGCGGGCACCCTGACGGCGGACGCCGCCAAGGGGATGGCCGCCGATGTGCAGAAACAAATCGATTTCATGGTCGAGAACTGCGTGCTGTAACCCGCGGTTGACGAGCAGTTCCACATTATCCTCGGTGAGGTGATAACCGGCGTCTCGGCGCTGGAGGAGGGCGAGGTGGAGCCCGGCGCGGTGACCATCGTTCAGGCGCTGAATGCCTATGGCGAGCATTTCGAGCATCCGGGCTGGCAGATGATCGACTGACGCAGGCCCGAAGAACCGGACCGGCCGGGGCATCACGCCCCGGCCGCTCCTCCGTTGTGCGGGCGCCGGCCTTCCAGCAGATCGGCTTGCGCTGCCAGCGCCTCGGCCATGAAATCGACGAAGGCGCGGATTCGGGCGGTCTGGCGCAGATCCTCGTGGGTGAGCAGCCACAGGTCGAGGCGGAAATCATCGGGAAACGGCGCCACGCGCACGAGATCGGGGTCGGGATCGGCGATGGCGCAGGGCAGCGGCGCAAGGCCGATGCCGGCGCGCGCCGCCGCGATCGCCGCCGAAATCGAATCGGTGCGGAATTGCGGGCGCAGGCCGGGCAGCCATTCGGCCAGCACCCTCCGCAGCGGCGCATGGCCGCTGCCAAAGCCGATCCAGTCGTTGCGCGCCAGATCATCCGCTATGCCCGCATGGTGGCGTGCGGTGGAGGCATAGATCCCGAAGGCCAGCGCCCCCACCCGCCGCCCGACCAGCGCTTCCTGCACGGGATGGCCAAGGCGCAGCGCCACATCCGCCTCGCGCCGGGTCAGGTCGAGCCGCATGTCCGAAACCAGCAGTTCCAGATCGATCCCCGGCCACTCCCGCCGAAACGCCGCCAGGTGCGGCGGCAGCAGGCCGATGGCCAGCATGTCGGTGGCGGTGATGCGGACCTGTCCGCTCAACCGCTGGTCCTGCCCGGTCACCCGGCGGCGGATGGCGGCGATCTCGTCGTCGATACGGGTGGTTGCCTGCTGCATGGCCTCGCCGGCGGCGGTCAGGACGTATCCCGAGGGCAGGCGCTCGAACAGGCGCACGCCGAGGCGGTCCTCGAAACCCGCAAGGCGGCGGAACACCGTCGAATGGGTGACACCCAGCAGCCGCGCCGCCCCCGACAGCGTGCCCGCCTGCGCGATGGCCAGAAACAGGCGGTAATCGTCCCAGTTCTGATCCTGTGCATCCATGCAAGCATCCCTTGCGCTGACAGCCAATACCCGCGCGCCTGCGGACAACCTATCTTGAAGCCACAAGCAAGGTCCAGTCCGATACCGGACCAGACAGACAAAGGAGAAAAGCCATGTCCGGCACCCTCAACACCGTCCTGCGCAGCGACGAGTTTTCCTGCCCCTCCTGCGTGGTCAAGATCGAAAAGGCGCTGAAGGCGCTGCCCGGCGTCGCGGAAGCCAAGGTGCATTTCAACACCGGCCGCATCGAGGTTGCCCACGATCCCGCCGCCGCCCCGGTCGAGGCCCTTGTCTCTGCCGTGCAATCCGCAGGCTACGGCGCCCGCCCCGCCGCGTTCTGACGCCCCGCCCGCCACTGCCCGTGGCAACTTTTCCGCACGTCCGCCCGCCGCCCCCTGCGGCGGGCCTTCGTTCCTGCAAGGGAGTATCCGAGATGACCCCCACGATCCTCGCCCCGCTGCGCAACCCCGCGACGCGGCGCAAATGGTTGACACTCGGCAGCGCGGCGCTGATCGGCGCCGCACTGGTCGCGGGCTATGGCCTGGGTCTGCCCGGTCTCTGGGCCGCTCTGATGACGGCGGCGGCCGTGCTCGCCGGCGCCGACATCGCCTGGCGCGCGGTGCAGGCGCTACGCATCCGGCATCTTTCAATCGAACTGCTGGTGACCGTCGCCGCCATCGGCGCCCTCATCATCGGCGAATACTGGGAGGCGGCCGCCGTCACCTTCCTGTTCATGCTGGGCGCCTGGCTGGAGGCCCGCACCCTGCGCCAGACCCGTGGCGCGCTGGCCGATCTGCTGAAGGCCGCGCCCGAACTCGCCACCGTCATCCGCGACGGCCAGCCGATCGAGGTCGCGGCCAGCGCCGTGCAGGTGGGCGAGACGGTGCTGGTGCGCGCCGGAAGCCGCATCCCCGTCGATGGCGAGGTGACCGAGGGCAACGCCGCCGTCTCCGAGGCCGCCATCACCGGCGAGCCGATCCCGGCTGAGAAAGCGCCGGGCAGCCGCGTCCATGCCGGCACCATCGCCGAGAACGGCGTGCTGCGCATCCGCGCCACCGGCATCGGCGCCGACACCACGCTGGCGCGCATCATCCGCCGCGTCGAGGAGGCGCAGGAGGAACGCGCCCCGAGCCAGCGCATGATCGAACGCTTTGCCCAATGGTATACGCCCGCCATCATGGTGCTGGCCTTTGGCGCCTGGGTGGTGACGCAGGATATCCGGCTGGCGCTGACGCTGCTGGTGGTGGCCTGCCCCGGCGCACTGGTGATCTCGACTCCGGTGTCCATCGTCGCCGGTATCGGCCGGGCGGCACGCTCGGGGATCCTGATCAAGGGCGGCCAGCATCTGGAAAACGCCGGGCGCATCGACATGCTGGCGCTGGACAAGACCGGCACCCTGACCGAGGGCCGCCCGAGCCTTGTCGAGGTGCTGCCGTTGGCCGGCATCGAGCGGGCGGAACTGCTGCATTGGGCGGCGATCGCCGAATCCGGCTCAGATCACCCGCTGGGCCGCCCCGTCGTTGCGGCGGCTCGGGCCGAGGCCGAGATCCCTGCCCCCGAAGCGGTCGAGGAACTGGCCGGCATGGGGCTGGTCGTGCGCCATGCCGGACGCGAGATCGCGGCGGGCAATCGCCGGCTGTTCGAGCGGCTGGGCATCGCCTTCGACGGACACGCCGAGGCTGCGCTGGCCGGTCTTCTGGGCCGTGGGCGCACGCCCGTGATCGTGGCGCTGGATGGGCGGATCGCCGGGATCCTAGGTCTTTCGGACCAGTTGCGCCCCTCGGCTGCCGGTGCCATGGCCCGGCTGCGCGAGATCGGGGTGCAGCGCATCGCCATGCTGACCGGCGACCAGCCGCAGGCCGCCCAGGCCATCGCCGCCGAGCTGGGCATCGACGAGGTGCATGCCGGCCTGCTGCCCGAGGACAAGCTGGCGCTGATCCGCAGCTTCCAGGCCGAGGGCCGCCATGTCGCGATGATCGGCGACGGCATCAATGATGCGCCCGCGCTGGCCGCCGCCGATACCAGCATCGCCATGGGCGCGGCCGGGTCCGATGTGGCCATCGAGACCGCCGACATCGCGCTGATGGCCGACGATCTGGGCAAGCTGCCCGAGGCGGTGGCGATCTCGCGCGCGACGCTGCGCAACATGCGCCAGAACCTGGTGATCGCGCTGCTGACCGTGGCCGGGCTGCTGGCGGGCGTGTTCAACGGCGATATCCACATGGCCTCGGGGATGCTGATCCACCAGCTTTCGGTCCTGGTGGTGATCGTGAACGCCATGCGCCTGCTGCGCACCCCGCGCCGGCCCGGCGGCGGTGCCGCCAAGGGCAACCGGGCAGCAGCACCGGCCGGCCGCGACGCAGAACCCGCCACTGCATGAGGCAGCGCGCCCGACCAACAAACCACCCCCGGCGGCACGGGGCACGGGCCTTCGAGCGGGAAACTGGCTGGGGCGCC
>Ga0172380_10004926_pt1 | contig 16697 bp, 24 predicted proteins | sample Leawe162metaG_FD_119747 | JGI IMG/M metagenome (GOLD analysis project Ga0172380, IMG submission 119747) | Leachate microbial communities from a municipal landfill in Southern Ontario, Canada - Leachate well 162 metaG | ecosystem: Engineered > Solid waste > Landfill > Unclassified | place...
ATCGTGTCTGGCTTGAAGGCGTTTGGCATCCACGAGTACGTTCACAATCCATCCTTGGTGCAGCATATCGGCGACATGCAAAGCACCCTAGACAACAATAGTCACGTGTGGCAAAATCCCACGGAGCATTTTCCTGGAGTAAACTTTGACGCCTTGGAGCTATTGAAATGATCTCGGAGCGTTCTACTTGTCGTGCCTGCTACTCCAACAATCTGACCCCTCTGTTCTCGCTGGGCAGCCAGTACGTCAACGACTTTCCGTTGCCTGCTGATGTGTACAAGGCCCCGCGAGTACCGATCACCCTAGACCTGTGCAACGACTGCACGATGGTTCAGCTACGGCACACAGCACCACAAGACCTGCTCTACACGCGGCACTACTGGTACCGTAGCGGCGTCACTGACACCATGAGAGTAGCCCTACGGGACATCACAGCGACCATCGAAGGCCTCGTAGACCTACGTGCTGGTGACGTAGTGCTGGACATCGGCAGCAACGACGGAACGCTCTTACGATCCTACTCCGTCCCAGGTCTTCACACTGTGGGTGTCGAGCCTGCTACCAATCTGGCTGAAGAGGGTGCAAAGGGCGTGCACACCTTCATCAGCGACTTCTGGCCCTCTGCCGTCTACAAGTGCAAGCCAGCCAAGGCGATCACGGCCATCGGCATGTTCTATGACCTGGAGGACCCGAACCCATTCATCGCCGCTATCGCTGAGAACCTTGCCGACGACGGCTTGTTTGTGGCTCAGCTCATGTGCCTGCAAAACATGGTGGAGCTCGGCGATGTGGGCAACTTCGCCCATGAGCACTTGGAGTTCTATTCTCTCAGGAGCCTGCAATTTCTTTTCAGGAAGCACGGACTGGAAATCATCGACGTAGAAACCAACACCGTCAACGGCCAGAGCTACCGGCTCTACTGTCGCCACCGTGGCGTCTTGTCTGTTGCGCCAAAGCGAGGTGCACACCTGCGCGTAGAGCAAGCCCTCAAGGCGGAGTCATCCTTGAACAATCCAGAGTTCTATCGTGACTTTCACCTTAGACTAGAGCTGAATAAGGATCGTGTTGTTAGATTTGTGCGCCGTGCATTGACCCAGGGTAAACGCGTCTGGGTGTATGGCGCTTCCACCAAGGGCAACGTAATCCTACAGTATTACCACCTCAACTCATCTATGATTGAAGGTGCAGCAGAACGGTCACCAGAGAAGTGGGGTCGCGTCACGGTAGGCACGGGTATTCCCATCTACAGCGAAGAGGAGGCTCGCAAGCAGAAGCCTGACTACTTCCTAGTCTTGCCCTATGCCTTTATCAGCGAGTTCTTAGAACGCGAGAAGGCATGGCAGATCCAACATGGTGGCAAGTTCATTGTCCCTCTACCACGACCTTACGTAATCGGCTATGAAGGTGGATTGCATCCACTTCTCAGAAAGGAGTACATTCTGTGAGGGCACTCATCTTAGGTATCGGTGGGCAGGACGGCAGCTACTTAGCAGACATACTGCTAGCCAAGGGCTACGAGGTGCACGGCCTCTACCGTCGCAGCAGTGTGAACAACCTCCAGCGGATCGAGCACTGCCTTGGCAGTGTACACCCCCACCAAGGCGACCTGACGGAGCCTAACTCGCTGCTGCGGATTATCGACGATGTGCAACCGTCACTCATCTTCAACGAAGCAGACCAGGACGACATACGATGGAGCTACACATTACCGTCCTACGCCTTTGACGTTACGACCAAGGGCGTGATCAACTTGCTGGAGGCTGTGCGGCACGTAGATGACAGGATCAAGGTGTTCCAGCCATGTTCCAGCAGCATGTATGAGAACAGCAGCTACGCGATCGCACCTAAGAGCCCCTACGCGATCGCCAAGTATGCGGCCTACTTGATTTGCACGCACTACCGCGCAGTCCACGGACTGCGGATCACGTGTGGCATCATGTTTAACCACGACTCACCGCGACGCAGCTCTGGCTATCTCCTCCAGGAAGTGTGCGAGCAGGCCCTAGCCGTAGCAAGCGGCAAGCAGCAGCACATCTCACTCCGTTATCCAGGAGCCTTCCTAGACCTAGGCTACGCCTACGACTACATGGTAGACGCCGTCAACCTACTGGAAGAGGCTCCACCGTGTGACGTGCAAGTCTGTACTGGCAAGCCCATGACGCCTCGCAAGCTAGTGCAGATGGCAGCGGACATACTCAAGACAGACCTGCCCATCAATACGACTGGGGTCGGTGCGCAGCCTGCGCCGTTGGTCGGGGACATTGGCCAACTCACAGACACACTCCGTAAAGTAAGTAGGATTGACACGGCGCTCCTCGTAGAGCTGGTCATTAACAAGCACAGAGGGCTCTAACATGAACGTTGGTGCGATCGGCTACGAGGTACACAGCGGTCTAGGGCACCTTATGCGATCCTTCTATCAGGCTGGCTTGGTCAACCGTGTCCTCATCATCCGACACCCTCACTACCAGAACTACAGCAGTTGGTATCCTGCTGACCGCAGGTTCCCACGTGAGAAGTACAAGGCGTTCCTACAGGGCCTAGACGTACTCATACTCTTTGAGAACGCCTTCGTGTGGGACATACCCAAGCGATCGCGTGTACAGGGCACCAAGGTCGTCATGATACCAAACTACGAGTACACACCGTTCCCCATACCCGTCAAGCCCGACCTCGTGTTATGCGGCTCATTGCTGGATGTGGATTACTACAAGAGCCTCTACAACACCAAGTTCTTGACGATGCCCGTGGAGGTAGATCGCTTTCCGTGGCGACTGCGCGAGAAGGCCCACACATTCATCCATAATGCAGGCCACGGTCAACGAGGCTTTGCTAAGGGAACACCTCAGCTCGTAGAAGCCATGCAATATGTTCAATCACCCATCAAGCTGATCGTGCGTGGCCAACCGGGTGAGAAGCGTATCCGCGAGTTGTTTGACGCCGAGAAGGGCAACCCTCGCGTAGAGTTCCAGTTCGGTGAGTTTGACGACGACCACCTCTACCCTGCTGAGTGTGATGTGTTCATCAATGCAGAGCAATACAACGGTATGAGCCTTCCGCTTCAGGAGGCCTACGCGAGCGGCATGCTCGTCATGACCACTGACCGCTACCCCACTAACACGTGGCTACCGTGCGAGCCGTTGCTGCCCGTGAACCACTACGTCTGTGACTCACAGGCCGTGGAGTTTGACCGTGCTATCGTAGACCCACGTGCCATAGCAGAATCTATAGACGCATGGTACGGTCGTGACATAACCTCCTTCTCACTACAGGGACGCCAGTGGGCTCAGGCTCACTCGTGGGAAGCCCTCAAGCCCATCTACCAGGAAACGCTTGAATGCCTAGCATAGCTCTATGCACCCTCGTACTCAACGAGATGGAGTGGCTGCCCAAACTGTACGAGCAGCACAAGGATTGGCCCAATCTGACCAAGTGGATCTTCGTGGAATCTGCAGACCGTGTCTATGCTGCCACATCACCACACATGGTAACTACCGAGGGCCTTAGCGTAGATGGTACCTCACAATTCCTACAAGACCTAGCCTTCTGTGACCCTAGGATTATCTACATACCCTATGGCTTCTGTTCCAACAGTAACCCAGCACTGGGCAAGATAGAGGCTCGACAGCAGTACCTTGACGCACTCCTGGACGTTGCACCTGAGTTTCTGATGATCCTTGACGCTGATGAGTTCTACATGCGATCTGACCAATCTGCAATCAACCAACGATTGCGGGTTAGTGGCGGCAAATATCGTCACTTCTGCTTTCAGTTTACACATATCTGGCATCCGCAGAGCATTGACTATGCTCCCCTATTCCAATATGAGGTCACTGGGGGTTTCTGGGATATGAGACACACAAAGGGTATCCGCTGGAACAAGGACCTACGCTACAGTACAAATCATCAGCGACCTGAAGTCGGCAATGAACGTGGTGCTATGGCTACCTTCAATAAGCCACATTGTATTCATATGGCGTTCGCTTCCAATCCTGCGATGCGAGAAGCTAAGCATACCTACTACATCAACCGTGGGGAGGGAGTCGTTGACGGTCGCCAATGGTACGTCGACTCTCGTGACATGTTTCGTACCTGGAGTCCCGGTATGAATCTACCTCGTGGGGCAAGAGTACAAGAATACAGAGGCCCTATACCGGAGGCATTCAATGCAATTTGAAATTCGAACTATCGATTACTATATTGAGAGGATCAACAATGGAATTTCATTTGCATTCCCGGGATTCTCTGACGCAGAGTGGTTTTGCATTCTGTCGCACGATCTAGGCAAGAAGACCGGGCTTGGACAACTAATGACTGCAGAAACAGGGCAGAAGCTGCGAAGGGTTCTTGAGGACTATCGGAAGGATCCTGATTTTCTTGTCGCTGTTCCTTCTTGCATGTGGGATTTAGCAGACTTCTATAATGCAGGGATCCCCAGAAGAATTGAGGAGTTCGTAAGCGAAATAGATTACAGGCTCCCTTTCTACGAGAGAGATATTGTGACTGATCATCTGGCGGAGCGCGGGGGATTGTATCCTTTGATCAGTTGCCTACAGAATCAAAGAACGATCATTATTGGGAACTCGGCACTGCGCGGGTTAGACTTCCTTAACTATGCAGGATTTATTGAGATCCACGGTCCTAACTTTCACTTAGATTCTGCAGGGATTAGCCGAGTAGTGCAGGAATCCAAGCAGAACTACGCCCCTTGCACGGTCTTTGTCGTTTGTGCTGGCCTCAGCGCAGCTCTAATCATATCCGAACTCTGGAAAGAAATGCCTGATTGTACTTTTCTTGATTGTGGCAGTATCTGGGATGCTTTTGTCGGGATTGGGGGGCAGAGAGAATGGAGGGCTCGTTTGTATGCAAACCCAGAAGATCTCGGCTACTGGAAGAAGAGAAACTTGATGGGCTACGTCTAGCAATTAGAAAGTAAATGTCAAATGATCTATGAACCTGGACAGGTTAGGAATCTGTTTCCTCACATCAACTTTCAACCGAGCCATTTCATTTTGGCAGGACCGGCTAATGGCAATGAAGGGCAAATCTTTCATGAAGTCTACCCATCAGTTCCTATCATAGGATTGGAGCCCCATCAAGGGGGATTCCAATATCAGGTCCAGGAACAATTCCCTGGAATGCTGTTGCCTATGGCCATCGGACAAGCCGTAGAAATGTCTGGAATGCGGCTGTCCGTAATCGGTCAGGGAAAACTGGTTGACATGCCTGGGTCAGCTTATCTAGTTCCAGTTGTGACTCTAGAATGGCTGAACTGTTACTTCGGACCGTTTCAGGATGCGATTTTGTGGATGGATATCGAAGGGAGTGAGATGCCAGCCCTAGTCGGCGGAAGAGATTTGTTGCAAGGGGGAAGTATTCGGCTCATGAACATCGAGATCATCGAAACGGCTGAACTTGGGATGGAGGCTGAGCTCAACAGATTCAAGGATTACTTAGATCCTCTGGGCTTTGAAGTAGTCAAGGAGTGGAATTGTGAGTTTCTAAGCCCAAAGAAAGACAGATACCGCCGCGATGTAATCTTTAGAAGAAAACAGACTTGACTGAAGGAGCAGCCATGACAGCCTATCAACACAACGACTACGCCAGCGAGTTCAAGCAACGGAGCCGAGGCTACTGGGACGCCGTGTCTGCCTACGTGCGCGGCAATGGCCCGCCACCGTGTAGGCCCTACCAAGTGGAAGTGCATCCTGCTCTACTAGGCTCGCCCGTGTGTTTACAGCGTTGTGTGGACTGCCATGGCCAATTCCACCGTGAATACGGATCCCTCACCCGACAGCACTACGACAGCCTCATAGACGACCTCATAGAGATGCAGGTTCCTTCCGTAGTGCTGTCGGGTACTTACAGCGACCCGTCTACGAACGCTGACCTGCTCTGCCATTTTCTTCAGGAAGGCGGGCCACACTGGGGCGTCAAGCTGCACACCTACGGTCTTGGCCTAACGCCAGCCGTACGCCAAGCTATCGTGGCAGCAGCCCTCGCCTCACCTACAAGCGGCTCCTACGTGACCATCTCCAAGTGTACGCACGATCTGCTCACGTACGTAGATCTGTGTCGTCCCGTGTGGGGCCTGAATCCGGGCATCAAGGCTGAAGAAGGCAACATCATCTCATTATGTGAACTGGCATCCGAGTGCAATGCCCCCCTGACCATCCGCCTCAACTGCCGCGTCACTCGTATCAACGGCACCTCTGCACAGTTGACCCATCTGCTTCAGTGGATGCAGTGCCTGCCTGACACCGTGAGCATACGCTTCACGACAGACTACATGCCCTCCAGTGCTCCGGAAGCCTACCGCAGATGGTTTCTTACTAACGTGTATGTAGACGCCATCACTGCTGAACGTAGTATCAAGGCAGCAACCAAGGCAGCACGGTTCGACCCATCACGCATCAGCTTCCGTGACGTAGAGGCCAGTTCCTACAACGGTTCGCTCTGCTACAACGGCCTCCTATTCGCCGCAGTAGCAGCCACGGGCAAGCTGTTCCCCTGTCAAGGCATCAGCTTCCGTCAGTATGACCACCTCGCTTACGGTGACCTACAAACCGAGTCCTTCTCGTCAGCGTGGCGTCGCTACGTTAATGCGTGGCCCCATACGGCAGACGGTTGTCCGCGTTGTGCCGCTAGCTGCGAACGTATGATCAACGATGCCTTCCTCCGTGAACAGGATCACTAGTATGCAAGCCCACCAAGTCTTAGAACACAAGTTGGCCGACTGGTTAGGCTGCTCACCCGATAACGTGGTAGCTTGCAGTAGCGGTACCGCAGCCCTCCATCTTGCCCTAGAAGCCAGTGGCCTACAGCGTGGCTCCAACGTGTTGGTACCCGACTACACGATGGTTGCATGTGCTAGAGCCGTAACCCTGGCAGGCCACACGCCCGTCTTCGTGGACTGTGACCGTGATCTACTCATAGCACCACTACGAGCCCATCGCTTGGCCACACACGCGCAGGCTCTCATGGCTGTGCACATCTACGGTCGCCGTTGCAACATGGACGCTCTCTCTGCCCTAGATGCACACGGTATGTATATCGTAGAGGATATGGCAGAGCTGCACGGTACCAAGCCACATCCACACACCGACGCAGCCTGTTGGAGCTTCTACCGTAACAAGGTGGTCCATGGTGAAGAAGGTGGTGCGGTCTACTTCCGTGACGCAGCCAAGGCAGTATTCGCCCGTCAGCTACGGTGTCTAGGTTTCACACCAGACCACGACTTTGTCCATAGACCACGTGGGCACAACTACCGGCTCGCCGACTTGTTGGCCACACCGATCATAGACAGCCTGTTGCACATGGAAGCCAATCTGCGACACCGCAAGTTCGTGGAGGGCTGGTACGACGCTCGCATCCCTAGACCCTGGCACATGCCCCAGCGAGAGTCTGTGTGGGTCTATGATGTGAATGTACCAGGTATGACCTTGTCCATGCAGCATCACATCGTCCGCGAGCTGAACGAGGCTGGCATCCAGGCACGGTGCGGCTTCAGGCCCATGACCGAGCAACCCGAATACTTCAACCGGCAGAACACTATGGCCTTCCGCCTCAGCCGTAGTGTGTTCTACTTACCCGTGACCGAGACCATGACGGAGGATGATGTGGACAACGCCTGCCGTGCCCTGCTTACCTTGTTACCCCCCTCCTAGGTGCCCCAGGCAGCACCTAGCACCCTTGGCTACCGCTTGCTCCCGGTAGCCGAGGGGCGGGAGGGGCCTGTGGCGTGGCAGGGTCGGCCATTTGCCGCTTACAGGGCCTAGGTTGGCCCCAAACTACGCCTAGGGCCTACCCCCGCGTAAACAGAGCCCCCAGGGGCCTTAAAAACGGTACGCCCCAGCTTACCCATCTTAACTATCTTAATACCAACAAAAAATGCCCTACCCAGCGTGAGCCGAGTAGGGCGTGGGAGCTGTGGCAGACACGGCAGCCGTAGGCTAGCCAGCAGCCTTGATGTAGGCGTTGAGGCCGACCACGAGGGGCTTGCCATCCACGACGGCAGCCGTGGGGGTGTTCCCGTGGGTACTAGCTACCACGAGGGTCTTGCCACTGGATGAGGGCTTCGGGTCTTCCAAGTCCATGACGATGGTGATGGTCTTGGCCTTCTTGTCGACGACGCAGCTTTTCAAACTCATGACGTAGCTCCTAGGTTACGAGGGTCGCTTGTCCGTGCAGCACGATGCCAACACGGTGTGAATCGCTTGGTAGGGTGAAAGGCCGTTGTCTACGAGGTGGGTGTAGTCATTGAGCAGGACGACGGCCACGCGATCCTGCTCTCCGGCGGCTTTCTTCAAGCTTCGCAGTGATTGCCGCCACCCGTACTGCTTGCGTAGGTTCCGGAGCCAGACGATCACGGATCTTATGTCTGAGTCTCTTAGCTTCGTCATCTGCTGGATCCTTTCCTATCACAGGGTAGAAAACACTGCCGTAGCTGTAACTGAAACTGGGCAGTGGTTGTAGACCGCAGTACCGGCACGTCTGCCGCCTACCTTGATCTACGTGCCACCGTAGGCACGTGGGGCACTGGACGCTGAGTGGTTCGCTCATTATAGGGTGGCTCCTAACCGTACAGCCAAGCACTGAAGGCGGCTCCTGCACAGAACGCAGCCATAACCTTCAGGCCCTCGATGATCCATCGTTCCATTGTAGTTGTCCTTGGTAGTGTGGTGGGGGGCGTGGTGGTCCGCCCCTCGGTTCGTAGTAGTTACTAATCACGCAACGAAAACCAGCTCGGCTCTGGCACGTGTAATTCCCACATATAGGAGGTTAGATTCTTGTTCTCTGGCCCATGCAGTCTTGGCCATGGGATGGGGGCACGGTGCATCTTTGTTGTTGATGAAGAAGACTCGCTCGGCCTCCAGGCCCTTGGCCTTGTGGATGCTGCTGAGGCGAATACCTTGTACGTCAGCGTTGTCCGTGAAGATGCTGTTGATCTTGGTGATCAGGTCGTTTACGGACTTGATGTCACCGCTGTTGATGAAGGCGTGCAGGCAGTCCACCTTGTCGGTAATGTTCTGCAGCTTCACCTCGCTGGGATTCTTCTTGGCTTCTTCCTTGGCACGCTCCACCTCTTCCCACGCAGCCAGCTTGTCGATCAACTCGATGATGGTGGTGGCCTTCAGCCGTTCCACTGTGGTGATCAGGCCCTTACCGATGTTGCGTCCCTGGATGGTGGCCTTGCGGTCCTGTGCAAGGAACTTGAAGCACTCGGACACGAGCGGACCGTTGGTGCGGCACAATACCATATCGCCGTCGGCCACCTTGGTACGGTAGCCCACGAGCGTGTTGTTGCTCACGATGCCCACACTGTTGGACTCGTGGGCTTCAAAGTCAGGCACATACCGCTGAGCCGCAGCAACGATGGCCTTGCCGCAGCGACGGGTAACGGTAAGGGGCAGGTGGATGCACCCACGCTCCGTAGCAGCCAGCTCGCGTTCCATGCGTGGCATGCTCTCGGCGTCGGCACCAGCGAAGCCGTAGATGGCTTGCTTGGGGTCTCCACACAGGATCAGGCGGCGACCGCACTTCTTGGCTAGGGCTTGCTGGCAACGAGATAGATCTTGCGCTTCGTCGACTAGAAGCAAATCGTAGATGTAGGTGTTTAGACCCAACGCAACCGGCAACCAGATCATGTCGTCGTAGTCGATCGTGTTGTCCAGGTCCACCCGCTTGCACTGCTCCAGCACGCGGGCTACCATGTCGTAGACGCGGAGGCGGTCACCGTTGCAGTCTACGTCATAGTAGGCTGCCAACTCGTCCAGGCTGGCATCAGCGGGGCAAACCAAGTTGATCTTGCACAGGCTGACCAGTTGGACCGTGGCCTTCAGCAGAAGGGGCTCCTTCCACCGCAGATCCTTGAGAGGCATATCCATCAGCTCCGCAATGATGGCGTCCACGCGACGGTCGTTGACTTCCAGGCGGCGACCACCCTGTTCAAAGCGACGGGCTACGGCGCGGAAGCCCATACCGTGCATCGTCATGGCGTCGCAGCCTTGCGGCACGCGTCGCTTCAGCTCAGCGGCAATGTCCTTGTTGAACGCTACGAAGCACACGCTGTTCGCCTTATCCTTGCTGAGACCGATCGCATCCCACACGGCTTGCTGCTGGGGCGATGGCTTCAGCACAGTGTCGAAGCCACGGAGTAGCTTCAGGCCCTCAACGAGCGTGGTGGTCTTGCCCGTACCGGCACGGGCTTCCACGATCACGTGGGGGGCCTTGTCCACACCCGTGTCTTTGCGTTGCCGCAGCTTGTCGGCCAGCGTAGCTTGCTTGTCACCACAGGTCTTCGTCACAGGCTCTGCAACAACCTCTTCCACGACCACCATCTTGGGCTTGCGGGCAGTCTTGACAGGCTTCTCTTCCGCCAGCACCTCAACCAACGGCTTGCCCACGGGCTTGCGAGCAGGGTCGTTGATGGCAGCAGGCCCACGGAAACGCATGGCAGACAGGAATGTGGTCTTGCGTTTGGTGGTGAGGTTCGTCACGTCGTAGACCGTGGTTTCCTTCTTGGTCAGCGAGTTGTAACGCTCGCGGATGGCGTCCACGCGAACGGTGACCAGATTGCCGCTGACCTTGGCACGGTAGAGGCCCTTGACTTTGATTTCGTTCTTCTTCATCGGTTTGCTCCTGGTAGTGTGTGGTGTGATCACTGGTTGCGGGATACGCCACGCGGCCATCCCTTGGATTGTTTGGTGTTGCGGAGGGCTACAGCGTGGTCCTCTACGACGGTGTAGTAATAGCCACCCGGCATATCATGGCGAGTGGCAGGCAGTGTACCGTCAGCGATCATAGAGCGTACGTGGCGAGCGTTGCACCCTATGATCGCTGCGGCTTCCTTGGTTGTGATGTGCTTGGATTTCATTGGCTGGCCTTATGCTTGGAACACACCCTCCGCTCGGTGCCCCGGATCACCTTGCCGTCGATGCCCTGCTCCTTGCAGACGCCGCAGACCACCTCGCCCCAGTACCCGCTTCCGCAATACATGCAGTCGCGGTGCCGCTTGGGTTCGCGACACAGGCACTTGGCGTGAGCCTTGCGGTACGCCTTGGCACGCTTGAGCGAGCGAACGTGGTCCAACAAGGCATTGACGGCCTCGGCTCGTGTGGTGGACTGATGCCAGCCGTAGCAGCCGAACAAGCGAAAGGCGTATGCGTTCGCAAGTCCCTTGGCGATGCTGCCGACTGGGCTGCCAGTCTTGGACGTGAAGACCGTGTAGCCTTCGTGGTTCTTGGACACGTAACCGTTGCCAACTTTCGTTCGTGCCATGGTATTACCCCTTGTCCCAGGTGATGCTGTCACGGTCCACGATCCACGGACCAAAGTGGGTTGCGTCGTAGGCCCGTCGAGTAACACGCACGGGCTTGGTGGAGTAGGGCATCTTGACCCACCCCTCGGTGTCGCTGGTCTGGTTGACTAAGCGACGGTAGTTGCTCTTGTGCCACGGGTCTTGGCCATGGCATCCGCAGTTGCACGGGACCATCTTGTTGATGACCCACTGGCGTCTGAGCGTTGTCACGGTGTTGCTCCTACCGGCTGGCTTCAAGGATGATCACGGAACGGTCCATGTCGGGGCAATCCTCGTCGCGTTCATCAGGTTCGCGGAACGACACGCCAGAGTGAGAATAGGCGGATTCTTCAAGAACGCCGAGGTGGTACTCGTCAACGGTTCTGATGGGAAGGGCCTGTTGTGTGTGGCAGTGGTCGCCGTAGTCACAGGCGAACAGAACCAAGGCGTTCTCATCGTAGTTTCGCAGCTCGTCAATCAAGTCTGCAACAGTAAGACCGTCTTGAAGTTTGCGCAGGATCTTGGTCATGTCAGCCATCGTATTGCTCCAGTAGGGTTTCGTGGCACCTCTTCAAAGCTAGGCTGCCAAGCCTAGCGACCCATAAGGGTGAGCGACTGGCTTGCACAAGCCTGCCGTACTAGACGGGTCATAGGCGATTGCAACGGGCTCCACTGGCGAGGCCTACCAGACTAGGTGGGTCATAGGTCCTCGCGGTTGGCTGCTGTTACCTTACCGGTCGCTCTTGGTTGGATTCCCTCTACTTGCGTAGGCGGGGGGAACCGATCCGAGCGGGCCACAATTCATCACCGGGGCACCCGGAAGGTTCGCCGTTCAAGTTGTCAAGGACCAAACTCACTACACCCTCAGTATAGTAGGTTATCGGCCAAAGTAAATAGCCGGGGACGGCTATTTGCCACGGATTTTGGAAAGTAGTCGTAAGTCCTTGGTATTTATAAGGGTTGCGCCTACGAAAAAACCCTCCTGTTAGGGAGGGTTGCAGGGTTTTACGGGCTGGCCAGCTTGGCAAAGGGGGCTACACGGCAACCGTGGGCTGCGTAGGCGACAGGGCTGTGACCGGGGCTGCGGCGGTATTGCCTGCGCCGCGGAACCCTTGGCTGATGATCAGGTAGGCTGTGCCGCCTTGGACGTCCTTGACCTTACCACGCCACGGCTCCTCGTTGGGGCGAACGGGCTTGACCCACATCAGCTTGCCCACGAGAGCAGCTTCCTTCTTCTTTGGCTTAGGGGGTGTGGTCTTCTTGGGTGTGGTGGCTGCAGCGAGTGCCTTGCCCATCGCAGACTTTGGCTCTGCTGGAGGAGCCGGTGCTTTCACCTTGGGAGTGGTAGGCTTGTCGCCGTTGCGCTTGGCGGTTACCTCAGCGGCACGCTTCTCGGTACCGTTCCTGAGGGAAGGCTTGTCCACACGAGCCTCTATGGAGTCAGCAGGTGCTTTCGGATCACCGATGTCAATGCCCCCTACGATGGGCAGATCGGCCAGCTTGCGGAAGCCATCGTCGTTCACGGTGTAGTTCAGCTTGAGCGAGGCTGCCGTCACCCCCTCGTCCGTGGAGTAGCAGCCCCATGCCTTGACGAGCAACGATGCCTCCTCCGTGCGGTTGCCGCCCTCTTCGTGGAGTTTGGCGAACGCCTTGACCAATTGCTTCGTTCCATCCTCGGAACCATCAGCCAGCCAGACGATGAAGTTCTCGGCCATCCCCATCATGCTGAAGTCACACTGGGCATCACCCGGAACGGCTGCTTCTTGATACGAGACGGGGTCAGTTGCCGATGTAGCAAACAGGTACATTAGAGCGCTCGTGTATCCCAGAGTCGTGTACTTCTGGATCTGACCCTTGTCGTCATCCTCCTCGTATACGAAGTTGAGGCAGTGCAGCAGCTTCGCGTGAGCACCAAGGAACGCCGTAGCTTCTGCGTGTGTACGCCGAGGAGCAAAGGCATCCAGCACGGCACCAGTGCGTTCCCACAGGAGCCGGATAGCATGGTCAGCCATACGGGCTATGATCCGCCGCTTGCGTGCTGGTGCTCCTGCTAGGTACTCGCTACGGTAGAGGACATCCACCAAGGTGCGCGGCTTGCACGTATCCATCGTGTTGACCGTTTCGTCGTCCTCTTCCACACCGTACGTGATGGACTTGAAGATGGTAGGCTCCGTGGCCCAGTACTCAGCCCACTTGTCCTTGTCGGCATCCCACTCCTCACCAGCCAGTACCAAGGCTACAAGCTGATGCTGTCCATTCAGCAACGTACCGGTCTTGCCCACGATGATGGGCTCACCGTTGAACCGCCAACGCTTGCGAAGGATCTCTTGCTCCAGCGTAGCCACCACACTACCGTAGAGCGGACGATTGTTCACGTTGTTGGTGCAACGTACCTTGACGCCCTTCGTGTCACGCACCAAGTAGTTGACACCGAACTTGGAAGCACCCTCTCCCTCAGGCAGCCAACCCAACAGCTTCTTAGCAAACGCTACCGTGATCTCCTTGATCTCCCCAGACGGTTCCTTGTAGAGCACCTTGCGAGTCTCAACAGTCATGATCGTACTCCTCTAGGTTTAGCCAGTTCTCAGGCGACGTACCAGTCACCCACGCCGCTATTTATAAGGGTTGCACAGCCAAAAGTAAATAGCGCCTTGCCCTAACTTAGTAGTATACCATAGTATAGTATATTACGTAAGTATATTTCGCCACCATCAGTATAGCGTGCAAGGCACGGCTTGTAAAGCCCCAGCAAAAAATTTTGTAGCGGCCCACAAAACGCCTATTTATAATAGGTTGCGTTGGCGGATTACGATCAAACGAATGCTCACGTAGGAGTACATACCGTGGCAGCCAAGAAGAAACGCAAGCTCACGCGGCATCCCTGGGACACGTGGTTCCGCCGCAACAGTTTTTCCCTCAGGAAGGGCAAGCACTACCAGTGCATGACCCACTGCATGATGATCCAGCTACGTGCTGCTGCCATCAAGCGCGGCCTACGTGCCAGCGTACTCCAGTCTGAGGACGCACTACACGTTCACATCAGTGAGGGATAGGCTATGGGCAGAGCGTCAACAACAACCTACACGTGTGATATATGTGGAGATCATACCAGCCTCCCAGACGAAAAGTATCCAGTAGGCTGGGTAGACATGCTTTCACGGGGTGGTGACGTGTGTCGTAAATGCGTCAACAGAATTCGTGGGTGCATGACCCTGGACGAAGCGAAGGCGATTGTAAAACAGCTTACGCCACCAGCTCGGCATCAACACGGTTGCACATGCCAGGAGTGCAGACCATGGGCAGATTGAGACGACACTACCAAGTAGACATACACCCCATCCTGTACCGTATCGGCGTGATGGTACTAACGATCGCCATCACCGTCGTTGGTATGCTAGCGGCACGTGAGGTATTCTTTCACACCGTGGCCCATGCTAACGATGCCTGGGAGGCTGGTCCATGATAGAAGACCTCCACGAGCAGCTTCTTAGACGATGCTATGCAACGGTGCAAGGCGTCGTAGATAGATCACAGGGTCAGCTCACAAAACTGACCGAGGATGAGCAATTTGCAGTAGCCTATCTTATGGCTATCCCTACATCACAGACTTATGCGAACGGTGTACTGACAATAATCACTGCACCGTGTATTGTTGGCTTTGACGGTCAGCGATTCACAGTCACAATAGGACCAGAGCTATGAGCTACAGTCACGCACGATGCGTCGCTGTGCTAGACACATTCTGGGGCTACGAAGGCAAGGCTCCAGGAATGTTTCGTATCAATCCTGACAACCACTCAGGCAGACGCCTGTACTGGCTACTAGGGCACGAGGATCTATGGTGCACCAACGCCTGCAAGGAGGCTGTAGGCAATGCTAGGGGCCACGGAGCACCGAACCCTGAGTGGCTGAGTGGCAACCTACAGCGAGTGACCTGTGATCTACTCTTGGTCTGTGGTACGGTGGCCAAGCAGACGTTGATCCGTTGCGCTCATCAGCCTCCGTGCCGTAGGCTTTACATACCGCATCCTGCCGCCAGAGTCAAGAAGGTTGACTGGGATATGTGGCGGGACATAATCCAGCGAGGAGCACACTGATGATCTTGGATACAGGTTACGTAAGAGACGTGCGTTGCGAATGCGGCGACTTTGCCGTTGGCAGAGTACAGGGCCAAGACCTGTGTGAGAAGTGCCTTGAACAGGTAGAATGGCCTGACATAGACTTAGTTACCCCTGAAGAGTGGCGTAACTTCTCAGACTTTGAGCGAGAGCTATTCAGACGGTACTGGGCACGCAAGGGTATCGTCTACTTCTGCTGTATGATCTGCTATTACCCGACAGCGTTCGGTCAAGTAGGATGCGAATCCTGCTCTAAACATCTACGCAAGGAGCACATCTGATGTCGTTGATACGACCACATCACACGTTCATAGGCGTTGATCCTGGTAAGAGTGGTGGCATAGCCATCCTGCGATCGTACAAACCAACGGTGGAGAAGTACCACATGCCAGCCACGGAGGCTGATCTACTTGACACGCTGGATGTAATAACCAGTGTTGAAGACGCCCTCGTAGACGAGACCGTGATGGCAGTCGTGGAGCTGATCAGCCCATCTATCTACGGCACCAGCAAGAGCTCCAATGCTAAGCTGTATGGGAACTACATGTCGATCCGCATGGCACTGACGGCACTGAGGATCCCGTTCACGGCTGTCACGGCACAGAAGTGGCACAAGTCACTCGGCATACCACCGCGCAAGAAGACCGAGACGCAGACCCAGTGGAAGAACCGCTTGAAGGCGAAGGCCCAGCAGCTATTCCCTCAGGAAACGGTCACATTGGCTACGGCTGACGCGTTACTGATAGCTTGTTACTGTAAGAAGGTAGGAATCCATTCATGACTTACAGAGAACACTGCAAGAAGTGGAAGAACTGTCAACTGTGTGAGCTGTGTCAGACACGCAAGCATGTCGTGCTGGCCAGAGGTACCGTGCCATGTGACGTGTTGTTTGTTGGCGAGGCTCCTGGGCAGTCGGAGGACGTGCTAGGCAGGCCCTTTGTAGGCCCAGCCGGTAAGCTACTGGACCGACTGATTGCTCGTACGCTGGACGGTCAGTACGACTATTGCCTGACTAACGTGGTGGCCTGCATACCTATCGACGCTGAGGCAGGTGGCAAGGCAGGTGAGCCGTCCAGAGCAAGCATCAAGGCTTGTGCGCCACGGCTGCAAGAGATGATTGAGCTAGCACGACCACGACTGATAGTACGGGTGGGCAAGCTGGCTACCAAGTACGTAATCACATCTATTCCCACGGTAGACATAACCCATCCAGCCGCTATACTACGAATGGACGTGACGCAGCAAGGCCTCGCCTACCAGCGCTGCTACGTGGCTATTGA
>Ga0172380_10004927_pt1 | contig 16692 bp, 18 predicted proteins | sample Leawe162metaG_FD_119747 | JGI IMG/M metagenome (GOLD analysis project Ga0172380, IMG submission 119747) | Leachate microbial communities from a municipal landfill in Southern Ontario, Canada - Leachate well 162 metaG | ecosystem: Engineered > Solid waste > Landfill > Unclassified | place...
CAGAATCTGCTTTACGCCATTCACAGTGCCCAGCGTCCACCGCAAATTCTCTCTGCAGGCTTTTACAATGCGCCCTTCGCTCACATCGCGCAGCAGCGTGGAAGTAAGGTAGGCAGACACACCTTTGTTGTAAATGAAGTCAATAATTACTGCCTGCTGCAACACTGTTAGCTGCTGCCATCCTGGGGTATTTGCTTTGGCCACGCGCTCAGCCGAGTGATACCGGCCCCGTTCCAAGGCGTAACACTCGGCAGGAGTGTAAATCTTGCCTGCCACTACCCCAGCCCCCGTAACACCATTGCAGACCGTCAGCGGCTGGCCAGCGCCGCGTTTGTCAATATATGGGACGCCAATGTGCTTGCCGCTACTTTCGTAGAAGCTACCCATAACCATGGCCACTTTTACGGCCTCGCTTGTACCCTGGGCATTGGCAACCACATGCACATAGTTTTGGGTTTCTGTGGGGAGGCCGTCATAGGCCACAAATGCGCCTCCTGCCCCTAGGCTTACGCCCAAGGCAACCAGCATGGCGCGCAGCATTTTTGGTACGTTAGATTTCACAGTTCTGCCCTTTGCGTGTCGGTCATTTTTTGGTAGTCCTCGAACAGCACTACCCGAGTTTTGCGCGGCTTGATCCACTTCCAGCGCTCGGCCAGTGGGCGCACAATCTTTTTCCACAGCCATTCACAAATTAGCAGGCTGGTATAAATGGCAGCCACAATGCTAGCAATGGTGCCCCATGGGATGGAATTTACCCAAACCCAAGTGGCATAGCTCGCATTGCTGCTAGCCGCCTGCGCAATCTTGTCTGCAGCATCAGCTTGTGCACCAGCAGCCAAGGCAATAGCGCTGCTAGCTTTGATAACCGGCATTTTGATTTCTGTTGTATTGGGCATATGCATCAGGAAAAAATATGGATAAGGCTGTCGTTTGCAAAGCGCGGTGCAGGCCCGCCACCAACCACAGTGCGTGGGGTGTCCATTGGTGCCCAAAAAAGAAGGTTGCCGCCCACGCCTGCCGCGTCACTCACGGCACGATGCGTGATAGTCCCCCAAGAGGTCGTAGGCGCGGGGTAAATGATTGGGCTGTTATTAGAGGTGCGGCCACTGGTGCCAGTGCTGGGCACAGTAGATCCTGCGCTTTGCGTGCCAGACCATGCTGCAAGGCTGCTAGGCACACTTTGGGAACTATAGCCCCCTGCGCTTGGTACTTCTGTACCGCCGCCTGCATTTGTGGGCGCGGAAGTCATCAGCCGCACAAACACATTGCCTGGCCAGCTAAAAGCCTGCGCTCTAAAAATCAAATCAATGAGCTTGTTGGATGCGTAATCGCTAAGGCCCCCAGTTAGGCCCAGGGTAAGCGTTACAGATCCAATTGGGAAATTAACCGGATCGCCGCTGGCGTATGTCACAGGGGCTACAGGCACCCAGCAAAACATGTCTGTGCCAGTGAAAATGCCCAGAGCAATAACTGTTGCCGCGCCGCCTGCTGCGCCAAAGTCCCACGCTGTATTGTTGCTTGTCTGGTGGCTTGTTCCCGTGCTGCTGGTCACAGATCCAGGGGCCTGCGTGCCAGCCCAATTTGCAAGGCTGCGTGCTACGGTAAGCCGTGTGTAGCCTGGCCAGCTAACCTCTGTAAAGGTGCTGTCAGTGACAGCAGTAAGTAGGCCAATGGTGAAGTTTGCCGCAAGGGGCATTGCCTGCCCCCGCGTAAAGTCCACTAGCTTGTTTTCTCCGTAGTCGCGCAATAGCATTTCTTAACCTCCGTCGCCGCCCCCATATCCAAGAGTTTGCATAAATAGGGTGGTGCTGGCCTGTATTGTAAATGGGTCGGCAGCGTCTCTGATTTGCACCCGGCCATTAAACGGATCACCCTCCAGCTCCAGCACGACATTTTCGCTCAGTGGCATCCATGGGCTAGTGCGCCATAGGCCGCTGTCGGTGTATGGGATATCTGTAAACCATGGGCCTGCAAATTGGCCATCGCCTACTGATTGCACCTGGCCGCGCACTTGAATTTCATATGCCTGCCCAAGTTCTGGGGTTGGTTGGGGACTTACTACCGCCCACTGCCCTGCAATGATTGTGTTCTCTGGCCCAAGGGTTGGATTAACACGCTCAATACGCAACAGGCCATCAGATTGGAAAGTTAGCTTAGGTTTCACAAATTGAATACTTGTGAAGTTAAGCCCAGACAGTGCGATGGTGCCTGCTGGTGGTGTTTCCGTACCGCCTTCTTCGTCTGGCCAGTTTTCAAATGCGTCAGGGTCATCGCCCTCGCCAGTGAGCAAATGCGCGTCAGCTGTGTGTACAGCTTCATTGTCAACAACGGCATACATTTCAAACAAGGGTGCACCCTCCGCGTCTTTACCCCGTGGGCGAATGGCCAGCATCTTGGCTAAGTGCCGGTATTCGTCACCATCGTACAGCGCGTATTTGGTGCGCTCGCTACGGCTATCGGACAAGTTCAGGGCAAAATCTGGTTCTTCTGCCAAAACCACGCTGTAAACGTCTTCCCCTGGTGTCACGGCTATTGGCTTAGTCACGCTGCCATCTGGTCGTTGCAGGACAATAGAGCTATTGGGGCCTAGCGTTGGCGGCTCTGTGAGGCTCAGATTACGGCTACCTGCATCCCAAAATGCGCAGTCTCCAGCTTGCGCAGCGTTGTGCAATATCGGTGCAAACAGCACTGGTGCCCCGAAGTAGACAAGCGCCGCATTCATTTCAGTAGACCATGTGCAATATTTGCGGCGCAGGGCATTGCTAGCGGCCTGGTATAGGCCCTCGCGCTCCGCCTGTGTGGGCCCTGTGATGCCAGGCATCTGCAAAATTACAGGGTTCTCCATTGGGGGTTCGCCATTTGGCTTCCAACGGGGGTCATCTGGGCTAGTGTAGTTGCGACCAGGTGCAGGACATTCCACTTCCAGCCAGTCAAATGCATTGCGATCAAAATATTGAACAATGATCCCATCTGCGCTTTGGTCGGTGTGCTGCAAATATTGAAAGCTGCTGCTATCACGCAGAATATTGCGACTTGTAAAAGCCGTGATAGGCAATTCTTCGTATTCGTCACGAATGGCACTACGTTTGCCATTGCGTCTGATGGGCGTAGTGCGGCATACAGCACCAATCAATTTGTCCGCATCAAAGCTGGTGGTACGCGAGTCAAAAATATAGTCAAAGCGATCTTTGCGTTCGTCGCACACCATTGCGATTGCATGCACACTTGCAAGGTCTATGCGCTCTGCAGGCATGCGGTCGCCATATATGGGATTCATCCACTTATCGACCAACGCCCACATAGGATTGCGCGTAACAACAGGCTCAGCGCTAAAACCTTCTTCAGGGCTCCAAGTGTGCAACTTGCGCTGCCAGATAACGCCAATTTTGCGCTGACTAGCGCCGCTCATTTGCTCGCTAGCTTTAATGCGCACTTCCATATGCGTGACAGTAGGCGCAAGAGTGGCCGTATTCACCAAATAACCGCGCATAGCAAACCAGCTGCATTCGTCGTAAAGCTCGGTGCTGTCTGACTGCTTTGTGGTGCGCCGCACGCGAACTGCGATGCGCACAGGTGCGTCAAATTCAAAATAAAAACTACGGCGCTGTGCAGTTAGACTGCTTGCTGTAATTTTCTGCAGTGGCAATGTTATCCAATCTCCAAGCGGCGCGTATGCATCGTTAATTTCGCGGTAAGTTACCTCAATTTCTACGCTGGCCTCTGAGGTCTTGCCGCTGCTCAAATTTACCTTGGCCAGACCACGCGGGCAGACCACATCAATGCCAAGGCCCCTCAGCCTGCGACCAGGCCCGCAGGCTACAAAAGGCCCTGTGGGTATTTCGTCACCTAGGGTTTGGCCGTTTACCTCTACCGCTGTAACTACGCTGGCTTTAACCAAGCTTGGCTGGGTGCCTGGCGGCAAAATCTTGTATTCAACATCTGTAAATGACTTAATATCACTGTCGCCAATAGTCACAGCGCCAATGTCAAAGTGCCCGTGGCCAATGGCATACAACCCATAGAAAAATTGGTCGCCTTCTGGTGCGGTTTCAGTGCTGTATTCTGCATAAGGCTGGCTCGCATAGTCGGGGAAACTACGCAACCGTCCATAGCACACTGGTATTGGGGAATTCAGTCGCGCTTGGTTGCCAGCCAAGGCCACGTCATATGTTGGGCTGGCCTGCTGGTACTGATTAACATTGCTATTGGGCTTGGGCATTATCAGCGCGTTAATAAGCGCCGTGCCAGCAAGCACAATACCTGCTGATACCAAAGTAGCAGCGGCACCTGTAAAACCAAGAATAGGGCCTGCTAGGTATGGTGCAAATATGGTAAGGGCAATAGCTGCAATGGCCCCTAGAATGCTGCGTGAGCCACCGCCCCCGCCAGCGACAATAGCGTGCATGTCAACAACATCACCTGGCTGCACAGCACGATTGCGCCAGTAGTCCCGACTCAAAGGCAAACCATTGGCGACACATACCCATGGCAGGCGGTGATGTGGCAATAGCGCGGTAATTTTTGTCCCTGCTGCTACCTGCAATTGCAGTGGTGCTACGCCAGGCATCGGCGATGCGTAAATGTTCACAGTACCCGTGTAGGCCTTATTTATTTCTTGTGCGAGTGTCATAGCGCCAAACCTCAATATTTGAATAGCCACGCTTTGCAAAGTCTGCAATGGTGGGGATTATTTCCACGCCTGCCAGTGTATCAGCGTGAATGAAGCGCATGCCTTTTGAAGTTGCGATAGCCACCGCTATATGGTGGCCCAAAGCACTGCGCATAACTAAAGCATCACAACATTTTGGCGCATCTTGTACAGGGCCCCATTTTTGCTGCTTGGCGATGGTTGTCATAGCATTGCTGTTAGTGGTTTCACGCACAGCAATTTGGGGCATTTCCAGCCCCAAACGTTCTTTGAAAATGGCTCTTGCCAAACCCCAACAGTCGTAGGCTTGAGGCCCTTCTGCTGCTAGCTGGTATGGCTTGCCAATATATTTTGCGGCCCAATGCATAGTGTTATCGGGAGCTGATGCCCGGGTACTCTCTGACGTTGTAATCTTTGGCAGGAAAACCCTTGTTCACTGGGTCATCATAGGCCGCTGTGCCTGTAACGCTTGTTTCGTTAACTTCTACGTCCTGTAGAACCAATGACAATGGTGGCATTACCGCAGGGGCGCTAGTATCGCTGCTGACATAAACACGCTCAATAATGCCTATTTTGTCAGTAGTTAGCATTGCTGCATCAAGCCGCGTGGCCAAAATACCGGACACGCCATCTATTTGCACATTGATGGAAGGGCTTGCCCCATTTTCACTTTGTTCAGGGGCTGTCACCAGTACCGGGCACGGTATAAACTCTACTTCTTCGCCTGTTTCCAAAGTAGCTTGTAAAGCCTTGTAATCGTTAACAATTAGAATTCTGTCTTCAAAAGTAGGGTGGGTTATTTCGTATGTGTATAAAACAACTTGATCTACCGGCGAAGAAGCCACAGCTTCTGCATACGCTTCGGATAGCGACACGCCGAATTGGGCGTCTTTGTATTCTGGCATTTAGCGGATCTCCATTTGCAAGCGCAATTTATTGGACATACCAAAATTGCGAATTATCCAATCTTTTGGCAAGTCTTCTGCCCACACATGCGCCGTTTGAAAGCGCTCACGCTGTACCCTGATAATTACAGATTGATTTTGAATGTACGCAAGAACTATATCACTAAGCCCGGTTTGGTATTGGCGTTTGTCGTCAAGGCTCAAAAATGGGCTGATGACCCCCGCCTGCAGAGCAGTAATTGCGTAATCTCCTGCCAGGCTATCGTACCAGCGCAAATAGCTTTGGCCATCGGCCACTGTGTAAACAGCACACCACCGCATATTTTGGTCAAAGCAAAAAGATAACCAAGTTATTTGAGTTTGATCAAATATTTTAGCAGATGGCGTGTTTGGTGCCTCTACCATAACTGCCCCCGCGTCACGTTCAAACCAGCAGCGCCAAGTTTGCACCCTAAGACCCTGGCTTGAATCCTGCAACCCAATGCCGCCCAACTCATAATCTATAGTTGGGCGCTTTGGCATATTGTCAGGAGGCAACAGACTGCCTATGACAGCCTCTGATGATTTGACGGGTATCATGTTCTGCGTGACCAAGAGATAGACAAATCAATAGCCAAAGTGTTCTGCGCCGTTTTCATAATAGGGGGTTGTACAAGTATCTGCGTGCCCATAATAATTGCGCCAGGTGCAGACGTGCTAGCTTGAACAACCAAGCCATGAATGCCGTTTGTAGCGTTTCCTGCTGCCAAATTCAAAGCCACTGTAGAAGTTCTGGTAAATGAGTCAGCAACGTATGGTTGTTGTGATGTTGTTCTTGTGCCACCAGTAACGTTTGTAGAACCTGTAAAAGGTGCTGCTGCAGTAATCGGCGCCAATGCCACAGGTGTCCCAGTGTTTGTTTGAGTGTGTGTCAGAAGTGTATCATTTGCGCTACCACCAATAGCAGCCAATATACCTGCGTTTGTATTTCTAAATGTCGCACAGTTATAAATTCTTGACGTGAGTGTGTGTTCTATACCTGTTGTCTGGTCAGTAACAATCTGCACCCCGTCAGTAAGGTTTGGGTAGGCGCGCAGGTAATACAATACCGTTAGGGATTCATCTGCAAAAATGGTAATAGTTATAGGATTGCCATTTGCATCAACAATTAGTGAACGGCTAAATAGATATTGAATAGTTAAGTTAGTACCGGACAGAGTGCCGTTGCCTACACCAACCTCAGAAATATTACCAACTACCGCCCCAACTGCAAAGTTATATTGCATGGTTAGCAAGCTAGAGTAATTTGGGGCACCCTCATTAACGCCTAAGGTAGCCGTGCTATTTGAAGATAAGGCACCAATTTTTGCGCCTAAATCAGTATCTGTCACAGCAGGCGGCGTGGTGCTTGTGCCCACAAAGCAATTATTCAGGTTGTAGTTTCTGGGATTACCTCCGAAAGAATTAAGACCCATATTTGTTATAAGGTTTTTAAATGGGCCAATTTGGCGAATTTTACCAGTTTTGTGGTTTTTAATGCGCAAGCAGTAATGGCCTTCAACCTCAAAAGATTGACTAATCATGATAGATTTATCCTTTTCACAGTTACATTGCTAATATTCATTGGCTCGGGCACCCAGTTTACATATTGAATATCCCGGAATGTTTTAACCCTTGAAACGCCAATTTTGGAAATATCCATATTGTGCGTTACTCTTAGCGGCGCGCCGGTAAATATTCTACTAACACTAATTTTGGAAATATCCATATTGTGCGTTATTCGCACAGGGCCACCGGTAAATATTCGGCTTACATTGGCGCTGCCTAAGTTTAAATTATCAATCCCAAAATTAGCTGTAGGAGGCTCCCTGCTGTCTATGGAAATGCCATACACGGGCCCTGCGTCTAGTTGATCGCTAAATATCACCGGGTAAGGCGTGCTAGTCAGATAAAGCACTTCAACCGTAGGCAGCATGCCGCGCCCGCGTATCTCTACTGTTGCTCGGACAGACCAATAGCCCTGGCCATCTAAGCCCCCTCCTACAAGTTGCCATGCTGGAGGGTCTATAAATCTAAACACGTTGCTGCCACGCTGCCAGGGCAAAGGCCAATTAGCGGCAAACCAACCGCCTCCAAGCTGCTCCCATTCCACCCACCATTCTCTAAATACAGCAGCTTGGGGAGGCGTAAAAACAAAAGCCACTGTGCGCGTACCGTGGCGGTCGCGTTGCACATTTCTGGTGTTTTTAATGGTGCCTATAGTGCTTATTTTTCGGCGTTCAGTGGGAGTTACCACCCCCACCATTGGCGCGGGCAGTGTCTCAGGGTATTCTGATAAAACGCTGCTCATGTCAAATGCACTTCCACGGCTGATTTGAATAAAGTTGTACGGGTTGGTGCTGCGGTAGCCCGCAGATCTATTGTCACGGATGATTGTAGCGCTATCAAGCCCTCCACATTCACTGTGCCGCTAAGGGCTACTGTAACAGCAGACGAAAACGTCACATTAGCAAAGCCACCTGTGAGGGCCACACTAGCGGTAGATTTTAGGCTAACGGGGGCTGGAGCCGTAGCCCTCCCCAGCAAAGCAGCAGTGGCCACACTTTTGAATGGGGTCAACTCTGGGCCAAAATCGCTGCCAACCCCATACAGTCTTAGCTCTGCTGAAACAAGCCAATAGCTTTTGTCCACGCCTTTTGCCCAATGCTGAAACGCTGCAGTGTAAGGCCCTGTGAACTGCGCGCTATACCAAATGTGCCCGGGCCCCATGTCGCGCACCCGGGCAGAAAAAAGCCGCTCGCCCGCTAGTAGGTCATTTTCAAACCAGCCTTCAAACACCATGGCCTGCAACTCTGTGAGCATCAGCGACACATTGCGTGTTATAGGGGGCATGCTGAACACGCGGCGTTTTCGGTCATGCCCCGTGGACATGGGCACCCGCCCATAGGCGCTATCGTCGGTGCCATCAAAGCCATTTACCAGCCAGGCGGGCAAGCCTTCTGGCATCAGGATTTCGGGTAATTGGTCAAAATTCATCGATAGAAACGGGGCGTGCCCGCACCTCTGTTAAGTCCAAAAGATGTTTGCACGGCGGTACCGAGTCGGCCACCTCTGCTAACGTCTGCTGCTGCAGCTTCAATAAACAAATCCAGCACGCGGCCATCTGCGGATTGCCGCTCTGTTGCTGTAACTTTGCTGTCAGTCTGGTTGTAAATATTAACGCTCATGTTTCCACCAGGCGCCGCGCCGCCCGTACCACCACCGCTGCCACCATGCATGTTGTCCACGCTGCCCGATCTGTCGCCCATCATGAGGTATTGATTGCCCCCTACATTCAATAGCTCTGGCGTGCCTTTTTCGTTCACGCGGTACATGCTGCCCGCCTTAACTGGCCCACCATTGGCGCGGCCCGGTAGCTTCAAACCCAAGCCGCCCCCGCCACCTAGCGAGTAGTCAGTAGAGCCTAGCGAGCCAGTATTGCCAACTCCCAAGCCGCCTCCGCCGCTACCACCGCTCGCCGTGGGAAAGCCAAAGTAGCTGCCAAGGGCGCTGCCAAGCAACCCTGCAAATCCACTGGTAAGGCTTTTTGCGGCCATTCGGGCAATGTCGCTAATGATACTTTCAGCAAGACTTTTGAAACTAAATTTGCCTGTTTTGACAAACTCCACTAGCGCGTCTTCTGTGTTCTTTAGGAAATTTCCAAAAGCAGTCTCTGCCTGCTTGGCGGTGTTTGTTGCAGCCTCTTGGTATTCTGCAATTGCTCGCAGCGCCCCCACTCGCCAATCTGCGTCAAGTTCTTTTTTGCGAGTGGTGTAAGCGTCATACGCCTCCAAGCTTTTGGTTTGATAGGCCTGCTCCACCTTCAATTGGTCATCGTAGAGCTTTTCTACACGCGCCAAATCGTTTTTGTCAGCCTTGGCAACAGCATCCCGCCTGCGGTTCTGGATATCCTCCACACGGTTTGCAAATTCCTGCTCCATCTGGGCACGCTCTGCCATCTGGGCACGCGCATCGCTACCCATTGTCAAACCATCAATGTCCATGGCATATTTCAACAACTGCGCTTGCAAATGGCGCTGCGTGGACAAGCTAGCGTTTTGCAGGCTAAGTGCGTCAGCAAGTTCTTTTTCTTTCACTGTGCGCGCATCAATTGTTGCGGCAAGTGCGTTAGCCTGTGCCAACTGCTCTTTGTTAAGCACGGCCTTGCCTGCAAGTATGTCGTACTGCACCCGCTCCAGCGCCGTCATTTTGCCAACTTCGGCCACGTTTTCTTTTAGTTGCGACAGGTACTCATTGGCCTTCTGGTTGCGCTCCAACTCTGCTAGCTTTTGGTACTCTGCCTGCAACTCTTGCAATGCAGTTTTGCTGAACTTGGACATTGTGCCCACGCCGCGCAAAGCCTCACTAATGGCGAAAATCTTTTGCTCAGATGTGGTTTTTCCAAAAGCCTCAATTTGCTTGCGAACTTCAATTAGGGCTTGTTCCTCTGAGGTTTGCTGTCTTTCAGCTTTGCTAGCACCTCCACCACCGCCGCCCTTTTTGCGGGATTGCAAGGCATCTAGTTTTTTGGCATTCGTCTCTAGTTGATTCAGCGTTTCTGCGCTGAACTCACGCATTTCGCCAAGCCCTTTGCGTGCCTGGCCAATGTCGTACAGGATGCTTGCAGCACCGCTCTTGCCAAAGGTCGCTAGGGCCTTGTCCATATTGGCAAGGGCCTTGGTTTCTGCAGCGCTAACACCAGACGCAGAACTGTTGAAGTTGTCCAACCCCAAGGCAGCAGCGTCTGCAGCCCGCGCAATGTCCCATAGCGCGGTATCCATGTTTTTGATGCTGGTGCGCGCTTTGTCGGTGCTTTGCGCAGCCTCAGACACAGCGGCCACATTCTTGTATTGCGTTTGCGTCCACTCTTGCGACATGCCGTTTGCTGACGCATAGCTGTTAACCATTTCTATCAGACGCGCATCAAGATCCTTGGCGCTGATTTGCTGGTTATCAAATTGTGCGGTAAGTTCCCGGATTTGCTCCCGCGCAGTATCAACCCACTCAATACCCGCCCTACCCGTGAAGAAGGGGCCCGCTATCAGCTTGTTCGCGGCAATGTCTAGATCATCAAGACCTTTGGCGATGTTTTTAGTTGCATCAATGCGCGCCAGTTCCTGCTGGCTCTGGGTCATGTTCTTTAGCTTCTCTGCAGCCACTTCTGCAGATGTCGCAAAGCCGTCCAGTGTTGCCTTGGCTGTAGTGTTGCTATCTGAGAATAGATAGGCTGCTGCAGCACCTGCAGCCAGCAGCGCCACAATGCCTGCGGGCCCTCCAAGCAATGCAGTAAGCCCAAGGCCAGCCGCCGCTGCGCCACGTTGTGCGACTCCCAAGCCTGCTACAGCAGCAGTGTGGGCCGCAGTAGCAGCGGCGGCACTTGTGTTGGATGCAATTAGACCACTGGTAGCAGCAGCATTTGCGGCAGTAGCGGCGGTGCTGGCCACCAAAGCTTGGGCCTTTTGTAGTTCTGCAGTAGCCTGTGCCCGCGCTGCCAAAACAGCCTGCATGCTGCTCACAACACTAGCTGCTGTTTGTGCGATATAGCGAGCTAGCGCACCGGCACCCAAAGCGCCAAGGGTATTGGCCACAGTGGATATGTTGTTGCCGAAAGCCAGCACAGCCTGCGACAAAACACCCGTGGCACCCGTGGCGCTGTTGGCCTCGCCTAAAAACACGCTTAGATTGTTGGTGACGTTGTTAAAGGCATCTTTCAGCGTGGTGGCCATGCCAGCCGCTGCAGCTTCGTTTTGTTGGAGCGATTGCCGCAAGCCTTCTGCCAGCATTGTTGCTGTAATCTTGCCTTCTACCCCCATTGCCCGAATTTCTTTGCTGCTCTTATTGCTGCTTGCGGCAATATCGTCCACAATGGTAGGCACCGCTGCAAGCAGAGATTCCCATGCATCGCCTTCCACGCGGCCTTTTTGCATGGATTTGGTAAAAGCGGAAATAGCAGACTGTGCGCGGTCGCTGCTGGTGGCGTTCTTAACAAACGACAGAGACAAAGAATCCGTAATATCCAGAGCCTGAGAAGTCTCATAGCCCATAGATCGTAAGGTGGAGCTTGTGAGAATGTAGGTTTCTTGCGCTTCTTTTAGTGGGCGGTAAATGGCGTTTGCTGTCTTGATAAGGCGCTGCTGCACCATTTCGTATTCAGCAGAATCACGGGTGGCCATTTTTATGCGCTCGGACGTTTCGTTATACGCCTCAGCCATGTTGATTAGATTCAACACGCCTGCCCCTGTGACCAAGCCCGCAAACAACCCACTCAGGCCCTGCAGCACCCCGCCCGTGCGCTCAGCTTGCGCGGCAATTTCTTTTACAGCGCTTGCCGTTTTAGTCAAGTTTGTTTGCAGGCCACGTTGCGCGCCATCGGCCTTGCCCATCGTGCTGGTAAGTTGGTCAATTGCCTTGTCACCGGCATTGGCAGCATTTACAAGCTGTGAGGTGTCGCCCACAACATCATAGTAAATTGTCCCTATTTTTTCATTTGCCATTTTTGCGACTCCTGTCTATTTCATCAAACCAAGCCATTGCTTCATCGTGTTCCACCATCGTAGGTGCGCTACCACCTGGCTCATTCTTTTTAGGATTTTGTACCTGTGGGAATTTGGCATTAAGAGCGTCAACAAGGGCTGTCATACTCATGCCCCACGCATCTGTGGTAGACATGCCCAGATGCGCTACTGCTAGAGCCACAAATTGCGAAGCCTTGAATTCTTGCATTGGTGTGTTGCTAGCAGCTGGGGTTTTAATTTCCACATCGCCCACCACCCCATGCAGCAACATATGGCGTGCCAAATGCAGCACATGTTCTAGCGGCATTTCACCCTCTTGCCAGCCCATAACACCATAGTAACCAACAGCCTCTGTGGCCGCATCTTTGTCTTCTGCACACGCTAGCAACACTGCCATTGCATCCCACATCTGCAAATTGGTGTCCGCCGTGCCCATAACAGATTCAAATAGGGCGACAATTTCCGCAGGATTGCCCAGGCTGGCTATATTCAATAGACTAGGCCTGAAAATTAAAAAAGGGACGCGGGCCCCGTAGAATCCCGCGTCCCCGTGTGCAGGGATTAAGTGCATTAGGTTTACTGGTTGGTGACAGTCACAACAGAAGTGGACGTCTTGGTGGGGTCAGCCATGCTGCTTGCTGTAATTGTAGCGCTACCGTCAGCTACAGCCGTCACCAGTCCCAAATTATTGACCGTAGCAATAGCTGGCGAACCACTGCCCCACACAACATTCTGCGATGCTTCTGCAGGCAAAACAGTCGGAGTCAGTTGCACGGTGCCACCGGGGGTGGTGATGTTGGCGGTGGTTGGTGCCACAACAACGCTAGTTGGCGCAGGGCCGGGCACTGGCGTGTCGTCCACAATCAGCCCAAAATCGCTGCCCGTGGCCATAGCTTCAAGGCTGTAGGTCACTGCGTCGTCATAAGGGACGCTGCGGCTCAGGGTGGTGAGCAGCATAAATGCGGTAAACGTCAGATCCGGGAAGGTCATGCGCATCCACGCTACGGGCTGACCATTGGTTGCCGTAGGGTTTACGAAATGCTTGGTCAGCTCAACCAAGTTGTTAGTGCCAGATGCCTTGGCCAAACCGTCACCAGAAATAGCCAAGGTTTGGAAGGTAGCCAAGTTTTCACGCAAGCTGCCGATGCTGTCATCAGCGGTGGTATCGATGTTGTCCCACGCCAATGCAAACTCTTTGGAGCGCATAGATCCGATGCGCTTCCAATCCGCTTCAACTGGCAGCGTGTCACCGCAGCCAATTGCATATTCCAGCACAACAACGCGGCCTACATACTTTTCTGTTTCGCATGCCATATTAAAAGCTCCTTCAAAAAATTAGTTCAAAATTTAACTGTGCCCATGCCCGGTCTTCTTCGGTCAGGCCTGGCCCCATAGCAGCGCCCAAAGATCGCACATGCGCTGCGCCGCAAGGTATTATCGCACGCTCTATCGTGGCGTTAATCAGGGTCTGTGCATCGCCCATAACCTCTAGCTGCTTATCACGGCCATTCTGCGGGCCAAGCAGAATTACCTTGTAATTGGCCCTCTGCAAATCCACAATGGTTGCTCCGCCCGGGTTCTGCTGGATAGACACTAAAAATTTGTCTTTATTCTTGGCAGTGTCAACCCAAGGGCCCACCCAAGGCGTGTATTTTGTGCCAAGCAGTGCGCTTAGCCATTCTTGAAATTCAACTACCATAGACAGCCTTCAAAATTGCAGGAATGTGCGGTGTTATTTGCGCAAAGCCCTTTGCCAAAAACTGAGGCTCACCGGCAGGACTCCAGTATGTGCCAACACCAGTGCCCCCGCCAAAAGCCTTGGGCACCTTGGGGCCTGCATCCGAATGGTTGGAAGTCCTGCCAAAGTCGGCGCGGGGCTGGCCTTTTAGTTTGCCTGGCGCGTCATGCACCCATTTGGCATATTCTGCAGCGTACCCCACGCGGCCATGGCCATCGCCAACCATCACTGGGCCAAAAGCGCTATTGAGCAAAAAACTGGTGTCAATAGGCACCATTAGAGCGGCCATAGCCTGACCTTGGGAAAGCACTGCGTAAATAGCTGCCTGTGTCTTTGTTTTGGCAACATCATCAAGCTTTTGGCGTAGCTTGATTTTTACAATGTTGGCGTTGCGTATAGGCATAGTCAGGTGACCAGCTTGTAATCGGGGGTGTCATTAAAGGCTGTCATTTCCCAAAATGTGCGGTGCAGAATCTTTTGCTTGCCGTTGGAGCCTTCAAACTCGATCATGTCGCCTTCCTGGGGCCTACCGTCTTCGGTGTAAATAACATGAGTGGCGACAAGCTCATGGCCATTTGCACCAGATTGCCCGCCTACTGCACGCTTTTCGTCTTCCACCGCCGTGACATTGCACAGGATGCTATACGGGTCGCCAAATTCCGGCTTGCCCGTCACGCCATTGATATCTAAAAAAGGCGTGACGGTAGCCGCGTAGGTGTAGCTCCAATTTGCAATGCTACTCACAGCAGCCCCCTTTGGAAACCCACAGTGCAACGCGGGCAGATCCTTCTGGATTTGATGGCACAAGATCGGCGGTGCAGCCCCACTTGTCCAAGCCCCGTAGCAAGGCATATAGGCCGCGCCAACGGTCGCCCACGGATTGGAAGCGGAAAGACTGCGCTGCCCCAGATGGTGCGCGCTGGCTGCTGACATAGCGGTCGCCTTGCGCAAGGCCCATTAGGCCCAGCAGGTACGACAGCACCAATGTCACTTGTCCAGGCGTGGCACCATTGGCTGTCAGACATTCCCCAACGCTATTGACTTGCTCAAGCAGAGCAAGCAAAAGATAGTCAGGCAGGTTGACACCCACAGATGCCAGATATTGCTTTGCTTGCTCTAGTGTCAACATTACTTGCTGCGCCCCGTGTTGGTCTTGGTGGTTGGTGCGTCGTCGTTGCCAGGTGTGGCAGGGGTCAGCTTGCCTTGGACTGGCTTGGTGCGCGTGCGCCAGAATGCGCTACCGTCACGAACCTTTGGGTCAAGATCCACCACATCGCCAGCTTTCATGCCTTCGCCACCATAAATATTGGCGGTCAATTCATACGCTTGTTTGCTCATAGCTCATTACTCCTATAAAAGAAAAAGGGCACTGTTACGCGCCCTTTTAGTTTACCGCAGATGCGGCTTATGCTGCCGATGCGTACAGCACACCGCTGCGACCTTGCGAATCGCTCTTGATTTCCAGGCCAGATGCACCCCACACTAGCACATGGAAGTCATCCATTGGCGTGACACGCGCAATTGGGGTACTGGTGACGGGCATGCCCACCAGAGGCCGGATGTACTGGCCAGACAGGATCATTGCGAAGAAGGCGTTACCCGTCACGGTGTCGGTCTTCTTCACAGCGGCCACGCCAGGGATGCGGCGCACGATATCCAGCAAGGTTTCTACGCTGCTAACCTGGTCATTGGCGATGCGCATCAGGTTGAACCAGATTGCATCAGACAGGTAGAACGTCACATCGCCGCGTGCGTTGTTGCCATCGCCCTGCAGGGTTTGCAGGGCTGCAATAAACGCACCGCGTGCCTGCTCCAGCGTGAGGGTGTCGCTAGTCAGATCCACATTCAAACCACCAGCACCCAGGTTCAAAGCCTTGGTAGATGGGTTGTTGGTGATGCCGTAGGAAGGCGTGCCCTTGAATTGCAGATCACGGCTACCGTTGACAAAGTTGTCAATAGTGCGGTTGCGGATAAACCGCACTGCGTTTTCTTGGTCGTCGGCCAAGCTATCCCAACCCGCTTCACGCATGCCGGTAAGCTCGCGCCAATTGCGGCCAACTTGGGTGGTGTGGATAGGGATCAAGGTGCCCGCGTAGGCATCCTCGCCCTTGTTCACTGGCTTGGCATGCTGGCCGTCCACACTGGTGCGAACTTCCAGCTCACCCGATGCCACCTTGCGGTACTCGGCCACGATAGCACCGATGCGCAGGGAGCGCGCCAGAGGCATCAGGTCGGCCAGCAGGCTTGCACCTTCGTCTGCAAGCATTTCGCGTTGCACAGTGCGGTCAAAATCGCGCCAAGCGTCAGCACCAAGGCGGGCATCGTTGCCCATCAAATTGCCGCCGCGTGCAGCAATAGCGATTTCGTTCTGGTTGTGGTTGGCACGCAATTCGCCAATTTGTGCCCACTGGCCCTTCAAATTGCGATGCGCTTCCAACTGCTTTTTGTCTACGTAAAATGCCATGTTCTATGCTCCTAGAGTGGGGTAAGCAGGCCTGGTGACTTACTTGATTTTGATGGGCAGCAACTGGCCTGCAGTGCTGGTGCCGGTGGTCAAGGGGTACGCATTGTCTGGCACATCCAGGTACGCATGCACGGGGCCGTCAGCAACAGCCGCGCCCAGGAAACCATTGGCACCGATTGCCAGCTTGGTATCGTTTACGATTGGCACACCAGCGGCAAGCCGTGCAGCGTACAGGTCGCCGCTGTGTGGCGAATACAGGCGCACGCTATCAGCATTTGCACCGGCAAGCTGGTCATTCACAGTGCCGTACATAGCTTCACCCACCACGTAGAAAAATGCATCTGTGACAGCGCCTAGCACCACGTCACCTGCAGCATTCACGGTGGCGCATTGGCCAGGTTGCA
>Ga0172380_10004928_pt1 | contig 16692 bp, 29 predicted proteins | sample Leawe162metaG_FD_119747 | JGI IMG/M metagenome (GOLD analysis project Ga0172380, IMG submission 119747) | Leachate microbial communities from a municipal landfill in Southern Ontario, Canada - Leachate well 162 metaG | ecosystem: Engineered > Solid waste > Landfill > Unclassified | place...
ACTTCTTCTTTAAGGATTGCAAAACCTTCATGTGTACTATGAAAAGGCAAATATTTTAATGATGCCTTTTTTAGCTCGAATTTAATCAATTCAATTATATCATCCAATTTGCCTTTATCTATCATTTTTTCAACACCTCGAAGACATGGCCCACAAATCCAATCGAATCATCAATAAACGAACCAATGTGGTGATAGTTGGTGGGGATGGTGTCAAATCCCGTGCTCGCAATGACAAACACACGAGAAATACACGGATGTTTCGGATCGACAATCGCCCAAATAAATGGTTTGTGTTTTTGTATCCCGACCATGAGAATCCGAGCTTTCTTCGGCATTTTCACGGGTTTTTCCCCCATCCCGTAATCGGGAAGGGGATACTTGTGAATTTTGTTCATTGCTTTTCCCCATCCTTCGTGATAATACATCCACACGTTTGGCATCGTTTCGGTTTTTGAAGACAAACATCACAGTAATAAAAATAAGCACCAAATCTTGTAATCTGATAATGTTTTTCATCCTTTCGCGTTCTTCGACCACATCTAATACATTTACAATAAAAAATCCCTTTTTGCATTATTTAATCACCTGTTTTTTGGCATATTTGCTAATTTCGTACCAAAGATCGGATTCCCCGTTAATAATATCACACAAAATCGAGGGTGTTAATCGGAATTCGGAGGTATATTCATATTCATCACCGATAAACCCTTTTGTATCAAAACAGATTCTAAAAGTTCCCTTCTCAAGATTTAAATCGAAATCATCAATTTGAGAACGGGAAAAAATAGGAAAAGGGGTTTTAGACATTGATTGATTCAATCCCCTTTTGTACGATGATGATTTGCTTCCCGTTGTCTAATCGGACGGATTCTTTAAGATATCCCCGTTTCTTCAGGAAGGAATAGGCCCAATTCGCGTATTTCGGGCGAGTCCAATTCATTTTTTCCAAAATCTTCACACATAATGCTTCATCAGTGAGATCGGGCATTTCTAAAAGCGGTTTCACGTTTTGGAGTAATTTCACAATCAGAACCTCCATTTGCATCATAAATTTCAAATCCACATCCGCATAATCCTTTGCACACATACTAATTGCGGACATGGCGGCATCATGATACACATTCATCACCGTTTCGTTTTTATCTTTCTTATCTAAGAACTTCTTAGCGAATGCGGTGATTTGTTCATGCACTTGCTGATTTTGAGCTCGTGGAAATGCTTCATCCAAAATACGTAAATACAAAACGACCGGGTAGGAACCCGTCCCTTCTCGTTTATCGCGGGTGGTGGCGAACCAATCATCACTAAACCAGAATTTTTGATTCGGGGTGATTTGCTCGGCTTTACATGCGAGATTCTCGATACCGAACGATTCTTTTTTATCTTCCGATGGATTCGCGGGAATTGCGATAACACCCGCTGGTTGTTCCGTTTTCACGGGTTCGGGGGCTTTCGGTGATTCAGAAGTAATAACAACACTTGGCAATTCTTCCTTTTTATTATTTGGGAAGAATGCGTTAATCGAAGGTAATTTCGGAGCATCCGCTTTAACAACCGCCGTGAGGTTTTCCAAAAACGACAAATCGAGAGCGGGTTGCGCCGATTTCGGGATTTCGAGCGCTTGTTTCATGGATGTTGATTTTTTCGCTGGAATCGGTTTCATTTCGGGTAATCCCATCGCAGGAGTTGCTTGTTTCACGGGTTCGGGTTCTACTTTCTGCGGAACGACCACAAAATCCTTTCCCGTCGTCGTATCGGTAATTCCATCAATAATCGTGACCTTTTTCTTTTCCTCGATTTTCGGGGGTTCGATGGATGCGGGAATTACGGGTTGTTCCATTTTCAGAGGTTCGGGTGATTTTGGAGATTCTTTCACGGGTTCGGGTATTTTTAACGTGAACTCGGGCATTTTCGGCATCGCTGATTCGGCGATGGGTTTCGGTTCGATGGATTTCTCGGAAATGGTCGCATCAGGGATCTGCGCGATAGTTTCGTTTTGAATCATAATTTTGGGGATGATTTTCGCGGGTAATTGTTGCGTTTCTTCTTCCATTTGCAGCATCACAGGGGTTGAATCCAATGTGGCACCGAACAAGACATCGGGAAACTTCTCTGCCTTCATTTCACGAATAGCGGCCCATTTCAACATGTGGCGTGGATAAGTTACATATAACGATTGAGTTGTACCTTTTGGCGCGAGTAATCCTGCTAATTTCGCATCGTCGGTCGTAAACTCGCGTATATACATCGCTTCGTTTGGATCGTCCTTATTGCATTTCGCTTCAATTTTGCACCCGATGCGTGTCGCATCAATTTTGATGTAATGATTCGGGTATTCTCGTTTTAATAGTGCTAAAAAGAGTTCCCCTTCGACTTGGAGTTTTCCACTCGTCGCAAAATTGATTTTGGCTAAAGCTTGTAATGGGTGTAGGTTTAACTCCCATCCTGCTAACAAGACCATCATAATCATGGCGACTTGTTGTTCTTCTGAGTTTTCAATTTTAATTTTTTTCTGTATTTCGGAATTGAAAACGTTCGATTCTTTAATCCACACGGGATATTTCCCGCTGTCATACACCAGTTTCGCATAGATCTTAAACGATTGCAGATCTTGAGCGTTTGGCATTAATTCCTTGGGTGTGCCCATTGTTTTCACTCATTTTCTTTCTTTTGTATAAAACATTCGCTGAGTTCCTGAAAAAAATCACGCAAAAATGCATGAGATAACGAAATGATATGTGTTATATCGTAAAAAATGGTAAAGATCTCTTGCATCATGATTTATACCTCGAAGAAGAAGTGATCCACCGACCCTTTATAGGATTTCGGGCCTTTTTTGGGAGTGCCATCCTTCGTCCAATCATTGATGTAAAAATCATTCGTCAAACCAAAGGTATCTAACGATAGAATCGCCGGGTTCGCCTTTTTGATTTTATCTGCTTGTGCGAGGAGTGTTTCCGCCGTGGCTTTAGACATGTATAACATGACTTTGCAAAACGGATATTTCGAATCGACCTCGGGCTCCGGACTATCGAATTCGGGGGGGATCTCTTGCACAGCACCCGTTTTCTCATCCACCACTACCCGCGCTTGTGCGGGGGCCTTTTCCTTTTTATATTTTTCGCATTCAAACCCGCAGAAAAACGCATAACAATACGGATTAGTTGCTTTCTGAGTGGTTTTCCCATTTTCAACGACCTCGGGTTTCCCCATTTTCATCCCACCGACCACGGTTTTAATGCTTCCGTTCTCTTTGACCACCTGGCCCTTCGCATCGAGTACGGGTTCGAATAAAAACAATAGCTGAAAAGCTTTGCGATTACAATACGGCAAAGGGTATTTTTCATGATAATTGGCTCGTGCCTTCGCCAGATCAGGGTTTGGGTTGTTGCTCCATTCGTAATCGAGATTTACGAACGCGTCCTTCACGATGCTCTCAGCCGCACATTTAATAATATGCATGCCGATTACATCGAAATAATTCCTCGTTTTTCCATTGATTTCCACCATTAAATCAGGGAGATCAAAGGGAAGTACGGGAACCTTATCGCTCTGGGCCTTTTCCCCAATTGGGGTGTTCGCCCAGAAGGTTTTTGGGTTAAACATGTTCTTCTTCCTCTGTTTCTTCAGTTTCTAATTCCATTTCTAATTTCATCAATTTGATACATTTTCGTACAAAATCAGAAATATTAAACGGGGCGTGAGCTGCATCCATCCGTTTTTTGTGTGCGAGTAATATTTTCGCACATTCCTCATCGGGGATGAAACTCGTGGTTTTTAAGAATTCTTCGTAAGGTTTAGGCATATTTCTCACGCGATATTATGTATATTATGTATCATATTTAATTGTTTTTGTCAAGTGATTTTGTTGATTTATTGCCATATTCGAGTAAATTGCGTTCCAATTGGTAATTCATAATCAGAAATTCATCCGCTTTAATCGTTGAATCATCGCCTTTACGAACACACACGGATTGATTCATTTGATAACGATAAACGAACGTGCGACACGTAAATAATGTCGAAATATCCTTATCAATCGACAACATCCATTTTCCCGTGAAGGTATTCAAGATCGTAATTAACTCGGTCATACATTCGGCCGTCCATGTCGAATCATTCCCAGATGTTTTTTCATAAACATCGCCGCCTTCGTAATAGGGGGGATCGGCATACAAAAACGCGGATTTACGGTCGCACCGCGGGATTAATTTGCGAAAATCTTGGTTTTCGATATTCACTCCCCGAATCCGTTTATGGATTCGCCGAATATCGTTAATTTTGTTATCGAGCGGTACGATTTGTTGTATATTGGATAAGCCTTGGATTTCCGTGCCCTTTTTAGAAAACGAATGATTTAAACAATATAAAAACCGAAACGCATCCTCAGCGGGATCGGGGTGAATGGTTTGATATTCTTCAAACAATTCACGGGATTTGACCGATAATGCACACCGATCACACAAATACTCGACATCCTTCGATTGGATGATTCGCCACAAATTCACGAGTCGGTGATTAATATCATTATAACATTCAATGGCCGATTTGGGTTTGTTGAGCAACAACGGCATCATCCCACCGAATACATCACAATACAATTCATGTTTCGGCACATATCGCAGCAAATGAGGGAGATGGGTAAATTTTCCCCCGTAATAACCCGTTAAATGTAAAGGTTTCATTTTTTCGCTTCCTGATTCCAAAATTGATTGAGTTTTTTATAGGGTAATTGCCGAATGAGCGGTTTGTTTGACAATAAGAGCTCGGTTCGAGGTAAAGCTTTATTATTTCCGCACCCGTTCGGGCTATACGCAAATTCCATGATATGCCAATCCGCGTACAATGCCCGAATTTCCGCACAATCATTATACGACAATACAATCGTAAAATCCTTTGCGGCGAGCTCGTGGTTCTTTGTGGCAAGGAGATCGTGGTCAAAGGGTTCTGGTTTTTGATTGATACCATCGGAACTTTGATAGGATTTATAGACATCTTCCGATCCCCAATAAGGGGGATCTTCGTAAAAAATGAGCGACAAAATGCGGTCTTCGTTATTTGACGTGTATAATTTCATTAGAAAATCAATTTCGTCTTCAAAGGACTTGTCGTCGATATACATCCGACATGCATTAAGCTTGTTCGCCCACCATGATACATCTTTTTGTAATGTCGAGGGTTTCGTGATGAATTGCGATTGCGTGTTGTTCAGATAATACAACACGGCCCGCTCGACCGAATCATTCATATCATGAATCCAATCGGTGTTGTGGCGAGATGGCCAGACATATTGCAATGCTGCTTCAAATTCAGCCCTTCGGCTTTTCACAACATTCCAGAAATTGATGAGATTTTTGTTTTTATCGTTTAGGAACGCAAAACCCGGGTGTTCCAAATTAAAAAACATAATCGCCGAGCCGCAGAATAATTCGACATACGGCGTATCGTGGTTGGTCTTCGGGATGAATTCATGAATCCGGTATTTTTGGATCATCAATTTCTTCGATCCTTGGTATCGTAAACACGATTCATTCATGGTTTTGCCCTCCAATTTTGGCGGAGTTTTTCGACCATATCGTGAAGTTGCTTGACTTCCACATCCCAATCGACGGGTGTTTGATCGGGTGTGTCATCTTTAATGTAATCACGAAAAGTATTACACGGATTCACAATTCCACCAAAAATAATCTCATTTTGTAATTTAGCGAATTGTGCGGCTTTACAATATCCGCAAATCGGCTCGTAATGTTTCTCTAAAATGAGCAATTCGATTCGGGGTTCGATGATTTTCCCGCATTTAATACAGATCATGATTTTTTGACTTCCTTTTTTATTTTGGGCCATTTTGGCTTAAAAGAAAGTTCACCGTACATAAATTTCTCATGCAAAGGCGCCCATATTTTATAAGCTTCACATAAAGGTTTAATCGCATTATATAACCTCTCCAATTCAGCCATGCTGAAAAGTAAAGGCCTTCGAAATGTCCCTAAAAGATTTTCCGAATCTGAAATTAAAATCTGGTAGGGATAATTGTCCTCATCAAAATGAGGTGTTATTGTGAAATTCATTTTTTATCACCATATTTTTTTACTAAATTTTCGAGATACGTTCGTAATTGTTTGAGTTCTTCCCGTTTCAGGTCATTCGGGGCAAGTTGTTGCGGGTTGTTCTGATCAAAATAGATTTTGGTCAATTGCGCCGCCGCCGCATCGGATTTCACGGTGATTCTTCCTCGAAAATGATTATAAACGACCATAATCGAGTTTGCAAGTTGTTCATTCATGATATAATCCCTTCCGTTTCGCTTCGGCCCACATTTGATGGATTTGATAAACTGCATTAAAAACATGATAATTATTTGGTTTCAATTGATTCAGAGCATCTATTGCGCAGATACTACACATCTGAGGCATTTCTTTCACATCCGTAAATTTGAAACATTGACTATCCATCATAAAATCATCATAAAAACGAATTTCGAGAGTACGGTATTCACAAACGGGACAAACATATCGCAATTCATCATACCATTTATCTTCAGCTTCAAATCTATATTCCGAAAATCGAAACAACGGTAAATGATCTTTTGTTTCGCATAATGTCAAAATCGGATCATTTCCGCCTATAAATCTAAAGGTTTTTTGATGCCAAAGATCACTTAATTTCATTCGAGACACACCCCTTCGACCACAATTTTAATCCACAATTGATCCCCGCGGAATTCGTGTTCGCATTTAGCACACCGAAGGCATTTATGCGTGAGAGATTCCCAATATTCGATTGGGGATAAAGATCGCTCAAACGTGAACCAATCGGTGTTTGTGGTGGCATTACATAATCGGAATTTGCAATCATCACAATAAGAATATTCCGAAAGATCATTTCGATGGACACAATATTCACACCGTTCGTCTTCATCAATTTTACCCGTATTGAATTCAAAATTATCAGTTTTTTGGTTCATTTTACTCATCCTCGTCGACTATCTGACGCAATTTATGATAAAATTTACTTATTGTGTGAAAAGGTTCGCCTTGTTTTTCAAAATCAGCGATATTGCCATACATTTCAAAATATCGAACAATTTGCATTATTTCATCATATTCTAATTGTAAATTCATTGTTTCTATTTTCATAATAAGGCTCTCCTTAAAGGAAATTGTTGGGGTGCAATATCCGGCTCGTCTAGTGGTTTCTTTGGTTCGGTTTGCGTAATTACGATATGCGTAAAGCCTTTCTGTTTCAAAAAGACAAGGAAATTAACCATTTCGGTAAATCGAGCATCTGAGAGATATTTTAAATCATGTAAAATGCTATAATGAGCATAATACACCGACAAATGCGGAAACATCACAGGAACAACAATATCCTTCACTACATTCCCCCCTCGATGCGGTTCAGGAGTTCCTGAGCGCGTAATTTGAGTTTCATCTTTTTTGCCTTCGATATGTCATTGTATCGTTCTAATTCCCCCGATAATTCATCAATTTTGGATTGGTAATCGGTCGGATTTACCCGTTTCATTACCAACATCGTTTCTCTCGCCGATTGCGACAAGACATGTGGTGGCACAATCGCAATCAATTCATCGAACAATTGTTTGATTTGTTGATTGGTGAGAAAATCAATTTCTTTCGGCAGCCAATACTGCGCTATCCGTCCGCCATAGTTTTTATCCCGATATTTTAGATTGACCATTTTAATCATCACGCAACAATTTTTCAAGGTCGTTTTCGCTGAGATAATCCGCAGCCGACCATTTGCCTAATTCGCCGTCCGTCAATCCGACGGGGTGATTGGGGTCAATCTTGTGGATGTCAAGTGCATTTTGATAAGCCTTTTGTGTCGCTTCACACGTACACGACACGCGGCAGAGTTTTTCTTCGACGTAAAAATAAATCCATTCGGATTCGATAAAAACAACATTACAAAATTCACGACTGAATTCATAAGCTGTTTTACAAGAAAGGTTTGCCTCGCTTAGGTCTGCGTTTCTTAGGTCTGCGTTTCTTAGGTTTGCCCCGTTTAGGTTTGCCCCGTTTAGGTCTGCGTTTCTTAGGTTTGCCCAGCTTAGGTTTGCCCCTTTTAGGTTTGCCCCGTTTAGGTCTGCGTTTCTTAGGTTTAAGTTCCTTTTTCCGCTTTTGATAATGCGGATCAGTTGTTGTTTGCATTTATCACACATGGTTAAGCCACCTTTTGGATTGATTTGCGTAATTTATTGGTTGATCGGATTAAATCGGTGTCGTAAAACCCGTTTTCATCTGAATCAGGGCATAAATGAATATCAATCAAATTCGAGTTTAAAATCGTTTTGAGTTCGTTCGTTCCCGCAATCATATAGCGGAACGCATCGGCGGTAAAATCCATTACGGATACTTCTACGAATCGCAACACTTCTTCATAATTGATGAAAAAGCATCCCAATTCATCTTGTGTTTCAACATATCTAATTTGAATTAACATTGTTGTTCTCTCCTGATTCGATTAAAAAAAAGGGATTTTATCCCCCTCCCCAACAGACAACCACCGCATCTTGATTTTCATAGATGTGGGTGGGTTCTTTGCGTAAATCCACGCAAATGGCACAATCACAATCAAAACTATATGATTTTACGGTTGATAAATCCCGTAAATCATCAGAATCTTGATAATCATGTGCTATTTTCCGTGCTTCTTCGACCGATTTCGCCATTACGACCACCACGCCGGAAGTGTAATCGGTTAACACATCTTCCCAGACGTACATCTTATAAATGGGTTTTTCTGCCCAAAATTGACTTGGAGTAAATACTTCTTTTTTTTCCTTTTTTTCTTCTATTCTTTCATATTGTTCCATTATTTTCACCTATTTTTTTAAAATTAAAAAAGATCTTCGACGGTTTCGATCCCTTCGTTTAACGCCGCAATTTTAGCGAGTTTCCCTTTCACACGCGCACAAACATCGGTTTCTTGAGTGTTCGCAGCAAAACAGATGTATTGTGTTGTATCCGTCCCCCCAGCTCGGTCAACTCGTCCCAAAACTTGTTTTAGGACTTGAGCCGAATAATTCGGGGTGATTAATGCAACCCGGGGGTTCGTGTGGGCTTTGTCGTGTAAATCTATACCTTCCTTTGCAGCAGCCATATTGCAAATAATCACACGGGATTCATTCCGCTCAAATTTGGCCCGATTCGATTCATTGACCTCTGCGGAGTTCTGACCGTAAAATGTGCAATCGGTTCCGAGTTGGGCGCAAAATTCCTTCACAGTATCGACATAATTCACGAAAATAACGACCGAACAATTGTTTTCAATCAAATCTTCGTAAAATTCGAGCATCGCGGGGATTTTTAAGAGCTCGATTTGTTGCAATTCTTTTTGGACAATTTGCAAATGAGCTTCGGAGCCTTTCCCGCGGAAGAAATTCTCTTTCGCTTTGAGATCAGCGAGTTTCTCAGCGATGGCTTCATACAGCTCTTGGATTTTGGCCCCGTTGCCGTTCATATTCAATTCTTCGGCGATAATTTGGGAATTCGGGAACAAACCCATTGCGCGGAGGTCGGCTTTCTTCATACCATGCATTCTCGAACCGATTTGGTTCGCAATGCGTACCATGTCTGCGGTTGTCGAGTGATCTATCCATGCGGTGGCGTATCGTGAGACTCGTTCTTTGCGACAATTATATGCGGGAAGGAATTTGGTGTAATATTCCCACGGTTCCTCGAAAAAGCCCATGATCATCCCGACACCATACATTTTCATCGGGGATTCTGCGATCGTCCCTGAAAGGAGCAAAATCTTGAAGGCTTCGCCTTTACATGCAGTTAAAAGCTGAGTATTAATCGTGTCCTTATTTTTACAGCGGTGGGCCTCATCGAATACTAAAAGGGCATCTTTGGGCAAATTCCATTTGATTACCCATTTCGTCTCGTATTGTCCCTTCTTTTCATTTAACGAGACTGTAATGAGTTCGGTTTCAACGTTTGTCGATTTTTCAAACCCTTTTTTGTTCGTTTTGTAGCGAATTACTTTTCCTGATTTAATCAATTCGTAATTGACGACCTCGATTGATTGAAAGGAACCATATTTGGTTTCCATTTCCGCAATCGACCGCCTCCATGATGGGATGACCGCTTTCGGGCAAATTACGAAAATCGGGCGATTTAACGCTTTCGCTACATGTAATGCGCAGAAGGTTTTCCCCGTGCCCATGTCGCTGGTGTCGAGTGCGACATTGTTTTCAGTTAAAGCTCGAAAAATGGCTTGAGCATGGGGTTTCTGATACGAATACAGAAACGATTGTTCGATAATATCGCTATCCTCGATTTTAGTGATTTGTTGAATTGGTTTTTGGATTTCAACTGCGGGGACAATAACCTCATTGCAGAAAGGATCTTCATTTACCGTCCACCACGACAACTGCCATTCACCTGAATATTGTGAACAGCCAAAGCCTTTCGCTTTAATTTGCTCTTTCATCAATTTCCATAGATCCCAAAAGCCTTCAGGAAGGCCGACCGACCGCACATATTTCGATAATTTTGCAATAAATTTCGGTTCCGACCAATTAAGTGAATACAAATCATCAATCGACAAATTCGGACTCGATATTTCATCGAGTTCGGTTTCGGGGTTCGGGATTTGACTAAAATCAATCCCCGTTAATTGGGTGTTTTTGTATTTCTGGATCATTTTAAACGCCTTTGTTGCCCATTTCCGTTTCCAATTTTGACGGGATGCCAAAAAATGACCAAACATTGCATCGCCGCCATTAAACCCGACATCATCACGGGTTACGGCCCCATCGCACACCCCTGCGAGGTTAGCAATGGCTTGTTTTAACAAAAGATATGATGCCATGTTTACTAATAAGAAAAACAGATATTTAACAATTTCCTAATAAGAAAAAGAAAAAAATTAATGATATTTATAATAGTAAAAATTTGGATAATTCATCCATTCTTCCCGGCCTCCTTCATCATCTAAATACTCTTCCATCCAGTGGTCCCAAATTTTCTGCTCTTGTATAGATATTGCGGGAAGGCTGATTGCCGTGAGATCATATTTCGATACTTCAAATTTTTTAAATAACGAGCGAATTTTACTCATCATTTTTGTTTTTATAATATTACATTCATTCAAAAACACGCGTTCGGCTTCTTTTTTTATCTTTCGGGCTTCATCGTCTTGTTTTATAGATTCTTTTTGAGCAATCATAAATTGAGGTGTCATCTCATTTAATTGTAGTTGTAACTCAGATACTAATGATCTGATCTGATTTACATCTAACTGTGATTCACAATAAAGACATTTTTCATATCCAACGATCTTGCTCAATCTTTCTACCCGTCTCGACAATTGGGTAAATTCCGCTTTGAATTGATTATATTCCATGGTTTTTCACTCGTAGGTCGATTCTACGACCATAATGACCCTAAAGAATCACGGGTATTTAACACGTTCGAAGATCAAAAACAACCTGTCGCCAAATCATGAATCTGGCAGAAATTTAGAATGATAACTAATTATTGATTTAATATATTTAAACATATCTAAAAAAATTATATATTGGCAAAATAAGCGACTTGATCAATCTTTTCTAATACATGTATATTATGATTTTTAACAAACGAGTACAATTCAAACATGTTGCTCGTGATATCGGGGTGATATCGTTGCGTAAAATCAATAGTCAATTGATGTTTGCGATTTTGGTGGCTGAATAATTGCATTGTTTTTTTGAGCAAATCTAATTGTCGTGTGTATCGCGCAATCGAATGCGTAAATAATTCAGAAATCGACGAATCCTTTGCGCAGAATTGCTCGTTCTTAATCTCTTTTTCAAGAGTGCGGATCTGGCGATGAATTTCATTAACATACTGCTTAATTTGATACATTTCATCATCGTCGAGCTCTAATACAATTGCAATGCGTTTCATTGTGTTTCCCCCAGATCTTTGAAATAGCGAGCTAAAATATCGAGGGCATCCAGCATTCCCCCTGCTTTCGCTTTAATATACCGATTGCGATTAGATAATTCCAATCGCACAAATGCAGCACGTAAATCGGCCACATATCGGGGATCGATAGATGATTGTTTGTTCGTTTGTATATGTGTGATTTGTTGTTGTATTTGGGCAATCATCGTTTGCTGATCGAGCAACCGATTTTCCAGAACTCGAAATTCGGCTAAAGAAACGACGGGTTCCTTCGGTTTCGGGGGAGATTTGGGAATTTTGGGTTCTTCGTGTTGAATAACAATAGTTTCTTTGATGATTTGTTTCGGGATTTCGGGAATCGGAACAAACCCATCGCCCGGTTTTTGGCGTTTTAATCCCATTTCGTTTCCTTCCCCCGTTTATCTGGTAAATTCTCGAGGATATGCACTCCCAGCGGATATTTGGCGAGGAGTGTTTCGGCGAAATTCGGATCGTGGTCGTACAACCCCTGAAAAATCTCGTTAATTTCAAAGTAAGCTTCTTTCGGGGAGACCCATTCTGCCGAATTGGTTTTTCCGAGGTCTTGTTCAAACAAAGGCACTCGGATCGAAATCGAACGTAACATTTTTGATTTCATAGAGATCTCTAATGAACACGAGTTAAAAAATGTACGTAGATTTGAGAATCTACTACAATCTATATTATTCAAAAAGTCCCGCATCAATAATCATTTGTGCAACGCGGGGAGATTCTTCATAGAATGCACGAATTTTGTTCATATATATGTGCATTTTTACGGCAGTCCAAATCTGGAGTAATCCAGCAACGAAAAAGAAAATTAGCAATACAATAAATATCGTTTCTTCGATCATAATAATCACTCAAATCTACTCTAATAAACACAGATAAAAAAAGATTTCTATTTCAGGAAGACATGATATCGTTCGAGGAGAAATCGCGCTTGGATACGCCGTCCTTCCCGCGCATCCTCGGTAATTTCACTCCATTCCAAGAACTTGATTTTCCCGATGGGTGCGCCGTCCTTTTTGACCACCATATTCGAGAGAACAGCGGCCCGTCCCGCTTCATGGAGATTTCGGGCCAGATTTTCGATTGTTTCTGACACAAAACATTCGGAAATCATGGTTTTCCCCCCTTCGCAATCTCGTAATACTGTTTAATTTTCGCCAGAACAATCTGTACGAACAAAACAGCGGTGATCTTGAGCATTGCAATAAAATCCTGCCATGTCCCCAAAAACACGTTTTCGTTGGTGTTGGAGTAAAACCAGTCCACCCACAAAATGATTGCCATCGCAAAGAACGAAATAACGGCTTGTCGTAGGATTTTCTGCGATTCCGTGGGTTCTTTCGGTGCTTTTTCGTATCCCGCCTCTTTTGCCCATTTCACGAATTGCGTGTGTGTTAATGATGCTTCTGGCGGTGTGGCCGTGATGGATTTCACGGGTTTCATTTCATCGAGTGGATTTTTCAACACACCCGCTTCAATCTTATTGATTTGTGCCTTGAGATCTTCCATGATTATTTCATCTCGTTTTGATGGAGTTCTATCCATACTCGTTTATAGTTTGTATTCATTTTTGTATTGCATTGAATTTGGCGGATTTTGGCCTTGTGATGTTGATTGTTGCGATTGATATTGATTCGGTCGTTAATCCGTTTGTCCATTTTTCTCACCTATTTTTTTCACGAGCATCACGAGCGTTTCTTCAAGCAATTTAACCCGTTGTTCCAACGCTTCGATCTTGTCATCAAGCGGGGTTTTCATACGCATCATGCGTATAAATACGCCTCCACAATAAATATATCGTCGTTATCTAATGCGGCATTATTTACATCAACATAGCCATAGACACAATCCCCGTTTGCAATCACATTTGTGCCAATCGTATAGACGGCATTGCATTGGGCAAAAGCGGCTCCAGCGGGAAACGTGATATTTTGCGCCGAGATGGGAAACGTTCCATCAAATAACTCGCCTTGAGCGAGATAATCCAGCGATAATTTCAACGTTTCATTCCCGTCTGCCGCGTGGGTTGGATACCAGAAAAAACTAAAATTAATGTAAATATTGCGATCCGTGGGGATATTGTCCACTGTCGCTTTAAAATGACACCGTCTAGTCGTGCTGTGCAATAACTCATGTTGTTTGTATCCAGATCCAGAAAATACTTCATATGCGGATTCTACTTTGAGAGTTTGAAACCAATTTGCTTTAAATTGCTTTTGCACAAATTCCGTAGTGGCTAATTGCGTGGTGGCTGTGCCTTCAGCTGCGGTAGGGGCAGCGGGAGTTCCCGTTAAGGTGGGAGATGCAATAGCGAGTTTAGAATCGACCGATTTGTTTGTATTGTCGATATATTGCTCGATATTGGAAATGCGGTCGGGTTCTTCCGTTTGGGAATAAAACGCATTGGCGGTCGTGTACGACACGACACCATTTAACAGATTAATCGAATGTGAGTACACGTAATAGGTCGCATTGATGGTGGGTTTGGTGACCGTTAATGTGAAGGTTTGGCCGTTTTCGGGATATTGATCGAGGACATCAAAAGTGGCCCTTTGTACCGTTAAATTCTTTAATGTGCTCAATTGGTCGCGTTTGGTGTCCAGATCGGTTTGATTGGTGATTTCGGGGAACCACATGGTCACCCATCGTGCATTTGGGGAATTTACTTTAATGGATTCAAATCTGGTCGATGTGGTCGAATCCCACCCACCAAACAATTGGAGATTCACCGTCGTGAAGGTAATCCTTTCCAGATCTGGCGCAGACATCAATTTCCCCGCAATCGTTATCCCGCTCGCGGCAAAGGTGTCGAAATAAAACGTTCCATCCCTTCGAAGATTCGATAAATTGCCTCCATAGCCATTAAAGAACACAAATACATCCCGAACCTTCTTTCCATAAAAATTGACCGACACATCAATCGCAACGGCAGTAATGGATGTCGCAGTATAGGAAATCATCGAGCAATAAGTATCAATCACCGTTTTCATAAACACGTCAGGATGTGTTGCGACACAATTGATATAGACAATCGCATCTAAATCCTCTTCGATCGGGCTCACAAGCTTGCAATCATATAATGCATTAAGGCCAGACCGATCATTATCCACATCCACTTTCGCCAACGCTTGAAGGGTTCCAGTGGATGTATAAAATTCGAGGATTTGATGTTCGGCAAGTTGTGTATTTAATCGACATTGTCCCGATCCCCCTGAAAGTACGTGTGGAATCGCCCAATCTCCATTTTCCATTGAAATTACTTTATAAGTTAAGGTATAAATGACTGCATTTGTAGTATTCGTGCTACATGCATAATTTTTCATTCCTGAGCCTAAATAATGTGTTGCGGCCATCGTTTGGTACGTAAAAAAGGCCCCGCTGGAATAAATTTTATAAACCGTTAATCCTAAAATGGCGTGTGTTATTGTATAATGTCCATCAATATCATAGTCCCACACAATTCCCATTTGAAGAGTCGATAACGCTTTATCAATAAGAGACCAAGTTGCTGATATTTTGTCTTTATAATAAATATATCTTTCAGTGACGCTTAATTTAGATCCATTTTCAAATTCAAAATACTGCCCAAACGTAGAACCAACTTCAATTAGAAAAGTATCAATCGCATCCGTGAATGTCCCCGCTGCAACATCATAAGTAACAACATATACATCCCCTGTACTCGACATTATTGCATATTTTATTGTATCGGATGCATACAGATAACACCCTCCCTCCATAAAGTAATAACTCAAATTATGGCGCGTGTGAGTATCTGTTGCAACAAGGGGGTGGGCCGCATCAAGATCTTCAATACACGCTATCGCTGAATGCCATGTCGCATCCGAATCTTTATCATAATCTAACAATAAATAGCCCTTTGCATCTATTAACACATCAACGGGTAAACCATAACGCCAATCTGCTGAAACCCCTGCATCTACTGTTTTTAACGTCCACGTCGACCCTCCATTTATAGAATAGGCAATATAAATTGTCATTGAAGCTCCCATTTTTGTTCCAACGACCGCATATATCTGATCTTCAAATATCCGCAGAATACAATCATGGGGATTAGTAATTGCAGCGATTGTATATGCATCCGTATGCGTTGTGAAATCGGTAGTATATTGAACAACTGTATTCGAACCGCTCACTGCTATATACCAATATTTTGAATCGTAATATCCAATATTGCGCGGGCGATATACACGAGAATTCCCTTCAGAATGGAGGTCAACGTCTTTAAAATCCGTTCCGTTGGTCATTGTCGTGAATTGTTTCGTGCGGGCCGTTTAGACCGCCTCCGAATAATGGAATTCAAATGACACGAGGATCGTTTGGGGTTCGGGCACATATTGAAAGTTGCGGACAAATCCCGTTAACGCCGTCTTCCCAAGGGTCAAAGCGAGATTATAGGATGCCCCCGTCCCCCACTCGTTAATTACATACAAATACAATAACGTGCTATTCGTTTTCCACGAATTCAACGCATCGAGCAATTTCGTGTATTTATCATACGAATCAAGAATGGCCTCTTTGATTGCCCATGCTTCTGCGGCAAATTTGCCTTCAATGATTTTGACCGTGCCGTCCATTGCTTCAATTTGACTTAACCCTTTCATTAACGCTGCTTTCGCTTGTTTCGATGTTTTTATTCCCCACGCATATCCCGAATTGGTCGTTACTAAATTCGCGTAGGTCGCATCTGCCAGAATCACCATCGAGTTCACATCGCCATC
>Ga0172380_10004929_pt1 | contig 16691 bp, 14 predicted proteins | sample Leawe162metaG_FD_119747 | JGI IMG/M metagenome (GOLD analysis project Ga0172380, IMG submission 119747) | Leachate microbial communities from a municipal landfill in Southern Ontario, Canada - Leachate well 162 metaG | ecosystem: Engineered > Solid waste > Landfill > Unclassified | place...
AGTTATTTAGAATCAAACTATAAAGATTTTGATAGAAGTATGTCTATTTATAAGTAGTTCGGGGTAAGTAAGGGATTTTTATTATTTTAAAAAATGCTTTGGAAGTCCATAAAATAGGGCTTTCTGGTGGACAGTGAGGGATTCGAACCCTCGGTAAGTTTCCCTACGGCCGCGTTCCAGGCGACTGGATTAAACCAACTCTCCCAACTGTCCATGTTTAAAGACGGAATTTTATCTACAAAACCCTTAAGGGTAGCTCTACTTAAGCCTATATCGAAAAATCACTATAATCATACTTCTGTAAATCTATATAATACTTTTTACCTATCGTAATGATTCTAGAATCCTCTTTTGAGCTCTCTTTGAACTTCTCTTTTATCTTGGAGATTTTTTTCTTTGAGAAATCTTTACTCTTTAGGTACTTATTTAGAGATATAAGTCTACGGTTCTCTATTCTCTCTTTTGGTTCTCTTGGCTGGATTTCTGCTTCATATGCCTCATCATCCGCACCCATTGAAATCTCTTGCGGCGCACTTAGCATAATCTTTGAGGAGATGGCGTTTATTATGTTTTTGAGCTGCTCATCTTTCTCTTTATATATATTCTCAATCTTTATTCTCTCTTCTATGAGCATCTGCTCTTTTTGGTCTCTGAGGCTTCTCGTCTCACCCTCAAGAGTTTCAACTTTATGCTGAAGTTTTACATTTTGCTCTTCTAAAAATTTATAATATCTGTCATCGCTGTTATGAGAATTTTTTTGACTGCTTACTTTTTTTACCGTAACCTGCGCGCCATCCTCTTTACCGAGGACAACAAGTTTTACTCCGTCTTCTACTACACTGTGCAAAGAACCTCTTCTTATACGGTTATGTATAGCCTCCTTGGATACGCCGAGCTTGTCAGCCGCATCAGAAATTGTTAACTTTGACATGTACTTTCCCCCTATCTCATATTTTCAAAAACAAGCGGCGCTTCCCACTCCATAGCGCGGATAGTTGCAATAACTTTTTGCAAATCATCCAGCTTCGCCCCTTTGACTCTGATGGAATCGCCCTCTATTTGAGCTGTGACTTTGAGTTTTAGATTTTTTATCTCCGCTGTTATCTTTTTCGCCTCTTTTGACTCTATGTAGTCCACCACTTTATAAGTTGCTTTTCTTGTGTTGCCGCTTGCATTTTCAACTTTTACTTCTTCTAAAACTTTAGAAGAGAGATTTTGTTTAAGGAGCTTTGTTATAATAATATCTTTAAGCGCATCGAGTTTATTATCGCTTGATGCTACTAACACTAACTGTTTCTCTTTCTCTTTAAAGTCAACCTCGTAGGTCGTACCCTTAAAATCATAACGGTTTGCAACCTCTTTATCCACCGAATTTACCGCATTTTTAAAACTCTGCATATCTATCTTCGCGCTTATATCAAATGAGTACTCTTTTGCCATTTCTCTTACCTTTTATAACATAGTGTTTAATTAAATACTCTGATTAAACATAGATTGCTTCGTCGCAAGCTTCTCGCAATGACTGTCATTGCGAACTTCTTTAGAAGCGCGACAATCTAAAATAAATTATTCAGAAGATTTAATTATAACATAAAAAATGGTGTTAGTTAAAACTGTGGGCTTCCGTCAAAACCGAAACCGCCGCCGAAATTTGCAAATTTTTGATCGTTATAACCAAACATTGCGCTTCTTGCTCTTAACTTTTCTATGTCCGCTTTGCTTGAGATATCTTGCGGACAAACCAAAGTACACTCGTCGCAAAGGGTGCAGTCCCAAACGCCGTTTGTCTGGACAGTATCTATCTTCTCTTGTGGATTTTGCTCTCTTTTGTCGCTAACATATCGCCAAACCCTTGTTAGCGCAAAGGGTCCTAAAAATTCGCTATTCACGCTATAAACAGGACAAGCGCTATAACATGAACCGCAAAGAATACAGTCACTCTGAAGCTCATTGCGCTTCTCATCCTCATGCGAGAGCAACATATTCTCTGTTATAGAACTCTGCCACGCTTTTGCTTTTGCATTAAAACCGTAAGCCTTGTCCATATCAACTACTAAATCACGTATTACCTCGCTGTTTTTAAGTGGCTCTATCAAATCTCCATCTTTTGCATGATAAGAGCATGCCAAAACTTCTCTGCCGTTTGCCCTCACAGCACAGCTTCCGCATACACTGCTTCTGCATCCGCTGCTGTACGAGATGGATGGGTCAAGTTCTGTTTTTATTCTATTTAAAAGCTCTAAAAGTGTGGAGCCCTCTGCGTCAATATCGTACTCTACAACACTATCTCTTTTGATATTAATTTTCATAGCTGAGCACCCCTTCTTTGTCTATGATTGTATGGGCTTCAAACTTTTTATCAGTATGTGGCACATCAACTCTAAAGTGCGCCCCTCTGCTCTCATCTCTGCCAATAGCAGAAATAAGAATAAGTTCGCTGATTTCAAGCATATTTTTAAACTCCAAAAACTCTCTTAGGTTTGTGTTATACTCTTTTGTTTTGTCACTCACCCCCATTTTAGGTAACAAAGCCTTCATCTCCCTTACTTTATCCAAAACAGTTATAAGCGATTTCTTCTCTCTTTTAATTCCTACATGTAGGTAAAAGAGTTCGCCCAAATCTCTCTGTATTTCATAAAAATTAATCTCACTTGCATATCCCTTTATCTCGGCAATTTGCTCTTGGAAAATATTTTTATGTTCGCATATCTCTGTAGCTTTATCAACACTCATGGCATACTTTGCGGCACTCTCTCCGGCAAGTCTTCCAAAAACAACCAGCTCAAGGAGCGAATTTCCTCCAAGTCTGTTTGCACCGTGCACTTTGTGGTTTGCGCATTCACCGACTGCAAAAAGTCCGTCTATACAAGTAGATGAGTTTTCATCGACCTCTATCCCGCCCATCGTGTAGTGAGCTGATGGTTTGATGGGTATCAAATCATGCACAGGGTCAATATTTTCATACAACTTTGCAAGTTTAGCCTCTTGCGGCAGCTCGTTTTCTACAAACTCTGCTCCCAAATGTCTGATATCTAAAAATACATCGCCGCCCTTGGCTATCTCATCGTTTATTGCCCTTGCGACTTCATCGCGCGGTGCAAGTTCATTGGTAAATCTCTCGCCATTAGAGTTTAGCAGATACCCTCCGGCGCCTCTAGCACTCTCGGAGATTAAAATAGAGGAGTTTTTAAGAGCAGTCGGGTGAAACTGTATAAACTCCATGTCACTCAGCCTTGCACCTGCGCGAACAGCAGCGGCAATTCCATCACCGCTAGATGCAACAGAGTTTGTAGAGTGTTTGTGAAAAACTCTGCTGTATCCTCCCGTAGCGACTATTACACTTTGCGCCTCGTGGATTTCAACCTCGCCGCTTCTTATGTTTAAAACGCTAACACCGCTAACATATGGCTTTTGTTTGTCAGTGCATGTTATAAATTCTAGAAGATATCTCTCGTTTAAAATCTCAACTCCTTCCGCCATACATCTGTCATAAAGCGTATGAAGGATTTTAAGACCTGTGTAATCCTGCGCGTAGCAAGCTCTGGCGGCGGATGCGCCTCCGAGTTTTCGCTGTGCGATTTTGCCCTCTTTGGTTCTGCTAAAAGGCACGCCGATACTATCCAGCCACTGCACGGCATCAGGAGCGTTTTGGCATAAAAACCTCACGGCGTTTTCGTTTGCCAATCCATGTGCGGACTTAAGAGTATTTTGTACATGTAACTCTATGCTGTCCTCTTCGACATTTGAGAGTGCCGCGTTGATGCCGCCTTGCGCCATACATGTTTGGCTTCTTGTCGGGTACTCTTTAGTTATCACAACCACTTTTGCACCGCTCTGATGAGCTTTAAGCGCCGCTACAAGCCCTGCTCCGCCGCCGCCTACAACAATTACTCTATTTTTCATTATTTATACCCACTTCAATTGTAAATTTTGCCCCATTTTGGATATTTTGCACATATATTCTGCCCTTATAATGCTGCTCTATAATATTTTTTGACATATGAAGACCCAGTCCCGTACCGTTTTTGTCAAATTTTGTAGAGAAGTATGGGTCGAAAATTTTCTCTATAATCTTCTCATCTATTCCACCCGCATTATCGCTTATCTCCATAACCGCCACATCACCAATGTCATAACTTTTTATAACTATCTGGGCATCTTTTATGCCCTTTTGGACGAACTGCTCTTTTGCGTTATTTATGATATTTAAAACGACCTGAACAAACTCGTTTTTAAAGAGCATAATCCTGTTTTCAGACGCCAACTCCAAACAAATGTCTATATTTTCTAAAACAAGGCTATCTTCTAGTAGCCAATAAGCCTGCATCACGGGATTGTTGAGGGTAAGCTCCTCCTGATGTTTGTTAGGTCTGTAAAAATCGCTAAAATCAGAGACAATGCGGCTTAAATTTTGAGTATAGAGCCCTATTTTTTTGAGCTTCTCATCCAAAAACTTCAAAAACTCCTCTCTCTTTTTTTTATCACACAGATTGTACTCTTCAAGTTCTAGAGCCATTATCATTGATATATGAAGTGTGGATATTGCACTTAATGGTTGCTTCCACTGATGCGCTATCATGCTTACCATCTCACCCATCTGAGCAAGACGCGATTTATGTAGAAGATAGGTATCTTTTTGCTGCATATCGCTAACAGCTTCGGCGATTTTTTGCTCAAGCGTACTGTTTAACTCAAGAAGTTTATCCTTAAGCTCTTCTAGCTCCATGTTTTTTTTCTTTAAAATATTTTGTTTGTAAAAGAAGATAAATATTATCACTAACGCCAAAATAATCATCTCGTATAGATACTCAAACTTTACGCTTTTAACATAATTTATAGGGATGCGTTCGTTAAAAAATTCATGAATATCTGAATGTTTGATATCTTTTGCAAATTTTTCAAAAATAGAAAATAAAACCTTATCGTCATCCCTTACTCCAAAGCTGATACCTATCTTCTCATCAAACTGCCCAGAAATTTTTAGGTTTCCATTAGAGATATTTTTAAAAGCGTATGCAGCAACTGTCAAACTATCTATATATCCGTAGTATTTTCCTCTCTCTACGCCCTCAAAAGCATCTTGTATGGAGTCCACATATTTTAGTTTTATTTTCGGATATCTCTTTTTTAAGTCCTCTATAAAAAGATTTCCTTTAATGACCGCAAACTCCATCTCCAAAATGCTATCAATATCTACTATATAATTTTCTGATTTTTTTGTAACTACAATGAGCGGCTCATGATGATACGGGGTCGTAGTTTTTAAGCCATTCCACTTTTTATAATATTTAGCCGTTGGAAGCAAATCACACTTTTTATCTCTAATGTTTTGTAGCGACTCTTCCCAGCTTTTTGTCTCAACAACTCTGTATGAGAGATTTATGCTCTCTTTTGCCAGATTAAGTATATCGGCGCCTATTCCGACAAATTTATCATGTTCAATTGCGCTAAGCGGAAGCAAATTTGGAACAGCGCAGATGCTAATCTCTCCCCTTTGCTTTAGATACTCTTCCTCTTCATTTGTTAAAAACTTCTCTTTTGGGCTAAACATCAGCCTATCCAAATCAACATCATTCTCAACAAGTCCCATAACTCTGTATATATCTAAAATTCTCTCTATCTTGTTTTTTCTAAGAGTTCCTAGCGGTAAGCCGTTTACAAAGGAGAGTTTTTTAAGCTCCTTTGCTTCATAAAGAAGTGCATCTTTTGTTTTGCCGGCGCTGTTATATTTTTTGTAGATAATATCAACCGCCTCTTCGATATTTTCAAAAGCGTACTCCCACCCTTTTATAGACGCTTTTTTAAAACTCTCTACTTTTAGCGGGCTTTTGCGAGCCTCTTCTTGTGAAGTAAAGAGTATGTCGTCGTAAAAGTCAAAACCCATATCTTTTGGGGAGAATGTTTTAAACTCAACTCCTCTTTTTTTCAACTCATAAGGCTCATTTGAAACATACCCTGTGTAAAGGTCGACTCTTTTATCAACGAGCTCCTCTATATCAAATGTGTGTGTTTTGTATTTTATATTATCTTCGCCCAATTTTGCCGACTTTATCATGGCATAAATGGACGCGGTCTCTACCGCATCTTCGGTAATCATTACAGTTTTGCCTATGAAATCTTTTACATATTCTATGTTTGAGGATTTAAGTGCGATGAGAGTAAGTGGGGAGTTTTGAAATGTCGCACTTAGCAGAGATATCTCCCTTCCTTTAGAGTAGTACCAAATGAGGCTTGAGCGACCTATACCATAAGTAGTTTTACCGCTTGCTACATCGCCGATGACATCAGTTTCATAGCTAAATTTTTTTATCTCTACATCAAAGCCGGCATCATCATAAAAACCTTTCTCTTTTGCTATGTAGTATCCGGCAAACTGAAACTGGTCAAGCCACTGAAGCTGCAATGACACTTTCTCCAAAGGTTTCTCTACGGCACAAAGAGAGACAAAAAGTGATAAAAAAATAAGTATAACTCTCATAACACGACCAATAGCTTAAATGTACTAAATTATACCACAAGAGTTAAAAAGTAGTATCTTGTAATCCTCAAACTGCCCGCTATTAAAACAAACCAAACAAACCTAACCCTAACAAGACCTGCGACAACTGTTAGCGGGTCGCCGATGATTGGCAGCCATGAGAGCAAGAGTGCATAGTAACCGTACTTATGCCCATACTCATACGCCTTTGCCCCCATCTTTGATGAGAGAAGTTTTGTTTTTGTTTTTTCATAAAGAAGATAGCCTAAAAAATAGTTCAATATAATGGCAAGTACATTTCCGCAAGAAGCGTATATGAGCGCATCAGATTTTGGCATGTCGTTTGAGAGTGCCGCAATAAATGCGACTTCTGAACTAAATGGAAAAATCGTAGCCGCTAAAAAAGCAGATAAAAAAAGTGTTAGCTCTGCGATTGTGAGTGCTTTATAAATAATTTGATATTTTCTACAACACCTTCTATAAGCCTATCTCTCGCCTCGACGCTTGTCCAAGCAATGTGCGGAGTTATATAGAGTCTATCTCTGTTGATAACTGAGAGCAGCGGATGATTGCGCTCCATAGGCTCTTTTTTGAGCACGTCCAAACCAAAATATATCTCTTTTTCATCAACTATGCGTGCTATTGCTTCTTCATTGATAATTCCGCCGCGCCCGAGGTTTAGCACAACCGCTCCCTCTCTGCAAGTTAACAACTGTTCATAATCTAAAAGATTGAGAGTTTTCTCATTTAGCGGGGCATGAATGGAGATAATGTGTGATGTTTTTAGAAGTTGCTCAAGTTCTACATGTAGAAAATCTTGCAGGTTGTTTTTCCCGCTCGTTGAGTAGTAACAAACCTCCGCGCCAAACGCTTTTGCAATATTTGCAACACCTCGCCCGATAGTTCCGAGTCCTATAATTCCCCATCTTTTTTCCTTCAGCTCAAAGAACGGCTTGGAGATATCCGTGAATATTTTGCTTCTAGAGTATGAGCCGTTTCTCACAAACTCATCATAATATCTTGAGTGTCCCATAAGATAAAAAAGCATAGAAAATGTGTGCTGCATAACTGAATCGGTAGAGTATCCTGAAACATTCTTTACCTCAATGCCCCTCATTTTTGCAGCTTCCAAGTCAACATTGTTCATGCCAGTTGCGGCAACGCAGATAAGTTTGAGAGATGGAGAGCTTGAGATGTGAGCCTCTGTTATAACAACTTTGTTAGTGACTATAACATCTGCGTGAGTTATGCGCTCTTGCGTCTCTTCGGGCGAGGTTGTTTGAAAAATATCAACATCGCCAAGCTTGAAAAATCCGCTTAAAAGTGTTTCGCCAAAGGTAAGGGCGTCTAGGATAACAATCTTCATTTAGCTATCTCCATGCAAATAGATTGTTTCACTTTGTTCGCAATGACACAAGCACGTCATTTAGCTATCCTTCACTTTTGCAATAAGCTCCCTTGCTCTCTCAAGTGCTTTGTCTGCTTTGTCAAAGACAAGTGCGACCGCCAATCTTCTGCCTTTATGCGCTTCAGGCTTGGAAAAAATTCTAACAAAACTGTTGTCGCTAAAAATGGACTCATCTACCTCAACCACAGGAGCATAACTGTGAACTTCAGATTTAAACGCGGCACTTGCACCCTCACCATAAAATGTAAACCCAAGCGGAAGTCCAAGAACTGCTCTTAGATGAAGCGCGAACTCGCTTTGAGACTGGGTAATAAGCGTTACCATTCCCGTATCATGAGGACGAGGAGAGACTTCAGAGAAGTAAACCTCATCACCTTTAATGAAGAGCTCGACCCCAAAAAGACCGCGACCACCAAGGCCGTCCGTGATTTTTTTAGCTATCTCCTGCGAGCGCTCTTTTGCAAGCGGGCTCATCTGCATCGGCTGCCATGAGAAAACATAATCACCGCCCTTTTGTTCATGACCTATCGGCTCACAAAAAACCGTCTCTTTGCCGTTTCTAGCAGTGAGCATCGTTATCTCATAATCAAAATCAACAAAAGCTTCAACTATAAGCTCGCTTGCATCACCCCTCGCCTCTTTTGCCATCTCCCATGAAGCGTCGATATCATCTGCACTTTTTGCGACACTTTGCCCATGACCGGAACTGCTCATAACAGGCTTGATAACACATGGAAAACCAATACGCTCTGCCGCGCTCTTAAGTCCATCTTTTGTGGTTACAAACTCATATGCACCTGTTTTAAGTCCCAAAACCTCCGCCGCAAATGTACGGATATTTTTTCTATTCATAGTTTTACTAACAGCGTTAGCGTTTGGTATAACGTTATACCCTTTATCTTCTGCCGCAAAAAGAGCGTCAATGCTGATAGCCTCTATTTCTGGAAGTATATAATCAGGTTTTTCGCGGTAAATAATCTCCAAAACCGCATTTTTATCTTGCATATTTACAACATAGCTTCTATGTGCTACATGGTGTGCGGGTGCATTTTGGTATCTGTCAACCGCTATGACTTCAAGACCGAGTCTTTGAGCTTCGATAGCTACCTCTTTACCGAGCTCGCCGGAACCTAGAAGCATAATTTTTTTTGAGTTTGATTTTAGAGGAGCAGAAAAACGCATGATAATTCCTTCATTGATATGAAGGAATTATAACAAAATAGATTTAAAAGTTATCGTTTAAGCCCGATAAGAGTCTCAAGAAGCGTATCTGAGGTGGTAATCGTTTTACCGTTTGCCTGATACCCTCTTTGTATAATAATAAGCTGTGTCAAAGAGCGGGACAAATCGACATTTGAAGCTTCAAGAGCTGCCGCTTGCATAAATCCCCGTCCTGCAGTTGCAGCCGTTCCAATAATCGGGTCTCCCGAGTTGGCAGTTTGTATATACACATTCCCGCCTTCGGTTGTGAGACCTTCATTGTTAGTAAACTTCGCCATACCTATCTGCGCCAAACCAAAAGAGCGACCGTTACTAAACGAACCCACTAGTGTACCACTTTGATCGATTCTAATACCAACCAAATCTCCACCCGTAAAACCGTCCTGACTTATCCCTGAAGTCGATGAAACAGAGTCAAAACTTGTCATACCGTCAAAACTGTTTGACGTACCAAGTTCAATAGCAACCTGCTGATTTGGAGCAGAACCGTTATTTGCCGTAAAAGAGACGTTTGGCGGATTATAGGTCGACAGTGAGCCGTCACTGTTAAATCTGACAAAACCGGTCTTCTCGTTGTATGGTGCTATTGTATCTATCGTAGCAGGCTCCGGAACACTTATTTTCATATTCCACGTACTTCCAGTAGAAGCATCAACGGCAACTTTTCTAAACTCCGTTCTTAAAGTATGTTTTGAACCCAAAGAGTCAAAAATATCAATACTCGCCGAGTGTGTTGCGGCATTAAAACCCTGTGAAAAGGCAGTTGCGGTACTGCCTGCCGGCAGAGTTGCGTTAAGTGCCTCCATGCTTCTTGTAAAGCTACTGTTTTCAGTTATTCCACCACCAACAACACTGTTTGCATTCATTCCTGTAATGGATAGATTTATATCATAATCGCCATCTGCTGAACCACCGGGATTTGAAAGCTCAAATTTACCCTGCTCATTAACAATTATCTCTATATTGTTTTCATAAATACCGTCAATGTCAGTATCACCGGCAGTTGCTCTAGCCTCTTTTTCTAGACCTTCACGAAGGTCGGCGATTGTTCTAAATTTTTTATCAAACCCTTCGGCTATCGTAGCACCCGTAGGATCATATTGGTATCTATAAGCCGTAGTAGCTGAATCACCGACAACAAAACCACTACCGTCGGCTCCACCGACTGCACTTATTCTGATATTATGCGAAGCATTTGAATTGGAGTTGCCGTTTGTAAGGGTAATTTCTCCTGTTCCTGAATCATAAACAGCTTCTATACCGGTTACTGATGTTTGAGCATTAATAGCTGATACAAATCTTGAAGCAGTCTGAGCCTGAGTTTCGCCTCCCGGAGCAGTACTTGTTATCTGCTTTGTCGTACCGTCATCCAACTCAAATGTGATATCCAAATCAGTATTGGCGGTAACCGGTGCAGAAGCAGTCGTAGTTGTATCAATAAATGATGCCCATATACCCTGACCTGCCTGAAGACTGAACGCCTCACCAGATTCATTGAACATAACGCCCATGTCACCGGACTCTATAGCGTTTCCATTTTCATCTACCGCAGCAGGCGAAGGAACCGCTGTCCCTGCAGGATAACTCGGCACCTCGTACGCAGGCGAGTAGTTATCTACAAGCGGACCGGAGTTTAGGTTTGCTTTAATAACTACATTTTGCGTCGGAGATGCCGGAGTTGTAAGTCCCGGTGGTATATTAATATTTGTTATCGGTGCAGTTGAGTCGACTAAACCGGTCACAGGATCTCTAAGCCATCCCTGAACAATAAACCCGTTATTATCAACAAAGTTACCGCCGGCATCAAACTTAAAGTCACCTGAACGCGTATATTTATATGTATTTCCGCCATCAGGAGAGACTATAAAAAATCCATCTCCTTGAATAGCAACGTCTGTATTTTTGTCAGAATTTTGAACAGAACCCTGTGCAAAAATCTTAGTTACAGAGCTCGCACTCGCGCCAAGACCTACCTGCACAGGATTCTTACCGCCAAGCTCACCTTGAGGAGCAGTAGCAATCGCCTTTGTCTGAGCAAGAAGATCTGAAAAGTTAGCACGTGAATACTTAAAACCTATAGTATTTACGTTTGCAATATTATTTGACTCTACGTCCATCGCAACTTGATGAGACTGCAGTCCGGATACACCGGCAAAAAGTGATTTTAACATTTTAAATCCTTTTGTTTATTGGTATAGTTAGTAAGCATTTTATGTTCCAACTTTATTAAGCATCCATACCCAATGCTTTTTGTAACATTTCGTCCGCGGCTGTTATGGACTTTGAGTTTGCATCGTATGATCTCTGCATAATAATAATCTCCGTAAGACCGGCTGTCATATCAACATTTGAGCCCTCAAGCTTAAAGTTTGTCATATCCGTTCCTGTAATATTTTTACCGTTTTCATCTTGAAAAAATATTGCTCTGCCGCTATTTTGAGACTCTGCAAATCTCGATCCGCTTACGCGTTCAAGTCCTCTGTCATTTTGAAAATGGTATACGGCAACCATCCCTACTGCGCTCTGCATTCCGTTTGAAAAGGTAGCTATTACCTCTCCGTTTTTATTTATATCATATCCCAAAAGGTCGCCTGCTTCAAGACCGTTTGCAGAACTTGAGCCACTAAACTCGTCCCCCATTGCCATAAGACCGTCATATCCTGTTCCAAGATTTATAGCTACATCTGTTCCGTTGTTATCTATGGATGTAAGAGTGCTGGAGATAAGCGCCCCTGCATCATCAAAACTTGCAACACCGCTGCTTGTAGAGTAAACCTCGGTGCCTTCTAAATTCTCAACTGTGGCAACTATGTCCCACTGTGCTCCAGGTGAGACTTGCGGAACACTCTTTGCAAACTCAAGTCTTAGATTATTTTTGTTATTTTGTGCATCAATAATTCCTGAGCTTATAACCCTTGTCTCATCTCCTGCTGTCAAATTTCCATAAAAACTCGCTTCCGTCGTTGGTTGAACAGAAAAAAGCAGCTCTTCTGGAAACTGAAGTTTTTGTTGTGCATCCACATCTCCTAGCTCGACTTCTGCCAACTGCTGAGTTAATACTCCATCAGTGATGTTGTCTCCCATTGTTCCTAAAACATAGTAGCCGTCATTAGTAACCAAATCTCTGTTTTCATCAAACAAAAAGGCTCCGTCTCGGGTGTATACAGGTTCGCCTTCAGCTTGAATCCCAAACCATCCATCACCCAAAATTGCCAAATCCGTACTTCTATCGCTGAGTTGAAAAACACCACTGCTTTCATTCATAGCAACCGTATTTAACTTTGTGCCGATTCCGACACCGCTGCTAGCACTTGAAAAATCCGAAGATGTAACAAGTGCCTCTTCAAAAAGTGACGAGAACTCAGTTGTGTAGCCACGAAATCCGACCGTATTTATATTTGCTAAATTGTCAGAAATAACATCAATACCATACTGGTGCGCTTTAATTCCGTTTATTCCAGTATAAAAAGCTTGGCTCATCATTTTTGTGTACCTCTTTTTAGTAGATTTCTACTACGTCAGAGAGAGATACATAACTAGAGCCTACTTTAAAGTATGTCTCACTACCTTCAAATTTAACGGACTCTATTGGGTATGCTCCAACTCTTGTTGTTAAAGCATCACCGTTTGGATTTGTATATGAAGCGGTTGCGTAGTATATTCCACTGTCTACAGTATTGCCGCTTGAATCGGTTCCATCCCATGTAAACTGATATACTCCCTTAGGGTTTGTGCCGACATCCAATGTTTTTAATACATTTCCGTTCACATCAAGTATCTCAACGCTTCCCTGCTCTATGTCATCGGGAAAGTAGATTTCAAAAGTCGTCTCGCTTCCCTCTTCTAAAACAATTGCGTTGCTTCCCGTATCGGCTGTTTTTCCAATAGCAGATATTATACTATACTGCTGTGAGCTACCAAGTGATACTGCCAAATCCTCCAGTGCTTTGTTTGTATTTTCAGTAGCTTCTAACGTTGCAAGCTGTGAAGTTTGCGTTAAAATCTTTTCGCTGTCCATAGGCTCTGTCGGATCTTGATTTTGAAGCTCCACCAAAAGAAGCGTCATAAAATCATCTTTGTCTAAAGCCGTCTTGTCCTCAACTGTTGCCGGAGCAACATAATCTGAATATATTGCTGCATCAAGACCTGTTGATGTGATTGCCATAATTAACTCCTTAATTTTATTTCATAAATTTTAGGGAACCTTCCCCCTGTTTATTATCCGTAAAAAGGACAACCCCTTTTTACTCCGCCGCCATCTTACTCCAATCAAGGAGGATAAACCACTGTAACGCTGAAGCTTGCCGCATAAAGCAGCAGCAGATTTTATTTATATGTATCTAGGGACTACAATCTCTAAAGAACTTAATCTCTCTTCATGTATCTCTTCACTCTCGAAATAGCCATACTCTTCATGAGCTCGTCGCTCATTTTGTCTCTGCTGATGTCCCCCACCGGCATTTGTATTACCACCTTGCGAACCGTCACTAAAATTTAATGTAGCATTATTTATTCCACTATTGCTCAACTGCACTCTGAGCTCATTTACGTTTGCTGATAAAGCGTTTATAGCTGTATTGTTTGAACTAATATTTACGTGCAAGTTTTTGCCTCTTTGAACTATAGTCAAATCAACTTCGCCCAAGTTTTGCGGATTTAGCTGCACTTTTACCCTTGTAAAAGGAGATCTATAATCCTCAATAGCATTTTTTACATCATTTGAGAGATATTTAATCATCTGTTTTGCTTCATTGAGTTTCACCTCAAAGCTATCTACCTTGTGAACACCTAGCGAATCAACATTTGATAAGGGTTCACTCTCTTGAGCCAAAGGAGCATCCCCGCGAAGAAGACTTTCTAGAGTTTTTGTACCCTCGGTAGTCTCCATCGAAGCTATGACCCTAGCAGTTGCAACTGAAAAATCAGCTGTTGGCACAGGATTGCTTACAGAGGGTTTTTCACCGCGCAGGAGAAGTTTTAGTGTCTCATCCGCTCTCTCTTTTGGCGTTTTTTGCTCTGCCTTGAAAGAACTAGTGTTTGCTTTAGCCTGAACTATCTGCTCCGTTGAAGTATGCTCAACCGCTACCTGTGCTTTAAAAATAGGCGTTGATTTTATCTCTTTTTGAAGCTCTGTAAATTTTTCATCAATTTTTGTCTCATTTTGCTCTATCTTAGAGGCTATCACATTACTGATTGCTACATTTTTTTGCTTCTCGTCCGTCTGTATTACTTGAGGTTTTTTCTCTAAAACCGCCTCTTTTGGCACTTCGACTACAAGCACTTTTTCTGAAGCTGTTTTTTTCTCCAAAAGCACTTCTTTTGATGCTTCGACTTTTGTCTCTTTTTCCGAAACTATTTCTTTTGGTGCTTCAACTTTTGGCATCTCAGATTTAAGCTCTTTTTTCTCTTGAATCGCCTCTTTTGGCATTTCGATTTTTATATCTTCTTGCGCAAGTGTCTGTGACATATTTCTAGAACTAGAACGCACCTCTTCAAATGTTATCTTACTAATGTCAATATTAAACTTTTTGGCAACTTCAACAAGTCCTTTAAGTGTATTTGGAAGCTTTTTTACCTCTGCTTTTTTATAACCTTCACTCTCTTGGATCTTTGATTTTAGATAATTTTTTGCATCCGATACGAGCGCCTTTATATCTGCTGTACTCAATGCAGCAGTTAGTTTTGGGTTTAGCTCCAGCGGCTCTGCACTCTTGCTAGGGGTTAAATTTTCCTCATTTTTTAAAAGAGCGAGGAGCGAATCTGTCTTTGAAGAGGTAGATTTTGCTGTTTTAAGGCTTTTTTCTTCATTTGCTAACGATAAAATCAAAGAGCCGTTTTGAATAACTTTTGCATCTTTTTTATCACTTACACCTCTTAGAAGGTCCGAAAATGAGAGAGCTGACTTCTCTTTTGGCACCGATAAACTTAATGGTGAAGACGAAGATGATGCTTTGGCACTTTTGGCATTTGCTACTATCATTACCTGCTCCTGTATACTTTTTTATAAAGATTTTAGAATTATTAGCATAAACTATTCCACTCTTAATCTTATTAGAAAGCTACCGATATAGTGCACATGATTAAATTACTCTTTTTATTAGCACCTCTCATGCTCTTGGCGCAAACTCCGTTTGACACTATTGCAAAAAATGTCGACGTGTCTGCTTATGAGAAAAAAAAGAGTAAAGAAGTAGAACAGGCATCTAAAAATATGAAAGTTACATGTAGGTTAGTGTGCGATAAAAAAGTATATAAAGAGCAGAGGATATCAGAGGCAATAGAGTTTTATAAAAACTCTAAAGATTATAGGTTTAATAGAGATTAAAGCTATCAAGGCATCTTAAGTCGTTATGATATGTAGCGCTTACGATATCTCTCAGCTCAGAGATTAGCACCTCAGACCTCTCCCCATCAATTGGATAACTCACCATAAATGAGTTTAAATCCTTGGCAAAAAACTCTACAAACATATTTTTTACAATTTGCGCACCATACTTATCTGTATATGGAAGCATAAAAAAGTAGTCAGAAGCATTATTTACTATTGCGTCCGAATTTCTAAGAATTTGCTCTAGCGAGCTGTCTATGACCGACTGATTAAACGCAGAAAAATCACAATAAAGCAGAGTAAAGCTCTCGGCACGATTCTCATCAAGTCTCTGCGCCAAACCTATACTTAAATCCAAAAGTTGTCTAAAATTGTCAAATCCAAAGTGTATGCCGGCCATAATTTACCCCGAGTTTTTAAAGTTTCAAAAAGTATATCCTAAAAAAATAAAAATAAATATTACTGCATTACCGTGTATGGTTTTATCTCATCTCTTGAATCAAGCGGAGTGGCTTGAAGCTCCTCTTGATCAAAAGTTAACATGTAGCTTGTGTTCTTATCACTTTTGCAATATGTAAGAATTATTTTTGCCGCCAACTCTTTGTCCGCTTGCGTTGCAGATTTACTAAGAAGCGAGTGCGGACCGGGAATACCGACTGCCTTTACATGGCAGTACTTCTCATTATCTATCTCTTGGAGGTGTTTATTCTCCTCTTGGTTTCTTCCTACAACAAGCTTTGCACCGTCTTTGAGACGCAAATGACGACCATACTTCATCACAGGAATATCTTTTACTTCAAACTTGTCATGCTTGATAAAATCAAACATCTTTTTGGCAAAATTCTCATCAGTTAAAAGACAACCGCCACCCGGACTTTCAAAATTTTCCAAACCTATCTCTTTAACAAGTTCGAGTTGTCTCTCGCGGCTTCTTCCAACAATCTCTTCAAGTTTATCTCTATTTACCCAGCCATTTATCTCTGCGATCGTAGGTACGAGTGCTTTTGCAGATAACGGACGAAGAAGCAGTCCATCACAGTTACTCTCATCCAAAACTGTCTGCATGGCATCTTTATTTTGGCTCATTGGGCGCTGTCCTAAAACCTCACCGCTTACCAAAAACGATGCACCTTCCACTTCCATAACTCTTTTTGCCACCGCAAACATCTTCGCATGACAGTCGATACATGGGTTAAAGTTTTTGCCATAACCGTGTTTTGGATCAAAAAGCACATCTTGTAAAAATTCACTCTCTA
>Ga0172380_10004930_pt1 | contig 16690 bp, 10 predicted proteins | sample Leawe162metaG_FD_119747 | JGI IMG/M metagenome (GOLD analysis project Ga0172380, IMG submission 119747) | Leachate microbial communities from a municipal landfill in Southern Ontario, Canada - Leachate well 162 metaG | ecosystem: Engineered > Solid waste > Landfill > Unclassified | place...
CTACTTCCTGGAGATGAACACGCGGCTGCAGGTCGAGCATCCGGTCACCGAGCTGATCACCGGCCTCGACCTGGTCGAGCAGATGATCCGCGTCGCTGCCGGCGAGAAGCTGTCCTTCGCGCAGAAGGACCTCAAGCTCAACGGCTGGGCCATGGAGTGCCGCATCAACGCCGAGGATCCCTTCCGCAACTTCCTGCCCTCGACCGGCCGCCTGGTCAAGTACCAGCCGCCGGCCGAGCAGCCGCCCGGCCTGGCCACCGAGGTGCGGGTGGACACGGGCGTTACCGAGGGCGGCGAGATCTCCATGTACTACGACCCGATGATCGCCAAGCTGATCGTCCATGCGGCCACGCGCGACGGCGCCATCGCCCGCATGCGCGACGCCTTGAACGCCTTCGTCATCCGCGGCGTCTCCAGCAACATCGCCTTCCAGGCGGCGCTGATGCACAATCCGCGCTTCATCGCCGGCAACTTCAACACCGGCCTGATCGCCGAAGAATATGCGCATGGCTTCAACGCCGCCGACCTGCCGCACGACGATCCGGCCCTGCTGATCGTCGTCGCCGCCGCGGTGCACCGCCGCTATCTCGAACGCAACGCCAGCATCAGCGGCCAGATGCCCGGCCACGAGTACGTGCCCGGCGACCATTTCGTGGTGCTGATGAGCGAGCTGCAGCACCCCGTGGTCGCCAAGCCCATCCCCGGCGGCTTCGACGTCGCCTACGGCGGCGCCGACTACCGCGTGCTGTCGCCCTGGGAGTTTGGCCAGTCCCTCTACCAGGGCAGCATCAACGGCCAGGCCTTCTGCATGCAGGTCGAGCGGGTCGGTCTGCGCTATCGCCTCTCCCACTCTGGCACCCAGGCCGATCTGATGGTGCTCCCGGCCCACGCCGCGCAGCTGGCGGCGCTGATGCCCAAGAAGGCGCCGCCCGACCTGTCGAAGTTCCTGCTCTCGCCCATGCCCGGCCTGCTCACCGAGGTCGCCGTGGCGCCGGGCCAGGCGGTGAAAGCCGGCGAGAAGCTGGCGGTGATCGAGGCGATGAAAATGGAGAACACCCTGAAGGCCGACCATGACTGCGTGGTCGACAAGATCCTGGCCAGGTCCGGCGAGAGTCTGGCGGTGGACCAGGCTATCATCGCTTTCAAGTAGGGAGAAAAGCGCGCCCATGGACAGGCTGATGACAATCAATTTCCAAGCGTAAGGCAGTGGCTACATCATCGATACGAACCCGTCTGCTACTGTTGGTTCTGGCAGTGTCCGTTCCGCTCATGGGGACTGTCGGGTACGGCATCTATAGCGACATGCAGCAGACCGTCGCCCATGCCAAGACCTCGTTGCGAACGCTGGCGATTGCGATGGTCAGCAATACGGGCGGAAAGATCGCCAGTGCCCGCCATACGCTCGAACGCCTGGCGGTTCGCCCCCTGGTGAAGCAGGTCGATCCGAAGAACTGTGATCGGGTGCTGGATGACGTGCATACCCTCACGCCGGGCTACGCCAATGTCACCTATACGAACCTGGACGGCATTGCGGTCTGCTCGGCGGTGCCGCAACCCGGGGGCAGGCCGGTCAATGTAGGGGATGCACCTTGGTTCCAGAAGTTTCTGCAGGAGAAGCGGTTCACGGTCGGGCATCCGTTTCTCGGTCCGATCACGGGCAAGTGGGTGTCGGTTCTCAGCGTTCCGATCTGGAACGAGCGCCAGGAGATGGTCGGCGGGGTGCAAATTCCGCTGGACCTGAATGCCCTCAACCCGAACATCCCCGCGCAATTCCTGGCGGCCCGGAGCCGCTACGGATTCCTCGATGAGGACCGGACCATGGTCTGGCGCAACGCCGACCCGGAGGGTGTCATCGGCACCCGAATCAACACGGAAGCGGCGCAGCGAATGGTCGCGATACGGGATGGAGAATTCGAGAGCGTGGGGCTGGACGGCTTAAGGCGTTTCTATTCAGTGGTGCCGATGCCGGAGACAGGATGGATCGCTTTCGTGGCGATCCCCGCAGCAGAAGTCTACGCGGCCGCCAGGACGCGCGCCATAGCCGCCACGACGATCGCGCTGGCCGCGATTGCCCTGCTGCTGCTGCTGGCCATCGCCATCGCCAGGCGAATTGCCGGGCCGGTGGCGGAACTGAAAAAAGCTGCGCGCGCAATCCAAGGCGGAGACCTCGCGGTCAGGGCGGCGGCAGGTGGTCCAAGCGAAATCGCAGAGGTGGCGCGGGCGTTCAACGCCATGATCGCGGCGCTGCAATTCGGCCAGGAGAAGCTCCGGGAAAGCGAGGCTAGCTATAGCTCCCTGGTCAACAACGTGCCCGATTACGTGATGCGCTACGATCGGCAACACCGGCATATTTATGCCAATGAAGGCGCCATCCGTTCTTCCGGCAGGACGAGAGATGAATTCATCGGCAAGACACACCGGGAGATGGGTTTTCCAGAGCACCTCTGCGCCCTGTGGGAACAGGCGATCGACCGCTGCTTCGATACCAGGAAGCCACAAGCCGAGATCTTCTCCTGGGACAGCGCTCAAGGCCCCGTTGTCCTGGAATGGCGCGTCATTCCCGAGTTCAAGGAAGGCGACTCGGTTGAAACGGTGCTGGGACTCTCCCGCGACATCACCGAGAGCAAGCGCCTTGAGCAGGAGCGGGAGCGGTATTTCAGATTCTTCCGGCTGTCGACCGACCCGATGTGCATCGCCGATCCCTTCGGCTGCTTCCTGCAGGTCAACCCGGCATTCGTGCTGCTGACCGGCTATGAGGAAGCCGAGCTTGTGGCAAAGCCGTTTCTCGATTTCGTCCTTCCTGAAGATCGCCAGAGAACGGCCGATGAAATGCAGCTCCAGGTCGCGATACGCCCCTCCATGCACTTCGAGAATCGTTATGTGTGCAAGGACGGGCGGGTGGTGGTCTTGTCGTGGACGGCCTATTTCGACAAGAACGACGGCGTCACCTATGCCGCGGCGCGCGACATCACCGAGAGCAAGGCGGCCGAAGAAAAGCTCAAGCTCGCCTCCAGCGTGTTTTCCCATGCCCGCGAAGGTATTGCGATTACCGACGCCAGCGGCGCGATCATCGAGGTCAATGACACCTTCACCCAGCTCACCGGCTACAGCCGGGAGGAGGTCGTGGGGCACAACGCCAGCATCCTCAAATCCGGTCGTCAGGATAAGGACTTCTACGCCGCCATGTGGCGCGACCTGATAGACAAGGGCAACTGGTATGGCGAAATCTGGAACCGGCGCAAGAATGGCGAGGTATACGCGGAGATGCTCACCATCAGCGCGGTGCGCGATGACCGGGGCAACACCCGGCAGTACGTCGCCTTGTTCTCCGACATCACGGCGCTCAAGGAGCACGAAGATCAGCTCGAACATATCGCCCACTACGACGCGCTGACCACCCTGCCCAACCGCGTGCTGCTGGCCGATCGCATGCACCAGGCGATGGCTCAAGCGCAGCGCCGCGGGCAGCGCATCTCCGTCGCCTACGTTGACCTCGACGGCTTCAAGTCGATCAACGACAAGCACGGGCATGAAGCCGGTGACCAGTTGTTGATGACCGTGGCCGCCCGCATGAAGCAGGGGCTGCGGGAAGGCGACACCCTTGCCCGTCTCGGCGGCGACGAGTTCGTCGCCCTGCTGCTCGATCTGCCTGACGTCGAGGCCAGCGTGCCCATGCTCACCCGGCTGCTCTCGGCCGCCGCTCAGCCCGTCCCTGTCGGCGATCTCGTACTCGAGGTTTCGGCCAGCATCGGCGTCACCTTCTACCCACAGGTGGAAGATGTGGAAGCGGATCAACTGTTGCGCCAGGCCGACCAGGCCATGTATCAGGCCAAGCTGGCCGGCAAGAACCGCTACCACATCTTCGACGTCGAACAAGACCGGAGCATCCGCGGGCATCACGAGAAGCTGGAACGTATCCGCAGCGCGCTGGTCGAGCGCGAATTCGTGCTCTATTACCAGCCCAAGGTGAACATGCGCACGGGAAAGATCATCGGCGCCGAGGCCCTGATTCGCTGGCAGCACCCGGAAAAGGGTCTCCTGCTGCCGGCGGCATTCCTGCCCGCGATCGAGGAACATCCGCTGGCCATCGAACTGGGAGAGTGGGTGATCGACGCTGCTCTGACCCAGATGGACTTCTGGCACGACGCCGGCCTGAACATCCCGGTGAGCGTCAATGTCGGCGCCCGTCAATTGCAGCAGGCGGGCTTCGTAGGGCGCCTGCGCGGCCTGCTGGCGGCCCATCCAAAGGTCGCGCCGAACGACCTCCAACTGGAGGTTCTGGAAACCAGCGCGCTGGAAGACTTGGCCCGCGTGTCCCAGGTTATCGAGGCCTGCCGGGAGATCGGGGTGACCTTTGCATTGGATGACTTCGGTACCGGCTATTCCTCGCTGACCTACCTAAAGCGCCTGCCGGTCACCCAGCTCAAGATCGACCAGAGCTTCGTGCGCAATATGCTCGATGACCCGGATGACCTGGCCATTTTGGAGGGCATACTCGGCTTGTCCATCGCTTTCCGCCGCCAGGTCATCGCCGAAGGGGTGGAAACCATGGAACTCGGCTCGATGCTGCTGCAACTCGGCTGCGAACTCGCCCAGGGTTACGGCATTGCCCGCCCCATGCCAGCGCAGGAGCTGCCCGGTTGGTCGCTTGCCTGGCGCACCAACTCGGCTTGGCGCGATTTGTCTCCCATCAGCCGCGACGATTTGCCCCTGCTCTTTGCCCGGGTCGAGCACCGCGCCTGGATTGCCGCCATGGAGCTGCATCTGAAGGGCGAGAGCGAATTTCCGCCGCCGCTGGATTGCCACCAGTGCCGTTTCGGCAAGTGGCTGGATAGCGAAGGCATGACTCGCTATGGTGCGCAGCCAGCCTTCCAGGCCATCCAACCCGTGCACCAGCAGGTCCATGCCCTGGCCACGGATCTGTGCGAGCTCGCAGTTCAGGGCCGGAACTCGGAGGCACTGGCGAGGATGGCCGAACTCCATGACTTGCGGGACGCCTTGCTGGAACTCCTGAAGGCGCTGGTGCAGGATAGCCGGCGGTAGACGGGCTAGCCTGCGCGCATTGCCGCAGTGCAACGCAGGCAGTCGCAATTGTCTTCTGCAGGACCGTCACATATACTTACTTGCTTCGACAAAAGTTGGCGTACGCAGCGGATGTCTGTCTGGGAATCCCCAGAATTTCAAGGAGGCTGATATGCAAGACAAGGACGCCCACGGCAAGCCGATTGAAGAAACCGTCAGCGGCTTTCAGACACACCTCGAACGCGGCCTGACACAGCAGGAGGCCGAGGAGCGCCTCGGAAAGTTCGGTTTCAATGAACTGACCGAGCGGCCCCGCCCGGGGTTCTTGGCTCTCCTCTGGGATCAGTTCAACAATTATCTGGTGATCATCCTGATCATCGCGGCGCTCATCTCCCTGGCGCTCGGCGAGTACGTCGATTCGATCGCCATCATGTTCATCGTGGTGCTGAACGCGGTGGTCGGCGTCATTCAGGAATCGAAGGCGGAACAGGCCCTCGCCGCCCTGCAGAAGATGGCGGCCCCTAGTGCCCAGGTCATACGCGGCGGGGAGCAGGTGACGATCCCCGGTCGGGAACTCGTCGGCGGGGACATCGTCCTGCTGGAAGCCGGCAACTATGTTCCCGCGGACCTGCGGCTGGTCGAGAGCGTCAACCTCAAGATCGAGGAGGCCTCGTTGACCGGTGAGTCGGTGCCGGTGGAGAAGAGCGCCGGGGTGGTGCTGGACAAGGACATCCCCCTCGGGGATCGCAGGAACACCGCCTTCATGGGCACCCTGATCACCTATGGACGCGGCAGGGGCCTGGTGACGGGGACGGGCATGAACACCCAGATCGGCCTCATCGCGGAGATGATCCAGTCGTTCGAGGACGAGGATACGCCGTTGCAGAAGAAGCTCGAACACTTGGGCAAGGTTCTCGGCACGGCCTGTCTGGCCATCTGCGCGCTGGTGTTCATTTACGGCCTGTTCCGCGACACGCACCTCACGGACGTCCTGAACAGCGGTCTCATGAACTATCTGGAGACCGAGAAGAAGGACATCATCAATCTCTTCATGACCGCGGTGAGCCTGGCCATCGCCGCCGTTCCCGAAGGCCTCCCCGCCATCGTGACCATCTGCCTGGCCCTGGGAATGCAGCGGATGATCAAGCATCACGCCCTGATCCGCAAGCTCCCCGCCGTGGAAACGCTGGGCTGTGCCACCGTCGTCTGTTCGGACAAGACGGGCACGCTGACGCAGAACGAGATGACCGTGGTCCAGGCCTGGGCCGGTGGCAAGCGCTTCCGCGTCACCGGCGAAGGCTACAGCCCGAGCGGAGAGTTCTTCCTCGGCGCAGACCCCTTTGTCCCGCGCACCGATGCGGACGCGACGGTGCTGCTCCACGGGGCACTGGTCTGCAACGATGCAAGGTTGGAGGAGAAGTGCGACGACGCCGGCAAGTCCTCCTGGCAGATCACCGGCGACCCCACCGAAGGCGCCATGGTCGTCGCCGCGGCAAAGAGCGGCTACCGGCGCGGCGAAATGGCGATGGCGCTGCCGCGGATTCAGGAGATTCCCTTCGACTCCGAGAGAAAGCGGATGAGCACGATTCACCGAGTAGACGGTGCGCTGGCCCAGGCTACGGTCACCGGCTTCAGCTATCCGCCGATCATCGCCTTCGTCAAGGGAGCGCCCGATGTCATCCTGGATCTGTGCAGCCAGACGCTGGCGAGCGGCCAGGCCGTTGGCCTGACGCAGGAGCAGCGCAGCGCGATCCTCGAGCAGAACCGCGACATGGCGAGCAACGCGCTGCGGGTGCTCGCAGTGGCCTATCGCCCCTTGGCGGAGGTTCCGGCAAGCGTAAGCCCGGAGACCGTCGAGAAGGATCTGGTCTTCGTCGGGCTGCTGGGCATGATCGACCCGCCGCGGCCCGAGGTGGTCGAGGCCTTGAAGGTGGCCCGCGGCGCCGGACTCAAGAGCATCATGGTGACCGGCGATTACAAGGATACCGCCGAGGCGATCGCCCGGGACATCGGCCTGCGCACCGCGGGCGGGCTGGTGCTGACCGGCGCGGAAATCGAAAAACTCAGCGACGAGGAGCTCGCGGCCAGGGTCGACCAGCTCGACGTGTGCTGCCGGGTTTCACCGCAGCACAAGACCAGGATCGTCGACGCCCTGAAGGCGCGCGGCCACGTCGTGGCGATGACCGGCGACGGGGTCAACGACGCGCCGGCCCTGAAGCGCGCCAACATCGGCGTGGCCATGGGCATCACCGGCACGGATGTGGCCAAGCAGACCGCGGACATGGTCCTCACCGACGACAATTTCGCCAGCATCGTCGCGGCCATCGAGCAGGGCCGCATCATCTATTCCAACATCCGCAAGTTCGTCTACTTTCTGCTTGCCTGCAACGTCGGTGAAATCCTCATCATCTTCGTGGCGATGCTGGCGGGCATCCCCATTCCCCTGCGGCCGGTTCAGCTTCTCTGGTTGAATCTGGTCAGCGACGGCGCGCCTGCCCTCGCTCTTGGGCTGGAGAAGGGCGACCCCGACATCATGAAGCATCCACCGCGCCCCCCGACGGAGCCCGTCATCAACAGGGACATGGCGATCGGCATAGGGGTTGTCAGCGTTGTCGACGCGCTGGCCATTCTCACCGTCTTCTGGCTGGCGCTGCAGCGCTATCCCGGCCATCTCGAGGCAGCCCAGACCATTGCCTTCGTCACCCTTTGCAGCTCGGAGCTGCTCCGCGCATTTACCGCCCGGTCCGAGTACCACAGCGTCTTCTCCATCGGCGTGTTCAGCAACCGCTGGATGGTCTGGGCCGCCGGCGTCTCGTTCCTGCTCGTCTTGATGGTGGTGTACGTGCCCTTCCTCAGGCCGTTCTTCGACACCGTGCCGCTGAGCACGGAAGACTGGCTGTTGATGCTGCCATTCTTCTTCGCCTCGCCCCTTGCCATGGAACTGCTCAAGGTCTACTTCCGCAAGCGCACGGCAACGCCAACGGAGTCTGCGCAAGCCCCCGCGTCAGCCGCGCAACAAGGCGGCGGGGGGAGCACCGGGCTAAGGCTGCTCCTCCCGGTCGACGGCAGCCGCAATTGCCAGTTCGCGCTGGAGCATGTCATCAGGCAATTCAGGAACAACAGAGCGATGGAGATTCACCTGCTGAACGTCCAGACGCCATTCCATCGGGACATCGCGCGCTTTGTCAGCGGCAAGACCCTCGACGACTACCACCGCGATGAGTCCGAGAAGGAGCTGCTCCCGATCAAGCGCCTGCTCGACGGCTTCGGCATTCCCTACGCGGCGCACTCCGAGGTGGGCAAGCGGGCGGAAACCATCACCGTTGCGGCGCGCCGCTTGCGCTGCGACAAGATCGTGATGAGCACTGCGCGCAAGAACTCACTGACCCGCTTGGTCGAGAGTTCGGTCACCAACAGGGTTCTCCAGCTGACTTCCGTGCCGGTCGAGGTGATCGCCGGCGACGCGGTGTCGAGTTGGGAGCGCTACGGCATTCCGGCCGCCGTCGGAGCCCTGCTCGCGCTCATGCTGGCGGTCGCGGACTGATGACCCAATATCCCCGATAACCCCGAGAAGCTGCAGGAATGATGGCCGCAGAATAGATGAAGCAGGCTGTTGGAACGAGACTGGATGGACGATGGCGGAAGACAAGCGAGAAGAGCAGCGCATTGCCCTGAAACTCAGAGTTGCCGTTGTCTACCACCAGCACGCGGACGAGGCCACCCGGCCCACCTATCACGGCTACACCAACGACATATCGCTGGCCGGGCTGTCGGTCGTCGTCGACTACAACATCTTCAACGAGGGCGAAGTCACGGTGCTTCTCGCCCTCCCCCCCGAGCATCCGGGAGGGCAGCAGAAGATCGTGGAAGCGACCGCCAAAATGGTCTATACGGTCCACTCCTCGGACCATTCCGCGTTCAGAATCGGAATGCTGTTTCGCGGATTCAAGGGGAACGGAAAGTCTCTCCTCAATCAAACCATGCAGGGCCGGTCCTTCAAGTACAACCATGTCTGAAAGCCTGACGATGAGCCAGGGGATCATCGCCTTCAAATAGGCCAACGGCGGCAGCTTGCGTGCGCCTTTACCTTCGCCCAGCGAGGATCGTACCTCGAAGCGGGTAGCAGCAGGCGGCTGTATTCTACGCACACCATTTCCGGTGTCGTCGAGGCCTCCCGCTGCAGCACACCATTCTCTATCAGCTCCTGCTGCAGATCGAACACGCCATGCACATGCTGTTGCATCGAAGGGACGGTCTCTCCCACGGCTTGAGCTGCTCCCTTTACCACGAAACCCTGCGATGCCCCGTAACCGCTGGCGATAACGCCCTTGCCCTTGCAGGTCAGCAGACTCAACGTCATGCATCGCCCTCCGCTCGATTCTCCAGCATCGCCCGCGAGCGGGCGATGGCCTCGTGCAAGCGCTGGGCCAGCACCGTCCGGGGTGGCAGTTCGGTCAGGTATTGGGCGACGCGGATGCTGGCGCGGTCCAGTTGCAGCAGTTCCACGCTTTCGTGCCCGCCCTCGGCGCAGAGGATCAGGCCAAGCGGCGCTTCCTCGCCAGGCTTGGTGTCGTGCTTGTCCAGCCAACGCAGGTAAAGCTCCATCTGGCCCTTGTCGGCGGCCTTGAACTTGCCGAGCTTGAGTTCCAGGGCCACCAGGCGGCGCAGGTCGCGGTGGTAGAAGAGCAGGTCGAGGTAGTGGTCGTCGCCATCGATAACCATGCGCTTTTGCCGCGCCACGAAGCAGAAGCCGGCGCCCAGCTCGACGAGGAAGCTTTCGATGTCGCGCAGGATGGCGGCTTCGAGGTCGCGCTCGCTGTAGCCGCCGGCAAGACCGAGGAAGTCGAGCACGTAGGGGTCGCGGAACACCAGGTCTGGGCTGAAGCGATCGCTCTCGCGCAGGGCTTCCAATTCGGCGCTGACGGCAGCTTCAGGTTTCTTGGAGAGCGCGGTGCGCTCGTAGAGCATGCCGTCGATCTTCTGCCGCAGGGTGCGCACGCTCCATCGTTCGAGGCGGCACATTTCCGCGTAGAACTCGCGTTGTAAGGGCTTCTTCAGCGGGATCAGAGTGACGAAGTGCGACCAACTCAATTGTCTACGCAGTGCGGAGACAATTGCCTCGTCGGGAAAGACCTCGGCGAACTGGATCATGCGTTGCAGGTTCTTTTCCGAAAAGCCCTGGCCATATTCGCTGACCAATTGTCGTGACAGTGTCACGACAATTTCATCGCCATAGCCGGCGCGCTTCTCGCCGAGCACCGCCTGATGGATGCGCTGGCCGACGCGCCAGTAGAGCGTGGTCAGCGTGGCGTTGACCACCGTGGCGGCGGCGGCGCGCGCCTCGTGGATCAGTTGCCCGATGTCGGCGGCGAGGGTGTCCGTGGGCGTGGCGGCCGCCGGAACCTTAGTCTTGCGGGCCGCGGACGCAGGGCGCTTGGCCGGCGCCTTGCTCATGACCCGGTCCCGACGATCTTCTTCAGCAGGCCGTCGGCGATATTCCAGATGAAGTCTTGAATTCGCCGGAGTTCAGTGGGTTCCATGTATTTTAGCTTGGCCGGTTAACGACTTCATGAATATGGCTCTATCAAGCTCGACGGGGTCGTATTCAAAGTTATCGTCGAGCTGCCGGCCTAGCGCCCGCTGAACTTCGGCTTGCGCTTGTCCACGAAGGCGCGCACGCCCTCGGCGAAATCGGGGCCGACGGCGGAGGCGGCGAAGCAGTCCTGCTCGGCCTGCAACTGCTCGGCCAGGCTGTGGTTGAGCGACTCGTTGATCAAGCGCTTGGTGCGGCCATAGACGGCGGTCGGGCCTTGGGCCAGTCGCGCCGCCAGCTTTGCCGTCTCGGCCTCGAGCTCAGCCAGGGGAAGCACCCGGTTGACGATGCCCAGCTCGAGGGCGCGGCGCGCGTCGAAACGCTCGCCCAAGAGGGCGATCTCCATCGCCGCCTTGGTGCCGACCACCCGCGGCAGGGCGAAGGTGGCGCCGCCGTCGGGCGTGACGCCGATGTGGCAGTAGGCCAGGGTGAAGTAGCTGTTGTCGGCGGCGAGCACCAGGTCGCAGGCGCTCATCAGCGAAAAGCCGAAGCCGGCGACGGCACCGCGGACCGAGGCGATCACCGGTCTGGGCATTTGGCGCAGGCGGGTGATGGAGGCGTGGGCCTCGGCGATCATGCGCTCGAAGCTGAGCTTGCGGCTCTGGGCCGGGCCGTCCAGTCCCTGGAGGAAGCTCTTGATGTCGCCGCCGGCCATGAAGTGATCGCCGGCGCCGCCAAGGATGACGCAGCGGATGCTGTCGTCGGCCTCCAGGCGCGAGGTCAGCTCGGACAGCTCCATGGTCATCTGCAGGTCGAGCGAGTTGAGGGTCTTGGGCCGGTTCAGGGTGACGGTGGCGATGGCGCCGTCGCGGGTCAGGGTGATGGTGTCCATGTCTGGGTGATCTCTCTAGGCTTTATTGAAGGCGGCGATGATGTGCGGCGGTGCCTGCACCAATTCGATCAGCACGCCTTCGCCGCCTATGGGGAACGCCTCGTTGCCGCGCGGGTGGAGGAAAGTGATGTCGTAGCCGGCAGCGCCCTTGCGGATGCCGCCCGGCGCGAAGCGCACGCCCTGTGCCGTCAGCCAGTCCACGGCGAGAGGCAGGTCGTCCACCCAGAGACCGAGGTGATTGAGCGGCGTTTCGTGCACCGCCGGCTTCTTCGTGGCGTCGAGCGGCTGCATCAGGTCGATCTCGACGGCGTAGGGGCCGTGGCCGAGGCGGGTGATGTCCTCGTCCACGTTCTCCCGTTCGCTGACGTAGTTGCCGGTGACGCTGACACCGAGCATGTCGCGCCAGAGGCGCTGCAGGCGGGTCTTGTCGGGCCCGCCGATGGCGATGTGCTGGACGCCCAGCACCTTGAAGGGACGCGGGATCATGAGGGAGCTTTCCGGTTGCGCAGGAGCAGGTAGAGACCGATGGCGACCATGGGCAGCGACAGCCACTGTCCCATGCTGACCAGGTAGGAGTGGCCGAAGATGCCGGCGTCGGGTTCGCGGAAATATTAGGCGAGGAAACGCAGCACGCCGTAGCCGATCAGGAACAGGCCGGAGACGGCGCCGCGCGGCCGCGGCCGCGCCGAATACAGCCAGAGGATGAGGAAGAGCAGCAGCCCTTCGCCCCCGAGCTGGTAGAGCTGCGAGGGATGGCGGGGCTGCGCGTCCACCTGCGGAAAGATCATGGCCCAGGGCAGGCTGGCGTCGGCGACCCGGCCCCAGAGCTCGCCGTTGATGAAATTGCCCAGGCGCCCGGCGGCCAGGCCCAGCGGCACCAGCGGCGCGATGAAGTCGGTGAGCTGGAAGAATGTCCTGCCGCTCTTGCGGCCGTAAGCGGCCATCGCCACCAGCACGCCGAGAAAGCCGCCGTGGAAGCTCATGCCGCCCTTCCACAGCGCGAGGATCTCCAGCGGATGCGCGAGATAGTAGCCCGGCTCGTAGAACAGCACCTGGCCAAGGCGGCCGCCGAGCACCACGCCGAGGACGCCGTAGAAGAGCAGGTCGTCGAGGCTCTTCGCGTCGAAGCCCAGTTCGGGCGAACGGCGCGCGCGCAGGCGGCCGAGCCAGAGGAACAGCATGAAACCGAGCAGGTACATCAGACCGTACCAGCGTACCGCCAGCGGGCCGAGGGAGATGGCGACAGGGTCGAACTGGGGATGGATGAGCATGCGGGGCCGCCTGAAATTTGCGCTTTGCATGATAACCCGCAAGCGCACCCGGGCCAAAGGCGTTTCCTAGCGGCAGAATATTCCAGTGGTCATCGAAGCGGCGGAATGCCCCGCAGCTCAGACGCCGAAATGCTTTCTCACCATGCCTTCCATCAGGATTCTCACCTCGGACTCCGATGCGTCGACCGTGGTCCGATAAATGTCCTCAGCGAGGCCGGAAAATATCGTGAGCAGGTCCGGGTCAAAATGGCTCCCCGATCCCTGCTGCAGGATGGCCGTTGCGGCAGCGAGCGGCAGCGGTTCCTTGTAAGGGCGCTTGGAACAGAGGGCGTCGAAAACATCGACGATGGCAAAGATGCGCGCAACAAGGGGGATGGCCTCGCCCGCCTGACCACGCGGATAGCCGGAGCCGTCCCATTTCTCGTGGTGGCTGGTCACCACTTCTCTGCCGCCATCCAGCCAGCCGGCGCCGGTAACGATCTCCTCGCCCATGGCCACGTGGGTGCGCATTATTTCCATTTCCTCCGCGGTCAATTTCCCCGGCTTGAGCAGTATCGCGTCCGGGATGCCGATCTTGCCGGCATCGTGGAGGAAGCTGCCGGCGATCAGCGCCTGCATGCGGCTGCCGTTCAGTCCGACCGCCTCCGCCAGGGTCGCGGCGATCCATGCCACGCGGTAGTTGTGTGCGCCGGTGTCGGAGTCGCGTTTGGCGATGGCCCGACCCAGGGCCTCCATCATCGAGATGTGCGACTCCAGCACCTCGTGCGCTTTGCGCTCGTTGTCGGAGGCCAGCCGGATCACCACGGGATAGAGCATGCCGCCGCAAACCAGGGAGGCGAGGCAGACCATCAGAGCGGTCGTCAGCGCGTCGGACAAGGTCTGCTGCTCTTGCCAGTCGGGAATGAGCCGGACACCTTCAAAGTAACCGGTCAGCGCTCCGCTGTTCACCCGCAGCGGGACGAACACGCGTATGACCCAGCGACCTTGAGAAAGGTGCCAGCTCTCGTAACTCGGTTTTTCCGAACGCGGCGCCGAATGGTGCGGTATATCCTTTTCGATCGATTCTCCGGCCTGGGTCAGGCCTTCGGCCAAGCGGATTCCGTTCGGCCCATAGACCTCCGCGATTTCAAACAGCCCTCCGGTGAGGCTGTGCGCCGCCGCTTCGGCGTGCAGCTTGGCTTCTGGTCCATCGAGCCGTATGGCTTCATGGTGAGCCAGCACCCGGCGCGACTCCTCCATGGCGAACGAGACGATGCTGTTTTCGGCGTTCTCGCGCGATACGTACCAAGCCAGGGGGCTCGCTACGCTGGCAAGGATCGCCGATACCGCCGCAATGCGCAGCGCGACCTTGCGCTTGAAGGACATCATGCAATATTCCCCGCTTTGTTGAGGGGCAACTGTACCAGATCTTGATGCGGCCCTTCTTTCGCTGCCGCTATCTGCTCGGGATAGAATGAGGACTCGCATCAGGAGAATCGCCATGCCCGAATATCGTTCCCGGACTTCCACGCACGGCCGCAACATGGCCGGCGCCCGCGCCCTCTGGCGCGCCACCGGGATGAAGGACGGCGACTTCGGCAAGCCCATCATCGCCGTGGTCAACTCCTTCACCCAGTTCGTTCCCGGCCACGTCCATCTCAAGGATATGGGCCAACTCGTGGCGCGCGAGATCGAAGCGGCGGGGGGCATCGCCAAGGAGTTCAATACCATCGCCATCGACGATGGCATCGCCATGGGCCACGGCGGCATGCTCTATTCGCTGCCCTCGCGCGAGCTGATCGCCGACTCGGTCGAGTACATGGTCAATGGCCACTGCGCCGACGCCATGGTGTGCATCTCCAATTGCGACAAGATCACCCCGGGCATGCTGATGGCGGCGCTGCGCCTCAACATCCCGGCGGTGTTCGTCTCCGGTGGGCCGATGGAGGCGGGCAAGGTGCAGTGGGGAACCAAGGTGATTTCCCTGGATCTCATCGACGCCATGACCAAGGCTGCCGATCCGGGCGTCACCGACCGCGAGGTGGACGAAATCGAACGCTCGGCCTGTCCGACCTGCGGTTCCTGTTCCGGCATGTTCACCGCCAATTCGATGAACTGCCTGACCGAGGCGCTGGGCCTGTCCCTGCCCGGCAACGGCACTCTGGTGGCGACCCACGCCGACCGGCGCGAGCTGTTCCTGCGCGCCGGTCGCACGGTGGTCGAGCTGTGCAAGCGCTGGTACGAGCAGGACGACGCCGCCGTCCTGCCGCGCTCCATCGCTTCCTTCCAGGCCTTCGAGAACGCCATCACCCTGGACGTCGCCATGGGCGGTTCCACCAACACCGTGCTGCACCTCCTGGCCGCCGCACAGGAAGCGCGGGTGGACTTCACCATGCAGGACATCGACCGCATTTCGCGGCGCGTACCCTGCCTGTGCAAGGTGGCGCCGAGCACGGACAAATACCACGTCGAGGACGTGCATCGCGCCGGCGGCATCATGGCGATACTGGGCGAGCTCGATCGCGCCGGACTGATCCATCGCGAGCTGCCGACGGTGCATAGCAAGACCCTGGGCGAGGCGCTCGAAGTCTATGACATCATCCTCGCCCACGACACGTCGGTGTTCGATTTCTACCGCGCGGCGCCGGGCGGCGTCCCGACCCAGGTGGCGTTCTCGCAGGACCGCCGCTACGCCGAGCACGACCTCGACCGCACCGCCGGCTGCATCCGCGACAAGGCCAACGCCTATTCGCAGGACGGCGGCCTGGCCGTGCTCTTCGGCAACATCGCCGAGAAGGGCTGCATCGTCAAGACCGCCGGTGTCGACGACAGCATCCTCAAGTTCAGCGGTCCGGCGCGCGTCTATGAGAGCCAGGAGGAGGCGGTGGACGGCATACTCGGTGACGAGGTGAAAGCCGGCGATGTGGTGATCGTGCGCTACGAGGGACCGAAGGGCGGGCCGGGGATGCAGGAGATGCTCTATCCGACCACCTACATCAAGTCCAAGGGGCTGGGCAAGGCCTGCGCCCTGCTCACCGACGGGCGCTTCTCCGGCGGCACTTCGGGACTGTCGATCGGCCACGCCTCGCCCGAGGCCGCCGCCGGCGGCGCGATCGCGCTGATCGTCAACGGTGATCGCATCGAGATCGACATTCCCGGCCGGCGCATACATCTCGCCGTGGCCGAGGCCGAATTGCAGAAGCGGCGCGCGGCGATGGAAGCCAGGGGCTCCGCCGCCTGGAAGCCGGCCCAGCGCCAGCGCGCCGTCTCGGCGGCGCTGCTGGCCTACGCGGCGCTGACCACCAGCGCCGACACCGGCGCCGTGCGCGACGTGACTCAGCTCAAGGCGAGATGAGCGCGACAGTGGACAAATCTGCGCAAATGAAGATCTGCGATCCGTCGGCGGAGCTGTTCTGCGACGAGCGCGAGATCTTTGGAGCGCTGCTGCCGTTCGCGGGCGCCGAAGTGCTGGAGCTGGGCTGCGGCAAGGCGGAAAAGACGCGGATGATCGCCAGCGCCGGGAGCGTCGCAGCGATCACCGCGCTGGAGGTGGACCGGATCCAGCACGCCGAGAACCTGCGCATCGCCGACCTGCCCAAGGTGATTTTCGCGCTTGGCGGCGCGCAAGCGATCCCCGCCGCGGACGCGAAATTCGACATCGTGCTGATGTTCAAGTCGCTGCACCATGTGCCGCTCGACAAGATGGATCAGGCGCTGGCGGAAATCCGCCGGGTGCTCAAGCCGGGCGGCCTGCTGTATGTCTCGGAGCCGGTGTTTGCCGGGGATCTCAACGAAATCGTGCGCCTCTTCCACGACGAACGCGTGGTTCGCGAGGCGGCTTTCGCCAGCGTCAAAAAGGCGGTCTCGGCCGGCGCATTTGCATCGGTTGCCGAGAAATTCTTCGACATCGAGAGCCGTTTCGCGAGCTTCGAGCAATTCGATGCGCGCATGATCAAGGTGACGCACAGCGATCACCGCCTGTCGAGCGAGCTC
>Ga0172380_10004931_pt1 | contig 16682 bp, 12 predicted proteins | sample Leawe162metaG_FD_119747 | JGI IMG/M metagenome (GOLD analysis project Ga0172380, IMG submission 119747) | Leachate microbial communities from a municipal landfill in Southern Ontario, Canada - Leachate well 162 metaG | ecosystem: Engineered > Solid waste > Landfill > Unclassified | place...
AAAAGATAGAGGCCGCCCAAAAAAAGAACAAATCATAAAAGGAAAAAAGATGTATAAAAATTTAGTTATTTTAGATAAAGAGAAGCATAAAGAGTTAAAGATTAACTCTTTAACGGACCTAAACTTTGCAAAATCAGTTACGCATATCCCTGTTTTAGCAAATGAAGTAGCACAAGTGGGTGCAGTTTTTCCGGTTGTCTTTACGACAGATGAAAATCCCTCTTTAGTAGCTCTTGTTTCACTTGGAGGCGACTCTTTGGGCATAGACGCAAATGGAAAATGGGTAACTTCGTACGTTCCGTCATACTTGAGAAAATATCCGTTCTCTTTGGCAAGCACGAAAGAGAATCCAAACCAAAAGGTAATTCTTATAGATGAGGACTCTCCGCTCTTTTCAAAATCAAAAGGCAAACAGCTCTTTAAAAAAGATGGCGAAAAAACAGAGGTATTGGAGCACGCTATAAACTTCTTGACATCTTACGATACCCAGATGAGCGTTACTCAAAATGTTGCTAAAATTATTTCACAGAGCGGTGTCCTTGAAGACAGAGAGATTTCGGTTGGCGAGGGTGATGAGAAGAAGGTTTTGGTAAACGGTTTTAAAGTAGTAAGCAGAGAAAAGCTAAATGCTCTAAGCGATGATATTTTAGCTGATTGGGTTAGAAAAGGAATCATCGGCATGATTGATGCTCATTTAAAATCACTTGAGAATATTCAATCTCTCTTTAACATAGCCCACAAAAGACAAAGCTAGGAAACTATATGGCAAATAAATCACAAAAAAAAGAAAACAAAAAAACATCTGAGCTAAAAGAGGCGATACTCAAATCGAAAAAATCTTTTATAGCGGTAGGTTTTTTTAGTTTGTTTATAAACATTCTTATGCTCGTTCCGCCTCTTTACATGTTGCAACTCTATGACAGAGTTTTGGCAAGCAGAAGCGAAGATACACTTATAATGCTCACGCTTATCGTCGTTTTTCTCTTTATAATAATGGCGCTTTTGGAGATTGTAAGATCTCGTGTGCTTGTTAAAGTGGGAAATAAACTAGATAGCTTGCTTAGCCAAAGAGTTTTTGACTCTGTATTTGAACTTGCGCAAAAATATCCGGGTAAAGCCTCTTCGATGCCTCTAAATGACCTTACGCAGGTAAGACAGTTTATGACTGGAAACGGGCTTTTTGCATTTTTTGATGCGCCGTGGATTATTATCTATGTTGCCGTTCTTTTTATGTTTCATCCTGTATTTGGTTATTTTGCCATATTTGCGGCGATTGTTTTGGTTGCACTTACGATTTTAAATGAGTACTCAACAAAGCAAAAATTAGCCGAGGCAAACGCACTTAGCCGCTCATCAAACGCTTTTGTTGACACAAATCTGAGAAATGCAGAGATTGTTCATGCTATGGGTATGAAAAATAGCATTCGTAAAATTTGGGAAGAGCGCTATTTCGGGTTTTTAAATGCCCAAAATGACGCAAGCAACAGTGCGGGAGTTTTTTCAAATGTCTCAAAAAGCCTAAGAATGCTCTTTCAATCGCTTATTCTAGGAATAGGCGCTTATTTGGCAATTATCATGGAAGTAACACCGGGTATGATGATTGCGGGTTCTATTATTATGGGTAGAGCTTTGGCACCGTTAGATCTTATCATCGGCAGCTGGAAAGGTTTTAGCAGTGCGCGCGCATCGTATGAGAAACTAGAAGGACTTCTTGAGGAGTTCCCAAAAGATAAAGAGTATATGCAGCTTCCTGCCCCAATGGGGGAAGTTTTGCTCGAAGGTACGGTTGTCGTTCCTCCGGGGGCACAGCAGCCATCGCTTCGTGGCATAACTATGTTGATTCAAAAAGGAGATGTTGTTGGTATCATCGGACCAAGTGCGGCAGGTAAGTCGTCTCTGGCGAGAGTTATTTTGGGTCTTTGGCCACTCGCAGCAGGTAAGGCAAGGCTTGATAAGGCAGATATCTATCAGTGGGATAAGCATGATTTGGGGCAGTATATCGGTTACTTGCCTCAAGATATAGAGCTTTTTGAGGGAACAGTAAGCCAGAATATTGCAAGATTTGGTGAAATCGACTCGCAAAAAATAGTTGATGCCGCACAAAGAGCAGGTGTTCATGAGATGATACTAAGGCTTCCTGATGGTTATGATACTAAAATTGGGGTAGGCGGCGCAACGCTCTCCGGCGGACAGAGACAAAGAGTCGGACTTGCAAGAGCAATTTATAACAATCCTGTTTTAGTTGTTTTGGACGAGCCTAACTCAAATCTTGATGATGCGGGCGAAGTAGGGCTAGTAAATGCAATTAACTACCTAAAACAGATTGGCTCTACCGTGATTATAATTACTCATAGACCAAGCATTTTACAGGTAACAAACAAAATTGCAGTCATTAAACAAGGTGCGCTTGAGCTTTTTGGAAATACAAGTGAGGTCTTGGCACATTTGGCAAAAAATGCACAAGCAGCACAAACGGCGCAGCAACAGGCTCAGCCGGCTCAACCACAACCGCAAAATGCGCCTAAAATATCACTCAGCAAGCCTGAAAATTAAGGAAAATTATGAGCGAAAATAGAGATATACAGATGCCATCAACAAGCGATTCTAAGGTTATTGGATTTGGATTTGCAGTAATTTTTTTACTCTTTGGAGTATTTGGCGGATGGGCAGCATTTGCACCACTTGCAGAAGCCTCGGTAGCAATAGGTAAAATTTCGGCAGATTTGGATAAAAAAACGCTGCAACATTTAGAGGGCGGTGTTATAGAGAGCATCCAAGTCAAAGACGGTGATGAGGTAAAAAAAGGGGACCTTCTTTTAAAGTTAAAAGATGTCCATATAAAAAGCCAGCTAGATATCTACAAAGCGCAGTATGATGATGCATCGGCGCTTTACGCAAGACTTCAAGCACAAAGAGACTCTAAAGATAGAGTTATTTATCCTGATGAGTTGCAAAATGAGAGTATCAAAAAAGAGCAAAATAACATCTTTTATGAGACAAAAAAGAGTATAGAGGATGAGAAAATCATCTCTCAAAACAGAGTTGTGCAGTTAGAGAATCAGATAGACGGTTTAAACTCTTTGATGCAGGCAAAAAAATCTAGACTCGCTTCAATCAAAGAAGAGATTCTTGAGTGGGAAGAGCTTTATAAGCAAAAACTTGTCGATAAGCTCAAAATCAGAGAGTTAAGTAGGGAACAAAACAGCATTGAGGGTGATATCTCTCAAACGGCCTCAGAGATAGCAAAGCTTAGTGAGGCTATAAATGAGACAAGAAATCAACAGCTCCTTAGAGAAAAAGAGTTTACAAAAGAGACACTTAACGAACTCGTAGCAGCAAAATCGGCACTTTTTGATCTTAAATCAAAAATAGTTTCCGTTGAAGATACGCTCTCAAGAACAAACATTGTCGCTCCCATTGATGGAACGGTTGTGGGCTTGAGTTTGCATACCGTGGGCGGCGTGGTTGCTCCCGGAAGAGATATTCTTCAGATTGTGCCACAAAACTCTAAGCTTATTGTCGTGGCACAGGTGCAAACACCCGACATTGACAAGGTCAAAGTAGGACTTACGGCAGACATAAGATTTTCGGCTTTTAATGTACAAAAAGCTCATGTCGTAGAGGGAAGGGTTGTCCATGTTTCGGCGGACAGTTTTATGGATGAGAAGAGTGGACATCCTTATTATGAGGCAAAAGTAGAGGTGACGAAAAACGGTCAAGTGCAACTAGTTGATTATGGTTTTGAATTGGTTTCAGGTATGCCGGCAGAGGTTATGATAAAGACTTCAGAGCGAACAGTGCTTAGCTATCTTGTAAAACCGCTTACCGATATGATAAGTAGGGGATTCAATGAAGAGTAATAAAAGTGCCATTTCTCTTTGTCTTAGTGCTATTTTGTGCAACACTCTAAGCGGTGAAGTGTTAAACTTTTCAAAGGCGTATGGACTTGCTCTTGAAAATGCAAACAACATCCGCTCTTCCGTCTACGCTGCCGAAGCAGAAAAAGAGAAGATAAATCAAGAGGATTCACAGCTCTACCCACAAATTAATCTAAGTGCGTCGTACAAAAAAACAGAGTATGAGTCCAATCCCACAAAAGATATGACAAGACAAGGTCTTATAACCTACTCGGTTACGGCAAGACAATCCATCTATAATCCGGAAGTTTTAACAAGGATAGAGATGCAGGAGTCGCGAAGCAAATACTCCGATGTAAAGGTTGAGTATGAGAAAGAGGCTCTAGCACAGGAGCTTTTTAAAACATATCTTGATATCTTAAAATCACACAACAAGATAAAGCTCTTGGAGTCCTATCTTGAGTACAACAGAAGTAAACTTGAAGAGCTTAGTAAAAAATTTGCTATGGATTTGTCCAACAAGATGGATCTACTTCAAATGCGTGTCGAGTACAACTCTGCCGTAATAGAACTTGACAAAGAGAAGAAGCTATTAAAAGTGTATGACCTTAAGTTTAAGCATTATATCGGTGATATTGAGTATGAATTACCGAGGATAGAGTCGGACAAAATTATTCTAGAAACTATAGCGCAGATGAGGGAGCAAGTCGTCGGTGAACAAGACTTGCAAAAGAGTTTGAGTGTAAAGCAAGCGCAAGCCGCAGTTGAGGTAAGTGATGCGGAAGTGCAAAATGCAAAAAGCGGACATCTGCCAAAGCTAACATTTGACGCAGCCTACAATAAGTATGACACGGATACGCCGACTGTAGATGCTGCTTACAATACTGTAAAATACGCAATGGTTAGTCTAAATATACCAATTTACGGCGGCGGCTATGTTTCATCGAAAGTGGACTCTTCCATACTTATGAAAAAAGCGGCAAACGAAGATTTAGAGAATGCCAAAAAAGAGGTTCAGGTTTTTTACGATGAGTATCTTGCCGTGTTTGAAGCCTCTTCGCAGTCCGTAACGATGTACAAAGATGCTCTCGTTTCGGCAGAACTCTACCTTGAAGCTATAAATCAAGGTTATGAATATGGTCTAAAGAGCATCATAGACTTAAATGATGCAAAAAATAAGCTCAATGAGGTAAAATACAAATACGTAGAAAATTTATACTCTTTGGTAGATTCTTATATTGGTTTATTGATGGTAACAAACAATTTTAAAGAGTTAAATCTTTTAGATAAGTTAGTAGAATAAGGATAAAGATGAAAAAGGCGATAGTAACGGGCGTAACAGGGCAAGACGGTGCATATTTGGCAGAACTGCTTTTAGAGAAGGGTTATGAGGTTTATGCAACATACAGAAGAACTTCTTCGGTAAATTTTTGGCGCATGGAAGAGCTGGGAATAGAAAAACATCCAAACCTTCATTTGGTGGAGTATGATTTGACCGATCAGGCAAACAGCGTTAGAATGGTTGCAGAGATAAAACCCGATGAGATTTATAATCTTGCCGCGCAGAGTTTTGTGGGTGTCTCTTTTGAACAGCCGCTCGCAACTGCTCATATAACAGGGCTTGGTTGTGTGCATCTTCTTGAAGCTATAAGGATAGTAAATCCAAAGATAAAATTTTATCAGGCAAGTACTTCGGAGATGTTTGGTTTGGTGCAGGAGATTCCTCAAAGAGAGTCTACTCCTTTTTATCCTAGAAGCCCTTACGGCGTTGCAAAACTATATGCGCACTGGATGGTGGTGAACTACAGAGAGTCTTATGACATGTTTGCATGCAGCGGCATACTCTTCAACCATGAATCGCCTCTAAGAGGAAGAGAGTTTGTTACCCGTAAGATAACAGATAGCGTAGCAAAAATCAAACTCGGTAAACTCGATGTTTTAGAACTTGGCAACATGGATGCAAAAAGAGACTGGGGATTTGCAAAAGATTATGTAGAGGGCATGTACTTGATGCTTCAAGCTCCAAAACCAGACACTTATGTTTTAGCTACAAACAGAACCGAGACGGTAAGAGATTTTGTAACTATGGCATTTAAGGCAGCGGGCATTGAGTTAGAGTTTAGCGGCAAGGATGAGAATGAAATTGCAATTGACAAAGCAAGCGGCAAAACGCTTGTGAGAGTAAATCCGAAATTTTACCGCCCTGCCGAAGTCGAGCTTCTCATCGGTAATCCTCAAAAAGCAAAAGATGAGCTTGGATGGGAGCCAAAATGCACACTTGAAGAGCTGTGTGCCATGATGGTAAAAGAGGATTTAAGAAGAAACGAAACAGGCTTTAGTTTTTAAGGCATGAAAAAAGTTCTTATAACGGGCATAGACAGCTTTAGCGGTACTCATCTATCGTCATATCTTGTAAATGCAGGTTATGACGTTTATGGAACTTCTCTATTTGAGTGCGGAGATAAAAAGTACAAATGCGATATCACTAAAAAAGAGGATATCATCGCTGTTCTTAAAAGCTCTAAACCCGACTACCTTATCCACCTCAGCGGTATCTCTTTTGCAGCTCATGGAGAGAGTGAAGATTTTTACAAAGTAAATACTATAGGCACTATAAATATACTTGAGAGTTTTATAGAACTGAAAATGAGTCCTAAAAAGATAATCCTTGCAAGCAGTGCCACAGTTTACGGCAATCAAGGCTTGGAAGTTCTTGACGAATCACTCTGCGCAAAACCAACAAACCATTACGGTGTGAGTAAATACGCTATGGAGTGTCTCTCATCAGAGTATTTTGGAAAGTTAAATATAATCATCACAAGACCGTTTAACTATACGGGCATAAACCAGCAGGAGCACTTCCTCATCCCAAAAATCGTAAAACATTTTAAAGAAAAGAGGCAAACTATAGAGCTGGGCAACATACATGTAAGCCGTGAGTTTAACGATGTCTCTTATGTATGTGAAATACACAAAAAACTGCTCGAATCTTCTGCAGTTTCCGAAGTTGTAAATATAGCCTCAAGCAGAGGCATAAAACTCTTGGACGTTATAGAGATGATGCAAGAGATAGCAGGTTATGAGATAGAGGTGAAAGTCAATCCTGCCTTTGTAAGAGAGGGTGAGATAAAAACACTCACAGGCTCATGTGAGAAGCTTTTTGGACTTATCGGCAAAGTAGAACAAAAAGAGTTTAAAGAGACACTGCGAGATATGCTTGAAGCCTAAAGAGAAAAAAGTAGCAATAGTTCATGACTGGCTTGTAACAAATGCAGGAGCGGAGAAGGTCTTAAAAGCTTTGATAGACATCTATCCGGGTGCCGACATCTTCTCTCTTGTGGATTTTTTAAGTAAGAGTGATAGAGAAACAGTCATGGGCGGTAGAGAAGCAAAAACATCCTTTATCCAAAAACTCCCTTTTGCAAAAAAACATTTTAGAAGTTACTTTTTTCTTTTTCCTCTGGCAATAGAGAGTTTTGATTTAAGCGAATATGATTTAATCATCTCATCATCATGGGCGGTTGCAAAAGGGGTGAGGAAGCATGCAGACCAGCTTCATATCTCTTACTGCTATACACCGATTCGTTATGCGTGGGATCTTTATGACGAGTATACGGCTTCCTTGAGCCAGCCTAAAAAACTTTTTGTTCAAACAACGCTGAGATATATTAGAAAATGGGATATAAAAACGTTATATAGAGTTGATCACTTTATAGCGGACTCTATCTTTGTGCAGGAGAGAATCAAAAGAACATACAACAGAGATTCGGTTGTTATCTATCCGCCTGTTGATACGCAGAATTTTAGTTACGAGCCGCATAAAGATGATTTTTATCTTACCGCTTCAAGGCTAGTTCCCTACAAAAAAACAAAACTAATCGTTGAAGCGTTTAACGAAATGCCCCAAAAGAGGCTCTTCGTTATAGGGCGTGGCGAGGAGTATAAGGCAATAAAAGAGATTGCAAAAGCAAATATTTTTGTGCTTGGTTATCAAGAGAGAGATAAATTGATACGCTACATGCAAAAAGCGAAAGCTTTTGTATATGCGGCAATCGAGGACTTTGGCATTGTACCCATTGAAGCTATGTCATGTGGAACTCCTGTAATCGCCCTAAGTAGAGGCGGCACTGCAGAGACGGTTACAGATGGCAAAAGCGGGGTGCATTTTCATCAGCAGACAAAAGAGGATATCATAGAGGCTGTTTACAGATTTGAGAAGCAGAGTTTTGACTTGGCATCTATTTCAAGAGATGTTCAGGCATATAACACAAAAAGATTTCAAGGCGAGATAAAAGAGTTTATAAATAGTTTTGAAGTATAATCAGCCTCATGAAGACTTTTAAATTTAACCCTTTTTTTTACATGCTTACCTTTTTACTTGTAGCAGTTGATTTTTTAGCGCTCATCATCTCTTTTGAAATTCTCAGCTATACACAAACCGCACCTTTAGCTATAACTCCATATTTTTGGATTTTTATTTTTATACTTCTTACATTTGCCGCTCAAGAAATATATATAGTCCGTTATGATTTTTGGGGAGATGCCAAAAGAGTGCTTAAGGGGTTTTTCTTCTCCTTTTTTGCGGTTTTTACTATCATCTCACTGGCTAAAGTCTTTGATGATTACTCCGTAGATTTTTTGTTAAAGTTTTTCATCACGGCAATGTTTGTAACACTTTTTTTTAAAAGATTCTTTAAGAAACTATTTTTTACATTTGATACATTCAGGCTTAGAGTGAAAATAGTTGCAGATGAGCAAAACTACGAAACTATCGCTAAAGAGATAGATAAAAACTGGTATTTCGGCTATGAGGCGAATGATACAGAGTATGACCTCATTATCATCTCTTCACGCGGATTTGAACTTAGCAAACTTCAAGAGAGCATCAGAGAATTTTCACGCACCACAAAAGACATTTTTATCATCCCTTATTTGGACTATTTAGATTTTTCACATGCTAGTATAGTTGATTTCTCAAACATCAGGTTTTCGGCAATTCATATAGAAAACAGACTTCTAAATCTAAAAAATATTTTTATAAAGTACTTTTTTGAAAAAATCACAATATTGATGCTTCTGCCATTTGCATTGGTTTTGCATCTTTTTATCTCTAGACTCATCAGAAGAGACTCCATTGGGGCAGTGTTTTTTAAGCAAAAAAGACTTGCCAAAGATTCAAAATTCTTCGAGTGTTACAAATACCGCACAATGTATGAGAACTCTCAAGATATGCTTAAAGAGTATCTTTTAAAAAACCCTGACGAGGTTGAGTATTATAAAAAGTTTCATAAGTATAAAAATGATCCCCGTATCACAAAAATAGGCGGATTTTTAAGAAGAACATCGCTGGATGAACTCCCTCAATTTTACAACATACTCAAAGGCGACATGAATCTCATCGGTCCCAGACCTTATCTGCCCGAAGAACTTCATGCCATGGGTGAGGACAACAAAGATATAATCCTTAGAGTCAAACCCGGGCTTACGGGTCTGTGGCAGGTGAGCGGGAGAAATAAATTGACCTTTAAAAAGAGGGTTGATTTGGATGTTTGGTATATTCAGAACTGGTCTCTGTGGATGGATTTTGTTATTTTTCTTAAAACAACAAAAGTTGTACTGCTAAAGGTCGGTGCAAAGTAAAGTTTTAATGGGTAAGTAAGCATCAAACTGCTAAAATCCGCAGACTATTAAGGGAGATAAATAATGACTAATATTATCTTATGCGGCGGTAGCGGTACGAGACTTTGGCCCATAAGCAGAACGCTTATGCCAAAACAGTTTGTAAAACTTTTTAACAACAAATCACTTTTTCAATTAACGCTTCAAAGAAACGCAACGGCTTGTAACAGTTGCTTTATAGTCTCAAACTCCGAACAATATTTCTTGGCACTAGACCAGCTAGAAGAAATAAGCAAGAGCAAAAACAGTGAAACAAAATATCTTCTTGAGCCCATCGGCAGAAACACGGCTCCCGCAATCGCTCTCGCATGCTTGGCTCTTGATAAAGACGAGATTGTTTTGGTTACGCCATCGGATCATCTTGTAAAAAACGAAGCGCAGTATCAAAAAAACTTACAAATCGCAAAAGAGTTGGCACAGTTTGATCGTCTAGTTACTTTTGGGATAAAACCCACATTTGCCGAAACCGGATTTGGGTATATAGAAGCGGATGGCGAAGACGTAAAAGCTTTTCATGAAAAACCTGACTTTGTTACAGCTACAGCCTATTTAAAGGCAGGAAACTACTACTGGAACAGTGGAATGTTCTGTTTTAGAGCAGGAGTTTTTCTAGACGAACTTCAAAAGTACTCACCGAGCATCTACGAAGCATCATACGCTGCATATAAGGCTGCTTCCTCTTCTGCCTCGTTAATCAGAATCAAACTTGAAGATATGCAAAACATCCCTGAGGATAGCATAGACTACGCGGTTATGGAAAAGTCCTCAAAAGTCAAGGTGGTTCCATCAGATATAGATTGGTCTGATGTGGGAAGTTTTGATGCACTTTATGAAGAACTTCCAAAAGATGAAAACGGAAACACTATCAATGCTAGATATGTCCAAATAGATAGTAAAAACAATTTGATTTACGGCAATGAGAGAAAGATAGCAACAGTCGATATAGAAGACCTTATTATCGTTGATACGGGCGATGCACTGCTTATCTCAAAAAAAGGTTCATCCCAAAAAGTAAAAAACATAGTCCAAAAGATAAGAGGCGATAGCGAACTTCATAACATTCACTTAACCGCTCACAGACCTTGGGGAACATACACTATCTTAGAAAACAACGCCAAATATAAGATAAAACGCATAGAGGTAAAATCGGGAGGCAGACTCTCTCTGCAAAAGCACTTTCACAGAAGTGAACATTGGACTGTTGTTAGCGGAACAGCCGTAGTTACGCTCGGCGAAAAGGAGATTCCATTAAGAGCAAACGAGTCCATATATATCCCTATGGGAGAACTTCATCGTCTTGAAAATGCAGGAAAACTACCTCTAGTCCTCATAGAGACGCAAATTGGGGACTATCTTGGCGAAGATGATATCGTAAGAGTTCATGACGATTATGAGAGAGAAGAGTAGTTGAAACACAATATTTTACTTGCTTTTAGTTTTGCAAAGAGGGATTTTAAAGAGCGTTATGTAGGAACAGGGCTTGGGCAGCTTTGGTATATCCTCTCTCCCATCATAACCATTTTTATATATACGGTCATCTTCTCTGATTTTATGAAGATGAAGCTTGACATTGTGGATAACAGTTACTCTTATAGCATCTATCTTGTTCCGGGGCTTTTGGCATGGGGCTCTTTTAGTACAATTTTGACGAGATTAAACGGCTCTCTTTTAGAAAAAGCAAATCTTATTAAAAAGATAAACGTTCCCGCTTTTGTCTATCAGCTTAGCATCATCATCACTGAATTTGGCATTTTGATGCTCTCATACTCTCTGGCTCTCATCTTTTTACTGCTTGTAAATCATCCCATAACTTTAACTTTTCTCTATCTCGTTCCCATCTTGTTTTTACAGACACTTTTTGCTTTTGCGCTTGGCGTGATTATCTCGCTCTTTACCCCGTTTTTTAAAGACCTCAGAGAAGCAGTTCCCATCGTCGTACAGTTGTGGTTTTGGATGACGCCTATCATCTACATGAAAGAGATGATTGCAAACAAATATCCTGCTCTTTTGACATACAACCCGTTTTTTTACTTTGTACAAATCTATCAAGATATTTTTCTCTACTCAAAAGCACCCTCCTTTGAGGCGCTTTTTAGTGTAATGTTTATGACATTTATAACGCTTGTTTTTGCTGCTCATCTTTACAAAAAGATGATAGGTACGATAAAGGATATTATTTAGATGCAAAAAATCCTCGAAGTTAAAAATGTATCAAAAATCTATAAGATGTATAAGAGTAATTTCGACAGACTAAAAGAAGTTTTTTTAAAAAAAACATACCACAAAGAGTTTATCTCAAACGACAACATCTCTTTTGACCTTTACATGGGCGAGACACTTGGAATCATCGGAGTAAACGGCGCAGGAAAATCAACCATACTCAAAATCATAGCAGGTGTCATAAACCCTACAAGCGGAGAGATTTTAAGGCATGGCAGAGTAACCGCACTGCTTGAACTCGGCACGGGCTTTAACGATGAGTTGAGCGGATATGAAAACATCTTTTTAAACGGTACACTTATCGGGATGAGCGAGCAGGAGTGCGCGCAAAAAGCAAAAGAGATTATCGCTTTTAGTGAACTGGGTGATTATATATACGAACCTATCAAAACCTACTCATCTGGTATGAAGATGCGTTTAGCTTTTTCTATAGCCATCTATTCAGAACCGCAAATTTTAATAGTCGATGAAGCTCTAAGTGTCGGAGACGCACACTTTGCGGCAAAATGTACCAAAGCGTTAAAGCAGAGAAAAGAGCAAAATATGTCCATCATATATGTCTCGCATGACTTGAACTCTTTGAAACTGCTTTGCGATAGAGTCATTTTGTTAAATCATGGTGAGCTTGTAGAAGAAGGAAGCCCCGAAGCCGTGATAAACAGCTACAACTTTCTTATAGCAAAACTTAATGATAAAGAAGAAAAAATAAGCATAAAAGAGAGTCAAAATAGCTCTTTTGGAACGTTTGACGTTGAGATAAGAGCAGTAACCATAAAGGGTGAAAATTCAAACTCAAATATGATAAGTTCCGGTGAGATTGCAAATATAGAACTAAGAATTTTCTCTAAAAAAGAGCTACCAAATATGACTGTAGGTATAATGCTGCGTGATAAATTCGGGCAGGATATCTTTGGAACGAACACTTATTACTACGATATGAATATAAATTTTCAAGCAGACAAAGAGTATGTATGCACTTACAAAATGCCTCTCAATATTGGAACAGGAAAATACAGCGTAACGGCGGCAGTTCATTCAGAACATAACCATCTCTCTGAGTGTTCGCACTGGCTTGATCACGGAGCAGAATTTGAAGTTGCGGGGGTTATGGGCAACATGTTTATAGGTATGGTAAGACTTGAACCGAAAATAGAATTTACGGAAATTGAAAATAAATGAAAAATATAAGATATATACTTGGCTTTCTCTACAAAATCCCTTTTTTTGGGTATCTTATAAAAACAACAGTTATACTCATGAGGGCTCCGTATCTTTTAGCTCGCATACAGCGTTTAGAGGCTTTGCTGCAAAAAAAAGAGCAACTGCTTGAGACAAAAAACTCTTTTGATGAATTTTATGTTGCCTTTGAGGAGAAATTTCGAGGAAGCAGAGAAGAGATTAAAAAAAGAGCAAATCAATACTTGTCATATATCAAAGACTTACCTTTTGAGACAAACAAAACAAAAATCCTTGACATTGGTTGCGGAAGAGGAGAATGGCTAGAACTTCTTAAAGAAAATGGATACAATGCTAGAGGAATTGATATTAATTCTCTTATGGTAAAAATTTCTAAAGATCTGTTTCTAGATGCGCTTGAAGCAGATGCCATAGAGTATCTAGGAATACAAAAAGATGAATCCATTTCATGTATAAGTGGATTTCATATAGTAGAACATCTTCCTTTTGAACTTTTAATGACACTTCTCAAAGAGAGTCATCGAGTGTTACAAAAAGGGGGTATGGTACTTTTTGAAACACCAAATCCAGAAAATCTTGTTGTAGGAGCGCACATGTTTTACAAAGACATGACGCATAAAAATCCGCTTCCACCGGATGTTGCTCAATTTTTACTTGAATATAACGGTTTTACATCAGTGCAAATATTAAGAGTAAATGGTTCTTTTGATGTAGATTTTAAGAATGATTTTCTCAATTTTCAATTTAACTCACAGTTTGATTACGCTGTTGTAGGTTACAAATTATAATACCAAAGGGAGTAGAAAATGGATACATTTTATTATGAAGATACTTACGAGCAAAATGACTCGTTTTTAGAAGCTAAAGAACTTCAGTTTGGCTCTTATGAGCTAGGCGGAAATGATGAAGATTGGTTTAAAATAGATGTAGAAAATGGTATGTTATATATAGATATGACACCATCATCGAGCGTCGATTTAAATATGGTTTTATATAACTCTTCACAACAGGTTGTTGCTGCTAACTTTGCAGCGGGCGAAGAGAGCATAGCGTACTCGGTTCCAACTTCAGGTTCTTATTATTTAAGCATATCCCCTACATCTACCAATACAACGAACTATACCCTAGAGATTACTCAGTCGCAAAATACAAGTGGAGATGATATATATGATGCATCTTCAGGAGGTAATGATACAATTGCAACCGCTTCACTTTTAAGTTCCCCTATCAACACTCTAGCAAATCTTAAAGCTTATGATCACGACTGGTATAAAGTCAATCTTAGTCCCGGTGAATTTTATATAGATGTGACTGATGGTCTTTTTGTTGAAGTTTTCAACTCAGAACAAACACGTATCATGGACTCCATCAATGCAGGAGGAACTCATTTTAGTATTGAGATGCTAGAAGCAGGAGACTACTATATCTCAGTCTCCGGCAGCGGCGGAGCAACATACTCCTTAGAGACATTTTCGAATACAGTTTGGACACAGGAATTAGACTTTGGTCCAATCCGAGATGCTTCTGTTTCACTGTTTGACATCGACAAAGACGGAGAAGATGAGATTTTTGTTGCTACTAGCAAGGCTTTGGACGGTGATTTGAATGAGATAAGACCGGCTGGGCTTATTTGCCTTGAAGCAGATGGAACCATCAAGTGGACGCAAACATTTGCGGCAATATCAGGAGTAGATCCACAAACCGGTAAAACTTACAATACAACATCGGTGAGTACCGCACCGTTTTTTTCTGACTTAGATGGGGATGACAATATTGATATCGTTATAGGAGTCGGTGGAGATACTTATGGCGAAGCAGGGGCTGATGTAGTCGGTCAACCGGGCGATAAAGGCGGTGTCTATGCTCTAAATAGTGATGGAAGTATAAAGTGGTTTCATGAGAGTCTTGATATCATAGGCGGAGCAACAAATACCGGCGATGAGAGACCGGATGGAGTTTATAGCTCACCCGTTGTTTTTGACATCGACGTAGATGGAGTGAAAGAGGTTATCTACGGTGGATGGGATCAGAGTTTATGGATTTTGGATGGACGAACCGGAGTGAGTGAAAGAAATGTACATTTGGCAGACACCATTTGGTCAACGCCAAAAATAGCAGATATCAATGAAGATGGAGTTTTTGAGATTCTTATCTCGGCGGATATCACCGAAAATAGTGACGCACAAACCCAAACAGGCGGTATATTTCATGTTATTTCAGCAGATGGTACTCAAAATATAGCCGGTTTTAATACTTCGGTTGGAAATCCATCATATACTTTTTTAAATGGTAAGTGGGAAGAACAAGCTCTTTGGAGTAGCCCGGTAACCGGTGATATTGACGGAGATGGGCATCTTGAGATAGCGTATGGCACAGGAAATTTCTTTCATGATGACAGAGGAGAATATATCCAGATTTGGAATCATGACGGCTCGAATATGCTAAATTTATCTACGGTTGGCAGAACTTTTGCAACTCCTCTTATAACAGACCTTGATGGTAATGGCACAAATGAGATTGTGGCCACTACGCTCGATGGCTATGTTTTTGCATGGGATGCAAACGGGACACAGCTCTTTGGCACACAAACACTCTCTTTTGGAGCATCAACGCCAAGCCCTATTTTTAGCTCTCCGATTGCGGTTGACTTAACTAATGACGGCAAAAAAGAGATTTTATATGCGCAGGGAACACAAATTGTTGTTGTTGATTATCAGGGAAATGTTTTAAGCGATTTTAATAACAGAGAGATGGTTTTTGAGAGTTATAAAGGTTCTATTGCCGCAAAAGATATCGATGATGACGGAGTCGTTGATATTATCAGTGGAGGAACAACCGCGTCCAAAGATCAAGCAGTAGTTTATAGATTTGTATTTGAAGATACACAACAAGATGATTTTACAAACGATAGATATCAGTTTCATCAATCTACTACAAGCGTAGAAAATTTTGTTGAGAGATTTTACGAAAAAGTGCTCGGCAGAGAAGCTGAGGCAGGAGGAAAAATCTACTGGACAGACTCTCTTGTAACGGGCGTGCAAACAGGGGCGGATGTTGCACAAGGATTTATCTTTAGTCAAGAGTTTACAAATCAAGATCTCAACGACGATGATTATCTTGATGTTCTTTATAGTGCCTTTTTTGACAGAGAGGCAGATAGTGGAGGACTTGACTACTGGAAAGAGCAGATTGCTGCCGGAAAAAGTAGAGCAGAAGTGCTAGATGGATTTATTTATTCTCAAGAGTTTAAAAACCTTTGTGCTACTTATAGCATCATGCCATCAAGAGAGTAGAGATGCAAAAAATATTTATCGACTGCTCTTATTTGAGTAAACATGTGGAGTTAAACACAGGAATCCAAAGGGTTGTTAGAAAAGTAACGGAATATTTTTTTGAACTTGCAGAGCAATACCAAAAAGAGATAGTTTTGGTTAATATTGCCAATGGTGCTTTTGAAAAAATCGAACCATCCATGCTTTACCCACAACCACTTTCTGTAGCACAATCCAAAGAAACACATGACACAAAAGTAAGGTTTTCGCTTAAAAATTATCTCAAAGATATCTACAAAGCGCTTAGAACACTTTTTCTTGCACTTTTCCCTTTTGATAGCGTGCGTAATTTTCTTTTTGCTCCAAGAGAGAAGTTTGGTCTTAGCTACATCATAAATCTTTTTTTTCTTAAGCCGCTTAAATTTTTAATCAATAGTGTTAAAAAAAAGAGTCCTGC
>Ga0172380_10004932_pt1 | contig 16677 bp, 18 predicted proteins | sample Leawe162metaG_FD_119747 | JGI IMG/M metagenome (GOLD analysis project Ga0172380, IMG submission 119747) | Leachate microbial communities from a municipal landfill in Southern Ontario, Canada - Leachate well 162 metaG | ecosystem: Engineered > Solid waste > Landfill > Unclassified | place...
CGAAAGCGACCCAGGAAGTCGCCACGGCGCTGGCCCGGTCGCAGCGCATCGTCCTGCCCGGCGCCGGCCACGCCATGACGGCCGAGCAGCCGGACGCGGTGCTCGATGCGCTGATCGCCTTCCTCGGCAGCTAGGACGCGAACCCGGGATATCGTGCCGCGTTTGAGTGACGCCCGGCACATCGGCCGAGCACGAACATCGCGCTTTAAACTTAGGCGCGGACACGATAGGGCGTCTCTTTGATCTAGCTCAAAATACAGGCGCCATCCGCGCCTATGCTGATGCCGCACTACAGCATGCCATTCGAGAATCGCAGCCAGTTGCCAACAAGAAATCAACGGGGGAGTTCCGTGTCCGCGCCTCAGCACGCAGAGATCGCCACCGCTCTTCTGGAGCGCAATCGCAAGGATCCCACGCGGCTGGTGCAAATTCTACGCGAGATCGTGGAGGCCCTCGGCCATCTGCCCAGACAGGTTCTGGCCATGGTCGGCGCCGAACTCAAGCTGCCCTACGGCCGCGTGGCGGGCGTTGCCGGCTTCTACCATTTCCTCGACATCGATGAGAGCGCACGCTACCGGGTGCTCTGGAGCGACAACATCATCGAGCACATGCAGGGCAGCGTCGAACTCTGCGAGGAGATGTGCCGCCGGCTCTGGATTGAACCGGGGCGCGTTTCCGAAGACGGCCTGGTGAGCGTCGGCTACACCTCCTGCATAGGCATGGGAGACCAGGGTCCGGCCCTGCTGGTCAATGGCCGTAGCGTCACCAACATGACGCGCGAGCGGGTCGCGGCCATGGTGGACGCCATCCGCGCGGGCATACCCCTAGCAACGTGGCCGCAGGAATGGTTTGCGGTCGCCGACAACATCCGCCGTCGCGACATACTCCTCGATCACCGACTCAAGCCCGGTGCTGCCCTCACCGCGGCGCTGGCGCGCGGGCCGGCGGCAATGCTGGGAGAGATTCTGACGGCCAAGCTGCGCGGCCGTGGCGGCGCCGGTTTCGCGACCTACCAGAAGTGGCAGGCCTGCCGCGACGCGCAGGGCTGCGCCCGCTACGTCGTCTGCAACGCCGACGAGGGAGAGCCCGGCACCTTCAAGGACCGCGTTCTGCTGACGCGCGACGCCGACCTGGTATTCGAAGGCATGAGCATCGCCGGGCTCTGCGTCGGCGCCGAGAGAGGCCTGCTCTACCTGCGCGGCGAATACCTGTATCTGCGGGAGCATCTCGAGTCCGTTCTGGGCCGCCGGCGCAGCGCCGGTCTGCTCGGTCGGCACATACTCGGAAGCGACGGCTTCAACTTCGACATCGAAATCCACTTGGGTGCCGGCGCCTACGTCTGCGGCGAAGAGTCGGCGCTGATCGAATCCCTGGAAGGCAAACGCGGCACACCGCGCAGTCGCCCACCCTTCCCGGTGACGCACGGCTACCTCGATGCACCAACGACGGTGAACAACGTCGAGACTCTTGCCTGCGCCTGCCTGATCGCCGAGAACGGCGGCGACTGGTACGCTGCCATCGGCACCCAGAAGTCAGCCGGTACGAAGCTCCTGTCGGTGTCCGGTGACTGCGCCCGACCCGGCATCTATGAATATCCCTTCGGTGTCACCATCGCCCAGGTGCTGGCCGATGCCGGCGCCAGCGACACCCAGGCGGTGCAGGTCTCCGGCCCCTCGGGCATCTGCGTGGCGCCAGACGAATTCGGCCGCCGCCTGGCCTTCGAGGACCTGCCCAGCGCCGGCGCTATCATGATCTTCGACGATGGCCGCGACATGTTCCAGGTGGCGCGCAACTTCGCCCACTTCTTCGCTCACGAGAGCTGCGGCTTCTGCACCCCCTGCCGCGTCGGTACCTCGCTGGTGAAGAACCTGATGGACAAACTCAACGCCGGCCACGGTTCGCCGCACGACATCGACGAACTGTTCAAGCTGCACCGCCTGATGCAGTCGACCGCCCATTGCGGTCTCGGCCACACCGCCTGCAACCCCGTCGTCGACACCCTGAACAAGTTCCGCCCGGCCTACGAACGGCGCCTCCATTCCCTCGAATTCGAACCGGGTTTCGATCTCGACTACGCCCTCTCCCAGGCGCGGCAGATGACCGGCCGCGACGATGCCGGTGCGCATCTGGCGAACGAATCATGACTGCCATCTTTATCCTCGACGATGAGGAAATCCCCTTCATTCCCGGCCAGACCATCATGGCGGCGGCGCGCGCCGCCGGCCGGTATATCCCGCATCTGTGCTGGGACCACGAGTTCCCGCCGCATGGATCCTGCAAGCTATGCACCGTCAAGGTCGACGGACGCTTTGCCACCGCCTGCACCCTGGCCGCAGAGCATGGCATGAAGGTCGACAACCGCACGGCGGAACTCGACGACAAGCGGCGAACCCTGCTGCAGATGCTCTTCGTCGAAGGCAACCACTTCTGCCCCTCCTGCGAAAAGAGCGGTGCGTGCAAGCTGCAGGCCACTGCGTACGAGCTGAAGATGATGACTCCGCACTTCGACCACTTCTTTCCCGACCGGCCGGTCGATGCCTCGCATCCCGAACTGCTCCTCGACTTCAACCGTTGCATCCTCTGCGAGCTGTGCGTGCGCGCGAGCCGCGACATCGACAACAAGAGCGTCTTCGCCATTTCCGGCCGCGGCATCAAGACCCATCTGATTGTCAATAGCCCTTCGGGCCGGCTCGCCGACACCGCCATGAGCCTCACCGACCGCGCCGCCAACGTCTGCCCCGTCGGGGTCATCCTGCCCAAGCGGCGAGGCTTCGCTGTGCCGATAGGCAGCCGCACCTACGACAAAGCGCCAATCAGTTCCGCCGAAGAATCGTGAAAACGAAAATCGCCACCACCTCGCTCGCCGGCTGCTTTGGCTGCCACATGTCGCTGCTCGACATCGACCTGCGCCTGCTCGATCTGCTGCAACTGGTCGAATTCGACCGCTCGCCGATCAACGACATCAAGACCGTCGGCCCCTGCGACGTCGGCCTGATCGAGGGCGGCGTCTGCAACGCGGAAAACGTCGAGGTGCTGCGCGACTTCCGCAAGCACTGCAAGACCATCGTCGCCTTTGGCGCCTGCGCCGTGAATGGCGGCCTGCCGGCACAGCGCAATCATCTCGATCTGCGCGACATCCTCGAAGAGGTCTATCAGACCAGCCCGGGGCTGGCACGGGGCAGCGTCATTCCCAACGATCCCGAGTTGCCGCTGCCCCTGAACAAGGTGCACGCTATCCACGAGATCGTGCGCGTGGACTATTTTCTTCCCGGTTGCCCGCCGCCGGCGGATGCCATCTGGAAATTTCTCACCGACCTGCTCGCCGGCCGCACACCGGTGCTGGGCCATGGCCTGCTCCACTACGACTGAGAGCGCCATGGGCTCACCATTAGAAACCGCCGCGAACCCCGAGCGCCTGCGCCGCGTCGCCATCGATCCACTGTCACGCGTGGAGGGCCACGGCAAGGTGAGCATCCTGCTCGATGACGATGACCGCGTGCAGCAGGTGCGGCTGCACATCGTCGAGTTCCGCGGCTTCGAGAAATTCATCCAGGGTCGGCCCTATTGGGAAGTGCCGGTGATGGTGCAGCGCCTCTGCGGCATTTGCCCCGTCTCACACCACCTCGCCGCCTCCAAGGCGATGGATATCATCGTCGGCGCCCGCCAGTTGACCGAGACAGCGGAGAAGCTACGGCGCCTGATGCACTACGGTCAGATCCTGCAATCGCACGCCCTGCATTTCTTCCATCTCGCCTCACCCGACCTGCTCTTCGGTTTCGATTCCGAGGTCTCCCGGCGCAACATCGTCGGCGTAGCAAGCGCCCATCCGGAGACGGCGAAGAGGGGCATCCTGCTGCGCAAGTTCGGCCAGGAAGTGATATGCGCCACGGCGGGCAAGAGGATACATGGCACAGGTTCCATCCCCGGCGGGGTCAACAAGTCGCTCACGCGGGAAGAGCGCGACTTCCTGATCAAAGACAGCGCCCAGATGGTCGCCTGGAGCCACGCCGCAGTGCAGATGATCAAAGCCTTGCATCGCCAGAACGCCGCACTCTACGACAGCTTCGCCAGCTTCCGCGCCAACTCCATGAGCCTCGTCGCGGAGGACGGCGGCCTCGACCTGTATCACGGCCAACTGCGCGTCCGCGATGCCGACGGCAAACTGCTGTTCGACCAGGTGGACACCCAGGACTACGCCCACTTGATCGCCGAGGCGGTGAAGCCCTGGAGCTACATGAAGTTCCCCTACTTGACCAGCCTGGGCGAAGAGCGCGGCTGGTACCGGGTTGGACCGCTGGCGCGGGTGCAGAACTGCGACCGCATAGGCACGCGCCTGGCCGAGGCGGAGCGCCAGGAGTTCATCGCCTACGCGGGAGAGAACGGCAGGAGCGGGCCGCTGCACGCCACCCTCGCCTACCATTGGGCGCGCATGATTGAAATGCTCTTCGCCGCGGAAACGATAGACACCCTGCTCGCCGACGATGCGCTGTCAGGCGACCAGTTGACCACCAGCGGTCAGCGCGCGACAGAGGGCGTCGGCGTCATCGAAGCGCCGCGCGGCACGCTGATCCATCACTACCGCGTCGACGACAACGATCTCGTCTCGGTAGCCAACCTGATCGTATCGACCACGCACAACAACCAGGCCATGAACAGCGCCGTGCGCGAAGTCGCCAAGACCCACCTCGACGGGCGCAAGCTCAGCGAAGGCCTGCTCAACCACATCGAAGTGGCGATCCGCGCCTTCGACCCCTGCCTCTCCTGCGCCACCCACGCGCTGGGGCAGATGCCGCTGGAAGTCAGCTTGAACGATGGCGCGGGGAGGCAAATAGACCGCCTCTCGCGCGCTCCAGCGAGCATGGGCCAGTAGCGGCGATGACCGAGCCATCCCTGGTTTTCGCCTGGGGCAATCCCAGCCGTGGCGACGACGCCCTCGGCCCCCTTTTCATAGAGCGGCTGGAAGCGCTCGCCGCGGCCCATCCGCAGTGGCAGCGATATGAAGCGCTCACGGATTTCCAGCTGCAGATCGAGCACGCGCTCGACCTGCGTGGCAGGCAGCGCATCCTGTTCGTGGACGCCAGCATGGCCTGCACTGCGCCTTTCGCCGTATCGTCCCTAGTGCGAGAGCGCGACACAAGCTTCAGCAGCCACTCCCTGAGTCCGCAGGCCCTGCTCCAGGTCTATCGTGATCTCGATGGCGATGAACCGCCGCCGGCGCAACTCCTGGCCATCCGCGGCGAGCGCTTCGAACTGGGCGAAGACCTGAGCGCCGCTGCGCGCACCCATCTCGACGCGGCGCTGGCGTGGACGGCAGCCTGGCTGGCCGCGCCGTGAAAGTCTCTTGCGCACGCCGCCGTAGCGCGAGGGGCGAAGCTTGAAGATCAACCCCGCCGTGGCGCAGATCGCCGGCATCCTGCTGCTCAATCTGCTCGTGCTCGGCATCATCGCCCTGTCGCTCCAGCGCAGCAGAACCCATTACGAGGAGCAGGCGGCGGCGACCACCCAGGCTCTGGCCTCGGCGCTGGAGCAGAGCATAGACGCCGCACTCGATCGCGTCGACCTGAGCCTGCTCGATATCGTGGACGAGTGCGAGAGGAGCATCGCCGCCGGCGGCATCGACACCCGCGAAATGAACCAGGCGATCTCGCGCGAGCACGGCTGGCAGCCGGATCTCGACGGCCTGCGCGTCACCGACGCCAAGGGCGACGTGCTCTACGGCACCGGCATCGCTACCGAGGCCCGCCCGCGCGTCAGCGCCGCCGACCGCGATTACTTTCGGCGCCTGCGCGAGGAGCCCGATGCCGGCCTGGTCTTCTCCAAACCAGTGCTCGGCAAGATCAGCGGCAAATGGGTGATCATCATGGCGCGGCGCATTCAGCGGCCCGATGGCGGTTTCGGCGGCGTGGTCTATGGGGCGATCGCTCTGGAACACTTCTATCGCTTCTTCGAGAAGATAGATGTCGGCCGCCACGGCGTGATCAGCGTGCGCGACGCCGAGCTCAGGCTGATCGTCCGTCGCCCGGAACTGGATAGCGTGGGCAGCGCCGTCGGCAACAAGGAGGTGTCGCAGGAACTTCGCGACCGGGTCGCCTCAGGCAAAACTGAGGCGACCTATTTCACCGCGCAGGGAGCAGGCAGCCTCGTTGGCATGGTGAGCTACCGCAAGATCGACGAATATCCGTTCTACATCATCGTCGGGCTGGGACGCGAAGAATACCTGGCCAAGTGGCGCGAGGAAGTGCTGCAGCTAGGCATCATGGCAAGCTTCTTCGTTCTCACCACGCTGGCCTTCGCCTGGCTGCTGCGCCGCAACTGGTCGCAGCGGGTGTTCGCGCGCAAGCTGGAACAGCAGGTGCGCGAGCGCACCGCCCAACTCAGCGCTCTGACCATGGAGGTGACGCTCGCCGAAGAGCGGGAGAGGCAGATGCTGGCACAGGACCTGCACGACGATCTCGGCCAGGTGCTGGCCATCGCCAAGCTCAAGCTGACGGCGCTGGAAGCGCCGAGTGGCGGCGACTGGAACAGCCACCTGCGGCAAATCAAGGAAATCGAGGCCATGATAGACCAGGCCAACCGGTCGGTACGCTCGCTATCCCTGCAGCTCAGTCCTCCAGTGCTGCACCAATTGGGCCTGGTGGCGGCGCTCGAATGGCTGGCCGAGGAGATCGAGCGTGCCTATGGCCTGGCCGTGCTGGTGCGCGACGACGGGGATGACAAGCCGCTCGACCAGGTCTCCAGCTACATGTTGTTTCGCGCCGTGCGCGAACTTCTGATCAACGTCGCCAAGCATGCCGGCGTACAGCACGCCGACGTTTCGATCGAAGTCGTCGACGGCTGCCTTATACTCAGCGTCAGCGACAGCGGCACCGGCTTCGATGCGACGAAGCAGGTGGTGCCCTCGGCCGGTGGCGGCTATGGCTTGTTCAGCGTTCGCGAACGCGTCAGCCACATCGGCGGCGAAGTGCAGATAGACAGCGTTCCCGGTGACGGCACGGTTGTGGTGCTGATACTGACATTGGCGGCGGGGCAAAGACAGGAGATAGCAAAATGATACGGGTGATGCTGGTCGACGACCACAAGATCGTACGCGAGGCGCTCTCCTCGGTATTGGAGAAGGAAGCGGATATCGAAGTGGCCGGCCAGGCCGGCGATGGCGCCACGGCACTGGCGCTGGTCGGGCAGCTCGCGCCCCAAGTGATCGTCATGGACATCGCCCTGCCCGACATCAGCGGCATCGAGGTGACGCGGCGCATCCTGGCCATGCAGCCAGAGATACGGGTCCTCGCCCTGTCCACCTATTTCGACCGCCGCATCGTCACGCAAACGCTCGAGGCAGGCGCTACCGGTTACGTCAACAAGGCGGCCGGGCGCGATGAACTGCTCCAGGGCATCCGCGCTCTGGCCGCGGGCAAACCCTATCTCTGCCAGGAGATCGCCGCCATGCTGGTGAAGAGTCCGAGTGGCAACGACGAGTTCGGCGGCGAGGCGAAGCTCGGCCGGCGCGAACTTGAGGTACTGCAACTGCTGGTCGACGGCCACACCTCGGCGAAGATTGCGGAGCGACTGCATATCGCGACCAGCACCGTCGAAGTGCACCGCCGCAACATCATGCGCAAACTCAACCTGCATAGCGTCGCAGAGCTGACCAAGTACGCCATCCGCGAAGGGCTGATTTCCGCCTAGCCCGAACCACCGTCACCCCCTTGCGGGGCAAGGGGTCGGGGGGAATGCTGTCGCAAACTCTTCTGCCACCGGCCAATACCGGTAAACGAGTATTCCGCTTTATGGCAGGGGGTGTATTTCCACGCGGGCCGCTGCCGCCTATAGTCTCGCCAAGGAAGCGACAGCGAGGAATGACGGGTGACCGATGGAACGATGACGGCAGGACCGGCTTGGAGCGACGATCTGGCCACCGGTGTGCCAACGCTGGACGAGCAACACCGGGCGCTGTTTCTCTGCGTCGCCGAACTGGAGACAGCAGCCGGCGAGCGGACGATGTTGTCCACCGTTCACGCCATGCAGCAACTGAGCCGCCACGCGCACGAACATTTCGTCGAGGAAGAGCGCTTGATGCGGATGGGCGGCTATCCGGACATAGAAGATCACATCGAGGAGCACCAGGATTTCAGGCAGCGGCTCTTCGAACTGCGGCGCAGCTATCTCGACCACGACTTGTCCACCGACCTGATCGCGCTGCTCCGCGCCTGGTTGGAAGACCACGTGCACAAGACCGACATGGATTACGTTCCCTATGTCGCGAGGATAGGAGATCGCCGACCGGCCCCACTTGAATGTCAGGGGGACGCGCGATGAGCGGCGAATGCGGGACCATCATCCTCGACGGTTCGGGCAAGATCCGCGGCTGCGGCACGGCGGCCAGCCAGTTGTTCGGTGGCAACTACGCGGACATGGCCGGTAGGCCTATTTCCGCGCTGATCTCCGACCTGGATGTCGGTGGTGCAGCGCATAGCTATGCCACCCGCCGGCTCACCTACCTGAGCAGCGACGCTGATTGGCACCGCTTCACGGCCGTGGATCTGCGCGGCAACGGCTTTGCCGTAGAACTCACCGTCGCGCAGATGCGCACTCAGGATGGGGGCGAAATGTTCCTGCTCAGCCTGCGCCGGCCACAGACGGCTTGAGTACCAAGGGAGCGCCGCGCGCAGAACAGCTGAACCCTCGCCTACGGCGAGGGTTCAGGCGATGCGGCCGGCCTCGCCGATCGCGTGGTCCGCGCTCGCCACTCGGGCATTGTCGCGCTTGTCGTAATAGTAGCGCTGCGGTTGCCCATCGACGATGAGCGTCGCGCCCCAGCCGTTGGCTTCCTTCGCCACAGCGCGATGGGGAGCGCGCGACTTGGGCTTGTCGACCTCGAAGCGCCCTCTCAGGCTGGCTGCGACGAGGGGACTGGATGAACGGATGGGCACGGCGCTTGCAGTCGGCAAGGGGCGCGCCGACTTGGGAAGCTTCTCCTGCTGTCGCAGCGCCGCCAACAATAACGCGACGTTCTTGCGGTCGAATTCCAAGCAGATGCCATCGTCGGTCCAGAAGAAAATCTCGCCGTCGGCAAAATACTCAAAGGTGACATCCTTGCCTTTTGCATCCAATTGCAGCGACTGCCCCGCCGGTGCGTCAGGCAGTTCGTTCATCTTCATATTCCCTTCCCTTTCAATTGCCGATAGTCCCGCGCCGCTCCGGCCCGGACGATAGCGCGGAAGTTTCCCATAAAACGGGCAGTATCGCAAAGCGCCCAAGCATTACCCGAGCCTAAATCGCCGCGGGGATCGCTTCAGGGACGATGCTTGCGCAGATGCTTTCCCGGAACGGAGGGCTTGTTACCCGGCCTCTTCGCCTGCTGCCGCCTGCCTTCGCCTGCGTCCTGCCGCGGCGGCTGGCCGCCGCTCGGTTTCTTCGGTCCCAGGTTGATCTCGATGTCTATGATCTCGTCCCACTGCGCATCGGTGCGTTGACGCTCGGGAATCGCGAGCAGTTCGCGCAAGCGAGCCGCCTGTTCGCGTGGATCCTTTTCCGGTGCTTCAGAATTCATGGTGACGCTTTCCTCGATGACGTTGAGCGCGTGCTCAAAGGGCTACGATAGCGACTTTACCAGTTTTTTCGCCGGCGTTTCATCCCCCATTACAATCCCCCATGCTCAGCTATCGCCACGCCTTCCATGCCGGCAACCACGCCGATGTCCTGAAGCACGTGCTGCTCGTCGAGTTGATCCGCCATTTGCGCCAGAAAGACAAGGCCTTCTGGGTCATCGACAGCCACGCCGGTGCCGGACAATATTCGCTGAACAGCGGCTACGCCACGCGGCTGGCCGAATACGTGGATGGCATTGGGCGCCTGTGGCCACGCCGAGACCTGCCGCCGGCGGTGGAAAACTATGTGCAACGGGTGCGTCTAGCCAATCCCGACGGCCAGTTGCGCCTCTACCCCGGTTCGCCGCGCTTCGCCCTAGCCATGCTGCGTGGCCAGGATCGCCTGCGCCTGTTTGAACTGCACTCTACCGAGGCGCGCCTGCTGCGCGAAGAATTCGCAGCATGCGGGCGACAGGTGCATATCGAGGCAGCCGACGGCTACGCGGGACTGCGCGCGCTGCTGCCGCCGCCGCCACGCCGGGGCTTGATACTGATCGACCCCTCTTACGAGGAGACAGCCGACTACAACCGGGTGATCGCAGCGCTGGGAGACGGACTCGAACGTTTCGCGACCGGCATCTATGCGCTCTGGTATCCCTTGCTGGGAAAGAGACAGGCTATCGCCCTGCCGCAGAAGTTGAAACAACTGCCACAGCTGGCTACGGGGCGCTGGCTGAACGTCACGCTGCGCGTGCGCGAAGTCGCGGCGGACGGATTCGGCATGGCCGGCAGCGGCATGTTCGTGGCCAACCCGCCCTGGCAGCTGGCGCAGACGCTGCGCGAGACCATGCCTTATCTGGCAGGGTCCCTGGCGCAGGATGCGACTGCCGGATTTACTCTTGAGGAGGGAGGGCTGTAACGCGGGCCGTAGGCAGGAGCTACCCCGCTCACTTCCCTGCGTTCAGCACCAGGCGCGCCTTGCTCTGCGCCTCGGCACGATTGATGTTGGTCGTCTGCCGACCGAAGGCTTCGCGCGCTTCCATGCCGCGCTTGGTCGCCTGGATGCTCTTGATGCAGCGCCAGCGCTTACCGCCTTTGGTTTCGATCTGACGCATTTCCTCTTTCGGGTGATACACCCGGCAGTGATAACAATAAAGGGTATTGGCCATAGGAGAAATGTTGAGAGAGATAGCGCGACTCGATGCAGCCCCGGCGGGGGATATCTAATACTAGCTGATTATATCCAAGTCGCCGAGGCTTGACCATCACCGCGTACGATCCCAAGCAAAGGACTTCACGCGCCGAAGAGGAGTAGCCGCAATTGCGTCGTCGCCGTGCAGAACACTCAGGTCTTGCCTCCGAGCTGATCAAGGCGATCAGCGAGCAGGAGGTCGCTGCACGAGGGGCAGCGCACCACCGTAGCCGAGCTATACTGAGCTAGGACTATGCGTTTACCATGATCCGTACCGCCTCAGTGGCTCAACCACCTCGACTAAGGAGACCTCGCCATGAAATCATCGCCCGACGCTTCGCATCACCACCTTGCCGCCCGCCTCATTGCGGCCTTGCTGTTTCTTGCCGTCAGCGCCGGCCCATTGCACGCCGCAGAAAGCAAACTGATGCTCAGTGGCAACCAGGAAGTGCCGCTGGTCCAAACCGCAGCCAGCGGCAGCGGCAGTATCGACGTCAAGGACAGCAAGTCCGTCAGCGGCAGCGTGACGACCACCGGCATAAGCGCCACGATGGCGCACATCCATATCGGCGGCGCCGGCAAGAACGGTCCGGTGATCATTCCTCTGGCCAAGAGCGGCGACAATTCTTGGGCGGTGCCGGCTGGCGCCAGCTTGAACGACGAGCAATACGCGGCCTACAAAGCCGGCGGACTCTATGTCAATGTGCACAGTTCAGCCCACCCAGGGGGCGAGATCCGTGCCCAGATCAAGCCCTGATAGCCATACAGCGGTCGCAATCTCACCGGCGGCAATGGGATGATCCGCACCGAGTACAAAAAACCTCCGGCTCGATAATGTTCCCGCCGCGCACAAAAAAATGCCCGCTTTTTTGGGGCGGGCATTAAATCCAGTTCCAAAGGAGGAGGAGGAGACTGGAGGAGACAGAGCAGATTCTATCGACGATGCTGCAGAGCAACAAACGATAAAATCAAATGTTACGACTTAGAAATCCTAATCCATCAGCAGGCCTCCAGATTTGACTGCTCACACGCAGAAGGGGCTCTCTGCTGCTTTCTAGCTTGACATCAACACCGGCACCGTCATGTGTTGGAAGATGTGTCGGGTGCCTGCTCCCCGCCCGAGGTGGGCCAGGCTAGGATGGCCGTGGCCACCCATGATCAGCAGGTCGGCTTCCCTGTCGGCGACCCTGTTGAGCAACATGTCCATGATCCCGAGTCCCTCTGCAGGCAATACTTCCGTCCTGGCCTTGATGCCATGGCTCGCAAGATGTCGGGCCACCTCGGCGCAGGCAGCTTCCGCCTCTTCTCGCTGCGTCGCGAAGGACAAGACGAATGCCTCGTCGCAAGCCTCGATCAGCGGCAGCGCATCATTGAGCGCACGCGCGGACTCGCGCGTATCGCTCCAGGCAATCAGCGGTCGCTTACCGAGCGCGGGAAAGGTGCCGGCGTAGGGCAGGATGAGTATCGGGCGGCCGGCGCTTTCCACCAGATCTTCGCCCAGTTCGGCAGACAAGTGACGCTTGGCTTCTTCGTCGTATTGCCCCAATAGCAGCAAATCGACGTGATGGGCCAGAGCGGTCAGATGGCGGCGGATTTCGGCGTCGCTGCCGCGGTTGAGGTCGCGCCATTCCGCCTGGGCAAGACCCTTTGTCGCCTGCACAAACATGCTCTTGCTGGCCTCTGCTGCGGCCGCATACTCCTCGCTGGGCCAGCTGGCGACCACCCCTACCCGTAACGCCTCTCCGCGCTGGGCGAAGACACCGAGCAAGCGCGCCTGATGCTGGCGAGCCAGCGAAACCCCCAAAGCGAGCCGCGCTGCCGTGCGCTCGCCCTGGTCAAGGTGAACCATCAAGTCTCTCAATGCCATGGTCATCTACTCCTCTGTCGCAGGATTGCTCGCGTTTATGCTAGCACCATCATCAATATCCTCTTTTGATCAGAGTCATAGAGAACGCCTCCGAAAGCAATGCTATATTGGCAAGCGTGGGTTTTCACGGGGACGAGCAACCGCTGTGCTTCATCGCCGTGGGAACGGTACTAAAGTGCAAGCCCGCGACAGCCAGGCCGACCCTGGCCGATTACACCACCAGTCTTTAGGAGTCAGCCAATTTCTTCCGGCGCCAGCTCTCTGCGCACCCCGGCGCTTGCCGTGTGGTCCCTGCTCCGCCCCTATCGCGCCAAGACACTGGTAGCCGCGATCGCCCTGGTCGTCGCGGCGCTGGCCATGCTCGGCGTCGGCCAGGGACTGCGCGCGGTAATCGACCGCGGCTTCTCGGCGGGCGACCCAGCCTGGCTGGACCGCGCCCTGCTGATGATGTTCGGCGTCATCGCCCTGCTGGCGCTGGCCACCTACATTCGCTTCTACAACGTCTCCTGGCTGGGCGAGCGCCTCACCGCCGACCTGCGCCGGCGGGTCTTCGACCACCTGCTCTCGCTACCGCCTTCCTACTTCGAATCGGGGCGCACGGGCGAAGTGATCTCGCGCCTTACCTCGGACACGGTGCTGCTGGAGAACGCCGTCAGCTCCAGCCTATCGATCGCCCTGCGCAATACCCTGTTGCTGCTCGGCGGCCTGGCGATGCTCTTCTCCACCAGCCTCAAGCTCACCCTGATGGTGCTCGCCGGCGTGCCTTTCGTCGTCTTTCCCATCGTCTTCTTCGGCAGGCGCGTAAGGCGGCTGGCGCGCGACAGCCAGGACCGGGTGGCCGATCTCGGCAACCGGATCGACGAGACCATACACGAGATCCGCACGGTGCAAGCCTATGGCCACGAGGACGCTGACCGCAAAGAGTTTGCCACGCTCATCGAGCGCGGCTTCTCCCTCTCACAACGGCGCATAGCCAACCGCGCCGGGCTGATCGTCGCTGTTCTCATCCTGGTCTTCGGCGCCATCGCGCTCATCCTCTGGGTTGGCGGCCACGACGTCCTCGCCGGTCGCATCAGCCCCGGCCAGCTCTCCGCCTTCGTCTTCTACGCGGCGCTGGTCGCTGGCTCAATCGGCGCCCTCTCGGAAGTATGGGGAGACCTGCAGCGCGCCGCCGGCGCCGTGGAACGCCTGCTCGACCTGCTGGCGGTGCGGCCAGCGATCCAGGCCCCCGCGGAGGTGCGCGCCTTGCCGCAGCCGATCCGCGGTCTGATCGAATTCGTCGATGTCGAATTTCGCTATCCCTCACGTCCGGACAGCCCGGCCCTCTCGGCCTTCACCCTGACCGTGGAACCGGGGGAGACCGTCGCTCTGGTCGGTCCTTCGGGCGCCGGCAAGACCACGGTGTTCCAACTGCTGCTGCGCTACTACGATCCGCAGTCGGGGACACTGCGCCTCGATGGGGTGAAGCTCGCGGACGCCGATCCGGCGGCCCTACGCCGCCATATCGCGCTGGTCGCACAGGAGCCGGTCATCTTCGCCGCCAGCGTTCTCGAGAACGTGCGTTATGCGCGACCGGAGGCGACGCGCTCGGAGGTCGAGGCAGCCTGCGCCGCGGCGCACGCCGAGGCCTTCGTGCAGCAACTGCCTCAGGGTTACGACAGCGACCTCGGCGAGCGCGGCGTGCGTCTGTCCGGCGGACAGCGCCAGCGCATCGCCATCGCCCGGGCGCTGCTCGCCGATCGGCCCGTGCTGCTCCTCGACGAGGCCACCTCGGCGCTCGACGCAGAGAGCGAGCGCGCCGTGCAGTCGGCGCTGGCGCGGCTGATGAAGAATCGCACGACGCTGGTGATCGCGCACCGGCTGGCGACCGTGCAACGGGCCGATCGCATCGTGGTCATGGACCAGGGACGCATCGTCGAAACCGGCACCCACGCCCAGTTGGTGGTGCAAGACGGCCTCTACGCCCATCTGGCGCGGTTGCAGTTCGCTGTCTGACCGGCCTCCACTTAGTGCCTTTCCCCCGGCCCCCTTCCCGGGGAAGGGGGTGACCGCGGTTCGCCGCTATGCGGCTCCATGTTTGACGCTGCCCCCGCCTTGGGGCGGCCGGCGGCGGGGGCTCGCTCGGGCGCACGCCCCCAAAGTCCCGTTGGCGAAGCGCGGCGAACTCAACCTTCCTTACCGTCCACACGTGGGCGCAGCAGCATCGGCAGACAGCGCCAGGTGAGCAGCGCGAAGGCGACGCTCCAGCAGGCCGCCGACAGCGTGAGCCAGACCAGGTAGGCGGAGGGCGCCAGCTGCGGGCCGAGCAGACGCAGGACGAGACCGAGGATCATGATCTGCAGCACCGCCTTGTCCCTGGCCTCGAACAGCACCTTGCGCCCGGTGTGTCCATTGGAGATACGCGTGATCATCGCCGGGATCACCAGGCCCATGACGCCGAAGCTGAACACGTGGACCGAAACCGTACCCACCCAGGCCGGCTGCGCCACGCCGTCCAGCGCTGCGATGAGCAATTGCGCGATCATTGCCAGATAGCCGAGATAGGAGATGCCGATCTCCAGCCTGCGCATGGCCAGCTGCGGCTTCCAGTAAGCGAAGCGCCAGAGAAGCAGCAGCGCCAGCAGCAGATCGAGGCCTGCCGCGAGCGGCGCCGGCAGCAGGCCGGCGAAGACCAGCAGCAGCGCCAGGGTCTTGATCGCCAGATCGAGGCGGAGGTCGCGCAGGATGGAGACATTGAAAACGTTGCGCATGAACTGCGTGAGCGTCCGTTCGAACATGATCAGGAAAGCCAGGCGGAACAGGCCCAGGCTCATGACCATCCCCACGCGGGAATAGTCGCCGTCGAGCAGCAGGGCCTTGGCGACGATGAACAGGGGCAGCAGCAGCAGGAAGAAATAGTTGTCGCGAAATGTGTCTTGTTGGCGGTAGCGGATCAGGGTCCACAGCAGCATCAAGATGATGGAGACCAGAAACAGATTGTTCGTCAGAAGGAACAGCGGGGGCGGCAGGAGACTCTCGTAGAACATGCCCAGGCGCTCGATCAGCCAGGCCGCGCTGAGGAAAACCAGGGCGGAACCATGGTAGCCGCGTATCCCCACCCAGTTCTTGCTAGCAGTGAGCAGGAAGCCGCCGAGCACAGCCCAGCCGAAGCCGAAGAACATTTCGTGAGCGTGCCACTGGACGATGGAAAAGGAGATCAGGGGCGGGGGCAGATGGCCCGCGTAGATTGCGATCCAGATCGCCGGCAGGAGCAACCCCGACAGGCAGGCCAGCGCGAAGAACGGCCGGAATCCCGCCTGCCAGAGCGGCAGCGCCGAGACGGTCACTGCTTGACGAAATCGATGACGACGCCTTCGGCATCGCGCTGCCGATAACGGATGCTCACCGCCTCGCCGTAGCGGACCTGCAGCTGTTCGAGCAGGGGAAGCGGATCGTGGTCATTGGTGAAACGCATGGTCTCGCCAGGCTGGAGCGCGTCGAGCGCACCGAATATCGCCGCGTGGCGAAAACGCTTCGCGATACCTCGGGCGTCGAAGGGATAGATGGCGTCGGGGGTGGTGTGGATGTGTATGGTGGTCATGATCGGGCTCCGGTGATTGGTCAGCATATCATAGTTGACAAAATCACTTGGTCACTTGACCTGAATCATTTCTTGCGACGCGGGCGCAAATCCCGCTGTGCCGCTCAAATGAATAGAGACACGTCGGAGCGCTGGGCCACAGGCAGGAAGGTGGCGGCGCCGACGAAATCCAGTCCGTCGATGAAATCATCGTGGCTGAAGCCGAACAGGTCCACCGTCATCTGGCAGGCGAGCAACTTGACGTCGCCCTCGCGGCAGGCGTCGCGCAATTCCTTGACGCTCGCCACGCCCTTGTTGACCATGGTCTGCTTCATCAGCGTCGTTGCCAGCGTCTCGAAACCCGGCACGCCGGCCTGCACCAGGTTGGGAATATTCCAGTTGATGCCCTGGAACCAGTCCGGCCCGAAGGGCATCTTCATGGGCATGCCGGGATTTCCCAGCGGACTGACCTTGA
>Ga0172380_10004933_pt1 | contig 16673 bp, 18 predicted proteins | sample Leawe162metaG_FD_119747 | JGI IMG/M metagenome (GOLD analysis project Ga0172380, IMG submission 119747) | Leachate microbial communities from a municipal landfill in Southern Ontario, Canada - Leachate well 162 metaG | ecosystem: Engineered > Solid waste > Landfill > Unclassified | place...
AATCGATTCAGGCATTCATCGAGAGCTACAACAAAAACGCTACGCCATTTGTATGGAGGAAGCGTGAGGTTAAAGGAACTCAGCTCCTTAATACAATTGTTAACTTATGCAATTAAACACTAGTTCATTAGCTATTGGGGTATTGAAAAATCAATGGGTTGTAGGTCGGGTTTTAACCCGACATGTCGGGCTGAAGCCCGACCTACGCCCCAATGGATTATCTGGGCTTATTCCAATTCCCCATCAATAGAGCAATATCAAGGGCGAGTTATGCCCGCCGGATAAAGATGTCGGGCGAAGCCCGACCTACAGATTCCTATTGAAGAAAAAATGGAGCTACTCCGCTTCGTATTTTCCGTGGAATGCGTTGTTTTTTGACTGGCTGTCTTGGGCGGACATCTAGCGGATCACGTCGCGCAAGGCGTCCGCAAGATGCGGGAAGGCGAAGCGATAGTGCGCCGCCGCCATCTTTCCGGGCAACACTCTTTGCCCTTCCAGCAACAGGCTGGCCGATTCGCCCATACCCAGCTTCAACAAGGCGGCGGGAGCAACGAAAGGTGCCGTGCGGTGCAGTGCCGCCGCCAGCGTGGCGGTAAATTCGGCATTGGTGACAGGGTTCGGCGCGGTCATGTTGTAAGGGCCGTGGGTCTGCTCATCGCACAGTAACCGAAGCACCATTGCCGCGTAGTCCACGATATGCACCCAGCTCATCCACTGTTGCCCGTTACCCAGTCGCGCGCCAAGCCCCCTCTTGAATGGCGGCAGCATGCGCTCCAGCATGCCGCCCTCATGGCTGAGTATCAGGCCGGTGCGCAACAGGCAGACGCGCACCCCAAACTTTTCCGCGCCCCGTGCTGCGTTTTCCCATGCACGGCACAACTCCGCCGCGAAGCCTGCGCCGGCAGGCGCTGTTTCATCGAGCATGAGGTCGCCGCAGTTGCCGTAATAGCCCACCGCCGAACCGTTCAGCAACACCGACGGCTTGCGCTCGGCAGCGGCGATGCGCCGCACCAGCTCCTCGGTGAGAGCGACGCGGCTGTCCCGCAAGACCTGCTTGCGCTGCGCCGACCAGCGTTTGTCGACGATCGGCTCCCCTGCCAGATTGATGACCGCATCGAAACTGAGCGCCGCATGCCATTCGCCAAGCGATGCCAGGGGTTTAACCTCCGCGCCGCATTTGAGCGGAACCGAAGCCGGATTGCGGCTGAGCACCGTCAGTTCATGCCCTTCAGCCAGCAATTCCTTGCAAAGCTGCCGGCCGATCAGGCCGGTGCCGCCCGTGATGAAGATGCGCACATTGCCTCCCTATGCGAAGTTGATTCGTGTTGAACGGCAAGGCATACAACCTTATCCGGCTGGCAAGTCGAGAAGCACATTATGATTTACTCATATTTGGATGTCTCGAATCAATAATATTGAAGACAAAAAAATCGTATGCTACTATTTAAATGCCACATTGGCTTGGTCGATTAAGGGGTTTGAGTGATGATGAAAGATCTGTTGTGTATTGCCGCGATGCCACTAGTTATTTTTCCGATTATTTATTTTTTGTTTTATCTGTTCTCGCAAGGGCACTTTGCCTATCCATAACAAGCAGGTATCACAGCCATAAACAAATATCCCCTCGCAGCATGAGGGGATATTTGTTTATGGCTGCCGCCGCGTATGGAGCCTTGCTTTGACTCTCGGTTTTTTGTCTTCCAAGAGTTGGGGCTGCCAGTTTTTCCTGTAGTTGAGCTTTGAGCCAATCACTCAAGAGTTGCTCCATATATAGATACACCCCGTGCTCCACCTCGTCATTTCCCTATCAGGCCACGGTTTCGGCCACGTCGCGCAGACGGCCCCGGTGCTGGATGCATTGCATCGAATCATGCCTCAACTGCGCTTCACGGTGCGCTCCGCCGTGCCGCTCGCCCATTTGCGTTCGCGCATTCACGCGCCGTTCGCGCACTTGCCCAGCGAGGGCGACATCGGCATGGTGATGTCTTCGGCGCTGGATGTTCGTGTTGCGGAGAGCAGCGCCGCCTATCGTGTCTTTCATGCCGACTGGGAGGCGCGTGTCGCGAATGAGGCGCGTCTGCTGCGCGAGCTTGGCGCGGATATGGTGTTGTCCAATGTTGGCTATCTGCCCTTGGCTGGCGCGCAGCAAGCTGGCATTCCAAATGCCGCGCTGTGTTCGCTGAACTGGTTCGACATCTATCAACACTATTGCGGCGGCGATGCCATCGCCGCGCAAATCCATGCCTGTTACGCCAACGCCGATGCCTTTCTGCGCGCCACGCCTGGCATGGCGATGGAGACGTTGCCCAATCTCGTGCCAGTCGCGCCCATCGCCGCCGTCGGCAGCAACCGGCGCGATGAGCTGGGCCATCATCTGCAACTGACGCCGAATGAAAAGCTGGTGCTGGTCAGTCTGGGCGGCATTGCCAGCCGCCTGCCCATCGAACGCTGGCCGCGTATCGACGGCGTGCGCTGGCTGGTGCAGCAAGACTGGCGGGTCGAACATCCCGACATCATCGTGCTCGAATCGTTGCCGATGAGCTTTGGTGATTTGCTCGCCAGCAGCGATGCGCTGCTATGCAAACCGGGTTACGGCAGCTTCGCCGAAGCCGCATGCAGCGGTGTGCCGGTATTGTATGTCAGCCGCGCCGACTGGCCGGAATCACCCGCCCTGATTGCATGGCTGCAACAGCACGGCCTGTGCCGCGAGATATCGCGAGAGGCGCTGGAACAGGGAAATTTTGCCGGGGCGCTAAGAGGAATTTGCGATATACCGCGTCCCAAGCCGGTTATTCCGGAAGGTGCAGAGCAGGTGGCAAATTGGCTAGCCGAACGGCTAACAAGGTAACGAGCGAAGCGGATTCGGTGCGACGGCGGCAATATCTGCCGCCGCCATCACCGGAGAATAGCGATTACTTGCGGGTGAAGTCGATGATGATCTGGCCGGGTTCGCGTGCAACGTAATTGATATCGATGCCTTCGCCGTAACGATCTTTCAATTGCGCGAGCAGCGGCAGCGGGTCGTGGTCGTTGCAGAAATGCATAGTTTCGCCGGGGTTCAGCGAGTCGAATGCGCCGAAAATGGCAGCATGGCGGAAGCGTTTGGCGACGCCACGGGCATCGAACGGGTAACGCATGTCTGGCGAAATGGAATTGGCGCAATTGTGGACCATTTTTGTTTCCTTATAGAAAATAGAAAGAGTGGGTTGAGTGCAAAGATAATGCCCGACTATTTTAATAGGATATAGCAAAAATGCAAGCCGGATTCGCTTGGGTTAACCCCTGTGGATGGCGGTTGAGATTTAACTGTATTGATTGAATTTGCTTATGCGACAATAAGTTGTATCATTATACATGGGTCGTTTTCGTAGGGTTACCTGAAAACTTTCGCCAGCTCCGCGCCGGGATTCTCAGCTCGCATGAATGCCTCGCCGACCAGAAATGCGTTTACCCGGTTGCCGCGCATCAGCTCGACATCTTCCGCCTTGAAGATGCCGCTCTCGGTGACGACGATGCGCCCTGCCCCCTTTTCATCTGAAAAAATACGCGGCAGCTGATCCAGCGTGGTTTGCAGGCTCACCTCGAAGGTGCGCAGGTTGCGGTTGTTCACGCCGATCAGCGGCGTGGCCAGTTGCAGCGCGGCATCCAGCTCCGCGCCGTCATGCACTTCCACCAGCACCGCCATGCCGAGGCTGTGTGCCAGCGCCTCGAATGCCTGCATTTGCTTCACATCCAGCGCGGACGCGATCAGCAGGATCGCATCCGCGCCCATCGCGCGCGCGTCGTAAATCTGGTATTCGTCCACGATGAAATCCTTGCGCAGCACCGGCAGCGCACAGGCGGCGCGCGCCTGCTTCAGGTATTCCGCGCTGCCCTGGAAGAATTGCGCGTCGGTCAGCACCGATAAACACGCCGCTCCATGCTGCGCATAGCTGGCCGCGATTTCGGCGGGACTGAAATCGGCGCGCAGCACGCCCTTGCTCGGGCTGGCCTTCTTGATTTCCGCGATCACGGCGGCCTGGCCTGCGGCAATTTTGGCGCGGATGCTGCCTGTGAAATCGCGCGTCGGCACAGCCTGCTCCGCCTCGGCACGAACGACTGCGAGCGACTTGTCGGCTAGGGCTGCGGCCACTTCCTGCGCCTTGACCGCGAGAATTTTTTTAAGGATATCGGACATGCTATGCCTGCAATTTAATTAATGACGTGCATTTTAGCGTAGGGGCGCGATTCAGCGCGCCATTTTTCTGACACGCGAATAACTGGGGCGCGATGAATCGCGCCCCTACAATCACACACCCGGGTGATAAAATGCGCCGCATTCGTTTTAGGAAAACATCATGGAAGACATCAAGCAATATATGAATGGCATCGGCCAGGCGGCGCGCGCGGCTTCGCGCATCATGGCGCAGGCCGACACCGCCACCAAGAATCGCGCGCTGACAGAGATCGCCGCAGCGCTGCAAAACCAGGCCGCGCAACTCATCGCCGAGAACGCCAAGGATGTCGCGGCGGCGCGCGCCAACGGGCTGGATGCCGCCTCGGTGGATCGCCTGACGCTGACCGAAAAGACCGTGCGTTCGATGGCCGAAGGGCTGCTGCAAATCGCGCAACTGCCCGACTTGATCGGTGCAATCAGCGACCTGAGCTACCGCCCTTCCGGCATCCAGGTCGGCAAGATGCGCGTGCCGCTCGGCGTGATCGGCATCATTTACGAATCGCGCCCCAACGTCACGGCGGATGCCGCCGGGCTGTGCCTGAAATCCGGCAATGCGGCGATCCTGCGCGGCGGCTCGGAGGCGATCCACTCCAACCAGGCGATTGCGGCCTGCGTGCATGCCGGGCTGCGCGCCGCAGGGCTGCCCGAAACTGCCGTGCAGGTCGTGTGTACCACCGACCGCGCCGCAGTCGGCGAACTCATCACGATGAAGGAATACGTCGACGTGATCGTGCCGCGCGGCGGCAAGAGCCTGATCGCGCGCATCTCCGAGGAGGCGCGCATCCCGGTGATCAAGCATCTGGACGGCGTTTGCCATGTGTATATCGACGACGAAGCCGATCTCGACAAAGCGATCCGCATCGCCGACAACGCCAAGACACACCGCTACGGTGTATGCAACGCGATGGAGACGCTGCTGGTCGCGCAAGGCGTGGCCGCGAAGGTGCTGCCGCCGTTATGCAAGATTTATCTGGACAAGGGCGTGGAGCTGCGCGGTGACGTTGCGGCGCGCGCGATCGTCCCGCAGATGAAAGCCGCCACCGAAGAAGACTGGCGCACCGAATATCTCGCGCCGATCCTGAGCGTTCGCGTGGTCGCCGGGCTGGACGAGGCCATCGAGCACATCAACAGCTACGGCTCGCAGCATACCGACAGCATCGTCACCGAGAACTACACCAGGGCGATGCGCTTCCTGCGCGAGGTGGATTCCAGCTCGGTGATGGTGAACGCCTCGACGCGCTTTGCCGACGGCTTCGAATACGGCCTCGGCGCGGAGATCGGCATCTCCACCGACAAGATTCACGCGCGCGGCCCGGTCGGGTTGGAAGGGCTGACCTCGCAGAAATTCATCGTGCTGGGCAGCGGGCAGGTCAGGACGTAGGGTGCGTGAAACGCACCCTGCGCAAGCAATTTTGGAAGGGAAGCTATGAGCCAGATCATCGAGGCCAAGATTGAAGCAGGCGATATACACGCCGAAGTGCTGGTGCTCGGCGCAGGCCCCGGCGGCTACACTGCCGCGTTCCGCGCCGCCGATCTGGGCAAACAGGTGGTGCTGGTCGAACGCCACGCCAGCCTCGGCGGCGTATGCCTGAATGTCGGCTGCATCCCGTCCAAGGCGTTGCTGCATGTCGCCAAGGTGATCAACGAAGCTGAAGAGGTAACGCAGCACGGCGTGACTTTCGGCGAACCGCAAATCGACATCGACAAAATCCGCTCTTGGAAGGACAGCGTCGTCGCCAAGCTCACCGGCGGCCTGAAGCAGCTCGCCAAACAGCGCAAGGTGCAAGTGGTGCAAGGCGAAGCGAAATTCATCTCGCCCAACAGTATCGCCATCGCAAGCGCCGAAGGCAGCAAGACCATCAGCTTCGATCACGCGATCATCGCGGCAGGCTCCAGCGTCGCGCGCATTCCCGGCTTCCCCTATGAAGACCCGCGCATCATCGACTCCACCGGCGCATTGCAACTTCAGGATGTGCCGCAGCGCATGCTGATCGTCGGCGGAGGCATCATCGGTCTGGAAATGGCCACGGTATACGACGCGCTCGGCAGCAAAATCAGCGTGGTGGAACTGGCCGACGGCCTGATTCCCGGCGCGGATCGCGACCTGGTGCGCCCGCTGCACAAGCGTATCGAAAAACGCTACGAAGCGATCTATCTCAAGACCAAAGTCAGCAAGATCGAGGCGCAACAGGATGGCCTGAAAGTGACCTTCGAGGGCGAGCAGGCTCCCGAACCGCAACTGTATGACCGCGTGCTGCTGGCTGTCGGTCGCCGCCCCAACGGGCGCGATATCGGCGCGGAAGCGGCGGGAGTGACTATCAACGAGCGCGGCTTCATCCCGGTGGATAAGCAGATGCGCAGCAACGTGCCGCATATTTTTGCGATCGGCGACATCGTCGGCGAGCCGATGCTGGCGCACAAGGCAGTACACGAAGGCAAAGTCGCGGCGGAAGTGATCGCCGGACACAAGAGCTTCTTCGAACCGCTGACCATTCCGTCGGTGGCCTACACCGATCCGGAAATCGCCTGGATGGGGTTGACCGAAACGCAAGCCAAGGTACAGGGCATCGAATACGAAAAAGCTTCATTCCCGTGGGCGGCATCGGGGCGCGCGTTGTCCATCGGTCGCGAAGAAGGCGCCACCAAACTGTTGCTCGACCCGCAGACGCGCCGCATCCTTGGCGCGGGCATCGTCGGCGCCAACGCCGGTGAGTTGATCGCCGAAGCGGTACTTGCGCTGGAAATGGGCGCGGACATGGAAGACATCGGCCTGACCATCCACCCGCATCCGACCCTGTCGGAGACGCTCGGCTTCGCGGCGGAACTGGCCGAAGGCACGATCACGGATCTGCTGCCTCCGAGAAAGAAGCCATAATAATTATTCGAGGAATCTCACCATGCATGCACACATTCGCATCATTTTCGTTGCCTCATTTCTGCTCGCCGCTACCCATGCATCCGCCCTCGACCTTTCCAACTTCAGCAACAAGGATCAGGTCACCAGCCTGAAGCAAGCGCTGACCCAGGGCGCAGAGACCGCCGTAAAGAATCTGGCCAAGGAAAACGGTTATCTCGGCAACGACAAGGTGCGCATCCCGCTGCCGGAGAGCCTGCAAAAGGTGGACGGCATGCTGCGCAAGTTCGGCATGGGCAAGTATGCGGACGAGCTGGTCACCTCGATGAACCGCGCCGCCGAAGCCGCCGTGCCGGAAGCGAAAACTTTGCTGGTCGGCGCGGTCAAGAAGATGTCCGTGGAGGATGCAAAGGGCATCCTCACCGGCAGCGACGACGCCGCGACGCAGTACTTCCGCAAGAACACCGAGACCGCGCTAGCGGGCAAATTCAAGCCCATCGTCAACAAGGCGATGCTGAAGGTGAAGATCGCGGAAAAATACGACCAGTTCGCCGGCAAAGGCGCGAAGTTCGGCCTGGTGGACGAGCGCGACGCCAAACTCGACGACTACATCACGCGCAAGGCAATGGATGGGTTATTTCTGATGATGGCGGAGCAGGAAAAAGCCATCCGCGCGAATCCGCTGCAAGCAACCGGAAGCCTCGCAAAAAAGGTTTTCTCGGCAATCAAGTTTTAGCGCAGGCGACTGCGCTCGACTTTCGCATGAGCGACACCGCCAGCCTCCTATCGCTCTTCCTCGGCAGTTTTTTCGCCGCCACATTGCTGCCCGGCGGCTCGGAAGCCATGTTGTTCGGTGTGCTCAAAAGCTATCCGGAAACACTCTGGCCCGCGCTTCTCATCGCCACCACCGGCAACACGCTGGGCGGCATGGTGAGTTTCGGCATGGGCTGGCTGCTGCCGCAGACCCAGCAACTCAAACATGTGGAAAAACTGCGGCCACAACACGGTGGTGCGGAGCACTCTGGTGCGGGAGTGGCCGCACCGCACCCTCTCCCGCAAACGGCTGGCTTCGCCAGTAACGTGTCGAGGGTGCGCCGTTATGGTACGCCCGCGCTGCTGCTGGCTTGGGTCCCGCTGGTCGGCGATGCGCTGTGCCTCGCCGCCGGATGGCTGCGCCTCAACTGGTGGCAAGCCGCGCTGTTCATGGCGATTGGAAAATTCGCGCGCTATTGGGCGATTGCATTTGCTGTTGTTTAATGGAAGCAGCGCAGAATATTGCTTGACGTGAAACTCGCGCAACAACTCGTTTTCCCCTTACCACGCATCCCAACCTTCCACCCGAAGGTGGTGAGACGATTGCTCCCACCCCTTTCAAGCGGATGTGATGGTGTGGGTTCTGGAGGGATGGGCTTTCATCGGGAGGAAGGGTGAAACGTGCATGGCAGACCCCATCGGCCCGCCATGACCGTTAGTAATCGACTATCCTTCCCGAAAATGCCCTGCATACGCCCGACACAACCAAACCCGATTGCTGTCTCAATGCCTTCTCCATAGCATCCATGGGCGACTCGGCGAAAATATCAAGATTGAAGTCCAAATACTTGCCGCCTTCAACCACAAATCCCAGTACAGTAAAGGTAATCATGATGCACCTCGCTTGAATATTGTTTAAACCTTGAACCCTTGGATTCTCTATCGGCAGTATTTGGAAAAGCTTTAGGCGACTGGCCATTTCTGAGGGAACATCGCGTCAATTTACGCCGCCCATAATTTCAATTTTTCGCTTCGCGGCATTCGTTTGATCTCCCTCTCACGCTTCGACGCGACTGATCGGTCGGCGCAAGGCTCGGCGAACACCAACTTCACCGGCACGCGTGTCCGCGTGTATTTTGAGGCCGTACCGGCATTGTGCGCCGCGAGGCGTTTTTCCAGATCGTTGGTGATGCCGCAGTACAGGGTGTCATCGGCGCAGCGCAGCAGGTAGCAGAACCAGTTCACCACCCCTCTCCCTAGCCCTCTCCCCTGAGGGGCGAGGGGATGTGGTTGCGCCGCAGCCAGGCGTAGGCCAGCATCAGCGCGATCAGCAGCATCACCGCCGCGTTGCCCCAGCGCACATACGGCGTGATGCCTTGATAGCCTTGCGCCATGCCGTTCAGCACGGCTTCCCGATGTTGCGGCAGTTGTTGCAGCACCCTGCCGTCCGCGCCGATGATGGAGGTCACGCCGGTGTTGGTGGCGCGCAGCATCATGCGACCGCTTTCCAGCGCGCGCAGTTGCGAAATCTGGTTATGCTGCGCCGCCGCATGGGAATGCCCGTACCAGGCGTCGTTGGTGAAGTTCACCAGCAGCGTGGCCTGCGGCAGCGCGCGGATGATCTCCTCGCCGAACACATCTTCGTAGCAGATATTCGCCGCGACGCGCTGGCCGGCGACATCGAGCGGCGCTTGCCGCCCATCGCCGCGCGCCAGATCGCCCATCGGGATGTCGAGCACGCCGTTGATGAGCCAGCCGAGCAGCGGGCGCAGCGGGATGAATTCGCCGAACGGCACCAGATGCTGCTTGCGGTAGTGCTGCTCATCCGCCGTGCCGAGCGTGAACACGCTGTTGTAGTAGCTGCCGTTGTTGCGCTCGAAGGAGCCGATCAGGATGTCGCCGCCGTTTTGCCTGGCGTGGCTGCGCAGTTGTTCAACCAGCTGTTGCGGCACTTCATGGCGCAGCAGCGGCAGCGCGGTTTCCGGCAGCACGGTGAGGCGCGCCGGATTTTGCAGGGTCAGGCGGAGGTAGGTTTCCAGTGTACCGGACAACGCATCTTCGTTGAACTTGAGATCCTGCGCGATGTTGCCCTGCACCAGTGCGACGCTGACCGGTTCGCCATGCGGCTGCGTCCAGGCGACGCTGCGCAATGCCGCACCGCCGATCCACAACAAAATAAGAATCGCCAAAGCCGCTCGCCCCTGCCTGCTCCAGCGCTCTTGCAGCAGCATCGCCAGCAGCCCTGCACTCACCGCCGCGACCAGCGACACGCCGTATACGCCGAACAGCGGCGCGTAGCCCGCCAGCGGGCTGTCGCTGTGCGCATAGCCCATGGCCAGCCAAGGGAAGCCGGTGAAGATCGTGCCGCGCAGCCACTCGATCAGCACCCACGCAGCTGGCATCGCCAGCATCATGCGCAGCATTTTATTGTTTGCAGAGAAACGCGCCTGCATGTAACCGGCCAGCGCCGGGAACAGGGCGATGAAGGCGGCAAACAACAGCGTGGCAAGCAATGCCAGCGGCAGCGGCATGCCGCCATAATCGTGCAGCGCGACGTAGATCCAGCCGATGCCCGCGACGAACAGCCCCAGGCCAAAGACAAAGCCCAGCCACGCCGCAGCAGACCGGCTGTCGGCACTGCTCCACAAGGCGAACAGCACGGCGAGCGCCAGCACCGGGATGACGAACACCCCGAAAGGCGCGAAACCGAAGGCGCACAACAGACCTGCCGCAAATGCAGCAGCCAGGGATTTTTGAGTTTTGTTCATCAGGAAAGCCGCAACATAAAACGCGCGAAGAATAACCGATTCCTTCCGATAGGGCATTTGTGATTAAATCGCGCCCTGATTACTAGGGAACACTTTACGTCATGGAAAAAATACGCCTCTCCAAACGCATGTCCGAACTCGGCCTGTGCTCGCGCCGCGAAGCGGACGGTTATATCGAAAAAGGGTTGGTGGAAGTCGATGGCGAAATCGTCAGCGAGTTGGGCAGCAAGGTTTATCCGGCCCAGCAAGTCGTCTTGCGCAGCGCAGCGCAAAACATCCAGCAGCAGCGCGTGACGATTCTGCTCAATAAACCCATCGGCTATGTGTCGGGGCAGGCCGAACACAACCACAAACCCGCTGTCACCCTGATCGACAGCGCGGCACACTGGGCGGAAGACCCGTCGCCGTTGCGCTTCCAGCGCAGCCAGATGCTCGGCCTCGCCCCGGCCGGTCGTCTGGATATCGACTCGCAGGGTCTGCTGGTGCTCACCCAGGACGGTCGCATCGCCAAGCAGTTGATCGGCGAGGATTCCAAGGTGGACAAGGAATATCTGGTGCGCGTGCAGGGTTCGCTGAAAGACAGCGGGCTGGCGTTGCTCAATCAGGGGCTGAAGCTGGACGGGGAATATCTCAAGCCCGCCAAGGTGACCTGGCAGAACGAAGACCAGTTGCGCTTCGTCTTGCGCGAAGGCAAGAAACGCCAGATCCGCCGCATGTGCGAACTGGTCGAACTGAAAGTGACAGGCTTGAAACGCATCCGCATCGGCAAGGTGAAACTGGGGAATCTACCAGTCGGGCAGTGGCGGTATCTGGGAGAGAACGAGCAGTTCTGAGAAGTCTTGGTTTTGGGAAGTCTTGGATTCGTAACCCGGATGCAGCGATAGCCGAATCCGGGGCATCGCCCCCTTCCCCGGATTACACTGCGTTGCATCCGTGCTACTTGTTTGCTTATAATTTATCCGGCTCAGGTCTTTGCATAACGGATCGCCAGATCCTGCAAGGTGGCGGGTTTGCCGAAATGCCAGCCTTGCCCGAAATCGCAGCCCAGTTCCAGCAATTTTTTGCGTGCCATACCGGTTTCCACACCTTCGGCGACCACGTTCATACCCAGAGAATGCGCCAGGTCAATGGAAGAGCGCACAATTTCCAGGCTCTGCGCGGAGTTCATCATGGGGTCGATGAACGCGCGGTCGATCTTCAGCGTGCCGACCGGATAACGCTGCAAGTGTTCCAGCCCGGAATGGCCGGTGCCGTAATCGTCCAGCGCGAGGCTGCTGCCCAATTCGACCAGCCTGTCCAGGATACGCAACGCCATTTCTGGATGCTCGATCATCACCGTTTCCGTGAGTTCCAGCTTCAGTTCTGCCGCCGGCATATTGTGGCGCGCGATGATTTTCTTGACATCGTCCACCAGCGACTCGCAGGTTAATTGGGTCGGCGACAGGTTGACGCTGACGAAAGGAAACCGGTAATCGGAATACTGCCTTAGCGTCGGCCAGTCGCGGCAGGCACGCTCGAGCGTCCACAGCCCGAGTTCGCGTATCAGGCCGGTTTGTTCTGCAAACCAGAGGAAATCCATCGGCGGGATCACGCCGTCGGTGGGGTGATGCCAGCGGATCAGCGCCTCAAACCCGGAAACGCTGCTATCCGCCAGGTTGCAGATCGGCTGATAATAAAGTTCGAATTCATCGCGTGCCAGGGCGCGCGTGATCCCGTGGGCAAGCGACAACTTTTGTGTGGCTTCGCCTTGGAGATTGCTGCGATGGGCAGCTTGAGCACGCGAAGCTTCGGTGTCTGGCGCCGATTTTGCGGCACCACTCTGCTTGCCACGGAAACGCTCCAGGATGACCAGCAGCAGATGGCGCAGGATAGGGTCGCTTTTCTCCAGCAATCCCTCCACCAGTTTTCGCCTGACGGGAACGAGCACGGTCTTCTCGACGGCTCTGACCGTGGCGGTGCGCGGCTGATGGTCAATCAGTGCGATCTCGCCGAACATTTCATCCTTGCCCATCGAGCTGACCAGGCGTTCCACGCCTTGATCCATGACGAAAATTTCGACCGAGCCCGCTTCAATAAGATAGGCGCAATCGCCTGCCTCGCCCACCTTGAAAATCTGCTCGCCGGCGGCAAAAATTTCGCGATCCAATTCATCAAACATGCAGGCTTCTCCGATCAGGGCTGAATCCGGATAAGCCAGGCGGCAGCCGAATTCCCAAGAAGTGCGAATATCTCAAAGATACGGGGGGAAAACAATATGCCAAACGGCAAAATTTGGATATTTCAAGCCACTTTGACAGTATTAGCAAAAATTAATATACGCTAAAAAATTAGTTGCATTACAAGTTGGATGCTTCTGTCGCAGTTTTTTTCCGCTCCACGAGCAGCGTATATAACCGGCGGCTATCTGCACGCAACACGGTAAAGATCAGTTCACCAATAGGCATTCGGTCACCGCGCTTGGGGAGCTGCCCGGCGGCCTTGAGCACTAGCCCGCCCACGGTGTCGCATTCCTCGTCGCTGAATTCCGTGCCAAGCGCCTCGTTGAAATCGCCGATCTCGGTGTCGGCTTTCACGCGCCACTTGCCTTTGCCATCGGGGATGATGTTGTCCTCATCCTCGTCGAAGTCGTACTCGTCTTCGATGTCGCCGACGATCTGCTCGAGCACATCTTCGATAGTGACCATGCCGGATACGCCGCCGTACTCGTCCGCCACCAGCGCGATATGGTTGCGGTTGCTGCGGAAGTCGCGCAACAGCACGTTGAGGCGCTTGGATTCCGGCACGAACACTGCCGGGCGCAGCATGTCGCGCACGTCGAATTCTTCGCCGGCGTAATAGCGCAGCAAATCTTTCGCCAGCAGGATGCCGATGATGTTGTCCTTGTCGCCGTCGATCACCGGAAAGCGCGAGTGCGCGGCTTCGATCACAAAGGGAATGAACTGGTCCGGCGGCTCGCTGATGTCGATGACATCCATTTGTGCGCGCGGAATCATGATTTCGCGCACCTGGCTTTCCGAAACTTGCAGCACACCTTCCATCATGGACAGCGCGTCGGCGTCGAGCAGATTGTGTTCGTAGGCGGAATGCAACAGGTGGACTAATTGTGCGCGGTCTTCCGGTTCACGCAGCAGGAATACGGAAAGACGTTCCAGCAGGCTGGGTTTGCTACTCTCGGGGTCATCCATTTGTAATACGGGTTTCCTGATAAGGATTTGGGTAGCGCAATTTTAACATCACATCAACTTCCAATGTTTCCATCTCGGTGGCATCACTGTCGTTTTCGTGGTCATACCCCTGCAAATGCAGCGCGGCATGGATGGCGAGATGGGCGTAATGCGCCACCAAATCCTTGCCTTGCTCGCGCGCCTCGCGCTCCACAACCGGCGCACAGATGACTACGTCGCCGGCCAGAAGGGTGCTGTCGTCATACACAAAAGTCAGCACGTTGGTGGCGTAATCCTTGCCACGATAAGCTCTGTTCAGCTCGCGCCCCTCGGCTTCGTCCACGATGCGCAGCGTCATCGCCGCGTCGCGCCGCAATGCGGCCTTCACCCAGCGGCGCAGTTGCGCGCGCGTCGGCAGATTTTGCGCGGCGCTGGCATATTGCACGGCCAAGGAAAGGCTAGGCGTTTTTTTGCTGTTCATATTGCTCATATGCCGCGACGATCTTCTGCACCAGCGGATGGCGCACCACATCTTCGGAAAGGAAATCGCTGAACGCGATACCGCGCACCTCATTCAGTATGCCGCGCGCCTCGATCAGGCCGCTCTTCTGCCCGCGCGCCAGGTCGATCTGGGTAACGTCGCCGGTAATCACCGCCTTGCTGCCGAAGCCGATGCGGGTCAGGAACATTTTCATCTGCTCGGGCGTGGTGTTCTGCGCCTCGTCGAGAATGATGAAAGAATGATTCAGGGTGCGCCCGCGCATATAGGCCAGCGGCGCGATCTCGATTGCGCCGCGCTCGAAGGCGCGAGTGACTTTTTCCAGACCCATCAGGTCATACAGCGCATCGTATAAAGGGCGCAAATAGGGATCGACTTTCTGCGCCAGATCGCCGGGGAGGAAGCCAAGCTTTTCACCGGCTTCCACCGCCGGACGCACCAGTACCAACCTGCGCACCATTTCACGTTGCAGCGCATCCACCGCGCAGGCCACGGCGAGATAAGTTTTGCCGGTGCCTGCCGGGCCGACGCCAAAGGTGATGTCGTGTTCCTGGATAGCCTGCAAATAGCTGTTCTGGCGTGGGGTACGCCCGCGTATCTCGGCCTTGCGCGTCATCAGCAGCGGCACGAAATCGCTGGCCGGCTGCGGCTCGGTGCGCCATTTCATCGCTTCGATCAGACCGAGTTGCAGGCGTTCCAGGGTGATGTCATGCCTGGCTTCGCGGTAGAAATCCTGTATCACCTTGCGTGCCAGCTCGGCCTGCGCACCCTCCACGCTGAAATGTTCGCCGCGCCGCGCGATGCTGACCTCCAGCGCGATCTCGATCTGGCGCAAATTCTCGTCCAGTGCGCCGCACAGGCGCGCCAGCCGCTGGTTATCCACCGGTTCGAGCGCGAATTGCAATGTCTGGTTTTTCATCTTCAAGAGGGTTCGGATATTAGTTCGCCGCGCAAAGTATGCCGCACGATTTGCGTAATCTTCACCTCTGCAAAGCGACCTATCATGCCCGGAGTGCCGAGAAAATTCACCACTCGGTTATTGTCGGTGCGTCCGGCCAGCTCCTGCGCGTCTTTTTTTGACACGCCTTCCACCAATACACGCTGCACTGTGTCGAGCATCGACAGCGCCACACCCGCCTCCTGCTCCATGATGCGATCCTGCAAGCGCTTCAAACGTGCGGCATGGACTGCATGCGGCGTGTCATCGTGCATTTCTGCGGCGGGTGTGCCGGGGCGCGGGCTATACAAATAACTGAAGCTGTTGTCGAAGCCAATATCATCGATCAGCTTCATGGTCGCCGCAAAATCCTGCTCGGTTTCACCGGGGAAGCCGACGATAAAATCCGAGGTAATGCAGATATCGGGCCGCGCCGCGCGCAGCCTGCGCGCGATAGATTTGTATTCCAGCGCCGTGTAGCCGCGTTTCATCGCCGCAAGGATGCGATCCGAACCGGACTGCACCGGCAGATGCAAATGGCTGACCAGTTTGGGCGTGGCAGCGTACACATCGATCAGGCGTTGCGTCATTTCTCTGGGATGCGAGGTGGTGTAGCGCAAGCGCTCCACGCCGTCCAGCGCAGCGACCGCCTGCAGCAGGAAGGCGAAATCTGCCGTATCGCCGTCTTCCGTCTCGCCGCAGTAGGCGTTCACATTTTGCCCGAGCAGGGTGATTTCCTTTACACATTGCCCGGTCAGCACCCGGATGTCGCGCAGCACATCGGCCAGCGGGCGTGACACTTCCTCGCCACGCGTATAGGGCACCACGCAATAGGTGCAATATTTGCTGCACCCTTCCATGATGGAAACAAAGGCTGCTCCCGCTCGTGTCTGCGGCGCGGGCAGGTGGTCAAATTTTTCGATTTCGGGAAAACTGATATCCACTTGCGCAAGGCCGGTATCCCGACATGCCTGCAACAACTGCGGCAAACGGTGCAGAGTCTGCGGCCCGAACACGATATCCACATACGGCGCGCGCTTCGCGATCGCCTCGCCCTCCAGGCTGGCCACGCAACCGCCCACGCCGATCAGCAAACCCGGTTTGGCCAGCTTGAGCGGGCGCACGCGCCCCAAGTCGGAGAACACCTTATCCTCGGCTTTCTCGCGAATCGAACAGGTGTTGAACAAGATGACATCTGCCTCTTCCGGTCGGTCGGTCTGTTCCATGCCATCGCAGGCACGCAGCACATCCGCCATCCTGGCAGAGTCATACTCGTTCATCTGGCAACCGTAAGTCTTGATATAGAGTTTTTGGGTCATTCTAGTGTTTAATTGCATAAGTTAACAATTTTATCAAGGGGCTGAGTTCCTTTAACCTCACGCTTCCTCCATACAAATGGCGTAGCGTTTTTGTTGTAGCTCTCGATGAATGCCTGAATCGATTTGGCCAAGTCTTCTTTGCACTTAAAACTCGCGCCACGCA
>Ga0172380_10004934_pt1 | contig 16665 bp, 14 predicted proteins | sample Leawe162metaG_FD_119747 | JGI IMG/M metagenome (GOLD analysis project Ga0172380, IMG submission 119747) | Leachate microbial communities from a municipal landfill in Southern Ontario, Canada - Leachate well 162 metaG | ecosystem: Engineered > Solid waste > Landfill > Unclassified | place...
ACCAGGTGGTGACGCCGTCAGGCGGAACCAACTACGCGGTTGCAGGAAGGATGAACTGCCGCCAGCGGAAGCCCGCCGGGAGGCGGGCTGACTCTGGCGGGTGAGAAAAAGCGCCTCTTTGGCGCCACCTTTCTGGCGCAAGCAGAAAGGTGGCAAACAAGGCACCCCGGCGAACTCCGGGATGCGAAAAACCCCCATCCCGACCTTCCCCCTGCAGGGGGAAGGGGTCGCTTTGGCGGCAGCCTTTTGGGATACCCAGCATTCGAGGGAGCGGTCATGAGCAAGTTGATTGGCAAAGGCCTCACCTTCGATGACGTGCTGCTCGTGCCGCGCGAATCCATCGTGCTGCCGGCCCAGGCCCGCGTGTCCACGCGCCTCTCCCGCCGCATCCGGCTGAACATCCCGCTGGTCAGCGCCGCCATGGACACGGTCACCGAGTCCGAGATGGCCATCGCCATGGCCCGCGAGGGTGGGATCGGGATCATCCACAAGAACCTGAGCCCGGCCGACCAGGCGCACCAGGTGGACACGGTCAAGCGCTCCGAGTCCGGCATGATCCGCCAGCCCATCACCCTTTCCAGCGAGCGCAGCCTGCACGAGGCCGTGGCCGTGATGGCCCGCTACCGGATCAGCGGCATTCCCGTGGTGGACGAGGGCCGGCTGGTGGGCATCCTCACCAACCGCGACCTGCGCTTCCTGACGGATCTGGAACTGCCCATCGCCTCGGCCATGACCCGCGAGAACCTGATCTGCGCGCCCGAGGGTACCACCCTCGAGGAAGCCGAGCGCATCCTGCAGCAGCACAAAGTCGAGAAGCTGCTGGTGACGGGAACGGGCGGCGCGTTGGTGGGACTGATCACGGTCAAGGATATCCAAAAGAAGAAGCAGTTCCCCTTCGCGGCCAAGGACGGCCACGGCCGCCTGCTGGCCGGCGCCGCCGTGGGCGTGGGCCCCAAGGAACTGGAGCGCGCCGCGCGGCTGGTGGAGGCCGGCGTGGACGTGCTCTGCGTGGACACGGCCCACGGGCACAGCAGCGGCGTGATCGGCATGGTGCGCACGTTGAAGGCCGCCTACCCAGCCGTGGACGTGGTGGCGGGCAACGTGGCCACGGGCGAAGCCGTACGCGCCCTGGCGGAGGCTGGCGCCGACGCCGTCAAGGTGGGCATCGGCCCGGGCAGCATCTGCACCACGCGCGTGGTGGCCGGCGTGGGCGTGCCGCAGATCACGGCCGTGCTGGACTGCGCCGCCGCCGCCGCCGAGTTCGACATTCCCGTGATCTCCGATGGCGGCGTCAAGTACTCGGGCGACTTCGCCAAGGCCATCGCCGCGGGCGCCGAATCCGTCATGATGGGCTCGCTCTTCGCCGGTTGCGAAGAGAGCCCGGGCGAGACCGTGCTCTTCGAAGGCCGCAGCTTCAAGGTCTACCGCGGGATGGGCAGCCTGGGCGCCATGCGCCGCGGCTCCAGCGACCGCTACTTCCAGGGCGAGATCCGCGACGAGGAGAAGTTGGTCCCCGAAGGCATCGAGGGCCGCGTGGCCTACAAGGGCAAAGTGGCGGGCGTGGTCTATCAATTGGTGGGCGGCCTGCGCGCCAGCATGGGCTACTGCGGCTGCCCGGACATCGAGGCCTTCCGGCGCGACACGCGCTTCGTGGAGATCACCCCCGCCGGCCTGCGCGAGAGCCATCCCCACGACGTGGTGGTGACCAAGGAGTCGCCCAACTACTGGACCACCTGATTCCTGGGGATGTCCCGCGCTCGTGAGCCGTGCCCCCGACCGCCCCATGCAAGAGCGGATTCCGACCCCGGCACGTGAATCGCCCCCTTCACATCAAGGCAAGGCGATCAACTCCACCTCCACCTCGGCCGAGGAATCGTCCTCATCCAGGGTGGCCCCGGTGGGATGGGCGGCGTTGCGGTTCCAGGTCAGATAGCCGCTCTTGCTCACCCGCCAGGCGTCCAGCCGCACCGAGTTCCCGTTGAAGATCTCGATCTCGTAGCTGGCGCGCCCTGCCGCCCCCGTGTTGTAGGGCGGGTTCAACTCAATCGAATCATTGGCGAAGAACACGAGGGCGCCGGGCAGGGCCTGCCCCGTGTTGGAGTCCACCACCCGCACGGTCAGCGTGGCCGTCCAGGTCCGGTCGGGCAGGCTGGATTCCTCGCAGCCGGCCAGTAGCAGCAGCAGACAAAACAGCGGCAGGATGCGCATCGAGACCTCCGGGATGCGATTCAACACAGAGACACAGAGACACGGTGTAAAAGAATCGATGAGCATGCATCGATGGCAGACCTGTTAACGGACCGTTGTCCTCTTCATCTCTTCCATTGAAATCTAAATCGCTCTCTGTGTCTCCGTGCCTCTGTGGTGAGAGGAAGACGAGAGAGTACGGGATGGCCCTGGCTCAGAGTCGCCGCAACGTGAGCAAGGTGATCTCCGGCGCCGTTCCCACCCGGATCGGCGGACCCCAGAAACCCGTGCCCTGGCTGACGTAGACCTGCAGGCGCGCCGAGTGCCGGTTCAGGCCCTTCAGGTAGGGGTTGGCCTTGCCCGCCACCCAGGTGTAGGGATGATACTGCCCGCCGTGGGTGTGGCCGCTGAGCATCAAGTCGTAGCCCGCCTGCTCCGCGGCGAACACGCTGAGCGGCTGATGGGCCAGCAGCAGCTTGAAATCCGCCGGCGGCGCGCCGGCCAGCGCCAGATCCGGCCGGCTCTCGTGGCTGGGGAAGAAGCGCCGGCCCTGGACGTCCGGCACACCCGCCAGCAGCAGGCGCCCGGCACCCCGCTCCAGCAGGACGTGCTGGTTGAGCAGCGGCGTGAAGCCCACGCCTTCGGCCACACGCAGCCAGCCCAGGGCGTCGCTGTAGTATTCGTGGTTGCCCGTGATGAACCACTTGCCCAGCGGGGCCTGGATCTCCCCCAGGGGCGCGGCCTCAGGCCCCAGGTCGCCGGGCAGTCCGTCCGCCAGATCCCCCGTGAACACCACCAGCTCGGGTTGCAGCTCCTGGACGGCGCGAGCCACGCGCGCCACCTGAGCGCGCTGGATGCCCGGGCCGATGTGCAGGTCGCTGAGCTGCACGATGCGCAGGCCGTCCAGGTCCGGGTGCAGGCCTGCGACCGGCACCTCCACCTCCACCACCCGGGTCAGCCGGTAGGCGCCCGCCACGCCCCAGGCCACGTAGAGCGACACGGCGCCGCAGATGCCCAGCGCCACGGCCCGCGAGCCCAGCAGGCTGCGGCCGTGCTCGATCCAGGCGGCGGGCGGGCCGGCGGCCAGCGCCTGGGCGCCGCCCAGCAGGCGCAGAGCGAGCCCGAGCAGATCCTTGGCCAAGAGCAGGATCACCGCCACGGAGATCCAGCCCACCACCAGCCAGCCCAGCTCCATCAGGCTGTCCAGGAAGCGCGGCGGCTGCAGGTGTCGGCGCAGGGCCAGCAGCGCCAGGGGCAGCCAGGCCAGCAGCTGGAGCGTAATCCAGATCCCGGCCGTGGGCGCCAGTCCCAGGCGCAGGGGCAACAGCAGCCGGAACCCCACCAGACTGCCCAGCAGGGCCAGCATGCCGCCCGCCACCAGAAAGAATGCCCACATGCCCCACGCTCCTTGTCTGTCTCACGGCTACCGAGCACCCGCGCCGTAGCGGCCCGTCCGCGCTTCCTACCTTGCCTGCCGGTCAATTCCGGAGAACAAGATGCTCATCCGCCTGCTCGTGTTTGTCATGCTGCTGTCCGTGGCCCGCGCCGAAGAGATCCAGCCCGGCCGCGACCACCTGGCCGGCTGGATGACCGGCTCCTTCAGCAGCGCCCTCCAGGCCGCCTCCGACAGCAGCTACTTCGACATCCGGCTGCGCATGACGCCCATCTGGGGCGCGCGCGCCGACGGTCCCTGGCTCTACGTGGAGCAGGCCGTGGCCACCAGCCTGGACCAGCCCTACCGGCAGCGCGTGTATCACGTCACCGAGCCGGAGCCCGGCCTCTACGTCAGCGAGGTGTTCGAACTGCCCGAGCCCGTGCTGCGCTTCGCCGGCGCCTGGAAGTGCGATTCCCTGCTGGCAGGCCTGACACCGGATTCGCTGGCGGTCCGGCCGGGCTGCGGCGTCCACCTGCGCTGGAACGCGGAGCACGCGGCCTACGAAGGCCGCACACCGGGCGAGGGCTGCCTCAGCACGTTGCGCGGCGCGGCCTGGGCCACCTCCGAGGTCAGCATCAAGGCTGAGGGGCTGGTGAGCTGGGATCGGGGCTGGGACGCCCACGGTCAGCAGGTCTGGGGCGCCGAGCAGGGCGGCTACCAGTTCCGCCGCGCCCCGGTCTTCGGCGGGGCCTGCTGCCCTGGCGGGGGCAAGTCGCAGGCTGTGCCAAAGTAAACCGGCCGCACACTTGAACCACAGGGACACAGGGACTCAGCCCGAACACGTCCACGGGAATGCCGGGACTTGAAGTCGTGAATCCGGAGTCCGGCAGATCGAAGGGCCACTTCCCTCAGGCCGGCAGCCGGCGGATTTTTGCCCCCAGCGCGCCCAGGCGCTCCTCGATGCGCTCGTAGCCCCGGTCCACCTGCTGGATGTTTTGCATGCGCGTCACGCCCTCGGCCTTCAGCGCGGCGATGATCAGGGCCATGCCCGCGCGGATGTCCGGCGAGTGCAGACGCGCCCCATTGAGCGGCTGGCCGCCGGAGATCAGCACGCGGTGCGGATCGCACTGGGTGATCCGCGCGCCCATGGAGATCAGCGAGTCCACCCAGTACAAGCGGCTCTCGAACATCCACTCGTGGATCAGCACCTGGCCGCGGCTGCAGCAGGCCAGCACCACGGCGATGGAGGAGAGGTCCGCCGGAAAGCCCGGCCAGGGCGCGTCGTGGATGCGCGGGATGGCGCCGAACTGGTCGTAATCCACTTCCAGGGCCTGCTCCCGCGGCACGCGGATGCCGCCGCGCTGGAAGAGGAATTCCACGCCCAGCTTGTGGAAGACGCGCTGGATCATCCGGTAGTTTTCCGCTTCGACGCCCTCGATGAACAGCTCCGACTCCGTGGCCACGGCCAGGGCGATCAGGCTGCCCACCTCGATGTGGTCCTCGCCCACCCGGTGCGTGACGGAGTCCAGCAGCGCGCCGCCGCTGCCCTGGATGGTCAGTCGATTGGTGCCCACGCCCTCGATGCGCGCGCCCATGGCCTGCAGCAGGCGGGCCAGCCGCTGGACGTGGGGCTCGCTGGCGGCGTTCTCCACCACGGTCTCGCCCGTGGCCAGGGCCGCGGCCATCAGCGCGTTCTCCGTGGCCATCACGCTGGCCTCGTCCAAGAAGATCCGCGCGCCGATCAGCCCGCGGGGGGCCTCCAGCACCACGTCGTCGCCCTCCAACCGCACCTCGGCGCCCAGCCACTGGAAAACCGCCAGGTGCGTGTCGATGCGCCGGCGGCCGATGCGGTCCCCGCCCGGACGACGTAGCACGGCCCGCCCGCTGCGGGCCAGCAGCGGCGCGGCCAGCAGCAGGCTGCCGCGGATTTGGCCGGCCTGCTCGGGTTCCGGGCAGTCGCCCAACCCGGCGCTCGAGGAGATCACGGCCCGGTGGGCGGCGGGATCCCAGTCCACCGACGCACCCAGGGATTCCAGCAGGCGCAGCATCACCTGGATATCCAGGATGGCGGGCAGGTTTTCCAGCGTGGTGCGTTCGGCTAGGAGCGCGGCCGCCAGATCCGGCAAGGCCTCGTTCTTGTTGCCCTGGGGCGTGAAGACGCCGCTCAGATTCCGGCTGGTTTCGATCTCGAAGTACATGCAGGCCTTCGCTAGTTTTGCACACGCGGCGGTCCCGCCTGGACCGGCCCCGCGCCAAGATACCACTCGCCACAGGGCGGACGGCATGGGCCCGCCGCCCGGGAGAAGATCATGCAGCACGCCTCCACGGCCGAACTGGCCCGGCACTTCGACGCCCTGGCTCCCGTCTGGACCGCCTGCCCCTACCTGGACGCGCCGGGCGAGGCCGAGCACGTGCTGCGGCTGCTCAAGCCCGGGCCGCGCGCCACGGGCCTGGACCTGGCCTGCGGCAGCGGCCAGCTCACCGCCGGACTCGCGGGCGCCGGCGGGCGCCTCCTGGCGGCGGACCTGAGCGAGCGCATGCTCAAACTGGCGGCCTGCCGCTTCGTGGAGGCACGCATCAACAACGTGGTGATCACCGTCCAGGACGCCCACCGGCTGGAGTACGCCAACGGACTCTTCGAGTGGGTGGTCTGCCGCTACGCCTGGCGCCTCTTCGAGGAGCCGGCCCTGGTGCTGACGGAACTGGCCCGCGTCACCCGGCCGGGGGCGCGGCTCTACCTCAGCGACTGGTGCGAGCCCAGCGGGCCCCTGGATGCCTGCCTGGGCCGGCTGGACGCCTTCCACCGCCGCTGCCTGACGGAGGCCTGGTGGGAGGAGCAGCTGGCCGGCCTGCCCTTCCAGACCGAACTGCGCCGCCGCCGGACCGAGCGGCTGGATCCCGTGGTCTGGGGCGAATTGGCCGGTCTGGATCCCGCCGAGGCGCGCCGACGCTTCGACGAGTTCCGCGCCGCCGAGGGCGCCGGGATCCACTGCCAGGAACTGGACAACCGCCCGGTCTGGATCGCCGAGCGGCTGGAACTGGTGTTGCTGCGCACGGCCCGCCCGGCCAAATGAGCGGCCCCGCCACCCTGGATTACGCGGGCTACCTGGATCTGCTGCGCCGGACGGGTCCGCCGCGGATGGCCTGGATTCCCTTGGCCGAGCTGGACGAGGAACGGACGGGCTTCGCCGTGCACCTGGCCTTCACGGCCCAGGGCTTGGTGCTGGTGCGCAACCGGGAGCGCGCCTGCTGGGAGCTGCCCGGCGGACGCAAGGAGCCCGGCGAGCGCAGCCTGGACACCGCGCGCCGGGAACTGGCGGAAGAGTGCGGCGCGGGCCCGGCGGAGCTGCGGCCCTGGTGCGGCTACGAAGTCCGGCTGGGGGAGCGCGTCACGCGCGGCCTGCTTTGCCTGACTTTCTTGTCTGAACTGCCCGGGCCACCGCCGGAGAGCGAGATCGCCGAGGCCCGGGTGGTGCGCCGCTGGCCCGGAGCGCTCTGCTACCCGCACATCCAGGGCCGCATCCTCCAGCAGGCGGCGCGCCGCCTGATCGCTCGCCCGGACGTTCCGGCGCTCCCGGAACTGCCGAACTCCTTGCTGTCCATTCTGATCGACGCTCCGCCGCCCCTGGGCGAGATTCCTCCCCCGCCCCAGAACCGCCCCGCCTGAACCCTCGTTCCGCCCGCCTGTGCTCCGGGAAAAGCCCGCCCTACGCGCGGCCGGGCAGGCTCCGTGTGTTACATTTCCAAGCGGGAAGGCATGAAGATGAACGTGGCGGCCGGCCCCCGGGAGCGCCTGCGCACGCAAGGTCCCCGGGCCCTGGAGATGGCGGATCTGCTGGCCCTGGTGCTGGTGAGCGGTTCGCGCCGGGAATCGGTGTTCGATGTGAGCCGGCGCCTGCTGGACGAGGTAGGCCCGCGGGCCCTGGGCGGCACGCGGGGCGTGGAAGAGGCCATGCGCGTCTACGGGCTGGGGCAGGCCAAGGCCGCCCAGCTGGTGGCCGCGCTGGAGATTGGCCGGCGCCTGTACGATCCCGGCGCGCGGGAGTTTCCCGTCCTGCACCAGCCCTCCAGCGTGGCGCGCCATCTGGCGCCCATGGGCCGGCTGATGCGCGAACAGTTCCGCTGCCTCTATCTGGACGTCACGAACCGGCTGATCCGCGACGAGGTGATCTCCATCGGCGGACTGAGCACCAGCCTGGTCCACCCGCGCGAGGTCTTCCACTTTGCCGTCCAGTACAGCGCGGCCAACCTGGTGCTGGCGCACAACCATCCGGCGGGGAGCCTGGAGCCCAGCCCGGAGGATCTGGACCTGACGCGCCAGCTCTGCCGGGCGGGGGAGATCATGGGAATCCAGGTGCTGGATCACCTGATCATTTCCGCCGGCGGCTGGTTCTCCTTCCACGAACACGGCCTGCTGGGCAGGGAGCGGCCGGTGTGACACAATGCTCCCTACGCCCGGGTCGGGAACGGAGCACGGGCGAGCAGAAAGCGGGTGACGCGTGTTCATCGATTCCCATGTCCATCTGGACGGGCCGGACTACGACGGGGATCGCGCCGAAGTGCTGGCGCGGGCCCGCGCCGCCGGCGTGGAGAGTCTGGTCCAGATCGGCTACAACCGGCTGACCATCGAACGCGGGATGGCCCTGTTCGCCGACCAGGACTGGATCCACTTCAGCACAGGCCTGCATCCCCACGACTCCGCCGATTGGAGCGCCGAGCTGGAGGCCTGGATCGAGGAGCGCTCCGCCTGGCCGCGCGTGGTGGCCATCGGCGAGGTGGGGCTGGACTGGTTCCGCGACTACGCCCCCGCCGAGACCCAGCTGCGCGTGTTCCGGCAGATGATCCGGCTGGCCCGCCGACGCGGCCTGCCGCTTATCGTGCACTCCCGGGCCGCCGAGGAGGACACCCTGCGCGTCCTCGAGGAGGAGGGGGCCGGGGACGTGGGCGGCGTGATGCACTGCTACGCCTACGGGGTGGAGACGGCCCGCCGGCTGCGCGAGCTGGGATTCCTGCTGAGTTTCCCCTGCAGCGTCACCTATCCCAAGCGCAACCAGACCGAGGTGATCGCCGAACTCCAGGTGGAGCAGATGCTGCTGGAGACGGACTCGCCTTTCCTGCCGCCCCAGCGGCTGCGCGGGCAGCGCAACGAGCCGGCCTGCGTGGCGGAGGCCGCCGCCGTGATCGCACGGGTCAAGGGGCTGAGCGTAGAGGACGTGGCCCGGATCACGCGCCGCAACGCCCGCGTGCTCTTCCGCCTGGACCTGGCCGAGGAGCGCGTGCTGGCCTATCCCATCCGGCGCAGCCTCTACCTGAACCTGACCAATCGCTGCACGGCGGACTGCGGCTTCTGCACGCGGCTCACCCACCCGGTGGTCAAGGGCCACAACCTGGCCCTGCGCCGGGAGCAGGAACCCACGGCGGCGGAGCTCATCGCGGCCATCGAGGCCCGGGGCGGCGCGGGTGCCTGGGACGAGTTCGTGTTCTGCGGCTACGGCGAACCGATGATGCGCCTGGACGAGCTGAAGGCCGTGGCGGCCTGGCTGAAGGAGCGCGGCGCCCGGGTGCGCGTGAACACCAACGGCCACGCCGACCTTTGGCACAAGCGGCCCACCGCCGGCGAGTTGCGCGGGCTGGTGGACGTGGTCTCCATCTCCCTGAACGCGGACAACGCCGCCCAGTACGCGGCCATCGTGCGGCCGGCCTGGGGCGAGCGCAGCTTCCAGGGCCTGCTGGACTTCGCCCGGGACGCCGCCCGGGTGGTGCCGGAGGTGGTCTTCACGGTCGTGGACGACGGCAGCATCGACATCGAGGGCTGCCGGCGCATCGCGGCGGAATACGGCGTGCCGCTGCGCGTGCGCCTCCTGGACGAAACCGGCTGATCCCGCGCCCGCGGCATCGGCGTGAAGGAGCCGGATGGAGAAGTCCTACAAGTCCATGGCGCCCAAGAAATCCCTTGGGCAGAACTTCCTCAGCGACCCCTGGTGGATCGAGCGCATCGCCCGCGCGCTGGAGATCCAGGAGGAGGACTGCGTGCTGGAGATCGGCCCCGGCAAGGGGGCGCTCACCCGCGCGCTGCTGCCCTACACGCGGGACCTGCTGGCCGTGGAGATCGACCAGCGGATGGTCGAGCTGCTGCAGGCCGAGCTGGGCGCTCATCCCAACCTGCGCGTGATCCACGAGGACTTCCTGCGCTTCGACCTGGGCGCCGCGCTGGGCGGACGTCGGGTGCGCGTGGTGGGCAACCTGCCGTATCACATCACCAGCTCGATCCTGATGCGCGTGCTGGAGGAGATCCGCCGGGGCCAGACGGATCCCGCCGCGGCCCAGATCACCGACTTCGCCATCATGATCCAGAAGGAGGTGGCCCAGCGGATCCTCAGCGGCCCGGGCAGTCGCGAGTACGGCATCCTCTCGGTCTACGTGGGCCTGCTCTGCGACGGGCGCATCCTGCTGGACGTGCCGCCGGGGGCCTTCTTCCCCAAGCCCAAGGTGGACAGCGCCGTGATCCGCCTGCGTCCGTTGGCGACCCCGCGCGCCGAGGTGCTGGACTGGGACTTCTTCCGCCGGGTGGTGCGCGCGGCCTTCAACCAGCGGCGCAAGATGCTGCGCCGCTCCCTGCTCAACATTCCCGGCGTGCCCAATCCCGAGGGGCTGGAGAACGCCGACGAACTGCTCTCGCGCCGGCCCGAGACGCTCAGCGTGCCGGAGTTCGCCGACCTGGCGGCCCGCCTGGGCGCGCTGCGCGCGGCTCCCGCCGGGGAGGCGCGGCCGTGAATCCGAACCCCCGCCTGCACCCCGACGACCTGCCCGAGGATCTGGGCGAGCTGCACGAGTTCTTCCGGGACAGCCACCCCGCGGACATCGCCGAGCTGATGCAGCGCGTGGACGAGGAAGCCGCGCTGGCCCTGTTCCTGGCCATCGACGCCGAGCTGCAGGCGGAGATCCTGCCCGAGCTGGGCGAGTCCCTGCGCGAGAGCATCCTGGAGCGGCTGACCCACGCCACGCTGGTGCCCGTCCTGAACGAGATGGAGTCCGACGACGCCGCGGACCTGATGCAGGAGCTGCACGAGCTGGACGAGGCCCTGGCCGAGGACGTGCTGGCGGACCAGCAGCTGGACCAGGAGCTGCGCGAGGACCTGGACGAGCTACTCGAGCACGAGGATGACACCGCCGGCGGCGTCATGGCCCGCGAGTTCGTCGCCGTGGGCCGGACGATGACCGTGGACGAGGCCATCGGCGAGGTGCGGCACCTGGCCGAGGACCGCGAGGTGGACGACATCTACGCGGTTTACGTGGTGGACGAGGAGGGCCGCCTGCTGGGCCTGGTCAGCCTGCAGCGCCTGCTGCTGGCGCGGCGCGGGCAGCGCATGGACGAGATCATGGACCCCGACGTGATCTCCGTCCAGGCGGACACGGACCAGGAGCAGGTGGCGGCCCTGGCCCGCAAGTACGATCTGGTGACCATCCCCGTGGTGGACGCCCAGGGCGTGCTGCTGGGCCGGGTGACCATGGACGACGTCTACGACATCGCCCACGAGGAGGCCGCGGAGGACATCTCGCGCCTGGCCGGCACCGTGGAGGACGTGCTCGAGCGCTCCAGCCTGACGGTGGTGCGCCAGCGCACGCCCTGGCTGCTGGTGGGCCTGGCCGGCGGGCTGGTCAACGCGCTGGTGATGAGCCGCTTCGAGGCCGACCTGCGCGCCCTGCTCTCCGCCAGTTTCTTCGTCCCGGTGGTGATGGGCATGGGCGGCAACGTGGCCAACCAGTCGGCCACTATCGTGGTGCGCGGCCTGGCCACGGGCGAGCTGCAGGTCAAGGACCTCGTGCCGCGGCTCTGGAAGGAATCCAAGGTGGGCTTCGCCCTGGGTCTGGCCTGCAGCCTGGTGATGCTGGGCGTGGTCTGGCTCTGGATGGGCGACGGCGCCACCGCCGGCGTGATCGCCCTGGCCATGGCCTGCGTGATCACCCAGGCCACGGTGATGGGGGCCTTCGTGCCGCTGCTGCTCAAGTGGGTGGGCGCGGACCCGGCCATGGCCAGCGGGCCCTTCCTCTCCACCAGCAACGACATCCTCGGGCTCTCCGTCTACCTGCTGCTCATCAGCACGCTGCTCACCTGAGCATGGACCGGCGCGCGCAGGCCCTCGTGTTGAGGCGCATTCCCTACGGCGACACCAGCCTGGTGCTGCACGTCCACACCCGCGAGACCGGTCGGCTGGGGCTGATGGCCAAAGGTGTGCGCCGGTCCAAGTCGCGGCTGGAACCCGTCCTGCAGACCGGCCATTTGGTGGAGCTGCAGCTGCTGGTGCGCGAGGGGCGCGAGCTGCAGCTGCTCAAGGACGCGGACCTGCGCGAGGATTTCCGCGGCCTTCGCCGGGACTACGTCCGACTCTTGAGCGGTCTCTTGGTCTGCGAGATCCTCGAGCGCACCCAACTCCCCGACCAGCCGGACCCCCTGCTCTTCGACACGGCCGTGGACGTGCTGCGGCTGGCGGCGGGGGCGAGTCCGCGGCCCCAGAACCTGGTCTATTGGTTCCTCCTCTTCCTCTTGTCACATTCCGGCTACGGATTGGATCTGGAGGCCTGCTCCCGCTGCGGCCGACCCTGGGAGGAGTTCCGGCGCCGCGAGGGCGCGGGGCTGGACCCCCGGGAAGGCCGCGTCCGCTGCCCGGACTGCCGTCCCGGCGGCGAGGAGACCGGCCTGCCGCCCGGCCTGTGGCGCGTGCTGCGCTTCCTGCTGCACAGCCCGCCGGAGGAGGTGGCCCGCCGGGAGATCACGCCCGGCACGCGGGTTCTGGTGCGCAACTTGCTGGAGACCCTGCTGCACGCGCACCTGTCGCCCACGCTCGAACTGAAGAGCCTGCGGCAATTGGACGAGCTGGAAACGACCACGGAAACCACCCGGGAGGGGCATGGAGACGAAGACGATTGAGGTGATGGACAAGCTGGTGAGTCTGTGCAAGCGGCGCGGCTTCATCTTCCAGTCCAGCGAGATCTACGGCGGACTGGCTTCCTGCTGGGATTACGGCCCCTTGGGCGTGGAGTTGAAGAACAACCTGCAGCGCGCCTGGTGGACGGAGATGACCCGGCGCCACGAGAACATCGTCGGCCTGGACGCCGCCATCCTGATGCGGCCTGAAGTCTGGCGGGCCTCCGGGCACGTGGACGGGTTCGTGGACCCCCTGGTGGACTGCAAGGAGTGCCGCTCGCGCTTCCGCGCCGACCAGATCGACGCCACCCAGCCCTGCCCCAGCTGCGGCGGCGCGCTGACGGAGCCGCGCCAGTTCAACCTGATGTTCCGCACGAACCTGGGTCCGATGGAGGACACGGCCAGCCAGATCTACATCCGGCCCGAGACGGCCCAGGGCATCTACGTGGACTACCTGCTGGTCCAGAACGCCGCGCGCCTGCAGGTGCCCTTCGGCATCGCCCAGGTGGGCAAGGCCTTCCGCAACGAGATCAAGCCGGGCAACTTCATCTTCCGCACCTGCGAGTTCGAGCAGATGGAGATGCAGTTCTTCGTCAAGCCCGGCGAGGACGACGAGTGGATGGCCCACTGGAAGCAGAAGCGGATGGACTATTACCTGTGCCTGGGCATCCGGCCCGAGAACCTGCGCTTCCACCAGCACGGCCCGGGCGAATTGGCCCACTACGCCCGCGAGGCCTGGGACGTGGAGTTCCAGTTCCCCTTCGGCTGGCAGGAGATCGAAGGCATCCACAACCGGACGGACTTCGACCTGAAGGCCCACCAGTCCATGTCCGGCAAAAAGATGGACTACATCGACAGCGGGAAGGGCGAGCGCTACCTGCCCTACATCATCGAGACCTCCTCGGGTCTCAATCGCACGCTGCTGATGTTCCTCTGCGACGCCTACCGCGAGGACGTGGTGGACGACGAGCCGCGCGTGCTGCTGGCCCTGCCCCACAAGCTGGCGCCCATCACCTTTGCCGTGCTGCCCCTGGTGAAGAAGGACGGCATCGGCGAGCTGGCCCATCAGTTGTACGACGACCTGTGCGGGCGCTGGAACGGCTTCTACGACCACGCCGGCGCCATCGGCCGGCGCTACCGGCGCATGGACGAGGTGGGCACGCCCTGGTGCATCACGGTGGACTACGACAGCAAGACCGACGGCAGCGTGACCGTCCGGCACCGGGACGATTGCCGCCAGGAACGGGTGAAAATGGACCAGCTCAAGACCTGGCTCTTCGAGCGCATGGAAGGCTGATCTCAATCGCTTTGGAATAGACAAAACAAAACAAGCCCGTTTGTACGGGCTTGTTTTGTAACAGGCACCTGGATTGCCCAGTTCAATCTCGTGACGGTTTCTTCATGTGGTGATTTCAACAGGGGATTGTTAATCTCTTCCCGTGGTGTGCCCTGAATGGCCAAGCGCAGCGATCCACCGGTGGCCGCGTGGCGCAGTTTCGGATTCTGCAAGCTGTGAAGAAGTGCCGGGTCCGATGCGTGGAGGCATTAAGCGGCAAACAAGTGCAGGGCTTGCGCGCCAGCCGCTGGAAATAGATATTTATTTCCTAACAGGTTGAGTCCACAACGCAAATGTCCCTTTTGGGGACTGGCACCGTTTCCACATACGTACAGCTTGGCGCAGAATCGCGCCCCCCGGAACGACAAGTCAGTGGGATGGAGAGGCACATGTCCGAGGACGCCATCTTCAAGAACATTCCCCAGTTCACGGTGCTGCGTTTCGCACGCTACCTGAACTTCCTGGTCACCCTGCCCGAAGTGGTGGAGGAGATCTCCTCCAGCGAGATGGCCGGCATCATCGGCATCAAGCCCACCCAGCTCAGGCAGGACTTCTTCACCCTGGGCGGGTTTGGCCGGCAGGGGAAGAAGTACAACGTGCGCTTCCTGATCCACCGGCTCAGCGAGGTGCTGGCCCTGCAGAAGCCCCAGGACATGGTGCTGGCGGGCGTGGGCCACCTGGGCCAGGCCATCGCCAACTACCAGGGCTTCGAGCGCTTCAACCTGGTGCTGCGCGGCATTTTCGACGTGAATCCCAAGCTCATCGGGCTGAAGATCCGCGACATCCAGGTGCAGGATCTGGACGAGTTGCAGGGCTTCATCCGGCAGCACCGGATCCAGATCGGGATCATCAGCACGCCGCACCAGTCGGCCCAGAACGTCTGCGACAGCATGGTGGACGCGGGCGTGAAGGCCATCTGGAACTTCAGCCCGGAAAATGTCACCGTGCCCGAGGGCGTGGTGGTGCAGAATGAGAACCTCTCCGTGGGCATCATGAACCTCAGCTACCGGCTCAACCGCGAGCTGGCCTGACCCACGGTCGTCGCATACGCGAACGGCCCCCGACCTTGACGGATCGGGGGCCGTTTTGGTGTCGGGTCGAAGCCCTCAGCGCAGCAGGGTCAGGCGCTGCACCAGCTGGCCTCGCGGATGACGCAGCACGGCCACGTAGACTCCGCTGGCCAGGCCCGCGGGCGTGAACGGCACTTGATGCCGACCCGCCGCCAGGGTGCCATCCACCAGCACGGCCACTTCCTGGCCCTGCAGGTTGTAGACGGCCAGCCGCACGGGCGCGGACTCGGCCATGTCGAAGCCCAGCCTCGTGCTCGGATTGAAGGGATTGGGCACGGCGGGCAGCAGCGTGAAGGCCGTCGGTTGGGCGTCCAGCCGGACGCTGAGCTCCAGCAGCACGGACTGGCTGCCGTCCAGACCCTGGCGCAGCACGCTGTAGGTGAAGTCGCCCGTGCCGGGCTCGTCCTGGAACTGGTAGCTGGCACCATGGCTGGAGCCGCTGGCGCTGAGCAGGGTGTCCAGATCCTGGCCGTCGCGCCGGATGCGGAAGCCCAGCAGCGCGGTCTCGGAGGCGGTGGACCAACTGAGTTCCACCCGGCCGCCGGGCAGGGCCTGGGCCGAGCTGGCGCTGATCTCCACGGCCACCTCGCCCCCCTCGTCCCCGTGGCAATTGCCCGAATCCTCCAACACGGTCAGGCTGCCGTCCTCCAACAGGGTGCCCCGTCCGGCCTCCACCCGGAAGGGCTGACTCTGCCAGGCGTTCAGCCGCACCCAGAGGTCCTGCAGACCGTCCAGCAGCGGCAGTTCAAAGGTGTCCGGGGCCACCAACGGGACGTAGGTCATGAAGGACATCTCGTGGAAGAGCTGCAGGCTGCTGCCGCCGCTGCCGGCGAACTGGAAGCGCACGCTGGGCACGGCGTGCCAGACATCCACGTCGCGCTCCCGGGCGGGATCCAGCTCGGCCGTGAACACACTCTGGTAGAACTGGGTCAGCGAGGCGCGCACCGCCACGCCGGGCACCACGTCGTGGTGCAGGGCCGAGACCGGATTGCTGAAGGCGATGTAGGCCTTGTGGCTGTTCCCCAGATAGAGGCTGGCGCCCATCAAGTTGACGGGCGCGCAATCCCGGCTGTCCAGGCCCACGCAGAAATCCACCAGCTGCAGCGTGGCGTCGGTCGCCTCGGAAGCCGCTGGATCCGTGGGCTCGGTGAAGGCGCTCAGGTAATCTTTGGTGACGCTGGCGCGCACACTCTGGCCGGGGACCACGTCGATGTGATACTCGCCCGGCGCGGTGGGCGCGGGGAAGTAGGCCTTGTGACTGCTGCCCTGGTAAACGGACAGCCCGTGGTTGACCGTGACCGGCGCGCCGCCCCGGTACTCGCTGGCCAATACGTCCACGCGGTAGTCCACCAAGTGCAGCGTGACGTCCGCCGAGTCGGCGGCCGCGGGATCCGCCGTTTCAGTGAAGGCGCTCAGGTAATCTTTGGTGACGCTGGCGCGCACACTCTGGCCGGGGACCACGTCGATGTGGTACTCACCCGGCGCGGCCGGCGCCGGGAAGTAGGCCTTGTGGCTGTTGCCCTGGTAGACGGACAGTCCGTGGTTGACGGACGCTGGCGCGCCGCCCTGGAAGGCGCTGGCCCGCACGTCCACGCGGTAGTCCACCAAGTGCAGCGTGACGTCCGCCGAGTCTGAGGCCGCGGGATCCGCCGTGGTCGTGAAGGCGCTCAGGTAGTCCTTGGTGACGCTGGCGCGCACGCTCTGGCCGGGGACCACGTCGATGTGATACACGCCCGGCGCCGTCGGCGCGGGGAAGTAGGCCTTGTGGCTG
>Ga0172380_10004935_pt1 | contig 16665 bp, 14 predicted proteins | sample Leawe162metaG_FD_119747 | JGI IMG/M metagenome (GOLD analysis project Ga0172380, IMG submission 119747) | Leachate microbial communities from a municipal landfill in Southern Ontario, Canada - Leachate well 162 metaG | ecosystem: Engineered > Solid waste > Landfill > Unclassified | place...
AGCGCTCGCCAAGGAAGTCGCGCCGCTTGGCATCCGGGTCACCATCGTTGCACCGGGGCCATTCCGGACAGACTGGGCGGGCCGTTCCCTCAAAACCACACACAGCCCGATCGCCGACTATGCCGCGACAGCCGGGGCGCGTCGCAATGCCATCCAGAGTTACAGTGGCAAACAGCCGGGCGATCCGCTGCGCGCCGTGGCTGCGATCATCGCTGCGGTCGATGCGCAGCAGGCGCCCTTGCATCTGGTGCTGGGTCGAGTCGCCAATGACACCATACGCGGCAAACTCAAGGATTTCACGGCCGAACTGGATCTCTGGAGCGATCTGGCGCTGGCCACCGACTTTCCGGAAGCGTAAAGCGGCGGCAAATAGGTTATGAATCGGTTATCTGCACACTTTCAACCAGATCGAATTTCATCCTGCGGTTCTTTAGGGTTGTGAGGGCAGCTTGCGTCCGGATGCTCATTCAACGCTCGCCATGAAAACACGTGGCCCCCATCGTACTCGAAGGAATGGGAAAGCCTTGTGCCAGGCGCAGCAGGGTAACAAAAGCGGTATGGGGAACCATGGCCACCTCTTACAGATTGAAGCTTGAAACTTCAATCTGTAAAAATTGGCGTTAATGAATCCATCGATGGCAGCTTGGCAAGTCCTCCAAAGGGAGTTGCCGTTCCCATTACGCGACTTATCAGTGCCTTCACGCAAACCATTCTGCTTACCGATGTTCCGTTTACAACGACCCTGTTTGCCGCGACCGATGCCCTTCTGCCACCGGTACAGCAAGTCGTGGCAATAGCAGATTAAGCAAACGCCAGATGTACGGCTGGTATTTGGCAGTTGCTGGTATGGATGATTGGCTCTTACTTCGGATATGACGGGCGGTTGACGGCCCAAGGCCGACGTTCCCTGTTACATTTGAATTTCATGCCGGAAAATTTAACTTATTTCATACAGGAAATGCGCCATGAAAAATGTTTCAGCTTGGCTAGTGCAGAAGCTCCTTAGCAAAGAAGGCCAACATCAATCCGCAATCCGCGAGTATGAGCCGGGGCAGAGCATCTTCCGTGTCGGTGATCCTGGAGATTATCTCGCTGTTGTTCTCTCGGGGGGTGTGGAGATCCGTAAGAATGGTGGTGTGATCTCCGTTATCGAACATGGAGGTATGTTTGGCGAGATGGCTTTGATTGATGGCAAACCCCGTTCTGCTGACGCAGAAGCTAGGAGTCACTCCAGGATTGCAGAGGTTCGAGAAGGCCAATTCATTAGCCTGATTGAGGCCACGCCCCATTTTAGTCTTGCCGTCATGAGAATCTTGACCGAACGCCTTAGGCGCAATATTGAATCCTGACTATCGTGGATATTTAACCGACAGCTTTCTGGCGCTGAAATTGCTGAGTCCGGCGGCTCAGTTCGGCCATGACCGGCCGGTCGAGATGGCGATTCCATTTGAATATCTTTCGCTGATACTCGGTAAGTTGAGCGTCCGGTTTCCGGCTTTGAATTTGAAACGCTTGCTGACTCAAGTCGCCATACTGCGGTCAGTTGGGCCAAATTATTGTGAGGCCCCTTAACACCCGACTGCGGTCGTCCAAGGCCCAGCACGGGGGAAAGTCATCGACCCGGGTCTGAGGGGGACTACTTGAAACTTACCATCGCGCGTTTATGCCACACACTTATTCGGCATTGAGGTAAACCAGAACGTACTGCCCGAACCCACTGTGCTTTCGACACCAATGCTGCCGCCCAGCAACTGAACCAGTTGCTTGCTGATGGCCAGCCCCAGACCAGTACAAACCGTCGCCCCCGGGATACCTCGAAATCATCCAGCCGGCTTGCGAAAAGCATGGTGCCCTGTTCGTCGCCGATGAAGTTCAGGCAGGCGCCGGATGTACTGGAAGATGTGGTCGATTCAGCACTCGTCAGTCGCGTCAGACATGATCACATGGGGCAAGGGAACCCGAGCGGTAGTTTTGGCAGCATAGCGTTGGTTGTGGGCAAGTTCCTCAATCCCTTGAGATTCAACTGTTCTCAGTCTGCGCTATGCTCAGTTAATAGCAGGCAATGACCGGAAATAAAACGTAGAGTAATTTATAATAAGTCAGTATCTAAGCTAGATAACGTCCGTCCAACGGACCAACATTAAGACATTGACAATCTATCTATGTCTAGCATTATAAAGAATAATATTGAGAATCTGTAATTGATAGCATGTAGCTGGAGCTGGTTGACAATATTCGTATAGAAAAATACATTACCTATACGATAAGATTGATTAAAGTCCATCAGAGGAGCCAAAATGACAGAACAGCAAAACCACTTCAATTTACCTATTGTGGTTGTTGCCACAGGGAACTTCAGGGTGTTGGTGACAAGAACGCCCCATATTCCCCACGCTTCTTCAAAGCGTTTGTACGGTTACATCACTATTAAGGAGTAACGTAGGTGAATGCTCCAATATTGGCTGGAAGAGTTGCGCTAGTCACAGGCGCAGGACGTGGCATAGGGCGAGGAATCGCGGAAGCTTTTGCAAGTGCTGGAGCAGAGGTCATGATCGCTGCGCGTACTGAGGCTGATCTGCGTGATTGTGCCCAAGTTATTGAGACTGCAGGTGGGCGTGTAGCCTGGAAATGTGCTGATGTTGGAAGCAGTGCAGACTGTAAGGCGATAGTCGAGCACACCGTGGCAACGTTTGGCGGCCTTGACGTACTAGTGCACAACGCAGGTATCTTCCCGTTTCAAATGATCGAGACCCTCACTGATGCCGAGTGGAACCAGGTTCTGGATGTCAACCTGGGTAGCGCATTCCGTCTTACAAGAGCGAGTATTCGTCACCTTCGAGCACGCGGAGGCGGCCGGCTGCTGTTTACCTCCTCAGTAACTGGAAATCGCACCGGTGTTCCTGGCTGTGCCCACTATTCCGCGTCAAAAGCGGGCATGAACGGATTCATCCGAACTGCGGCGGTTGAACTTGCTCCTGATCACATTACCGTCAATGGCGTTGAGCCGGGTCTTGTGTTCACGCCCGGGGTCGCCGGTGCAGTCACTGAGGATATCCGTGAGGAGATGGCCAAATACGTGCCGGCAAAACGGTGGGGGCGACCCGAGGATATCGCGGGCGCGATGCTCTATTTAGCGAGTGAGGCCGCAAACTATGTTACAGGGCAGACCATTGTTGTCGATGGAGGTGCCTTGCTTCCGGAAAATGGGGCGTTGATGCTGCTGTGAAGAATATCCATTAAGCATAATGTGAAATGAGGCAGCATTCCATCGGCGAAATGCGCATTTAAGAGTAAACGAGGCCCTCAACCAAGTCTGGCTACTTTGTTAAATGAGCAGAACCTAAATTCAGTATCGATCAACTTTTCATGCGACTGGATTGAGTTTTTTGGTCAAGCTTAGAGATTTTGAAATCTACGTTGAGGAATGAGCGGAACAGAACGTTGCTATCAGTTACCGATGACTATCTACCTCAATGGCCTGTTCATGCCTCTTGTTGAGGCTAAAGTCTCTGTGATGGACCGTGGTTTTCTTTTCGGCGACGGGGCATACGAACTTATTCCCGTCTATTCTCGAAGGCCATTTCGTTTGGGTATCCATCTTGAGCGACTTGCGTCCACACTTACTGGAATGCGGCTAAGCAATCCGCATAGCAGTGCCGACTGGGAGCGGCTTGTCACTAAAATAATTCTCCTCAACGATCCAGCAGACCAGTCGGTATATCTGCAAGTCACACGCGGCGTAGCCATGGATCAACGCAACCACGCTTTCCCGAAGAATATTCCCGCCACAGTGTTCATCATGTCAGAACCGCTGCTAACACCTGGTTCGGATCAGCGTGAACGTGGCGTTGAAGCAGTGAGCGCTATCGACTTTCGCTGGCTTCGTTGCGATCTGAAGACTATTTCTGCTCTCGCCAACTGCTTATTACGCCAGCAAGCCATTGACGCTCGATGCACAGAAACCATTCTTTTCCGCGATGGCCTGCTTACAGAGGGCGCCGCGTCCAGTATATTTGTAGTATGCGACGGGATGCTGCTCGTTCCACCCAAAAGTCATCGTATGCTGCCTGGTATCACTTATGACATAGTTCTGGAACTTGCAGCAGCCCATGGCTTGCCCTATGAAATACGCGACATTTGTGAGAACGAGGTGCGTACGGCCGACGAGGTTTGGCTTACGTCTTCTACTAAGGAAGTGCTGCCTATCGTTCGTCTCGATGGTCAGCCAATAGGCAAAGGCCATCCCGGACCGATGTTCGCTTGTATGTATGACCTTTACCAGCAGTTCAAAACGGCCGTAATGCGTTGTTGAGTGCTGGTTACAACCGATTTAATCAAATATTGCATCATATAATTTTCTCCTTTCCAACAGTTATAAGTTGAATTTGCCAATGAGTATTCGCGAACAACAGAAGTCAGAACGCAAGAAAGCCATGCTTGTGGCAGCCACAGTCCTATTCAAGGAGCATGGATTTCAGAAGACCACTATGGACATGATCGCCGAACGCGCTGGGTTCGGCGTTGCTACGCTATATAAGTACGTTCAATCAAAGGGTGGCATCATTCGTGAGTTGGTGACACCAGACATGTTGATGATTTTCGAACTTGGGGAGAGGATCATTCAGAATCCGCCTGATGATCCTGCGGATGCCATGTCAGCACTTATAAAATGCTACAGGAGAATTGGGAATAACTGGAACGACAAATGGCTAATGCGTTTGATCTCTGTGCCATTGATTCCCGAGGACCGCGTGCTGTCAAGTTTGGTCGAATTCGCGGACACCAAGGTGATGGAGCAAATCCGTGATCTATTGCGGGTTCTACAGTTCCGCGGGCATGTGACGCAAGGCCTGGATGTATCTGACATGGCGACTATCCTGTTCGCAGTGTTCAATCATGAGTACCTTGTCTACGTAATGCACGACGACACGAAGCCAGACCAGGCTTTCTCGAACATAGATCGGCTTCTCCGCACACTATTCCAGCCATGGCGAACAATTGGGTCAGTGCCGCAAAAAAAGAACCTGCGCGTGCTTAGGCCATAGGCAACCCAAAGCTATAGCCTCTAATCAGCAAAAGGGGCAGTGATCTCCAACTTCACTCGATCCATTGCAGAAGGTGATGGATACCGGGATCTAATAACTTTCCTCGCTTTGAGTACAACTCAAGCTCCTTCAGCAAAGTAACAACAATTTCAGTGAAGGCAGTCTGAACTGTCTCCTGCTATCCGAAGACAACGAAGGCCATTAGTAAATAGAATATCTATATTGCTCTACGATTAACTGGCTGATAATCATCTAAAAGTTCATTCAGATTGACATAATAACAACATAATAAGCTGTTCTTTATAGGTTTTAAGTTCTTTTCCGATGACAGTGCCCGATGCTAACTAACTCTTGACATTAAACAGATAGTGATAAACAATTACTATACGTTTCTATTGCCTCTATTCATGATCCATCTCACCCATTTGAAAGGGCGCCAACATGACTGACCAGCAAATCCGTCTCAGCTTCCCGCCTCAGGGCACTGGCTGGAATGAACTTGAAACCGCAATCCGCGCACGTCAGCTGGACGAAATTCGTGCGCATTGGACCAAGGCATTTCGTGCTCCCAAGGATGTGCAGGAGGTGGGCTTGAAGGCGTTCACCATGTTCCTATCCGACAACGGATTTTTCTCCCTCTATCATCCCTATATTGGTGATATAGAACAGGAAGTGCTTGCAATGTGCGTCAGCTTGTTTCATCCGCAGCCTGACTCATGTGGAAATACTACAAGCGGCGGCTCGGAAAGCATCTTTTGCGCGATGCATGCCGCTCGAGAATGGGCAGTTGAGTTCCGCCCAGTCAAGGGAGTACCCGAGGTCGTATTGCCGTATTCGGCGCATCCGGCCTTTTCCAAGGCGTGCCACTATCTTGGCATGAAAATAGTACGCGTTCCTGTTGCGAAGGACTACCGTAGTGATGTTCAGGCAATGGCCGACGCCATCGGACCGAACACAATAGCCTTGGTCGGTTCAGCACCATGCTGGCCTTACGGGTGCTACGACCGACTTGATGAGATTTCTGCACTTGCTGTGCAACATGGCTTATGGATGCATACCGATGCCTGCGTCGGCGGCTATCTGGCGCCCTTTCTGGAGAAGCTTGGCCACAAGATTCCAGCCTGGGATTTTCGCCTGCCTGGCGTAAAGTCGATTTCAGCCGACCTGCACAAGTTCGGCTATTGCCCGAAGCCCATGTCCACGGTTTTGTGGCGTTCCGCCGAATTACAGCGCTTCCATTACGTGAGTCCGATTGACTGGCCTGCCGGCGAGTACAAGATGATGGGCTTTGTCGGGTCTCGCTCTGGTGGTCCTGTATTTGCATCATGGTGCACACTAAAGTATCTGGGCGAGAGCGGTTATATGCGATTGGCTAATCAGGTGCTTGACGTCAAGCGAAAGATGATCGAGGGAATTCGCTCGATTGATGGGTTGTGGGCCTGGGATAACGATTTATTTCCGCTTTGCTTTGGTTCCAAAGGCGAGGACCTCGCAGCAATTGAAGGCGGCATGTCTGCACTTGGCTGGGTACTGTTCGGTAACCACGAGCCTCCTTTAATCAACATACCATTGGATCCTGCAACTGATGATGTGGTGATCAATACCTTCCTTAATGAACTTGCAGATGTCACTCGAAAGGTACAGCGCGGAGAACTCAATGTGAAGGGAGATCTACGCTACGGGTGATATTGGGGACGGCAGTGCATAGGAGTTAGCTTCAAATTTGATTTCGACTTCTAGGGAATTCCTGGTTGTACGAAACGGGGAAACAGACTCAGCACAAGGAGGAGTTCGGAAATGGCAAAACACAAGATGATCAATACGCACGTGGGCTGCTTTGCCACGGTGAAGACAATGTTTTTACAGGCTCAAGACCGAGAAGGGGGGAGCAGGACTATGCATAACAGTGACTTTAAGATACCTAAGACAATTAATTTGTTTATAGGTCTGGTGGCCGCTTGTTTCTCGATAGCAGGGTACTCTGCGCCAGATGCAAGCAGGCTAGGAAAGGACCTGACGTCAATTGGCGCCGAGGTTGCGGGAAACAAGGATAAAACGATCCCGGCCTGGGATGGAACGGATTCACCAACAGCAGGCTATGCATTTGGGAAAAATCGCGGTGACTTCTGGAAGTTTAAGACGGAACCGAAATTGTTCTCAATAGACGCCTCTAATATCGACAAATATGTAGACAAATTATCACCTGGACAAATTGAATTAATCCGGAAGAAGAAAGGCTACCGGATGGATGTGTATCCAACGCATCGCAACTGTGGTGTTCCGCAGTTTGTGGCTGAAAACACAAAAAAGAATGTATCTGAGGGAAAACTGGCTTCGAACGGACATGACATGCAGGAAGCAATTGTTCCTGGCATTCCATTCCCAATGCCGGAAAATGGCGCCCAGGTGATCTGGAACTCCAAACTGGCTTACAGAGGAGTTGGTACGTACTGGGAAGGATTTAGCGCATACATCTCGCCTGCAAAAGGGGGAACATGGAACGCTATCAAGCAAAACCAGACCTTTTTTTACCCGTGGGCAGAGAAGGGTTCCAGGAAACTGAGCACACTTCCCGCCTATGAATCGATGGGTTACGCCGAATACCTTTCACCGGCTGCATTAGCTGGGATGAATACCTTAATAAACGTCAGATCGGATGATGCTGTTGAAAGCTTTGTTTATTTCCCAGGTCAACGAAGAGTAAGGCGAATGCCTACCTATGCTTATGACGCACCATTTGTTGGCGCGGAAAACCAATACACGATTGACACATACAATATGTTATATGGTCGAATAGATCGATTTGACTGGAAACTCGCTGGGAAGAAGGAACTCTATATTCCACACAACACGTTCAGCCGCTATGACCGGCATCTCCCCGTCAATACAGTACTAAAAGATGACATGGTCAATCCAGATGGAGGGCGGTATGAATTGCACAGAGTCTGGGTTGTTGAAGCAACTGTTAAGGAAGGAACGCGGCATATTTCTCCAAAGCGGACATTCTACCTTGACGAGGATACGTGGGATATATCCGTGGCTGAAGATTACGATGCGCATGGCAAAATATGGAAAATACGTGAGTCTTGGCAGATCCCCTTCTGGGAGATTGGTGGTACCTGCTCGTTCACTGGATTCGTCGGCTACGACTTGAGTAGTGGTCGATACATCGTCGATTCTGCTGTAATCGGCGCCGCCCGTGATGTTGAATTGCTTGCTGATCCGAGTGCAAAGCCAAGTTTGAACATCAATTTCTTCAGTCCTGAAAGTATGCGCGCTCGAAGCGAGCGTTAGGGTGACCAGTGCTGGTAAAGTTGGCTCATTAATGACAAACACATATTACATCGGATTGGAGCTATTAATATGAGTAAATATTTTTCGCTGCCATTATTTGCAGCTGCAGTTACTTCGCTATCTACAGGTTGTTACGCGTTCACCTTTGAAGGAGAATCGGTGAAGGGATCTTTTGACTCTACTATCGCCGTCGGTTTTGGACGTCGCATGGGAACCCAGGATTGCAACTTGGTTGGCGATCCCAGCTCGAGGTGTGGGATTAGTGCGAATACGGCTCAGTGGTCGAATGGAGATAACGGTAATTTGAATTACAACAAGGGGGATCTCTATTCTGCATATCTGAAAGGAACACATGAGCTTCTTCTGAGTTTTCCTCAAGGTTTCAAGTTCATGGGAAGGGCAATTTGGCTGGCAGATGCCAAGGCAGACGATACCAGTCGGACTGATTTGTCAGACAAAGCCCGTGATCAGATGGCGCGGGATTTTCAGTTGATGGATTTCTGGGTAAGCAAGGAATTCAATATTGGTGAGCAGAACGCCCGTATCCGTCTAGGTAATCAAGTTCAAAATTGGGGGGAAAGTATTTATGGTATTGGCGGCATTAATGCTACCAACTCACTAGACTATCAAAAACTGCAGGTCCCTGGCGCGCAACTGAAGGAAGCAGTACGGCCAGCGCCGATGATTAGCTTTAGTACTGGATTGGGCAAAGGACTGGCAATCGATTCGTACTACCAGTTTTCCTGGAACAGTAACAAATATCCCGCCTCAGGATCCTATTATTCCACGGGTGACATCATCGGGAAGGGAAGGGATTTCATATATATCAATATGGGCAATTTTAATTTCGGTGGTCGCGACGCGGCGACTGTTGCGGGCAGAGGAAGTCTGGCAGCTATTCGCGCAGCTCAGAATTCAATACTTGCTTTCGAAGTACCAGACGTTTTTGGCGTTCCCTTTGTCAATGACGATGAACCGAAGAAGCGCGGTCAGTATGGTCTCTCTTTACACTATAAGCCAGAAAATACAAACGCTGACATGGGTTTATATTACCTACGCTATCACGACAAGCAGCCCGTGTTGACTGCGCTTGCCACAGCACAAGCACAATGGAAATTTTTACCAGACCGAGACCTGTACGGTGTAAGTGCTAATACTTCGATTGGCAACTGGGCAGTCGGATGGGAATTGTCCTATCGCCCCAAGGATGCCGTGTCCCTATCAAGCTGCTTTGCGCCTGGTGGTGCGCTGGATGCGAACACGAATGGTGTAGTGGTTGACTGTCCGCAGTGGAAAGACAACAAGAAGTACCAAATGCATCTCACCGGGATCCTGCAACTGAGCCCTAGTGATCATTTTGTGGTGCTGAATGCGTTGAAGGCGCAAACGGCTGTGCTTACTGCTGAGGCCGTATTCATTCGCTACCCCGGAGTTTCACCTAACCATCGCTATATCAGAGAAATTAACGGTGTCCGGGTAATGCAGGTGCCCGCACCAGGCTATGCTTCCTGGCAAGACAATTCAAGCGGACTAGGGTACCCGATTGTCGCTGGTGCTGGAACAGAGAATTCATGGGGCTGCACGGTCGACTTCAACTGGACCTATGACGGAAGCGTATTGCCTGGATGGCAGATCACACCCGGTTTGACGTTCTTCCAAGCGGTGAAAGGTGAAACGCCGACTTTAACGGCGAATTATCTGGAAGGAGCCAAGTCAGCGAATTTCTATGTGCTTCTTAATCAGAACCCAACCAAGTGGCAAGCTGGTCTCAATTATACAAATTACTTTGGTGGAGACAAGCTTCGCCAGCCGATGGGCGACAGGGATTTTCTAGGCGGGTTTTTATCATTCAGCTTTTAATGGATAGCGACTAGCGGGCGATTTTCGCCCGCGTCGGTTTCATAATGGGTCGCCAATCAAGAATTGGCTAAATCCGGCGCGAATACACCGCTTAAGCGCTGTTCTGCGTCTTGACGCTATATGCCGGAAACTATGCGTAATGTTCGGTCGAAAGGGTGAATGTGCTAGCAAAAGTTGTCCCTATGCTGGACCGGTTCTTTTTCGGTTATCGCAAACTGACGTTATTTACACTCGCGTTACTTACCTTGGTTATGCTAGTGTTTGCGCTTCAGATGCGTATGGAGTCCGGATTTGAAAAGCAACTGCCGATTGGTCATGAATATGCGAATACCTTCCTGAAGTATCGGGAAGACCTGTTTGGCGCAAATCGACTCACATTTGCCGTTAAGTCCAAATCTGGAACAATTTGGACAAAGGAAGGACTTACCCGACTTTTCGACGTTACTCAAGCTGTCGTGTTCTTGCCAAATGTAGACCGCATTGGCGTTCAATCCCTGTGGACTCCAAATAGCTTCGTCAACGAAATCACAGAAGAGGGTTTCAGGGCAGATCCGCTAATTAACGGAGACATCACTCCCAATAAGCTCACGCCGCAACTCATTGAAAAAATCAAGATTGCAACGACATCCGGCGGGTTCCTTGGCAAGTTGGTGTCTCGTGACAATACCAGTGCGCTGATTACCGCAGAACTCAATGAGTATGACGCTGATGGGAATAAGATTGACTATGTGACATATAACAAGAATCTCGAAGAGCAAATACGTGGGAAATTCGAAGACGCGCAATTTGAAATTCAGATAATCGGATTTGCCAAGCAAATTGGCGATATAGCCAATGGAGCCAATAATGTACTGGTATTCTGCGCTCTCGCATTAATTCTAATGGGTTTAGCGGTCTATTGGTATTGCCATTCAATTCGCTTGACGTTGTTGCCAATTCTGTGTTCCCTATCATCGCTCATCTGGCAATTCGGTACCCTTCGGTTGCTTGGTTATGGCCTTGATCCACTCGCGGTGCTGGTGCCGTTTCTAGTATTTTCTATCGGCGTCTCACATGGAGTCCAGCAGATAAATTTTATCGTCCGTGAATTGGCACATGGAAAGAATTCCTTCGAGGCAGCGCGTAGCAGTTTTGCAGGGTTATTAATTCCCGGCACATTGGCTCTAATAACCGCATTTATATCTTTCGGTACCTTGCTGCTGATACCAATTCCGATGGTGCAGGAATTGGCTGTCGTTGCCTCTATCGGGGTTGGCTATAAGATTGTCACTAATTTGATTATGCTGCCTGTAGCGGCGTCATTTCTGAATTTCAGCAATGAGTATGCCGTCAAAGCGATGCTTAAGCGCGAGCAACGCGCTGGCTGGCTTCGGATTTTGTCGCGTGTAGCAGAACCTAGAAATGCTGTCATCGTCATGATGGTGATGTCCATGGTTTTCGCACTGTCAGTCTGGCAAAGCCATGGACGGGTAATTGGCACCTTGCAGCCTGGCACACCCGAACTAAGGCCTGAGGCACGTTTCAACCGTGATGCCGTGTCGATATCAGGATCCTACGATATGGGTCTAGACTGGCTAACTGTTGTATTTGAAGTGCCCCGTGATTCTTTGTCAAACGTTGCGGTTGGAACCTTTGTGGATGAATTCTGCTGGCGAATGCAGAACGTGCCCGGTGTCGTTTCGATAGATTCATATTCGACACAACTTCGAACTTACAACGAAGGGTATAACGAAGGAAATCCAAAAATGGCCGTGGTTCCAATCGATCCCCTTAACTACGGTTCTCTTAGTACCGAAATCGCGAGAATACGAGGTTATGTCAACAAGGATGGGAGCATGGTAGCGGCCCATTTGTTCCTTACTGATCACAAAGCTTCCACTATTAATCAAATAATATATGCAGCAAAAGAATTTCGTAAGAACCACCGATTGGAAGGCGTGAACATTCGACTGGCGGCTGGCAATGCCGGCATTTTGGCGGCCATTAACGATGAAGTTGAGCGAAGCGAATTGCCAATGTTGCTCTATGTATATTTGGCTATTGTGCTTCTCGTCCTGGTTACCTACAGAGATTTCCGCGCGGTGTTGGCTTGTTGTTTGCCGCTTACAGTAGGTACATTCGTTGGCTATTGGTTCATGAAAGAGTTTGAAATCGGCCTGACGGTAGCAACCTTGCCGGTTATGGTTTTGGCAGTAGGTATTGGGGTTGATTACGCGTTTTATATCTATAACCGGCTTCAATTTCATCTTTCACAGGGCGAATCTATTGTTATTGCGTTGGAGAAATCAATAATGGAGGTTGGTATGGCAACCATATTTACGGCAATCACCCTGGCGATCGGGGTGCTCACTTGGGCATTCTCGGAGCTTCAGTTCCAGTCAGATATGGGGAAACTGCTTGCTTTCATGTTCATAGTGAATCTGATCATGGCCATGACGACATTACCGGCCCTGGCAGTGATTTTGGAGAAGATTTTTCCGAGGCGCGGCCCCGTTAAGTCGCCCAAGATGTTTAGCCATTAATATGAAATGATCAAAGCAAATTATCTTGTGATGAAAAATCTTGTTTGTCTTTTTGTAATAATTTTTCTCTCAGCATTAATGAGGCTAGGTGTAGCGGAAACTGGCGCTGCTCCAGCTGAATCACGTGATGTTGCATTAGTTACAGCAAAACCTGCAGAACTTACACAAGCAGCTTCGCAGGCGATGATGCTTGGCGCTGCGAAAGCGGGCAAGCGCATTGTTGCCGTAGGCGATCATGGCATTGTGCTGCTATCCGATGATCAAGGCGCTAATTTTAGGCAGGCTAAAGTCGTTCCGGTACGCTCAACCTTGACCGCGGTGACATTTGCTAACGATCGAACAGGATGGGCGGTCGGACATTGGGGTGCGGTTATCAGAACGACTGACGGGGGGGAAACATGGAAATTGCAGAGACTCGACGTTTCGGTTGACCAACCTCTTTTCTCAGTCCATTTCAAAAACGAAAAGGAGGGTTTCGCTGTTGGCTTGTGGTCAATTGCGCTGACAACAAAGGACGGAGGCGAAACGTGGCAACAAGCTTCTATTCCCGCCCCGACAATTGGGGGTAAAGCTGATCGAAACCTTTTTAAGATATTTGCTAGTTTGAAGGGAGCACTGTTCATATCTGGTGAGCAGGGGGGCATATTGCGCTCCGATGATGGAGGACTTAGCTGGACATATATTCACACCGGCTATAAAGGAACATTCTGGTCTGGATGTGCCTTGAAGAATGGGACACTACTGGTTACCGGCCTTCGCGGAACGATTTATCGGAGTACTGATGATGGACATTCTTGGTTGCGCTCCGAGTCTGGCACTTCCAAATCAATTACAGATTGCGTAGAAGCTCGTGTTGTTGTTCGTGCTGTTGGGCTTGATGGGGCTTTAGTAGAAAGTCGCGACAGCGGCGTGTCCTTTAGACCAGTCAGGAACAAGAGTGGTACAGACTACACAGCAACTCTTTTCACAGACGATGGCCAAGAGTTGATTTTCTCCAAACAAGGAATCGTAGAGCGGTTGCGTTAGACAGCACGCATACTTGTTTGATGCTATCCATGTTTGCCAAGTGATGTTTGGTTTGGCTTACCTTCAGAATCCGCTTTCCATTTTGGTGGGTCTACAGCGAAGACTTTTCTTTGGGGGATTAGATTATGAGTCGCCATTTTGGAAAGGTGCGGCCGCAGGGTGTGTTGTAACTGACTTATAGCTTAGCGCAAAAATAATTCGACAAAGTCGCGGCTGAGCACCTTAAGAGGTAAATGGCGATTGCGCATCAGGGAACTCTCTTTGGAGGCGGCGCAAGTTTTATTTATTTTGATACTGAAAACAAAGAGGGGAGGATGATGTTTGAAATTGCAGATGTCATCGGAGGTCATTCTGAGGAAATGATGAATTCATTCGAAAGTGTTGCGATCCATTTGGATGGTAGAGATCCCGCTCGGGAAGTTGTGTTGTGAGCGATCAACGCGACCACATAGTCCCTGCTGGACAATTAAAACAGGGAAGCATCGGCTGGGTTGGACTTGCCTCGCTGGGTGTGGCAACTGTTATAGCGGGCGACTTTGCTGCTTGGAACTATGGTCTCGGAATGGGGGGCTGGGGTGGCATGATGATTGCACTTGTGATCATTGCATGCATGTATTTCTTTTTAGTCTTCTCGCTTGCAGAACTTGCTGCCATGCTTCCAGGCGCCGGTGGCGGCTATGGCTACGCGCGTAGGGCGTTTGGACCACTTGCGGGGTTTATGGCCGGATTAGCTGTAGTTTTGTCGTACATTGCAGCTAGTGCCGGACTCACTATTTTTATCGATGCTTACGCAAAGGCCTTCTTCGGGGTTTCAGGGTGGCCTTTGATGGCTGCACTTTGGATCGTATTAACGTCGATTCACGCATTCGGCATAGGTGAAGCAATAGGAGTACTCCTGAGTCTAGCGATGATCGCGGCACTCGGACTTATCGCCTTCATGGGTGGTATGGTGCCGGAGTTTTCTATCCCGCATCTTTTCGACCTTCCTGTATCCAGGGCATTCGGCGCCAGCATATTTCTTCCTCAGGGGTTGATTGGAATTTGGGCAGCTCTGCCTTTTTGCGTAGCTATGTTCATGGGCGTGGAATCAGTCGTACTAGCAGCGGAAGAAGCAAGGGATCCGCACAAGAATGTTCCACGCGGTATGAAGCTGGCATGCTTGATTCTTTTCCTCATCGCGTTCTCGATCCTCACAGCAGCGTCCGGAGGTGCAGGTTCGTCAAAATTGTATAACGTCGACGATCCGCTTGCTACGGCATTAACTCTTACCTTCGGCGAACACAGTACGTTGGGACAGGCTGTGAGTCTGGCAGCGCTCATCGGGCTGATTGCAAGCCTATTTTCGGTTATGTATGCTTATTCACGCCAAACTTTTGCTCTTTCTCGTGCTGGCTTGCTGCCTCGGTTTTTGGCGATTACCAATCGACGTCAGTCACCCTATCTCGCAGTAATTATCCCTGGGCTTGCAAGTTTCCTGATAGCCTTGACAAAGGCCGCAGACCAATTAATAGTTATCGCAGTCTTCGGCGCCGTCATATCATATGTCATCATGTTGGCGGCTCACATCCAGCTGCGTTTGAATGAACCTACTGTCCAACGCCCGTATCTCACGCCCGGTGGTATTTTTACTTCCGGTGTTGCGTTGTCATTGACTATGCTGGTATTGATTTCGTGTTTTCTTGGAAGCGATGTGAGATGGGTCGGCGTGACTTTATTCTTACTTGTAATCGGCGTTTTGTACTTTCAGTTTTATGCTCGGCATAATATTGTTAGTTCGGAATACGATTACTCTGGTCCGGAGCGGTAAATCTAGTAGCTATACATTGGATTGACTGCTGTTCGCCAGGTTGCGGTCCGTCGCCCCAAACTGGTGAATGGCCGTTCCTTGCTGCAACCAGGCACTGATCAAATCATGCCATAGGAATAGATTGTTGCCTCAGTGTCGGCTGACCTACGGCAGCTATCGGGACTTCCAATTCATCGACTCCCTCCGTCAAATCTCCAGTCCAGTTCATGCCTCCTGGCTTCGGGACTGGCGCCGATCACAGATCCATCTCAACTTGCCCGGATGATCCGAACGAATCGGTTCGTCTTTCGTCAATGCTTGTGTTTGGAGTGCGTTTTGGTCGACGACGCTTCCGGGGCAGCTGGTTCGGGATAACGCATAACCGCGATCTGTTCGTCAGGTTCAAGCCAGAATTCTCCGTGCTGCCCCTTTATATTGCCGGTGACCAACAGGATCAGGCCGTCCTCCACACGCACCTCGGTGACGGTTTCCCAAGCGAAGGTGGGATGGGAGTTACTTCCTGTCCCGTTATAGATGTGGTCGTTCACCCGCACCTCGGATGCCGTAACGGTATGCTTGTTGGTCATGATTGGCCTTCCCTTTCGGTATTGCGCCTCGACAGCCTCACGCTGGAGCTCCGCGAATGGTACCCACTTCGCGCAAAATTTGATTCTATCGGCAGAGCGATATTTATATATTGGCATGAGTCTTGCAGCTTCATCTCGAACTATGGGATACAAGACACTTAAATAGCAGAATGAACGTCTCTTCAATGGTTGCGTCGGGTTATGCGGCAAAAAATGCCTCGGCCGTCGGCGATCTTTACGCTTCTGTTGCGACTTCAGGCACATCCGCGACTACCCAGTCAGCAATGGCAAGCGGTAGTCCGGACACAGTAGTCACATTTTCCAAGAAATCACTCGAACTGATGCGATTGCGTCAGGTAACCGACAAGGACTCACAGCAGTTCAAGGATATTCTGTCCAAAGCAAACACAGCTAAAGCCCATGCAAATCCCAAAGCTTTCCTGAGCAACCTTTCGGCATCCGACATGGAAGTGCTGCGAAAGGTGCACAGCCTTGCCGATCCAATCGATGTCTCCTCTTTGACCAGTGAAGGGGCAGCCAATCTG
>Ga0172380_10004937_pt1 | contig 16656 bp, 16 predicted proteins | sample Leawe162metaG_FD_119747 | JGI IMG/M metagenome (GOLD analysis project Ga0172380, IMG submission 119747) | Leachate microbial communities from a municipal landfill in Southern Ontario, Canada - Leachate well 162 metaG | ecosystem: Engineered > Solid waste > Landfill > Unclassified | place...
ATACTGATTATTACAACTTTTTATTCATATTTCTTAAATTATTGAGGGCTCTGTGGAGAAAAATAGTGAAGCTACGGGTCTCCCTTCTTTGCGAAGGAAGGAAAAGTTACTTAAGAAGATGTGTTACATCATCCCCGGCATACCGCCCATGCCGCTCATATCTGGCATAGAAGGTTTTTCTTCAGGAAGTTCATAAATAGCAGCTTCTGTTGTTAAAAGCAGGCTTGATATAGAAGTAGCGTTTGTCAAAGCAACGCGTCCAACTTTATAAGGATCAATTATCCCCGCTTCAAACATATCTACATACTCGCCTGTTGCAGCATTAAAACCGATGTTCTCGTTTGTTGCATTCTCAACCGCATTTACAACAACGCCTGCATCATAACCTGCATTTGTTGCAATCTGCTTCAGAGGAGCCTTTATAGCGCGTAAAATTATCTCTGCACCGATTTTTTGGTCACCGGTCAAATCTAGTTTTACTTTAGCAGCCGCACGAACAAGAGCAGCTCCTCCGCCTATTACGATACCCTCTTCAACTGCTGCTTTTGTAGCAGAGAGTGCATCATCAACGCGGTCTTTCTTCTCTTTCATCTCAGTCTCGCTTGCCGCACCCACTTTGATAACGGCAACGCCGCCTGAAAGTTTTGCCAAACGCTCTTGCAGTTTCTCTTTGTCATACTCGCTTGTAGTCGAGCCGATTTGAACTTTAATCTCTGCAATTCTTGCTTTAACAGCCTCAGCTTTGCCTGCACCGTTTACGATTACAGTATTGTCCTTATCAATTACAATGCGGGATGCTTGACCAAGATGCTGAAGTGTCGCGCCGCTCAATGTATGTCCTGTCTCCTCCGCTATTACCGTGCCGGCAGTTAAAACCGCAATATCTTGAAGCATAGCTTTTCTTCTGTCTCCAAAACCTGGAGCTTTAACAGCAGAGATATTGAGAACTCCGCGAAGTTTATTTACAACCAGAGTCGAGAGCGCTTCTCCCTCTACATCTTCAGCGATGATAAGAAGCGGACGAGAAGTTTTTTGAACCTGCTCTAAAACAGGAAGAAGGTCTTTTAGAGATGTTATTTTGCTGTCAACCAGTAAAATCCAAGGATTTTCTATCTCAGCTACCATTTTCTCAGTATTTGTGATGAAGTATGGGCTTAAATATCCACGGTCAAACTGCATACCCTCAACAACGTCAAGCTCATCAACTATACCTTTTGCCTCTTCAACAGTTATAACACCGTCCTGACCCACTCTCTCCATAGCTTCTGCTATCATATTTCCGATTTGCTCATCAGAGTTTGCAGAGATGGTCGCAACTTGAGCTATATCTTTTTTGCCGTTGATTGCTTTGCTTGATGCTTTTAAGTGTGCCAAAATCGCTTCGCAAGCCTTGTCCATACCGCGTTTAACTTCGATAGGGTTCGCGCCTGCTGTTATGTTTCTAAGACCCTCACTAAAAATAGCATTTGCCAAAACAGTAGCTGTAGTCGTACCGTCTCCCGCCTCATCAGCAGTTTTTGAAGCTACATCTTTTACAAGAGTTGCACCCATATTTTCCAGTCTGTCTTTTAACTCAATTTCACGAGCAACAGAAACACCGTCTTTTGTTATGACGGGATTGCCGTAACTTTTTTGAATCAAAACATTACGACCTCTTGGCCCCATTGTTACTTTTACCGCATCTGTTAGTTTTGCAACGCCGCGAGCAAGCGCATTACGTGCATTGTCTGAAAAAATTATCTCTTTAGCCATTAAAAATCCTTTAAATTTATTTTACGATTCCAAAAATATCTTTTGTTTCTAAAACAAGAAACTTTCCGCCCTCAAGTGAAACTTCACTGCCAGAATATTTACCAAAAACTACAACGTCACCGCATGCAAGTTCGCTAACTTCTTTACTTACTGCTACGATTTCGCCACGCGAGGGCTTCTCTTGAGCATTATCAGGAATAATAATACCACTGCTTGTAGTATTTGCTTCTTCTACTCTTTTTACTAGGACTCTTTCGCCTAATGGTTGAAAATTCATTTTAACTCCTTAAATAATATAATTTGTAACGCGAATTTTATACAAAAAAGGTAACAAAGTCAATGCCCTTAGCCAACTTGACTAAAGTTAGTTTATAGAATATTATAAAGTTTGTTGAGGGCAAATATACATATCTATTAACTCCAAAATATCTTTCTTTCTCTACCTTTTCCTATCTTAGGTTATTTAAAGTTTAATATGTATATAATTCTGCCTCTTAAAAGATGTCAGGGTAGCTCAGCTGGTTAGAGCACTGGTCTCATAAGCCGGGGGTCGGGGGTTCGAGTCCCCCCTCTGACACCATTTTTTAAGATTCCGAATTAGCTCAGCGGTAGAGTAGGTGACTGTTAATCACTTGGCCACTGGTTCGAATCCAGTATTCGGAGCCACACTTCAAAAATCCCGTAATTTAGTCACTTCAAGCCGTTTTCAACAATCCGAAACCACAAACTATGATACTTTTTTGAAAAAAAAAGATACTGCACACATACGACTTTATAAAGTCAATTCAATTTATTACTATCGACGACGCATTAAGCAAAAATTGTTTAGAATATCACTTCACACAAAAGACATAAAAACAGCACTAAAGCGAAAAAGAGTGCTCGATTTATTAAATGGAGAAGAGATGTTTAAATTAGAGATTCGGTTTACATCTGAAAAAGTACAAAGTGAATTTGAGAGGTTTTAAGCCTCTCTTTTTTTCTTCATTTAAATGATTTAGATAACTTATGCGATTATAGAACAAGTACTATAAATATTATAGAGCATAAATTATTATTCTGCAGTTAAGACAAGTGTTTTATTATTGGGATTGGCGAAAATTTTACATTTTAGATAAATTTAAACCTAGAATATCTAAATATTTGTTTATTTTATGGTTACTAATGGGTTACTAAATTGATTTTTGAGAAAGCTTAAAGTGATTATGAAAAATGTTATAAAGTCCCTATTACAGGGATTTTAATGTGGCTCCGAATACTGGATTCGAAAAATAATTTTGCAGAACTCCGTAAATTAGGGCTTCGAGCTGTTTGGCTTCGAAGTTTTGTATCATGTCTTACCTTTCAAGTATCATACTGATTTTAATAGTCTAACATATTTTTTTACAGAATATGTATCGATAATTATATTTAATAAATTTTTGATACAATGTTTTGAAATTAATATGTAGGAAAATGTTTATGATTATTTTTAAATATTTGCTTGTAGCTCTGCTTGGATTCTTGTTTATCGGCTGTTCTACAAAATATCAGCCTGTTGGTTTTAGTGGTGGCTTTAGTGAAACTCGACTTGGTGATGACACTTTTAATGTTTCATTTAGGGGTAATGGATATACTTCAAGAGAAAAAGCGTCAGACTTCGCTTTATTGCGTTCAGCAGAACTAACCTTAGATGGTGGGTATCAATACTTTATTATATTAAATTCAGAAAAATATGTTGAGAATGGCTCTTACACTTCTCCAAAAACATATAACACTACATTTCAAGCAAATACATTTGGAAACCAGACATATGGTAATGCTTATACAAGAAGCAATGGAGGCAATACTATTTATTTTCAAAGACCAAGCACTGACAATACTATACAATGTTTTAAAGATAAGCCTAATCTAAATACAGTTATATATGAGGCTGAGTTTATTTCAAAATCAATTAAAACAAAATATGATATAAGAGATTGATATGGCTCATTATTGGCAAGAAACTGACGATATTAAAGTTTTATATATTGTTTTATATGGATATGAAAATATACCGTACAAAAAAAATGACATAGCAGAGCAAATTGGCGTTACAGTTGGTAGCTTAAATTATAGATTAGGTAACTTTAAAGCTATTCAAGGAATAGGTAAAGTTACACATATTGCTAAATTGTCTAAATATGTGTATGATAAATATAGCTCATTAAGCGAGCAAAAATTGCTGGAATTAGCTTTTAATGTAATATAAGCTTATTTCTATTCGATTATGATTGAGTGATTTTGACACGATTTCAATCGCTCGGTCATATCCAAGTTTATTCAATTTTTCATTGAATAAATTTTTAGCATATTGATAACGGAAATCATGAGCTCGTAAAGCTGTATCCAGCTGTTTTAAATCTCTATTAAAAGACTGTTTCGAAGGTGTCTTCTTCATATTCAGAATAAGTTCTCTATCTTTATGGCTGATAATCTTATCATGATAAATTTTTCCACCTTTACCAATAACACCAGTAATTTTATAGTCCCCATTTCTTAAAGCTTTGATATATTTATGAGGTTCTTTTACTATAGCCATAGCCTCACTTATTCTATATCCATGAGTAAGCATTAATCTTCCAATAACAAAACTCTCATATCTTATCTGCTTTAATTTTTCCAAAATATTTTCTGACTGTAAACCTCGAGAGTATTTAGTTTGATTTTTAGGTAATAAATCTTTTATATCCTTGAATTTATCTTTAAAATAATTTTCTGATACTCCTATTGTGATATTAAGTCCTCTGAATGCCCTTAATAAGCTATTAAACCCGCTTAAATAGTTTTCTACGGTAGAAAGTGCTAATCCGTTCAATCGTTGATCCAAAAAGCCGTTAAGATTTATTTCATTTAAGAGTAGATTAAATTTTCCGTCTTGTCCAGTTGATTCTAAATAGTCCGCAAAATCCTGAAAGTACATATCTCTTTTAGTTAAAAGGGCTTCAGAATGGGTTAGGCGACTATCGTCATTTTTTTTAGTTCCAAGTGCAAATAATTTAAAGTTCATATCTCTTTTTTGTTTTTCAAATGTTCCACCCTTGAGATTACTCATTATCACACCCCTTTAAATATCTATAAATTGTTGAAGCAGATATGCTTACATTATGTTTTATTTTCAGCTCTTTAGAAATTCTATTAGCCCCTAAACCATTATAATTCATGAGCTTTATATCATGTAGATACTTTCTTACTATGTGGTTTTTCACTTGAAGCTCTTTAGCCTCTCTTTGTATCTGTTTATTCTGAATATCTTTAATGATAAAAATAGATTGGATAATCTGATTGACTGTAATTATGTCGTCCTCCCACATACATTTGATTAAATGCCCTTTCACACGCTTTGCATATTCCTCTACCTCTTCAATAGAGAAGTTAAGTACCTTAGATGCTCGTAATTTATAATTGATTGATAATCTCATTTCACACCTCATATTATGGATTAATCTTGTTCTCTAAAAGAGATATATACTTGTCTATTCGGTTGTTGTTCAGATATGTACTTTTAAATGTAAAAGTACGAAAACCTATTTAAGAGGGGCGAAGCCCCCGACAGTGATATAGACGTTACAGTTCAATAGTTGTGTTAAGAAAGGTGCATTAGCACCACTTGTGAAATTATTGTGGATACAAGTCCATTAACTGCTGGATACCAAACCAATTCGGTAAAACCGATTCCTATTTTCTTCTTCATTATTCTTCCTTTGTAAAAATGTAATACTCTGTAATAGCAATGAGTTTAAAAAAATATATGCAATATTGAAAAGAATTGTGAAATTATTTTTCATGACATACTCATGAATGTGTTATGAAGCGGTGCAAACTCCAATTCTTAGGAGTTAATAAGCTAATTATTCTCCGCCGTCACTATCTCAAAATTGACGAGCAATTTATGAAATAGAGACGGCTAAAAAAGTTCTTAGAATATAGATAAGAGTAATATATTTTTAATATTCCTTTTTCATTCCTATATTCACGGTATTTTCTCTATATTTTATTGGTATAAAAAATTAGTCTGCAATGGGGCAAAAATTTGCCCTAGGGCAAATTTTTGAATTTACTTAAAAAAAATAAGATTAATTGAAAAATTTAGTATAAAATTTTTACATATTAAAATAAAGGAGTTACATGAATGAATTTAAAAACAAAATCAAAACAAAAGATTATAGGTACAGAGGAATATACTGATTCAAGCACTGGAGAAGTTAAAAAGTTTAAAGTTATTAATGAAGAAGAGCAAACAGATTTTAATTTTCAAAAAATATGGGTAAAAGATTTAATCGAATTATTAAAAGCTCTCGGAGGTGGTAAAGTTGAAGTATTCTGTCATATATTAGAGAAAAAAAATGCTGATAATATTTTCATAGGGAGTGTTAGTGATATATCAAAAAAAATAAAGGTAAGTGAAAACACTGTTAAATCAGCTTTAAGGCTTATGAAAGAGCTTGATTATGTAAGAATGGTTATGCACGGAGTCTACCAAATCAATCCAAGCCTCATAGTAAAAGGTAAGTCAAAAAAGAGACAAATGCTTTTAGCTGATTATAATAATATCAAAGTGGCTTAGTGTAAGTTAAAACTTTACACTAAGCTTGATAATATTTTGAGATAAAAAAGGAGCAAAGCGAATATAAATTATTGATAAGATACAGAATTGACTATACCTTTTTTTAAACTTAGTGCGAATTTTTTACCATATACATCACGTGTCAATCTTACCTTATCTTCTTTTGCATGTCCGACTATCTCTTGTGTGATTGATAGTATTTTTTCTTCTCTGTCATTTGTTTCTAAAATTTTCTCAATGAACGTGCCCCTAAAAGTATGAAAATTATAGCCGTCACCTTGGGTTATCACATTGTATAAATTAAGCCTACAGCGCTTGCTAAAATATTTTATATCGATATTTTTTAAAGAAGAAAAATCAAATGCTAAAACGTCATCTAAAATATTTTCGTGAATTGGAACTTCGCGAATACCTGCTAAACTCTTTGCATCTTCAATATCAAAATAATATATATTGTTTCTATCTTGCTTTATATTGTCGCGTGTTAAATTGTAGATATCAGCTTGTCGCATACCACTATACAAAGCAATTAAAAAGATTGTGCGTACATTAAAGCGTGGTTCATTATAATTGTGATTTAGTATGCTGTGCACTTGCTCGTTTGTATAGTTAAATACCGTACGCTTACGAGCTCTTGCGTCTGCTGTTTCGTCTAAACTCTCTACTGCTTTTGCTCTATTAATAGCTATATATTCTCTTTTAAGGGCATGTTCTAAAAACTGCTTAAGATAGTTAATGTGTTTATTAACTGTCAGATTAGTAATTTTTCTTTTTGTTACATGTTTTATATGATGCTGAAATGCTTCAAAGTCCTCTACTTTTAGACTATTGATATCTTTATCTTTGAAGAAATCAATCAACATATTAAAAGTAGCATTATATGCTGTTATGCTATCAGCACCTACTTTGCCTACCTGCGTTTTATGTGCTATATATCTATCTCTCAATGTACTAAAAGTTAAAGCACCGTGCAGTGCCATATTTTCAGCATTGCTTATATGATTTTTAACTTCTTTAAATCGTTGTACTTTTGCTTCGATTTGCATTTGCATAGCGTGTTCAAGTGCTGTTTTAAGCTCTTCTTCTGTGTCGTACTCAAACATAAGTTTAAAGTCTGCTGTCTCTAATTTAAACATCTCTTCACCATTTAATAAGTCTAAAACTCTCTTGCGTTTTAAAGCTTCTTGTATATTTTTTGTTTTCAGGGATATTCTAAACAATTTTTGCTTAATTCTGCGACGATAGTAATAAGTAGTATCAACTTTGTAAAGTCGTATGTGTGCAGTATCTTTTTTTTTCAAAAAAGTATCATAGTTTTTGCATTTCGGTTGTGTGAAATCGCTGGAAGTGCCTATATTTAGGGAGTTTTGAAGGGTGGCTCCGAATACTGGATTCGAACCAGTGGCCAAGTGATTAACAGTCACCTACTCTACCGCTGAGCTAATTCGGAATATTTGATAGGTCGGAATTATACTTTATGAGGCTTAAAAAGTCAAGAATTTTGCGCTACTTTGCGCGTTTTCTTTTCTCATTTTCATGCAGAATGAAAAATTCCAAATTTCCGACCTTTTTAGTTACAATTTTTGACTCAGATATGAGGTGTTGAAACCTTTTTTTGCTCTCTTCGTCAAACAACTGGTTTATATCTTCCATTGTTTGTGGTCTCTTGTCAAGAGTATTTAAAATCTCTTCATCGTCATAGTGTCTGTTGTTTGGCTCGGCATGAACCCTTGAAGCTATATGGATAGGCAGAGAGCTATCAAAGAGAAGCGAAGCGTCATGAAGTTCTCTGTAACTAAGCCCGCTTACAGGATATGCAGGTGGCCTGTCGATGGTGCCTAAATCTATTCTCGTTACATGTAACTTTAAAAGAGTCTCGTTTAGCTTTGCAATCTCCTCTTTTGTGTCGTTTAACCCTTTGACAAAAAGAATCTCGATGAAGAGTTTGCCTTTGTATACATGGCTAAATTCAATAACTTTTTGGACTATTTCTTCTATCTTTATTCCGACGTGAGGTCTGTCTATTCTCTTAAAGACGTTTTCGCTGATAGCATCAAGAGAGAGTTTAACCTGATCAAGCTTCAAAAGAGAGTTAAAAACCTTTTCATCCACCAGTTTTGAGCTATTTGATAGGATGAGTGTCTCAGTGGAGTTTTTGATTTTATTTATCTCATCGATTAGCTTATCAAGATGCGGATAGAGCGTAGGCTCACCATTTGCAGTTATAGTTATAACGTCTATCTTGTCATTTAGATGCTCTTTGAGTTCGTTAATAATTGTTTCAACTTCAACAACGCTTTTTTGCTTCTCTACCGAAGCACTTGGAGCAAGCTCGCAGTAAAGACAATCAAAATTGCACTGCTTAAAAGCTGGCGAGAGATCTATGCCTAAAGAGTTGCCAAATCTCCTCGAATGGACAGGCCCAAAAATCGTCTTCACTATTTTTGGCTCACTCTATGACACTCGGAGATAAAATGTTTTGCATTTTCTACAGTGACATCTGGAAGGATACCGTGACCAAGATTAAATATGTGTCTTTTTCCACCCATGATTTTTTGCAGAGCTTCTACGCACTCCGTAGTTGACTCTTTTGAGTACAATCTGCATGGTTCCATATTTCCTTGAAGAACGTATCTATCGCCAAGTTTCTCTTTTGCATAACCCATAGGAGTTGACCAGTCAACGCCAAATACTTCAAAATTACCGTAAACTTTGTCTAAAAATGCAGGAATTCCCTTTGGAAACATAATAATCGGAATATGCGGATATTTTGCTTTTAGATAATCGGCGATTTCAACCATGTATTTCCAAGAGAACTCATCATATTTTGCAGGCTCTATTGCCGCAGCCCATGAGTCAAATATCTGAACTACATCGATGCCTGCTTCAATCTGCTTCTCCATATAGATTTTTACGACTTCTGTCACTTTTGCAAGAATTTTATGAAGAAGCGCAGGGTTGGAATACATCATTTTTTTACAGATATTGTAAGTTTTTGTGCCTTCTCCCTCTATCATGTAGGTAGCCAGAGTCCATGGAGCACCGGTAAAACCGATAAGAGCCTTGTCGTCTGCCAACTGCTCTTTTATAAGTTTGATTGTGTCGTAAACATAAAATAGTCTTGATGCCGCCTCTTCTCCGCCCAACAGAGCATCCAAGTCAGCCTCATTTTTTACAGGTTTTTCAAAAACAGGTCCCTCTCCCGTTAGAAAATCAAGCTTCATTCCCATTTCGTTTGGAACGACCAATATATCGCTAAATAGAATTGCCGCATCAACCCCGACAATATCTACGGGCTGTAGTGTAACTTCTGCAGCAAGTTTTGGGTTGTGGCAAAGATTTAAAAAGTTTCCTGCCTGTTTTCTAACTTCCATATACTCAGGAAGGTAACGTCCTGCTTGTCTCATCATCCAAACCGGAGTGTATGGCGTCTCTTTGCCAAAGCATGCATCTACAAATATCTTACTCATTTTAATCCCTTATTTGTTTTATTTTAGAACACTTAACGGATTTGTCCGTTAAGCTACGCTTGCGCCGCTATGGCGACTAAAGCTTAGTGACTTTTCCCGACTTTGCTTAAAAAGTAAAGACCAACTGCAACAGCCGTTATTGAAAGAGCTAGATAGAGCAGATCTAGCGCACCGTTGTACGTAGTATGCCCAACTTTTTGAAAAAATCCAACAACCAAAACCATAACGATAACTTTAGATATTTTATCTTTTAGTTGATCCAGCGAGTGCACGGCTAAGAGCTGATTTTCAGTTCCGTCTTCATCTTTTGCAGGGTCGATATCTGAGATAAAAAGCTCGTAAAGACCAAATGAAAAGATAATCATAACAACACCGATAAGGTAAAGGTCAACCGCACCGATGATGCCTCCGACTACCTCTTCATGGAAGTGTTCAGGATGTGCATGTGTTACATATGTGTTAATAACATAAGCCGCAGTTTCGTAAATATCAAAACTAGCAACTATGAAGAGCAAAACGGCACCAATAAGACCAAAAACCACGGCAAGAATTATGATAAATCTTGAACCCCATAGACTTTTTTCAAAGAGTTTTTCTAGCATTTTAGTTTTCCTCATCCAGTTCTATCCACTTTTGAGCGATTCTAACTGCGTTTGTAGCAGCTCCGACTCTTAAATTGTCTGCAACTATGAACATGTGAAGCATATTTTTAGAGAAGTTGTCATTTCTTATACGCCCTACAAAGGTCTCGTTTTTCTCAATGGACTTTGCAGGCATCGGATAGACTGACTCTGATGGAGTATCAAGGATAACGATGTTTGGAGCTTTTCTTAGTATCTCTCTTGCCTCGTTAGCATCCACATCTTTTTCAAATGTAATAGTAATTGCCTCAGCATGACCGCGAAGAGTAGGAACGCGAACACATGTAGCGCTTAGCGGGATTTTTCTGTGCATGATTTTGGCAGTTTCATTCACCATTTTCATCTCCTCTTTTGTGTATCCGTTATCTGTGAATACATCTATCTGAGGGATTACGTTGAGTGCTATTTGGTGTTTGAACGCTTTGTGCACGCTTTGATCGAGTTTAAAGCTGAAAAAATCTTTCATCTGGTTAACAAGCTCTTCCATAGCGCTTTTTCCCGCACCAGAAGTCGCCTGATACGTGCTTACGTCAACTCTTGTTATGCCGTAAACTTCATCAAGTGGTTTAAGTGCTTGAACCATCTGAATTGTAGAGCAGTTCGGATTTGCGATAATGCCTGTTTTTTTCCATTTAGCGATATCTTCAGGGTTTACTTCGGGCACTACAAGCGGAGTGTGCTCATCCATTCTAAAGTGTGACGTGTTATCAATTACTACGGCACCTGCTTTAACGGCAAATTGTGCAAATTGTGCGCTTACGCTTCCGCCAGCTGAAAATAGAGCGATTTCAATATCCTCTTCTTCAAAAACAGTGTCTGTAAGCTCTTTAATGGCTATCTCTTTATTGCCAAATTCCACACTCTTTCCCAAGCTTCTTGAACTAGCTAGAGGAACAAGTTTTTTTACCGGAAATTTGACCTCTTCTAAAATTGCTAATATTTCCTCGCCTACTGCTCCGTTTGCTCCAACCACTGCTACGTTATATTTTTTTGACATTCTTGTTCCTTTATAATTTTAATTAAATACGCGTGATTCTAAATAGAGCTCATGCGGCGTTATCTCGTCACTCTCGCTTAGGATAACCGCTCTCTCAACCACTGAAATCAGCTCTCTTATATTTCCGGGCCAGCCGTAGCTAAGAAGCTGCTCTTTTGCCTCATCTGAAAATCTTTTCAATTTAAAACCGTATTTTATACAATTTTGCTCTAAAACTTTTTGCGCAATCTGCAAAATTTCATCTTTTCTCTCACAAAGAGGCGGAATATGTATCGGAATAGTATTTAGCCTAAAGTAGAGGTCGTTTCTAAATTCGCCATTTTTTATCTTATCAGAGAGATTCGCATTAGTAGCGGAGATAACCCTAATGTCTATCTTCACGCTCTTTGAAGAGCCTAATCTTCTAACCTCTTTCTCCTGCAATGCCCTAAGAAGCTTTGCTTGAACGCCGTATGGCATCTCGCCGATTTCGTCCAAAAAGAGAGTTCCGCCGTTTGCAAGCTCAAACTGTCCGGCTTTTGATTCACTTGCATCTGTAAAAGCGCCTTTTTCAAACCCAAAGAGTTCGCTCTCTATAAGGTTCTCAGGAATTGCAGCCATATTGATTGCAACGAAAGGTTTTTTCGCTCTTGGCGAATTTTCGTGTATGTAAGAGGCAAAAACCTCTTTGCCGACACCGCTCTCTCCCAGAAGCAAGATGCTCGCATCCGTTTTAGCGGCTTTGTTCGCCATATTAAGAGCAGCTTCTAGAGCTTTAGATGTTCCAAAAAATCCGCTTGTAGAGCCGTTATCGCTGCTTGGCAGTGCCGCTTTTTTAACTTTTTGTATCTTGTCTTCTCTTTTGATTGCAGCTATTAGCGTATCTACATCAAATGGTTTTAATAAAAAATCTTTTACACCTAAGTGGATTGACTCTATTGCTCTTTGAAGCGTCGCATTTCCGGTCATAATAATAACCTCAAACTTGCCGTTCAGTGCTTTTACGAACTCTATCCCGTCCATACCTGGCATATTGATATCCGTAATTACCAAATCAAAACTCTCATCAATTCCATTTAGTGCGTCTTTTGCATTTTTAAATGTCTTGATTTCAAACTCTTTATAGTCGCTCATGGCGATTTCAAGAGATTTTCTCATATTGATATCATCTTCAACTATTGCAATTTTCACTAAAAACCTTGGAGTTTTGGTATTTTCTCACTCTCATTTTAAAGGGGCAATTCTAGCAAAATTATCATTAAAATCGACTTTGAAACAAGTTGTTTTGAGCGTGAGCGTTGTGGTGAAACTGTTTTGAAGATTGGAGGTAGTTCCCTTGTGCTCAACATGTAGGCCGAGTTTGTGTATATAATCTATAAACTTCTCGGAATTTTGAGATATAAGTTTTTTTAAATCATCGTCTGTTGTGTTTATTAAAATAAGTTCTGATTGTGGCTCTCCGCTGCATTTTGTCATGGCATTTGAAATAAGCAGAGTTTCGTTATAGAGAATTGCGTCTTTTATTATGTATTTGTAGGAGATGAGGTGCTCACTCGCATGTAGTGTAAGTGAGCTAAAAATTACTACTTGGCAAAGTCTGAGTAAGAAATTAAGATTTCCATCTCTACTTCGCATAATCCCTCTTTAAAAGTTGTTTCAACGATATCAGCGTTTCTAACCATTGCTTGAACGTAAGTGTTTATTGTTGATCTTTGAATCATCATATTTTTGATTGTATCATGACCATCAACGCGAACGCCTTTTACTTTTTCGGCAATTGCTCTGTACGCATCTGCTATTGCCGCTCTTTTTGCAAGCGCATAAGCTTGAGCCGGAGAAGCTGTGTTCATTGGTGCAACGCCTTGACCTACAACTGAAACGCGAAGAGATTTGTTCTTTTGAAGCATCTCCTCCTCTACAGCCATAGTTGCAAGTTCTTCTTCTTTTTGAGCTTTTATTTGTTCAAGCTCCTCGATAGCTCTTTGACCATCCTCTTTAGCTTTAGCAGCTTCGGCTCTAACCGCCGCCAGCTCTGCATTTGTTTGCTCAATCGCAGTTGTTTCTGCCGGTTGAACTTTGTCGGCACCAAAGAGCGCTGAAGCGCTTAAAAGAAGTGCGAGTAGTATGGAGTATCTCATGGTTAGTCCCTTAGCGTGGTTTTATTAATTGTTGTACCCAAGCAACTACTATTCCAATTCGCTTGAGCTAGAAAGAGAATCCTCTTCCTCTTCCTCTTCTACAGGCTGTTTTGGACAACGAGAAACGCTTATAACATCATCGCCTTTTACTATGAAAACACCGCTTGTATTTCTGCTTGATTTGGAGATTGTCTGCATATCGACGCGTATCATTTTACCTTCTTTTGTAAGAGCCATCATATCCATCTCTTCATCAACCATCAAGCATCCTACTACATATTTTCCTGTTTTAGCAGTCATCTTCATAGCAATAACGCCGCTTCCGCCGCGATTTGTCAAACGATATTCTGCGGCATTGGTACGTTTTCCGATACCCTTTTCGCTCACTACAAGAATCTCCTGCTCATCGTTTGCGATAATGTCTGCATCAACTACAACATCATCCGCATGTTTAAACTTGATACCTCTAACGCCTCTAGTATTTCTACCTTGATCGCGTGTTTTTTCTATCTCAAATTTTATACACTGAGCCATCTTTGTCATTATGAAAAGATATTTTATGTTTTTGTCTGCAATTTTTGCAGTAATGATTGAATCATCTTCGTCAAGAAGAATAGCTTTTACGCCGTTGCTTCTTATGTTTGAGAATTCGCTTAGATTTGTTCTCTTAACAACACCTTTTTTAGTGAAGAATACTAGAGATTTATCTTCGCTAAAGTCTGTTGTAGGATTGATTGATTGAATCTGTTCATCTGCTACAAGGTTAAGAAGATTTACAACCGCCTTGCCTTTTGCAATTCTGCTTCCTTCAGGTATTTTGTAAACTTTCAACCAGTGAAGCTGTCCGCGGTCTGTTACAAAAAGAAGTGTATCATGAGTGTTACATGTAAAGAATCTCTCTATAAAGTCATCTTCATATGTAGTAAGCGCAATCTTGCCTTTTCCGCCTCTTTTTTGCTTCTCATACTGCGCAAGAGGAACGCGCTTGATGTAGCCTCTGTGAGTGATTGTTACAACCATCGGCTCGTTAGGAATAAGGTCTTCAACATCGATATCGTCGTAGTCATCTTCGATTTCAGTTCGTCTTACATCAGTATATGTGGCAAGAATTTCATCAAACTCTTGACCTATGATACCGTGAAGAACCTCTTCACTCTTAAGGATTGACTCTAGGTATTCGATTAGTTTGATAAGTTCAAGAAGTTCATTTTCTATTTTCTCGCGCTCTAATCCTGTTAATCTTCCAAGACGCATATCAACGATGCTTTGTGCCTGAAGTACACTGAAATCAAACTCTGAAACAAGGTTGTCTCTTGCATCTTCAACATTCGTGCTTGCTTTGATAACTCTGATAATCTCATCAATAATGTCAAGAGCTTTTTTAAGACCCTCTAAGATGTGCGCTCTAGCTTTTGCTTTTTCAAGGTCAAAGATAGTACGGCGGATGATGATAGTTTTACGGTGATTGATAAAGTGTTTTAAAATCTCGATAATACCAAATACTCTCGGCTCTTGATTTAAGATAGATAGCATGATAATACCAAATGTAGTCTGCATGCTTGTTTGCTTGAAAAGGTTGTTTAGAACGATTTCGCTCATTGCATCTTTTTTCAGCTCAATTACAACTCTCATACCGTCGCGGTCAGACTCGTCGCGAATTTCAGATACGCCATCAATAAGTTTCTCTTTTACCAAATCAGCAATATTTTCAATCAAACGAGCTTTGTTAACCTGATAAGGAAGCTCATCGATTACGATAACCTCTTTTTTTGCTTTCTGTTCAATATGGGTTTTTGCACGAACTTTGATACGTCCGCGGCCTGTCGCATAAGCGTCAGTAATACCTTTTTTACCAAAGATGATACCGCCTGTTGGAAAGTCTGGAGCTTTTATGTGTTCCATAATCTCATAAAGTTCAATATTTGGATTTGCAAGAAGAGCTTTTAAGCCCATCATAATCTCTCCAGGATTGTGCGGAGGAATGTTTGTAGCCATACCGACTGCAATACCAGAAGAGCCGTTTATAAGGAGGTTAGGAACACGTGTAGGCATAACATCAGGCTCTTTTGTAGTGCCGTCGTAGTTATCAATCATATTTACAGTGTTTTTTTCTAAATCTTTTAGAAGCTCGCCTGCATATTTCGTCATTCTAGCTTCTGTATAACGCATGGCCGCTGCGCTGTCGCCATCAACCGAACCGAAGTTTCCTTGACCATCAACCAACTGCATTCTCATAGAGAACTCTTGAGCCATACGAACGAGCGCATCATAAACAGCAGTGTCACCGTGCGGGTGGTACTGACCGATAACGTCACCGACGATACGTGCTGATTTTTTAAACTTTGACCCATGAGAGAGACTTAGTTTATCCATTGCATAAAGGATTCTTCTGTGAACAGGTTTAAGTCCGTCACGAACATCAGGAAGCGCGCGACCGACGATTACGCTCATGGAGTAATCTAGATAGCTGCTTTGAAGAGTCTCTTCAATGTTTATAGTTTGTATATTGTCGTTGTGTAGCAAGTTGCCCATATAAAACACCTAATCTTTATAAAATTCAAAAATTAATTCGGTAAATGATATCTTAATGTCGCTTAAGAGTTATCTAAAAGTTTGATTTTTTTATATAAGTTTGTCTTAGTGTGAAAATGCGTTGCAAATCGCTTGAGTGTTTCTTTGAAGTGTTAGGAATATCACCGCAAAGAGTTAACTTTGCGATGAGTTTGTTTTGACAATTTTGTGGATTAAAATGCAACCATTGACATAAAAAGAATGTCGCTTCCAGAATATACAGTAGTGCCGCTAGTGCCTACACTGTCAGGTCTGTCGCTTGAAGTATAAGAGTATTCTAGACAAAAACGAACGTTTTGTCTCATGTTATACTCTAAACCTGCAGAGTAAACATTGTAGTCTCTATCTACTTTTTTGTCATTGTGATTTAAAACGGCTGCTTTTACGCCATATTTGTCTGTAAGATTTAGTTGTGCATCCACATGGAAGCCTGTAATATCCTGCGTATTTGTTACGGTGCCTGTTGTAGCATCAAGGTCGTTATAGTCATTTTTAAGAACATAAGCACCAGTTACCATTAATG
>Ga0172380_10004938_pt1 | contig 16650 bp, 17 predicted proteins | sample Leawe162metaG_FD_119747 | JGI IMG/M metagenome (GOLD analysis project Ga0172380, IMG submission 119747) | Leachate microbial communities from a municipal landfill in Southern Ontario, Canada - Leachate well 162 metaG | ecosystem: Engineered > Solid waste > Landfill > Unclassified | place...
ACCAACATTTCAGTACATCGGGCAGAATTACACGCCCTCCTACTTTCAAAACTACTTCCCGGTACCCTCGAAACCGCCAAACGTTTGCACAAACTTGATCAAAATGCAGCTGGTGTGGGTTTACATTTCGAAGATGGTAGCTACAGCAGTAGTCCATATCTCATTGTAGCTGATGGCATACATTCGAGAATACGTCAGCAGCTCGTTCCCCGCAGTACACCAAGATTTGCCGGACAAACAAGCTGGCGCGGGGTTACAACCAAAATGGACACTTCTACCCTGGAACCGTCGGAAAGTTGGGGAAAAAAGGGTCGTTTTGGCATCGTTCCATTAACCCAAGGCCGGGTATATTGGTTTGCTGTCGTAAATAGCGTTGAATCCGATCGCCGATATGCCGCTTATGACAAAAATGATTTATTGACACATTTTGGCACCTATCATACATATATTACCGAAATAATCAATAATACCCCCGCTGATAAGCTGATTAAGAGCGAAATCAAGGATTTGAAGCCCATCAACCGTTATGCTTTCGAGCGAATTATACTTATTGGTGACGCAGCGCACGCCACTACGCCGAATTTAGCACAAGGGGCTTGTCAGGCCATTGAAGATGCTGTAATTCTCGCCAACTGCATCAAAAAACACAAAGATGTTACACAAGCATTTAAACTATTTGAAGAGCGACGCTTAAAACGAACCCACTGGATTATCAATACTTCCTGGAAATTAGGTAAGGTAGCGCAACTTGAAAATTCAGTGCTCATTGGCTTACGCAACTTACTCTTTGGTAGCCTACCTGAATCACTGAGTAAACGGCAATTTCAAAAATTGGAAGAAGTGGACCTGGGATAAATTTGAATGTGCGTTAATGATCAAACGAGGGCTAATGCAGGTGATTCAAAAGATTGGTAAAGCGAACTTCAGCAAGTTTCGGGTTTTAAGTCTGCGAACTTCCGGCGTATTTTGTAATCAACAAAAGTACATCTATGACGGAACAGGCCAATATCAATTATGATCGCATTGCAGCCTCGATAGCGTTTATTCAGGCTAATTTTAAAGAACAACCCCAGCTTGACGATGTAGCCAGACATATCCATCTCAGTCCATTTCATTTCCAACGTCTCTTTAGTGAGTGGGTAGGAACTACTCCCAAAAAATTTCTGCAATTCACAACCATCGAATATGCCAAAAGCTTGTTAAAAGAAAATCAGTCAACACTATTCCACACTGCCCTTGAAACAGGTCTTTCTGGTACGGGACGACTCCACGACCTATTTATAAACATCGAAGGCATGACACTAGCCGAATATAAATCTGGCGGAATAAACCTGGCCATTAATTACAGTTATGCTGCAAGTCCTTTCGGAAAAATATTAATTGCATCAACACAAAGAGGGATTTGTTATATGGTATTTGTAGATGATGATCAAGCTGCACTTTCGAAATTACAAAATCATTTCCCTCAAGCGAAGTTCTCCCCCACCACTGATCAACATCAACAAAATGCCCTTCCTATTTTCAAGAACGATTGGACCGATTTACATCAAATTAAACTTCATCTGAAGGGCACCGATTTTCAACTGAAAGTTTGGCAGTCGTTGTTAAAAATCCCAAAAGCAGGGCTCACTACTTACAGAAACATTGCCAGTAGTATCGGGAAACCAAATGCATCACGCGCTGTAGGCACTGCTATTGGCAGTAATCCTGTGGCATTTTTAATTCCTTGTCATCGTGTTATTCAGTCTTCAGGGATATTGGGTGGATATATGTGGGGGAATACCAGAAAAACAGCCATCATTGGTTGGGAAGCTGCCACAGAAAATGGGCAACTAGAACAAGCAGAAGAATAAAATGTCACTAACGAAGAGGTATGAAACTTCGTATTTTGTAGGAAATAGCTGATAAAATGGATTTGTTTGATAACGAAAAGCAAGAATCTAAAAATCTGTTGCCCAAAGATGGTGTGGTAAACTATTATGGTAAAATAATGAGTCAGACGGTAGCCAATCAGTATATGGATAATTTAATGAATAACATTGATTGGAAAAATGATGTGGCCATCCTATTTGGAAAAAAAATAATTACTAAAAGAAAAGTAGCTTGGTATGGTGATGAGGCCTTCGCGTACTCCTACTCCAATACTACCAAACTAGCACTGCCCTGGACCAGTGAATTAGTCGCCTTAAAATTACTTACGGAAGCAAGAACCGGGGAAACGTTTAATTCTTGTTTGCTCAATTTATACCACAGTGGAGATGAAGGTATGGCCTGGCACAGCGATGCTGAAAAAGATCTGAAAAAAAATGGTGCCATCGCATCTGTCAGTTTTGGTGCAACCCGTAAATTCGCATTTAAGCATAAATACACCAAAGAAACCGTTTCATTGGTATTAGAGCACGGAAGTATTTTGGTTATGAAAGACACTACACAATCGTATTGGCTACACCGCCTTCCTCCTACCACCCTGATTACAAAACCCAGAATTAACCTGACCTTCCGTACAATTGAATTGTAAAACAGCTCATATACTTGCAAACGTTGTCACTTTAGGCTAACTAATTCTCCTGTGAATTTTGTTAGTTTGTGTGAGCAAACAAATGGTCTATGTATAATCTCTCCTATTTTAAGGAAACAGACAAGGATGTTTTATTCCAGTTTTTAGATGACTTCCCATTCGCTTTTTTAACCGGTAGTTACAGCTCCGGCAAGCAGGTAGCCACCCAGATACCCTTGTTATTTGAGGAAAGAGGGGGTGTTTTGTTTTTACAGGGTCATATTATGAAAAATACAGACCATCACAAGGCATTTATAGAAAATCCTCAGGTACTGGCCGTGTTCACCGGCCCCAGTACTTATGTGAGTGCCTCCTGGTACACCAACCCACAAATAGGCTCTACCTGGAATTATATGAGTGTGCATACTAAGGGAAAGATTCATTTTATGTCTGACGAAGGTTTAATTCAGTTGATGAGAAAGTTTACCTTAAAATTTGAAGGTAACAATACTGCCTCACCTACTATTTATGACAACCTACCGGATAATTTTCTGAAAAAGATGCTTCCAGCCATCGTAGGATTAGAAATAAGGGTTGATGAAATGGAAAATGTATTCAAACTGAGTCAAAACCGGGATGAAAAAAGCTATCGTAATATTATAACACAATTGGAAAAACGAGGTGGGAATAGCTCACTTATCGCTGATGAGATGAAAACCAGATTGGCCGCCTTGTTTCCAGCAGGTGTTGAATGGGACGGCAATAAATTTATGTCCTAAAACTAAGTCATAGATGTGATGACCAAAGTAAACATCAACCAAAAACTGTCCTTATTCACCGACTATTTCTCTCCTAAAATAGTTGGAGAATTAAATGGGCAATTTGTTAAACTGGTCAAACTAAAAGGCGAATTTGTTTGGCATAAGCACGATAAGGAAGATGAATTATTTCTGGTCTTAAAAGGAACACTCACTATGGCGTTTCGCGATAGAACAGAAGTAATTCATGAAAATGAATTTATCATCGTTCCCCGAGGCATTGAACATAAACCTGTGGCTTTGGAGGAAGTTGCTATTCTGCTGTTTGAACCAGCTTCTACACTCAATACTGGGGATGCCATGAGTGATTTGACAAAACAAGATTTAGATCGTTTGTAAGCGTTAACAACTTTCCTATGAAACTAATTGCCAAAGCATCCATTCAAATTCAAAAACCAACAGAAGTAGTTTTTGACGGTATTGTAAATCCCGAAAAGATGTCCAAATATTTCATTTCGGAGAGCAGCGGCCCGCTCGAGACCGGAAAAGAAGTGAGCTGGAAATTTCCCGAATTCCCCGTTCAGTGCACTGTGAAGGATATTAAACTAATCAGTAACCGTTCCGTATGTTTTGTTTGGGACGAGGAAACATGTGTAAACATAAACTTGATAGCACAAGCCGATAATAGTACCGTCGTTATGGTCACTGTGAAGCCTTCCCTAAAATTAGCTACACTTAAAAGTAGTAAATTAGGGAAGCAATATGAAAAAATCGAGGTTTACGGAGAGCCAGATTGTAGCAATCCTGGCACTTCAAGAGAAGGGTCAAAAAGTAGCTGATATTTGCCGTGAATACGGGATTAGTCAGGCTACGTATTATCAATGGCAGAAGAAGTATGGCGGGATGCAGGTGAACGAGTTAAAACGCCTGAAGGAGGTTGAGGCTGAATTAGCGCAGTTCAAGCGTATCGTAGCTGATCTTACGTTGCAAAATCGTGTTCTCAAGGATGTCATTGAAAAAAAGCTTTAAGGCCTGATGAAAAGCGGGAGTTGATTGTGGAAGTTTTGCAGGATCATAATCAACTCTCCCTTCGTCAGGCCTGCCAATTGTTTAAGCTGAGTACATCGGTATATCGCTACCAACGTAAAGTCCGTAAGGATGACAGTCGCTATCATGATATGCTTGTGGAGCTGGCTGAAAAGCGACCTACCTGGGGGTTTTGGAAGATGTATCACCGTGTTCGGTTAGGTGGAGAGCCAATCAACCATAAACGGCTTTACAGGATATATTCAACTGCCAGACTCAATATGCGTCGCAGAACCCGCAAACGGGTACCACAACGCATTAAACAGCCCTTGGTGCAGCCTTTGTGCCCTAATCTTACCTGGAGCATGGATTTTATGCGGGACAGTTTGTTTCAGGGCAAGCCATTCCGTGCTTTTAATGTCATTGACGACTTTAACCGGGAATCATTAAACATCACTATTGCTAAGAGTATCACCAGTCAACGTGTAATAAATGTATTGGAACAGCTGATAGAATGGCGCGGATGCCCAAGTCAAATACGAGTAGATAATGGACCAGAATTCATTGCAGACGCTTTAAAAGAATGGTGTGCACAGGAAAACAGGCAAATTGAACTACTATTCATTCAGAAAGGAAAACCATCACAGAACGGATATATTGAACGCTTTAACAAAACATTCAGGGAAGACATTCTGAATTCCTATATGTTTGAGGTGCCAGAACAAGTACAGGAAAAAGCAAATAAATGGATTTGGATGTACAACAATGAGAGGCCGCATGAAGCACTTAAAAACTTGCCACCAACCCAATTCTTGTTGAAATATGGAAAACTCCACCCACACCCAAAAGGCCAACAGGAGTTTCCCACATTCCAACAAGACAACAACAATCAAATATTAATCAAAAACTATACTTTTGAATTGAGCTGAAAATGGGAAGGCTTCAGGTATGGCTTAAAAAAGGGGCTTCGTGGCCGTTTTGGCATGTACATTCCACCGCTGATGGAGGCGCTCGGATTGGCTGAGCTGACACACGCCGCCAAAGGCAATAAAATGCGGGCGATATAAAAATACTTTCTGGAGTACTTTTTAATGGAAATGTGTGGAAACAGCTACCACATACGAAGTCGAATACCTATTTCGTATACACCTTAATGGCTTGGGTCCGGGAGGTTACGTGGAGCTTTTTATAAATGTTTGCTATATGATTTCTAACGGTGTGTGGACTTACAACCATCTTCATTGCAATCTCCTTGTATTCATACCCATCTACGAGAAAGTCTAATACATCCTTTTCTTTTTCCGTTAGCCGGTAATCCTGTTTTCCAGCCTGAACTTCCGTTGCATTAGCTAAAGTTGCATTACCCAATAATTTCAGCATTCTGCGGGCAATGCTCGGTGACATTGGTGTTCCTTCGTTGTTCAATAAATTCATAATGGCTTCAGCAATCCGATCAATAGGCTCATCTTTTAAAAGGTAGCCATCTGCGCCGGCTTTAATAGCACTAAATATCTTTTCATCTTCATCAAAGATGGTTAATATTAAAAATTTCAAATCAGGATAACGTTCCCGGCCTTCCCTTACCGCATCAATCCCATTAAGAATGGGCATATCAATATCCATCAATACCAAATGGGGGGCTACACTTTTACGCGCAATCATCATCTTCTCCAGAAATACCTGGCCGTTCTCTGCAGTAAACAATACTTCAAAACCGTCGAGTGCATTCAGTTTTTCTGCTAAGGTGTTTCTTAAAATGGCCTTGTCTTCGACTATGGCTAATAAAATCATGTCGTTCATTTACATTTGAATTGACAACAAATAATACAACTGCACCATAGTTCATTTATACTAATAAACTATAAGTGGTTCCTTTTCCAATCTGAGATTGGATATTCACTTCAATGGCCGCATCTGCAGCTCTTCTTTTAATATTTTCGAGACCAAAGCCATTTCCTACTGCCTGATTTGGAGCAAAGCCTACACCATTATCGGCTATCTGGATACAGATTTGATCATTAGCTTTAATGGATACGGTGAGCTTTGTAGCCTGTGCATATTTAAAAGCATTATTTATGATTTCCTGACAGATACGGTATAAATTAAGCCCAACCAGAGAATTTAAATTAAATTCCACTTCAATATTTTCAGAAAATTCTATGGTAGTTTTTGTATTTCTGAACATACTCCGGGTATATACTTTTAATTTATCCGCAAAATCGTTTATAGAAATATCATTTTCGCTAATGGCCCATATGGTTTCACGCAGACTATTAATCACAATTCGGACCGAATCGTCTATACTCCTAATTCGCTCTTTTCTTTTCATCGAAACCTCATTATCCAAACCATCCAGTGCATACAGCACATAAGAGAGTTGTCCACCTACATTGTCGTGCAAATCACGTGATATTCGTTCCTTTTCCTTCTGTAATGCATTTAAGCTCGACATTTCGGCTTGGTTTCTCCTGAGGTTAAGTACGTTAATTCTCCAAAGTACAAAAGTGATGATTAGCAATATGCCTCCAATCAAACCGATAATGGTTCGGTTCCTGATTTCAATTTTGGCTTGATTGACCATTAATTTTTGTTGCAATAAGCTATTTTCAATCTTTTTCTTCTCGGATTCATATTGAACTTCATATTCTGCTTTCTTTTGGGATGTTTCCTGACTAAAAATGGAGTCTTTCAGCCCAATATATATTTTGAGGCTTTCCATTAAATCGTCTGATTTCAACTTGACTTTTGTTTCTACAATACCTCTGAGCACATGTAATCTACCCGTCTTATAATTTTTAATTTCATACAATTCATATGCCGTATTGTAAAAGTTTAAAGCTGCTTTGTAGTTTTTATTCTCAAAATACCAGCGTCCACGTTTAGAAATTGCAAATGCGATAAGTATGGTATCTTTTGAAAGCAGGGCATATTTTTCTGCTTCCACCAAATATTTACCCCCTTCTATCGGTTCTGACTTACGCTCCAGAAAAATAGAAGCCAGTATACTATTGGTTCTGGAAATATCCGCATATCGATTGGTATTTATTACTTTATTCAAGGCCATTTTCAAATAAAACAATGCAGAATCAAATTGTAAAAATTCGGAGTATATCGCACCGATATTATGACAAACTTTATACTTAAGAGAATCGACACCACAAGAGTCAATTTGTTTTTCGGTGGCTAACAGAGACTGTAAGGAGATTACTTTATTATTCAAATAATACTGCATTCGCGCTACCTGCATATTTGCAAAAGCAATGTCAGCACAGATGTACGATTTCTCGGCTAGCCGAAGTGCTTGCATATTCAATTGGAGCGCTTCAGCATAATTTCCGGCATTAAACAATACTTCCGATTGTCGATGGTACTCTTGCATTTTGCTCTGACCAAAAAGGCTGGAACTAAAAAGCATGAGAAAAAGTAAGACTTGTAATGACCTCATGAAACTAACGATAAGACTCCAAACATAATCAGGATTCCTTTGATTTAGGTTGAAAACCAGGTTTAACGAAATAACTAGTATAAATGCACTATCGCCACCACCTCATTGTTAAATGCAATCAACCTCTTATAAGCAACACTTTAATACACAACGCCATAGCAAAAAAATAAAATCAGGTATTGCAATAAAATTAGTGCGATTCACTATTTTTCAATTCAAATAAGTCGTTATGGAAGAAAGCATTCAACAATTGGCACTGATAAGTTCTGTTTTGGGTGGTTTTTCATTTACCTTCTTAAGTGCAATAATCACAAAAGACAGTGAAAAAACGACTAAATATTGGCTCATAGTTAGTTTAACGATGGCCTCCCTTTGTTTTCTGTTAGCTGCGGTTGGTTGGACATTGATGGACTTTAATAAGGGCATATCGGCATTAAAATCACATCATCAGCTTTTAGTAAAAGTGCTGCTACTTGGATTATTAGCTATTCTGGCCTCAATTGGCTTAAGTGGCTGGTTAATCGACAAAAAAACGGGTGTAACCACTTCTGTTTTTAGTTCAATTGCATTATTGTTCCTGTTCACAGTTATTCTTAGCAGATATATAAATATGTAAACAAGTTACCGACCAAAACCACTTTATTATCACATATACAGATTATTACTATATTGGTATTTCTAATGGTAATTAACGTTCCATTAGCCATTTTTAATTACTATTAAATTTCGGGAATGCTGAAACCCTTAAACGTAGGCAAATACAAAACTGAAAAAAAATGAAAAATCGTAACCTCTTCGTTTTTCTGATTATCATTTTTATTGTCACTCCAGCCATTCACTACTTTGTTGCAGGTGAACAATACGACAATACCGATTTCAGGAATGTTGTGGTAGTACTGCAGGCATTGGTTGGTTTGATACTCGTTATAATGTATGGTCGAAAAACCAAGGCATAAGCTGCATTAGCCATCAAAAGTGAGTTCTTTTTATTGGCTTTGATCCATTTCACAATATTAGTTCAGGCTGCCAATTGAACAAACCACATGGGTAACTTTCTTTTTCCTTCAACTTCTACCAAACCCCTGTCCTCAAATATAAACGCAACATCATTTTGCAGCAATTCATAAGTCGACTGACTAATATTTACTTTGCCTACTTCACCAGCCGTTTCGATACTTAGGGCTGTATTTACAGTATCCCCCCAGATATCGTATTGGAATTTTTTTACGCCCACAATACCGGCTACGATTGGCCCGGTATGTATACCTACCCGCATTTCAAAGGCCGTTTTACCGATAGTTGTATTTTCAATTTTCCTCCTGGATATGAACTTTTGAAGTTCCAGTGCAGCCAGAACTGTATTTTTAACTGCATTATCTGCAGGTTTAGGCAATCCACCAGCTGCCAAATAGGCATCTCCAATAGTTTTTATTTTCTCTATATTATACTTGCCCATGATGCCATCAAATGCTTCAAAACAATGATTAATTTCGTTTACAAGTGCTCCGGCACTTAGATTTGCCGACTGGGCAGTAAAATCCTTGAAGTCGGTAAAAAGTATACTTACCGCGTCATAATTTCTCGCTATTGCACTTCCTTTCAGCTTAAGTTCGGCTGCAATTTCTGCTGGTAGAATATTTAATAATAATTGCTCGGAGCGGTCTTTTTCGACCTGTAAAACCGTCTGTGCGCGGCGTACACTTCGTAAACGGCCATACAATGCAACAATCATTATAAGTAAAACAGCTCCCAATCCCAAAGCGATATGCTGGATATTCTGCTGTCGCGATACCTCCTTTTTTCGAGCCAAATCAAGCAAGCGGTTCTGCGCTGCCTGATTTATACTGTCTTGTAACAGGACTGTTTCAAATTCCATTTGCTGCAGCTTTCTGACTGTTTCGGCATTGTATAAGCTGTCGCCAATCATCTTAACACTTTCGTGGTAAAACAAGGCACGCTTAAGATTATTCAGCCCTTTATAGGCTTCATACAAACAAATACAACCCAGTTTTTGCTGCACCAGTATTGCCGAAGATTCAGCAACTGCTAATCCCTTTTTACACCAGTCGATTGCTTCTTCTAGTCTCCCATGTTTGGCATAATAGCTACCCACATTGTTGTAATGTCGTGCCAGCCAAAAATTATCGGAAATATTTTTTGCGATGGAAATAGCGCGCTCGATAAATCCTATGCCCTCCGCTAACCGGCCCTGATGCAGGTAAATGAGACCAATACTCCCCAAACAATTTGTTAGTCCCCGTTGATCATTGAATAGCTCCTGAATTTCAACGGCTTTTTCAAAAAAATACAAAGCTTTATTCCACTGTTTGCGATCCATGTAAATGATGCCGATATTGCTTAAAGGTGCTGCACTTTCTTTACGGACTTTAGCTTGTTCGTATTTTTCAAAGGCCTTTTCAAAGTAGGTCAAGGCGCTTAAGGTATCCGACTGATTATAATAAACAAGTCCGATTACGTTTAATGAAGCTGCTATTCCCTTCTTATCCCCTAATTCCTCTCTCAGTTTCAAGGCAAGCTTGTAATAATCCAGTGCTTTGAAGTGCGCGCCACGGAGCGCAAAAGAGATACCCTGCATGTGAAGAGCATCTGCCATCTGTTTTTTAAGCCGATATTTATTTGCAAAATTATAAGATGTCTGTGCGAGATAAAAACCGGTATCAGGTTTATTGAATAAATAATGCTCCCATATGAGTAATTGAAAAGCATTGAGGCGCGTTTGAACAGCGATGTTTTGGTTATCCCAGATAGCCTGAAGTGAATCAGCTTCACTGGCAGTAACAGGCACTTGAAGCGAAAACAATAAGATTAGCGTAATCAAAGCCTTTTTTAGTGGCTTATGGCATTCCTTTTGAACCGATTCAAGTATAAATAACCTCATTTTCACCCTATTATACAGCTGCAGCAGAAAGGCTTATGAACCACATTTCTATTTCACCTTTACCTTTTGCTTCAATTTTCCCCCGATTTTCAAATAAAAATTCAGGGTCATGCTGCAATAATTCGTAAGTCGATTGACTGATATTTACTCTACCAACCTCACCAGCTGATTCAATACGTGAGGCGGTATTAACCGTATCTCCCCAAATATCATATTGAAATTTTTTAACACCCACTATACCCGCCACAACCGGACCAGTATGTATACCTACCCTCATTTCAAAGGCAGCTTTTCCTGCCTTATCATTGTATTTTTTTCGGGACTGAATAAATGACTGCATCTCCAGTGCAGCCAAAACTGTATTTTTTACTGAGGTGTTGGTAGGTATAGGCAAACCACCGGCTGCCATATAGGCGTCACCGATAGTTTTAATTTTTTCAATGCCATATTTTTCCATAATGCCATCAAACCCTTCAAAACAATAATTGATCTCTCCTACCAATTCACTGGCACTTAACTTAGCCGATTGTTCGGTGAAGCCTTTAAAATCGGTAAATAATATACTCACCAAGTCAAAATCACGGGCTTCGGCCTTACCATTCGCTTTCAGTTCAGCAGCAATCTCTTCAGGTAAAATATTGAGCAGCAAATGCTCCGAACGGTCTTTCTCTACTTGAAGCACCGCTTTTGAACGTTTTACAAATCGTAAACGGCTATATAAGCCCCCTGCCACCAGTAATACCACTCCACCCATACCTAAAGCAATATTTCTACTTTTGTTTTTTTGACGCACTTCCTTTTGATGTGCTTCCTGTAACTGGCGGGCCGCCTCGGCTTTAGCTATGCTGTCTTGAAGCATTTCTTTTTCAAATTCCATTTGCTGGAGCTTTTTGCCGGCATCAGCTTTATTCATTGCTGCTTCAAGCGACAACATACGTTCGTGATAAATCAGGGCTTTTTCAGTATTCCCTAACCCTTTGTGGGCAACATACATACATTCACAAGCCTGTTCTTCAAAATCAATATTGCCTATTTCTTCAGCCAATACTAAACTTCTACTGCACCATGCCAAGGCAGATGTATATTTGCCCTCTTTATTATCGACAATTCCGAGATTAAACGCAATACGTAAAATATCTCCTTTATAGCCCATTTTTTCATAGGTTGCTAATGCTTGTTTATAATAAATGCGTGCGTTTACAAAATCACCGGTTTTTACATAATTCATGCCAATATTCCCCAAAATGGTAGTTACTCCGATTCTGTTTCCTTCGGCTAAAAACAAATCATACGCTTTATCTAAATATTCTTTTGCCTTTTTATAGTCCTGTTGATGTTGGCTCACATTTGCGAGATTATTATAACTATCGGCCATACTCCCTTCATCCTTGGAGGTTTCAGCTATCTTGAGCGCACGTTCAAAATATAATTTTGCTTGCGCTCCATTTCCTTGCTTCAAATACAGCCAACCAATGGCATTCAAACAAATATTTAACCCTCCGGCATTTTTAATTTCTTCGTGTATGCTCAGTGCACGACTATATACTTCGATAGCTTTAATGTAGTTTCCCTGGTCGTTGTAACACGACCCCAGATTAGTAAGGGTTCCTGCCACACCAAATTTATTACCCATTTTTTCAACTATCCCGAGTGCCTGGTTAAAAATTACAATAGCTTCCGGGAATTTTGACTGGTTGGTTAAAGCCAATGCCTGGCAGTTTAATGCCCTCTGCATATAGTTTTTGTGACCAATTGTATTGGCAAACTCATATTGACGTTGCGCAAACATAATAGCGGAATCAGGATAGTCATCCAGTAAATAGCTCCAGATATATTCGTAAACAGCATCTAAACGAATCGTATCCGGAGCTGCCTTATCGTTCCATATCGTCAATAATTGAGCTGGATCAGTTGCAGCTGAAGCTGAAGCGGATTTCCTTGTCAACTGAATCAAAACAAAACTAATTACAATAAAGACACAAAATAATCTGGCCCAAATGATACAAAATGCGCATAAACGGTAGTTCCTTTCCATGCCAAATCAGTTAATAAATTCACAAGCACTTACATTAATAAACTGTTTTTTTATTAATCATAAATGTGCTTTTAAGCGGTATAGTCCATTGCAATCTAGTCATTATATTGAGCCTACAATCGCTAAATAAGCTTTTTGAACGATAATGCTAAACTTTGCAACATGACTTCAAAATCACGGCGAATTTTGATTGGTTTGATAGACCTTAACCCCTAAAATATTTAGATTTTAAGCTATTGAATGGCGCGTTGGAATGGATTTAAAACAGCTATTTAATGCAGGCAGATTATTTCAAACCCGCCAGTAGCTTATAATATTGAGCCGATGAAAGTCCAAAACAGATTTAGCCATAAAAAAAGAGCTGACACTAAAAGTTTCAACTTTTTTGTTTTTAACCAATTATCAGGGACTTGATGATCAAAAAGAAAAAGCGAACACACAAAAGAATTACTTTTAACACTTCTTTGGCGGTAGGTCTAGAGTCACTTACGCTGACGTATAAAAACAAACGAGATGCCTTTATCCTTTCAGAAGATTTTCTACGCCATACTTACGGTTTTTGCCCTGTTTACTATTCTCATTTTGGCCAAAACGGTACTGATTCCATTGGCTTTTTCTCTATTGATATCGTTTATTCTATTTCCGCTGGTTAGGAAGTTTGAAGCCTGGGGAGCCAACAAAACGATAGCTTCCATTTTTTCCATGGTTACACTTGTGGTGATCATTGGAGGAAGTATTACCCTTTTCTCTGCTCAGATATTTCAACTTCTCGATAATATCACAGCCTTTAGCGATAAAATATTAAGCGTTTTTGCTGAGGCTACTATTTTCATCAACAGCAATATCCCCATGGTCTCCCCACTTGAGACAGGTGAATTACTCGGTAAACTCAAAGAGTTGCTTAGAGAATCGCTGGGGCCACTTGTAAATCAGACCTTCAGTGGCACTGTCGCCTTTCTGACCGGCTTATTATCGGTTGTAGTATTTACCTTTCTCATTCTGCTTTACAGCGACGGCTTGGTTTATGCGCTTTCCACCTTTTATCCCGAAAGGCATAGAAACCAGGCCTTGACCATGTTCAAGTCGGTTTATAGCGTTGGAAAATCATATCTAACGGGCATGACCACAATAGTATTGATACTCGGTGTAGTCAACAGTATAGGACTTTGGATCATTGGTATTGAAAGTCCGTTTCTATTTGGGTTTCTGGCAGCCATACTGGCCATTATTCCCTATGTAGGCACCGTACTTGGAGCAGCTATACCCATTGTTTATGCCTTGTTTGTATACGACTCCATTTGGATGCCCGTTGCTATTGCCATCTTTTTCTGGGTAGTTCAGGTGATAGAAAGTAATTTTCTAACCCCGAAAATCGTGGGCGGTAAACTACAGGTGAATGCATTAACTGCCATCCTGAGCATCATTATTGGCGCTTCGGTCTGGGGAATTGCCGGCATGATTCTCTTTTTACCTTTTGCGGCCATGCTGAAAGTGGTTGCGGAATCTTATGTAGAGCTGAAACCGCTTTCTTTATTGATTGGTGATGAAATTTATACCGAAAGTGATAATTCATTATCTACCGGTACTTCAGCATTAAAGAAGTTGTTGGCCAGAATTACCAAGTTGTTCGGGTCAAAGCAATAGTAAATCAACTGTATTAAGCGCCTCCTGACAATCGCCGGCGCTGACAATAAGTAAAAGATATAATTATCCATAGTTGGAACGTAAGCAGGGTCAAACCGAAATACGGCACCTTTGAGAGAAGTTTTGCTTCTCTCAATTTAAGACTATGAAAAAAATATTTATTATTGTTTGTGTGTCACTAATAGGCTTTGGACAAAAGCTAGATGCGCAAACTACTACCGCGCCAATTGACAATCGTTCTCTTTTCAACTACGGCATAAAAGCTGGTATTAATAATGCCAATGTGTGGGATGAGGAAAGCCAGAATTTTAATGCAAACCGTAAACTCGGATTCGTATTTGGCGCATTTGCCTCCTTGCCTTTTGGCACTTTACTTGGCTTTCAGCCCGAACTCTTAATAGCTCAAAAAGGCTTCAAGGGCAGCGGGGTATTGTTAGGATCGGAATATTCCTTTGCAAGAACAACAACGCATATTGACATTCCTTTACAACTTCAGGTCAAGCCCTCTGAAATGCTTACAATTTTGGTCGGTCCTCAAATTTCTTATCTTATTCATCAACGCGACGTATTCACTTTTGGAGCAAACAGCACCGCACAGGAACAGGAATTTGACAACGAAAATCTGAGAAAAAGCACACTTGGATTTACCATGGGTGCGGATGTAAACTTTACACGACTGGTAGCTTCAGGTCGATTGGGCTACGATTTCCAGAACAACAATGGCGATGGAACCTCATCCACACCTCGTTACAAAAATCATTGGTTACAACTCACACTGGGCTATAAAATTTAATCATAATTCAAATTCATTACTATGACAAATTTCACGGAAATCAAAGGCAACTGGAACGAAACTAAGGGTAAACTCAAGCAGAAATTTGCACTACTCACTGATGATGATTTATTGCTGGTAGAAGGCAAACAAGATGAATTGATTGGTCGTTTGCAGAAAAAACTAGGCAAAACCAAAGCAGAAATTCAAGACCTAATTTCTACTTTGTAAGTTGTAGCCCTGCTTCCGATAGCCAACTTTCAGGCCGGAAGCTAGGCTCAACAGTCTAAAGCTGCCATTATCCCTCAAAAGGTAATGGCAGTTTTGTTTTATGTGTTTCGATACGATTTGGTTTTTATATTGTGACGATTAGCATTTATATCGGCTACAAAAAATGAATCGAAGCGCATGGAAAACGAACAAAACCTAAACACGGCATCGCAAACCATCACCCGCAAACTCAAATTGAGCTGGTCGGGCGACGGCAGCACCTTATTTGGCATTCTAATCGTAAACTGGATACTCACGGCACTTACGTTTGGTTTATACTACCCCTGGGCCAAGGCACGGAAGCTGGAATACATCTATGGGCAAACCAGACTGAATAAAGAGAATTTCAGTTTTCATGGTACAGGCAATGAAATGTTTAAGGGTTTTGTAAAAGCAATCATCCTGCTCGGTTCCGTTTATGCCATTTTTCTTTATCTCGTTTCTCAAGGATCGAGCGGCATGGCTTTACTCTTTTTTTATGCAGCTTTCGTATTAATTATCCCCATTGCGATACATGGCAGCTATCGGTATCGGATGTCGCGTACAAGCTGGCGGGGTATACGGTTCGGTTATACCGGAGATAGAAATACGCTGCTGCGCAAATTTCTGGAAGGCGTATTTCTGACCATCGTTACCGTGGGTTTATATAGCCCTTTTCTGACCAATAATATCCGCACTTATATATGGGACCATGTGCGTTTTGGTAGCCTCAAATTTTCATTTAATGGTAATGGCGGTCGCTATTTTGCTCTCTTCCTGGGAGGATATTTTCTGACCCTGATCACCTTGGGAATTTATGGTTTCTGGTGGGCCAAATCACTCTTTTCATTTTATATAGATAATATGGAAATCAGGCATGACGATGGTGTTCTCCGCTTAAAATCGACCGCAACTGTATCAGACTTTTTTGAACTCCTCGTCATCAACTTTTTCACCATCGTGCTCACATTCGGACTAGGCGCGGCCTGGGTAACCAACCGAACCATGTTATTTATGACCAACCACATCAAGCTGGATGGCGAGTTTGACCTGGACAACCTTTTGCAAGTGCAGGAAGATTTCCGGGATGCGACCGGTGACGAAGCAGGTGATTTACTCGACATCGACTTTATCATCTGATGGAACAGTGTGAAGCCTTGTTTTTTGATGGGAAGTCGGCCCGGCCACAGCAAATCAATCTTTTGCTCGACCGTACTTTGCAGCGATTTTCTTTTGTTTCGGAAGATGGTCACCAACATCACTGGCCACTGGCTTTACTCAAATACAGGCACACACCCATGGGTTTTGAGGTGCGTTATGGCGAA
>Ga0172380_10004939_pt1 | contig 16650 bp, 8 predicted proteins | sample Leawe162metaG_FD_119747 | JGI IMG/M metagenome (GOLD analysis project Ga0172380, IMG submission 119747) | Leachate microbial communities from a municipal landfill in Southern Ontario, Canada - Leachate well 162 metaG | ecosystem: Engineered > Solid waste > Landfill > Unclassified | place...
GTCCGGGCCGGCCTGAAGGCCTGGATCGAGTTGCCGCCGGGCGTCGTCGGAGATTGGAACGAGGCGGCATTCGACCCAAGTCGCGACGTCGCCCTATTGGGTTGATTGGGCCGCTCTTGACTCAAAGCGGCCGTTCGGAGCGTCTGGATCCCGGCTCGTACCTGAGCCGGGTGGCCACGTGGTTGATTCAACGGGAACGTCAAACTTCAGCTCGACCGGTTACCTTCGCTCTATGTTCTCGCCGCTAGTCCTCCCGGGAACCCCCATGCGGCTTTATCGCATCGCTGAAGGCCGCAGCGAGGATGCCGGCGGGCAGAGCCACGACGCCTATGCTTGCCAAAGCGGCCAGCGCACCCAGAAAGCGGCCGAGGGGCGTCACAGGATAGACGTCGCCGTAGCCGATCGTCGTCAACGTCGCCACGGCCCACCAGGCAGCTCTCGGAATGCTGCCGAATGCTTCCGGTTGAACGTCCCCCTCCACGAAGTAGAGGGCAGTCGCGCACACCAGCACCGCCGTCAGGGCGAGGCCAAGGCAGATTGCAAGCGCCTCGCGCCGGTCGAGAAGCGCTCGACTGATCTCCGTCCACGCTCGCGAATAGCGGCCAAGTTTGGCGACGCGGATAAGCCGGAGCAGCCGGACAAGGCGCAGCAGGAGTCCGCTCGAGCCCGCTGGCCAGATGAGAACAGACAACACGGCCGCCAGATCCGCCAACCCTGCTGGCGAGATCACGAACGCCCATCGGGCCCGCCAGGGTGCCTCGGGCCTCTCTTCAGCCGAAACCCATAGCCGCGCTATGTATTCGAGGCCAAACACCACGCCGAGGCCGGCCTCCAGCGCCGAGAACGCTCCTGTCCACTGGTTGAGCGAGGGCTCCGTCTCCAGGATCGCCAGCAGGGCAGCGAGTAGGATCGCGGCGCCGAGCCACAGGTTCAGGGCGGATAGACCACGCGTCCGGGCGCCGGGCGCGAGCGCCCGCCATAGCTCTCGCCTGACGCTCAAGATCGCCTCACGTCTGGGCGGCGAAAGCGATCGCCGCCTCCAGCCGGGCGCGCGCCGCGGCGGACACGCGCCGGATCCCGAACCGTCGGGCGATTTCAACGGCGCTGTCCGGACCGGACACCTGTCGCGCGAGCGCCGCCAGTTCCGCGTTCGGAATGTCGTCGATGAAGCGGATATTGGCCTCTCCATCGGGCATGCGCGCCCGCGACCAAGTCTCCACGGCCGCCCAGTCTGGCCATACGAACAGCGGTCCGTCTGGATCCGGCAGGACAGGGAACAGACCTTTGGCCAGCTCCTCCACCCTTTCGCGGATCAATCTCCCCGACTGCTGGAAACCATGGGCCCGGGCGACGCGGTTAACGAGCACCTCCAGCCTCAGCGGGGCCTCCGCCTCTACCACCCGGCGGATCAGTCCATCCAGCTTCGGGGTGTACGACGGGTCGTGGAATGCGCCGGGATTTAGCTCCGTCTCGTCCGACAGGTCCACTTGCCGGTAGAGGTCAGAGGGACCCGGCGGGGCCGGCATGGGCCCCCGCGCAAACACCGTCGGGGGAGACGCTGCCGCTGGCGCCGCCAGCGGGTCAGACAGTGTCTCGGGGGCTGCCGCGAACGGCGACTCGTGTGCCGGCTCAACGTCAGATTCCGGGGGCGGCTCAACGAGCTTCTCCAGACTTGCGGCGAGAAGGGCGTTTAGCTCGGCATCGAGTTGCGCCAAGGCCTGGTCGCGGTTGTGCCACCAAGCCGTGGACCATACCCGCACCAGGTCCCAACCCAACCCCTTCAGAATGCCGCCGCGGACCTTGTCCCGGTCGCGGGCGGTGGCGGCGCTGTGATAGGACGCGCCATCGCACTCGACCCCCGCCAAATAGGCCCCAGGCTGCTTCGGGTGCACGACGCCCAAGTCAATGCGGAACCGGGAGACGCCGATCTGTGGGACGACCGTCCAGCCCTTGTCGCGAAGTCCCCGCGCCACGGCCTGCTCGAATGGGGACTCGAAGCCGCCGACGGAGCCTTGAACGGCTTCAGTCAGCGCCCGCGGTCCTCGCTCGGCGTATTCCAGGAGGTGCTTCAGGTCCCGGACGGCTTCCGCCGAGGTGCGGTTGAGGTCGACCATCTCCGGCCCGAACGAGGAGAAGATGATCATCTCCTCGCGCGCACGCGTGATGGCCACGTTCAGTCTCCGCCAGCCGCCAGAGCGGTTCAGCGGTCCAAAGTTCATGCTCATAGTCGGCGCGCCGGGCGTCTCGGGTCCATAGCCGATGCCTAGCAGGATGAGATCGCGTTCATCGCCCTGAACCGTCTCGAGGTTTTTCACCACCACCGGCTCGAGGCAATTGTCGCCGAAGAACCGCTCCAGCGCGGGGTACTTGGACCGCTCCCTATCCAGAAGGTCCTCGACCAGCCTTTGCTGCTCTGAGTTCAAGGTAACGATCGCCAGCGAGCGGCCCTTGCCGCCGAACTCCGGGTCACGCAGACGTTTGACGGTCTCCTCGACCATGGCCTGAGCTTCGATCGGGTTCGTACGCCCCTTGCCCTTGCCATAGGCGCCAACCACGCGGCGCAGGCTCACCATGGTCTCCTGGGTCACGGCCGAGGGGAAGGTGACCAGCCGGCTTTCGTAGTAGCGATGATTGGAGAAGGCGATCAGGCTTTCATGCCGCGATCGGTAGTGCCACTCCAGTGTATGGCGTGGCAGTCCGGCGGAGAGGCACTCGTCCAGAATGCTCTCCAGGTCCTCTTCGACGCTGTCGTCGATCTCGTCATCCGCCGTCGCGCCGGCGCCCCGCTGGAAGAAGTTGGTCGGCGGCATCTGGCGGGGGTCGCCCGCGATCACGACCTGCCGCCCGCGCGCCAGACTGCCGATGGCGTCCCAGGTGGTGATCTGGCTGGCTTCGTCGAAGATCACCAGGTCGAACAGGCTCGCGTCGGCCGGGAGATACTGCGCCACCGACAGGGGGCTCATCAGCATGCAGGGCGCCAGCGTGGCCACGTCCGCGCCCATGTCGGTCAGAAGGCTGCGAATGGACTTCCTCGGCTTCTGCAGGCCCAACTGGTGGCGCAATGCGCCATAGCCGGACGACTTCGGGACGGTGTTCCGGTCCGGGATCTGGCCTGAGATCTTCGCCCGGATGTAGCGCACGGTAAGTTCGGCGATCTTGTCATCCAGGGCGCGGAAGTCGGCGATACGGTCAGCCTCCTGCCTGGGCGTGAAGAAGCGAAGTCGATCATCCGCGTCGATGCGCGCGGCCGCCCACCATCGCGCATAGGCCGTCTCGAACTGCGGCAAGGCTTCGCCCGCGCTCAGCCGACGGCTTTCCAGGGCCTCGACGACGGCGTCCAGCTCAAGATCGAGGGCCACGCGTCGCGCCTTGCGCCACAGGCTCCAGTCGCGAAGCCTGAGCTGGTGTTCGAGGATGGTCGCGCACATCGAGGCGATGCGGCCGAGCAGGTCCGCATCGTCCAGGGGCTCCTCGCAGCGCGCGGCCGAGCAGAAGCGCTCGATGACAGCCTCCAGTCCGCTGTGGGCGTCGCGCCAGGCCGCCGTGGCAAGTCGAATCGGCATGGCCTCGGCTAGCAGCTCGTTGCCGTCGATGACCACCTGCCGCACCGCTCCCCGTATGGCGGCCAGCGTCTCGGGCGTCGCCGCCAGCCTTGCGGTCGTCTCCCGCAGGCGACGGGCGACGTCGATGGTCCGGTCCAGGCGAGCCTCGTCGGTCGACAGCCCCGCCCAGACCGAGGCGCGGCCGGCCTGGCCTGCAAGCTCGTCGAGGCGCTCCAGTTCAGCCTGCAGGGTCTGGATCAGCGGCAGGTCCGCGCGAGCATCGGGTTTGGCCGTCAGGCCGGCCGCGAGTTTCAGCGCGTTTGTCACGCCGGCCCGGCCGATCAGGCTCAGCGGCCAGAACGCCTTGTCGGCCTTCGCAGCCCGCACGACGAGGGCCGTCGCGGGAATGCGGCGGTAGGCTTCGGCGGAGTAGGGCTGCGACAGCTGACGCTCCGCCGCCTGATAGGCGCGCAAATGCTCTCGCCCTCGCTCCAGTGCGTCCAGGACGGCTGGGGTGTCGGGCAGGACGGCGAAAGTCAGGTCCAGGCCGTGTGCGTCATCGATCGCCGTCGATAGCTCCGCCAGCACGCCCTGGCTTGCGCGGTCACCGGGCGCAACGGGCAGGCCGAGACGATCCACCATGGTCTGACGGCGCTCACGGGCCGCTTCCGCCGCGCGCGCCAAGGCGGTCACCGCCGCGACCATTTCGTTCTGCCAGGCGCCGGTGAAGTCGTCGGCCCCGATCAGGCCGAAGGCGGTAGGGTCCAACTGATCGACATTGTCGTACAGCTGATCCATTCCCCGGCAGGCTTCACGCATCCTTTGCAGGCGGTCGCTGGCGTGTTGCCGGTCCGCCGGCCAGCCGAGGTCGGGGGTTCGCGCGTCGGCGTCGCGCACCGTGCGGCCGATCGCCTCGAACAGGGTCAGGCCGTTTTCGTGCTTGCGATGCAGCAGGGCGACCAGGCTGTTCAGGTCGTCCCTGAGGGCCCCGAGCCTGGTCGTCTGGTCGCCCCATTCCTCGGCCGCCACGGCGTCGCGCGTATCCCAGGCCCGTCCGAGTTGCTGTATGACGCCGGCCTTGTTCGCCTTGTTCGAATGCAGCTCCAGGCAGAAGGGGTCCAGGCCCCGTTCGGCCAAGCGGCGGTACACAACCTCCAGCGCCGCCATCTTCTCGGCGACGAACAGCACCTTGCGGCCCAAGGCGAGGTTGTGGGCGATCATGTTCGCGATCGTCTGCGACTTTCCAGTGCCGGGCGGCCCGTCCAGCACGAAGTCGCAGCCACGCCCCGACGCCACCACGGCCGACAGCTGGGAGGAGTCTGCAGGCAGGGGGGCGAACAGTTGGGCCGGCGGGATTTCCGCGTCCAGCAGGTGGGTTGCCGGGAAGCAGTCAGGGTCGGCCGGGAACGGATCTCGAGGCGTCTCGATCAGGTGCCGCACGACCGGGCTGGCCTTCAATTGGTCGAGCCGGTCCGAGAGGTCCTTCCACATGAGGTACTTAGCGAAGGAGAAAACGCCCAGGCCCAGCTCCTCAACCACCTCGAAGCCGGGGACGTCACGGACCGCGCGACGCACGGTGGTCCACACCGAACGCACGTCCACCCCGTGGGCGTCGGCGGGCAGCTCGCCCTCTAGCTCCGGAATGGTAAGTTCGAAGTCCTGGCGAAGCAGTTCCAGCAGCGTGAGATTGAAACGCGGCTCGTCCTCGTGGAGGGTCATCACCACGCCGGAGCGCGCGCTCTTTCGCTCCAAGGTCACCGGCAGGAGGATCAGCGGCGCGCGGTAGGTGCGCGGGTCCGCATCCGAACGCTTCCAGTTCAGGAACCCGAGCGCCAGAAACAGGGTGTTAGCGCCGCCCTCCTGGAGGTCCAGGCGCGCCTTTCGGTAAAGCTCCACCAATTGGGCGTCGAGCACCTTCGCTTCGAGGGGCGAGAGGACCTCTCCGGCCTCCAGTGCCGATCGGCCGTGGGCCTCGATCAGATGCTCGCCGGTCCGCGCCTGGTGAAGATCTGCGTCCCGGCCGCCAGCGCCGAAGCCCTCCAGCGCCGGAACGGGCTTGATCCGGATCTTCTCACCCGAGGCCAGCAGGTCCTCGAGCCGGGCCACGTCGGGGCAGATCAGCTTCAGATTGGTGGCGTTGGGCTTGGCGTGCAGCAGCCGGTTCCTGACGGTCAGGTCCAGCAGCTTGCGTCGCCACTGATCGATGCGGCCCTGCGGCGTGTTCGTCGGGGTCTCCGTCGAGGCGTCGAAGTCGGGCAAAAGCGGCGCTTCTTCCAGGCTCTCTCCAAGCGGAGCCAAATCCTCGGGCGTCGCCGACTCGGCGGGCGTGATCTGAAGCGCCAGCGGTCGAAGGCGCTGCATCCGCGCCCGGCGCACATCCAGCGCCAGGACGAAACTCTCCTCGAGCTCCGGGGCGATCTGGCGCGCGGCCGCGTCCACCGCCTGGCTGAAGGCTGGGGCCGGCTTGCTGGTGGCCAGCGTCGTCTCGAACACCACCAGCTCGCCGAGCGCGATGCGTTTCCTCACCGCCACAACATCGTCGGTCACTAGGACTCCGAACTCCTGCGGCACGAGCCAGCAGCCGACGAAGGCGTGACCCTTGGTCAACACGATGACCGGGTTCAGGCCCATCTGTTCCAACGCCGCGGCGAACAGCAGCGCGGTGTCCAGGCAAGTCGCCATGCCCCCGTCCAGCACGGCGCCGGGGGTGCGGATTTTCTGCCCGTTGGTCTCGAAACTGGCAGGCGGCAGGGCGTAGGTCAGGCGCAGCGACGCGATCGCGGACCAAAGGGCAGAGACCATTTCCCACACTCGCCGACTCGACCGGCTCTCGTAGCCGTTCAAGCCGTCCGGTTTGCCGGCTCGCTGCAGCACCTCGGCTGTGCGTTTCATCATCTGGTCGACCGCCGGGTCGTTCGGGGTAACGAACGCGGCCAGCAGTTCCGGCATGTAGGCCGCGCCGCCCCATTCGTTGCGCGCCAGCAGTTCGACGGGGTAGCGCGTCTCGGCGAGCACCTCGCCGTCGCTCAGCACCCGGATTGTGATCTCGGCGGACAGGCCCTCCGCCGTCTCGAACAAGAGTCCCGCGTTTAAGTCGATGCTGCGGTCCAGAATGTGGGCGCGCGAACGGGGCTCCAGCCGGTCCACACGCCAGGTCTTCGGCGTCAGGAACGCCGGCTGGGCGGTTAGCTCGACCACCAGGGACTCGAGCGGAGTCTCGCCGGCATGTTCGAGTTCGAGGTCCAGGAGGACCGGGGCGCTGTTCTGATGCGACGCAAAGGTCACCTTGCCAGCGACGTTCGCGATGATAACCACAGTGTTGTCCATGCACTCCCCCTCGACCACAGGGTGTATCAGCCGGGGCGGAGCATCAACTGGCTATCCTGGAGAATGATCAGGCGGGCAGCCCGGGCGGCGCGACCGCAGACGGCCGCCGTCTATCTCGCACGCTGACTCCAAGGAGGATTAGGGAACATCTGCTTGCGGGCTCCCGCGCAGCTTAGCCACATCCCAAAGCCACTGCTGGGCGCGCGTGTCCGGTCAGGCCTTCGCCAAGGCCTCAAGCCCGGCGAAGTGCAAGGGCGCGACGTGCTTGATCATCTCCAGAAGGTAGGCCGTGTTCTTCTGGGTCTCGGCCACCAAGGCCGGATCGAAGCCCTTCCCCGTGAAGTGCGACAGGTCATTGGTGAACTTGTAGATCGCCGTCTTTTTGTGGGGGTCGAAGGCGGTGTTCTCGAGCTTCCGATAAAGCTTGTCTTTGGACGGAACGTGAAAGTCGAGGAAGGTTTCGAGGACTTTCCGGGCGACGTTCGGGATGTGGTAACAGCCCAGGATCGAGCCGTCGCTTTGGAAGGTGTAGAGCACCTTGAAGAGGTAATGGTACTCGGTCGCGTGATCGATCAGGAGTTGATCGAGGGGGGCAAGACGCGCGGAGCGGCTCCCTGCGGTCTCGGAGCATAGCACCATCGAGTAGGAGCATTGCTTCTTGAGAGCACCCGGGAGGTTCTGGAACCAACTGATCACGAGCCGCAGGAACTCGTGGTTGTGGGTCAGGATAAACAGCTGTTTGGCGTCTTGTGCCGCGACCTTCAAAAACGAAAACGCCTGATAGATCGCGCCTGAATCAAGACTGGAGATCGGGTCGTCGATGACAACGACCCCTTCGGCCATGTCGAAATCCTGATCCTTCAGCTGAACGAGGAAATATAGGAACGCGATGGCTGTCTTCTCCCCCTCGCTCAGCCGCTTCGCGGGCTTGCCCCGACGCAGGACAACGTAGCCGTCCTTGCTGTTCTCGAAGACCAGATCGGTGCGGCCGAGAAACTGCTTCAGATGCGCTGTCAGCTCTTCGCCGCCCTTGTGCTCGTTCGAGATCTGGGCCTGCTTATCGGTGATCGACTGCGTAATATCGGCGAGGCTCCGCTTATCCGGCAAGCCGTCCCCGCCATTCGTAAGAAGCCCCTCTTCGGTCTTCTTGGCGGTGATCTTGGCGGCGACTTCGCCGACCTGATCCTTGATGGTCAGGAGGTAGTGGGCCTCGATCGCATTCCGGGCCGCAGTTTTTTCAGCTTCGAAGCCCTTGGTCTTGGCGTCGTGCCTTTGCATCACATCGGCCATCGATATGAGCGCCGCTTTCAGGGCTTCCGCATCTGACCCTACCTCGGCGTCATAGGCCTCGGTTCGCCGCGTCAGCTTGTCGGCCAACACACCATCGATGGCGAGCACCCGCTGTCTCACGGCCTCCAGTTCGGTCGTGAAGGCGCTCACGGCGGCATCGTAGTCAGCCCGACGCTCGGAATAGAGCGCGAGGCGATCCGGGAGCGTGAACCCGCCGAGGGCTTCCAGCACGTTGGCAAGCCATGCACGCTCTTGGTCGATCTCGGCCTTGAGCTGTTGATCCTCCACGCTGAAGTGATCCGCGAGCGCATGAAGCCGCGCCGCCGGCAATGGCTGGAAACAAAACTCGCAAGTCTCGCTGGCATGGGCTTTGTGAAGGCCGACGCCTTCTTCCACCCAAGCCGCGATCGTCGGATGACTGGCGAGGCGGGAGATAACGGCGGACTGAGCCGAGCGCATTGTGAGGGCCTTACAACTCTGCGCCAATGCGTGAGCGGCGCCGACCGGGCCTATGGTCTTCTCTGTGCCAGGCTCGACGATTCCGGGCACATTGATCTTGCCCACCTCGGGCATCTGCTCCTGCCGGACAGTCGCGCGGTGAACCTCCAGCTCGGCGTCACTGAGTGAATTCGGACTAGTCAGTTTCGCGAAGGCCGTCTCGGCATCGGGCCTGCGATACGTGCGAAGGGTGGATCCGCTCGTCGCCTCGCCGATGGTCTTGGCGATGGTTGAGAAGATTTTTCCTCGCTCGTTCTCCAGCTTTGTGACAGCGGCGGCGATATCCTGGAGCCGCTTGGTGCGGTCGTCCCGCGTTGCGATCTCGGCCTTGATCTCCTCCGCAACGGCCTTGTTCTCCTCGCCCAAGATCAGGATGTGGCGAAGGGGGCCGTCAAACCGGCCGATGTTGGCCTCTACGAAGTCGCTGTTGAAGACGCGGACATTCCGCACGTACTTCTGGCCGTGGCTCAGCGGTCCAGATTGCGTATCGACGTTGAATTCGAGGTTCGGATAATCCTTGTGCTCCCCTGACTGTAGGCAGGCGAGTAGCCGTGAAAGGGTTGTCTTGCCGGAGCCGTTCTCGCCGTAAACGACGTTGAACCGCTCGAAGGCCTTCAACTCCGGCGGCGCGGCGTAGTTGTCAAACACGCCGAGGCTTTTGATCTTCTTGATCTGTGTAAGCACGCTCCCTCCAAGGCCCATGCTAGCACAGGTTGCAGCGTTCGTTGGATAACGGATTAACCGCTACTTCGGCGTTATGGCGTGAAGAGCTATCGCCTTCGGCCGGCCTTAGGAACAGGGTGCCCGCTTCTCGGCCCTGATCTGGCGCCCGGTCTTAGGCCGCCGGCCGCACATTTCGCGACCATGCTTGCATGTACAAGGCAGACGAGCATTCTATCGCCTTCTGGCCTGGGGGCACGCGTATGGAACAGGCACTGCTCAACAAGCTTGGCGAAGACCGCATTTCTGCGAGACAGATTGACGAGTTGATCGGTCTGGCCCGGGGCTTGGCGGCTGACGGCGATCTCAATCATGCCGAGGTCGAGTTCCTGCAGAAGTGGCTTGCGGCGAATGAAGCGGTGAGCCAGCAGCCGATAATTCGAACGCTTTACACCCGCATTAGTGATGTGCTCGCCGACGGTGTCCTCGATGATGAGGAAAAGGCGGTGCTTCTTGAGACGCTGAACAGCTTCTCAGATCGCACCTTTGAGCTGGGCGAGGTGCTCAAGCCATCGACACTCCCGCTATGCGACCCCGCCCCGGTACTCACCTTCGTTCAACGCAGCTATTGCTTCACGGGAACCTTTCTGTTTGGCCAGCGGAAGGACTGCGAGCGCGCTGTGATAGAGCGAGGGGGCGAATGTGGAAGCCTGACCCAGAAGACCGACGTTCTGGTGATCGGTGCATACGCGACGGACTCGTGGAAACATTCCTCATTCGGCAACAAGATCCTCAAAGCGACCGCTTGGCGCGACGAGGGCCTGCCAATCGCGATTGTCGCTGAGCAGCACTGGTCGGCTCACCTGTAGTTCAACTTCTGCGGAAGCCGTAAGCTCTTGGCCAGCCAGTCTAGCCTGAAGCTGAAGTTCAGCTATCGGAGGGGCTGCTGACTTCCGCTTGTGGCGCATCTCGGACGTGCTCGCTCGCGCGGCCCGATGCCGTATCCTCGCTCAAAGTGGCGCTCCGGGCGCTGTCTGCAAATTTGGAAATTTCGATCCAAACGTAGGCGCGGGCTCCGCCGGGGACAGTGTTCGCCGGCCCAGACCTGTGGCTGGGGAAGCGTCTGCTGAAAGGAGAGAGGGAGGGCTTGAGGGGGTGCGCCAAGGGGCAGGATGGCCATCTCGCTCGATGTCCGCGAAGCGCGCACCAACTCGATCCGTCATGCTGCCCGCGCGGAGGCGGCCGAGATCGCCGAACTTTGCGGGTCCGACATCGCCGGCCACTGGACGCCGGACGCAGGTTACCTGGCGGTTCACTCCAAGAAGCAGCTGATGGCGTTGCTTGAGGAGATGGATGCTTCGGACGATCGGGCCCGGACCCTGAAGAAGGACGAGCTGGTCTGCTTCGTGGCGCAGGCCGCCGCAGAACGCCAATGGGCGCCCTCGGCCCTGTCTTGGGAGAGCCACGCTTCCCTGGAGGACGAGGTCGAGGCGCCGGTGGCTGACGAAGAGCCCTCCGAGGCGCCGGAAACGGCCCAGCCCTCGGAGGGACAACTGGCGGCCTGATCGGCTGAGCATCGGCCCTGAACAGAGAGCCCCGTCGGTGCCAGCCGGCGGGGCTTTTCGCTGTCTTGGCCCGGAAAGGATGGAGGGAGGGAGGCGTCAGGTGAGCCTGACGGGACGGGAGGGAGGAGCCCTCCGCCGCAGGTGATCTGGACGCTTCCCCATGAACGCCTTCCTTCCGCTCTTTGCCCAGGCGCAGGTTTCTGGTTCCGCCGCAGACAAGGCCGCCAACATCCTGGCCGCCGCGCGGGCCATGGTTCCCCATCTCAACCGCTCGCGGACGCTCGACCGAAAGCTGGTGGCGGGGGTGATGACCATGTCCTTCGGCGGCTCGGACGCCGACGGCGCCTGGTGCTGGCGCGATGCCTACGACGCCATGGAAGCCGCCGTGGTGTTGCAGCTGCGCCGCTTGGCGCCTCAGATCAGCCGGCTTGAGGACGCGCCCGCCGAAATCGTCGCCCTGCTGGCCAGCGTCACTGAGCTGACCCTGACCCACACGCGGCGCAGCGAAGAGCAGGTGGCGCTCGATCAATTCTCCACGCCGCCGGAGCTTAGCGCCCTGGCCGTGGCCGCCGCCCAGATCCGTCCCGGCGACCGGGTGCTTGAGCCTTCGGCCGGCACGGGCCTCCTCGCCATCGTCGCCGAGGCGTGCGGCGCGTTGCTCGACCTCAACGAACTGGCTCCGGCGCGGGCCGAGATCCTTGACGGGCTGTTTCCCGGAGCCTCGCGCACCCGCCACGACGCGGTCCTGTTGAAGGACATCCTGCCGGGTTCCGGCAGCTTCCATGCCGTCATCGCCAACCCGCCGTTTCAACAGCTGGAGGGGCATCTGCACGCCGCGCTCGATTGCTTGGCCGAAGGAGGCAGGCTCTCGGCGATCGTGCCGACCCGGCTCTTCGCGGACGCCGGCGCCATGCAGGCCCTGGGCCGCCGGGGCCGCCTCATCGCGATGTTGGTGTTCCCACAGCGGGCCTACGCCAAGCACGGAACCTCGGTCGAGACCGGGCTTCTGGTGATCGACCGCGCCGAAGGGAGCGTCCCCGCCCCCTGCCCGGTTCAGTCTTGCGAGACCCTGGCTGACGCCGCCCGTCTGGCGGCGGGCCTCGCTGCTCGCCCTACGGCTCAGCCTCGCCAGTTCCGAGCCATCTCCAACGTCGCCTTCCTGACGCCGCGGGCCCGGGCGCTGGCGACACCCTCGTCACGGCTGGGGTTCCTGTCGACCACGGCGCCGGTCGCCTATGCGGTGAAGGACTGGTCCGGCGAAGGCCACGATGTCGGCCTCTATCAGGCCTACGCGCTCGGGCGGGTCGATCTGGCGCAGGCGCGGCCACACCCCTCCCCGCTCGTGGAATCCGGGCCGATGGCCTCGGTCTCCCCGCCCGCCCCGAGCTATCGGCCGGTGTTGCCGGCCGGGATCGTCGAGCAGGGCCTGGTCTCCGACGCCCAGATGGAGACCATCATCTATGCCGGCGAGGCTCATGCGAGCAGCCTGCCGGGCGCCTGGGTGCTGGGCGAGGCGGCGCACCTGGTCCACCTGGTGGCGGAGGGCGCCCAGGGCGCGGTGCAGTTTCGGCGCGGCTTCTTCCTCGGCGACGGCACCGGTTGCGGTAAGGGCCGTCAGATCGCCGGGGTCATCGCCGACAACATGGCCCAAGGCCGGGTGCGGGCCGTGTGGTTTTCGCGGAACGACGCCCTGCTTGAGGACGCTCGGCGCGATTGGAACGCCATCGGCGGGGCCGGTTCCGACATCACCCCGCAGAGCGCCTGGAAGCAGGCCGACGCCATCCGCCTGGATCGCGGCATCCTCTTCACCACTTACGCGACCTTGCGTCAGCCGGCCCGGGGAGATCGTCCATCCCGGCTCGATCAGATCGTCAGCTGGCTGGGCGCGGACTTCGACGGTGTGATCGTCTTCGACGAGGCGCACGCGATGGCCAACGCCGCTGGCGGCGGCAAGGGCTCGCGCGGGCCGAAGAAGGCCTCGCAGCAGGGCATGGCCGGCCTGGCGTTGCAGAACCGTCTGCCCGGCGCCCGGATCCTCTACGTCTCGGCGACCGGTGCGACGACGCCGGAGAACCTCGCCTATGCCGCGCGGCTCGGGCTCTGGGGCGGGCCGGAGGCGCCGTTCAACACCCGCGACGCCTTCATGGAGGCCGTTGAGAAGGGCGGCGTGGCGGTGATGGAGCTAATCGCGCGCGAGCTGAAGGCGCTCGGGCTCTACATCGCCCGCTCTCTGTCGTTCGACGGCGTCGAATACGAGGCGCTGCGGCACCCCCTCGCCGCTCAGGACATCGAGATATGGAACGCCTGGGCCGATGCCTACCAGCTGATCCATCAGAATCTGCGGGCGGCCCTGGAGGCGGTTGGCCTCACCGAGGATGGCAAGGCGGCCAACGGTCAGGCGGCTTCAGCGGTGCTCTCGGCCTTCGAGGGCGCGAAGCTGAGGTTCTTCGGTCACCTGCTCGCGGGCCTCAAGGCCCCGACCCTGATTGCGGCGATCAGGACCGATCTGGCGCAGGGCCGCTCTTCCGTGGTGCAGATCGTCTCGACCAACGAAGCGGTGATGGAGCGGCGGCTGGCCGAGATTCCGCCGGAGGAGTGGAACAACCTGACCATCGACATGACGCCGAAGGACCAGGTTCTCGACTATCTGATGGGAGCCTTCCCAGTCACCGCCATGCAGGCGACCCCGGACGAGGAGGGCAATGTCACCATGATCCCGGTCATGGTCGATGGCGTGCCGGTCGCCAGCCAGGAGGCGCTGCGGCTGCGCGAAGAACTCGTCACCCACCTCGCGTACCTTCCGGCCGTTTGCGGCGTGCTGGACGCGGTCCTCGACACGCTGGGGACCGACGCAGTGGCGGAGATCACCGGCCGGGCGCGCCGGGTGGTGTTGCGCGGCGGCCGCCGTGTCGTCGAGCGTCGCGGCGCCTCGGCGGCCAAGGCCGAGACCGACGCCTTCATGTCCGGCAAGAAGCGGGTGCTGGTGTTCTCCGACGCTGGCGGCACCGGGCGCAGCTATCACGCCGACCTGGGTGCGGCGAACCAGCAGCGGCGAGCCCACTACCTGGTCGAACCCGGCTGGCGCGCCGACGGCGCCATCCAGGGCCTTGGTCGCTCGCACCGGACCAACCAGGCCCATGCGCCACTCTTCCGGCCAGTGACGACCGACATCCACGGGGAGAAGCGGTTCCTCAGCACCATCGCGCGACGGCTCGACAGTCTGGGCGCCCTGACCCGCGGCGAGCGTCGCTCGGCGGGCAACGGGCTGTTTCGGCCAGAGGACAACCTGGAAAGCCCGTGGGCGCATCGCGCTCTGCAGGCCTTCTTCGTGGCTCTGCACTTCGGGTCGGTCGAGGCCATGAGCCGCGAGACGTTCGAGACCAGGACCGGGCTGAAGCTGCTGGATACCGACGGCAATCTCAAGAAGTCCGACGACATGCCGGCGATGAACACCTTTCTCAATCGCCTGCTGGCCCTGCGGATCGAGGACCAGAACGGTCTCTTCACCGCCTTCGACGAGATCCTGGCCAGCATCCTCGAACGGGCTTCGGCCTCCGGCGCCCTCGACAGGGGCATGGAGGACATCGTCGCCGACGATCTTGCGATCAAGTCGGAGGAGGTGATCCGCACCGACACCCTGACCGGCGCGCAGACCAAGATCATGACCTTTGAGGTCCGCACGCGGCGGGTGCTGACCGGCGCCGCCGAGGCGCTGCACGGGTTGAACCCCGAGGCTCTGGAGTATGTGGTCAATGCCCGTTCGGGGCGGGCCGGCCTGGTGGTGAAGGGCCTGACCACGACGGACGACGACGACCGCCTGGTGCCGGCGGTACGGATCATCCGGCCGGAGAAGCGCGGCGTCTCGCCCCTCAAGGTCTATGAGGAATCGGCTTGGGAGATCGTGCCCGAACCGATCTGGCAGGCCGCCTGGGACGCCGAGATCGCCGCGGCCGATCCCTGGATCACGCGCGAGCTGGTGCTGGTGACCGGCCTCCTCCTGCCGGTCTGGGAGAGCCTGCCCGCCAAGCAAGCCTCGGTCCGGCGTCTCAAGGCCCCGGACGGTCGCCGCTGGCTGGGCCGGGTGCTCGACGCCGGCCAGGTCCCGGGCCTGAAGATCGCGCTGGGCCTGAGCGATGTGGCCAGCGTGGTCGGCGAGGGCCCGAACGCCGCCCATCTCGTCCTGACTGAAAACACCTCGATCATGCTGACCGGCGGGTTTTGGCTGAGACGCGCCAAGGTAATGGATCGTCATCGGATCGAGGTGGTGGGGGCCGCCGCAGACCGCTCGGCCTTCACGCTGCTCGGCTGTTTCGTCGAGATCATCAACTACACGCCCCGCGTCTTCGTGCCGGTTGAGAAGCCGCAGGTGTTGTCGGCGCTGCTGGCGAAGTGGCCGCCGCAGACGCTGCTCCCGGCCGCCGCCTGAGTGACTTGGGGGCCGTGGGCTTTGGCGCTCACGGCCTTCCAGCGTCGGCCTCCGGCGCCTTGGCCAACCGGCTGCGCCGGGAAAGGACAAAGGCAGGGACCGAGGGGGGTGAGCGATCCGGGAAGAGGTCCGGCGCCGACGACCCAAGGCTCCCATGTCCAAGCTCTCCCCCCATCTTCAGGCGCCCGATCTCTTCGGCGACCTTCCAGGCGTGGGCGAGGTGGCCGCGCGCTACGCCGGCCCCTCGCGCGCCGTCACCTCGACCGCATCGCTTCGGGCAAGGGCCGAAGCCGGCGGTCTTGCTGCTCTCAACGACGCAGAGGCGCTCGAACTCCTGCTCTCGCGGTCCATGCCTTGTGGCGCTCCGGCCAACGCCGCGGCGCTGCTGGGTCGTTTCGGCTGTCTGCGAAGGGTCCTAGCGGCCGACTTCGCCGCTCTGTGCATGATTGTCGACGCCAGCGTCGCCCTCGACCTGCAGCTGATCTACGACGCGGCGCGCCGCCTCGCCGCGTCGGAGCTGCCAGGACGCTCGGTCATGTCCTCATGGTCCGCCCTCATCGGCTACCTGAAGCTGACGATGGCCCACTGTGAGCGCGAGGCGTTCCGGGTGCTCTTCCTCGACAAGAAGAACCAGTTGATTGCCGACGAAATCATGAACCACGGCACCGTCGATCATGCCCCGGTCTATCCCCGGGAGGTCATGCGCCGAGCGCTGGAGCTGTCGGCCTCGGCCGTGATCTTGGTGCACAATCATCCATCCGGCGATCAGACACCGTCGGCCGCCGACATCGAGATGACGCGGAAGGTCGTCGATGGCGGGAGGACCCTGGGTGTCGCGGTGCATGACCATGTGGTTGTCGGGCGAGCCGACGTCGCCAGCTTCAAGGCGTTGGGGCTGATGTAGCTATCCTGCCGGAGCGTGGCTCGCCGGTTCAGCGGTGTCGGGATAGGACAAGGGCGGGGCTGAATATTTGCAGCAGGGTCACCAAGACGCCACGGAACGTCGCCGGGGATTGGTCGATCGACGTTAGCGAGGCAAGGTGGCGCATGGCCAAATACGATCCCCTTTGCCGCTACCTGCGCCGCCAACGGGCTGCGGAATTCGAGCTGAGTTTTGCCGACGTGGAGCGGGTCATCGGCGCGATGCTGCCCGGGAGCGCCGCGCGACCCCAATGGTGGGCCAACGTCGCCGATCCCGACACGACACACGTTCAACGCAAAGCCTGGGGCGATGCCGGCTACGAAGCCTTCCTGATCGCCGGAAAGGATCGCGTGCGCTTCAAGCGGGCGCAGCAGCCATGAGTGAGGTTCGATGGACCGCCGCCGAGCGCCGGCACATGGA
>Ga0172380_10004940_pt1 | contig 16650 bp, 17 predicted proteins | sample Leawe162metaG_FD_119747 | JGI IMG/M metagenome (GOLD analysis project Ga0172380, IMG submission 119747) | Leachate microbial communities from a municipal landfill in Southern Ontario, Canada - Leachate well 162 metaG | ecosystem: Engineered > Solid waste > Landfill > Unclassified | place...
CCGCGCCCAGTTGATGGAGTTGACCGCGCCCAGGGAGTATTTTGCCTTGAACTCCAAATCGTTGAAGAGCGCCTTGACCATATCCTGACAGTCGTCGAAGGTGCCTTCTATGGCGATATTGTGGACATTGGCGTCGGTGACGGTGGTCATCTGCCGGGCCTGTACCGGGGAAGTCTTGCCATGGGGGTGCAGGATGAAGATATTGATCCCTTTTTTACCGCGCACGCCGTGGATGGCGGCACTGCCGGTATCGCCGGAGGTGGCGCCGATGATGTTGAGGTGCTCGTTCCGTTCGGCCAGGATGTATTCGAAGATATTGCCCAGAAACTGCAGGGCCACATCCTTGAATGCCAGGGTCACCCCGTGGAACAGCTCCAGGATCCAGACCCCGTCCTCATGGAGCACAGGGGTGACCTGGGGGTGAGTGAAAGTGGCGTAGGAACGGTCGATGAGGGCCTTGAGATCAGCGGTTGGGATGTCGCCCACAAAACAGGAGATGACCTGCAGAGCCAACTCGGGATAAGAGAGCTTCCGCCAGGCCTCCAGTTGCCCGGCAGTAATTTGGGGATACGACTCAGGCAATAGCAGGCCGCCGTCCGTGGCCAGGCCCATCATGACGGCCTCCTTGAAGGGAATCGCCTGGATGCCGCCGCGGGTGCTGATATATCTCATCAAAATTTCCTTTCGCTGGTTTTGGTGTGAAGTGAGAATGTAGCAGATAATCGGAGATTAGGGAAGCGCCTCAACTGCCGGGCGCCCCCGTAAGGGAGCCCTCGCGGAGTTCGCCGGGGGCCAGCATGAAAAACGCCCGAAACATGCAGTATTTGTAAAATTCGCTGAACAGGAGGTGAAAACTGCCGCCATGACTCCACCAGGACTCTTTCAGATTCTTGCTGTCCACCGGGTAGGCGTAGATGGCAACATCCTTGGGCAAGGCGTTGCGGAACAGGATCGAGGCCCTCTTCATATGGTAGCGCGAGGTAATCAGCAAAATGGACCGGATGTCACGACGCATGATGACATCCCGTCCGTAAATGGCGTTTTCCAGGGTGTTGCGGGAAGCCTTCTCCAGGACGACCCTCTCGGTGGAAGGGTCGCCGGGTTGCGGGCGATACAGGTCGGACATGCGCACTGTTGGATCGACGCCTATGAAAAGCAGCCAAGCCCCCCTCCTCTCCCGGTACAGACGAACCCCCTCCTCCACTCTTCCCTTGCCGCCGGCCAAGACCACGATGGCATCGGCCTTGACCCCACTCGGCCGATAAGAGAAGGTTTTGTAGGTAAAATCGATAAAAAGCATAGCAATTACAACCAGTGCAATCACCAGCAAGGTTATGAACGCCTTGATCAAATTCATTGCCGCGCCTTACTTTTAACTTGCATCAATGCCCCAAAACTGTTATAGAATTTTTTTCAGTAATTACGGGAGGAATAACGATATGTCAAGAATTTGTGAAATTTGCGGTAAAGGTCCCAGCTTTGGCAACAACGTAAGCCATGCCAACAATAAAACCCGTACCGTCTGGTACCCGAATCTTCAGAAGGTCAAGGCCCTCAGAAACGGCAGCGTCAGGACCATCAAGGTCTGCACCCGATGCATCCGTTCGGGACACGTCACCAAGGCATAATTAACTGCAGTTAAAGAGTTTCGGAGTTAAGTGAGTTCGGAGTTAAAGGCCTTTGAAAGCCGTCGCACGCATGTGCTGGCGGCTTTTTTGTGTTGATGTGGTGTTTTCAACTCTAAAACTCAAAACTCATTTAACTCCACAACTGGCAACTGCCTTCAGACCTTGGCAACAGACTCGATCTCCAGCAGCGCCCCACGGGGCAGGCTTTTGACCGCCACGGTAGATCTCGCAGGTTTGTGGCTGCTGAAATAACGGCCGTAAACCTCGTTCACCGCGGCAAAATCACCCATCTCGACCAGATAGATCGTGGTTTTGAGCACATCTCCAAACCCTGCGCCAGCCTCAGCCAGCACAGCGGAGATGTTTTCCATGACCCTTTCAGCCTGGGCCACAACGTCCCCCTGCACCATCTCGCCGGTTGCGGGATCAAGGGCGATCTGCCCGGAACAGAAGAGCAGCCCGCCGGCCTGCACAGCCTGGGAATAGGGACCAATGGCGGCCGGGGCCTTGTCTGTGGAAATCACTTTCACAATTTATCTCCTTTGAAAATGTGATTTTCTATTGTTTTAACCTCTCCACGTTGATCACGCCTTTGACCTTCATGATGGCGTTCATCACCTTCTGCAGATGAGCCCGGTCAGTGACATTCACCTCAAAGGTATTTTCGCCACGCTTGTCGATCGTGCTCTGGATGTGGGCGCTGGCAATATTGGCCTCGCAATTGGTGATGGCGGTGGTAATGCCGGCCAGAATGCCTTTTACGTCGTGACAGACAACCCGGATCTTTACCGGCAGGACCGCGGTTTTGACCTTGTTCCAGGCCACGTCGATCCGCCGCTCCGGATCGCTGTCCAGGGCAAACTGGCAGTCGGAGGTATGCACGGTCACACCTTTGCCGCGGGTGATGAAGCCGACGATCTCATCGCCGGGGACCGGATTGCAGCACTTGCCGAACCGCACAAGAACATCGTCGATACCGCTGATTTCCACGGCGCTGGACGACTTGCCCTTTAGCCGGTTGATAACCGAGCTTAAACGCGACTCCTTGTGTTCAGTCTTCTCCTTTAGCTTCTCTTCCGGCATCAGCTTGCCGATGATCTGACCGCTGGAAATCTTGCCGTAACCCACCGCCGCCAACAGATCATCATCCCCGGCAAAACCGAATTCCGCCGCTACCTTCTTGAACTCTCCGGCCTTCTGAATCTTCTGCAGATTGATGGAATACCGGCGGAGATCCTTCTCGCAGATCTCCCGGCCCAGAACGATGCTGCGCTTGCGCTCCTCGGTCTTGATCCAGGTGCGGATCTTGTTGCGTGCCCGAGAACTGCGGACAACCTTGAGCCAGTCTTTACTGGGGGTATGATGGGGTGAGGTGATCACCTCGACAATGTCGCCGTTTTGGATCTCATACTTGAGCGGCACCAGCTTGCCATTGACCTTGGCCCCTACGCAACGGTGGCCGATGTCCGTATGAACGGCATAGGCAAAATCAATCGGCGTGGACCCCTTGGGAAAGCCCTTCACATCCCCCTTGGGAGTGAAGACGTAGACCTCCTCCGGGAACAGCTCCACCTTGACCGAGTCCATGAATTCCTTGGAATCCTGCAGCTCCTGCTGCCATTCCAAAAGCTGGCGCAGCCAGGCAAAGCGCTTGACATCCTTCTCGTCGTACCCCTTGCCCTCCTTGTATTTCCAGTGGGCCGCGATGCCCGCATCTGCCACGCGGTGCATCTCATGGGTGCGGATCTGCACCTCCATGCGGTCGCCGTGGGGGCCTATAACCGTCGTATGGAGCGACTGGTACATGTTCCCCTTGGGCATGGCGATATAGTCCTTGAAACGGCCGGGTATCGGCTTCCAGGCCGAATGGATCACCCCCAGCACCTCGTAGCACTCCCGCACATCGTCCACCAGGATACGGATGGCGATCAGATCGTAGATCTCCTCAAACTCCACATTGCGCTTCTGCATCTTGCGGTAGATGGAATAGAGGTGCTTGCTGCGCCCGGAGACCTCGCCGGGAATGCCCTGGATTTCAAGTTTCTCGGATATGATGGCCTTGGCCTCTTCAACAAATGCCTCGCGCTCCTGCTTCTTGAGGGAGATCTTGCGGACCAGGTCAAAATAGATTTCGGGATTGAGATAGCGGAAGGAAAGATCCTCCAGCTCCACCTTTACCCAGGAGATCCCCAGCCGGTTGGCAATGGGGGCGTAGATGTCCATGGTTTCACGGGCAATGCTGCGTTGCTTGGGCTCTGGCTGGAATTCGAGGGTACGCATGTTGTGGAGCCGGTCGGCCAGCTTGACCAGGATGACACGGATATCGTTGGCCATGGCCAGCAACATCTTGCGGAAGTTTTCGGCCTGGCTCTCGGCCTTGGTCTTGAAGTGGATCTTGCTGATCTTGGTGACGCCGTCAACAAGGGCCGTCACCTCTACACCAAACATCTCGGTCAGCTCTTCCGAGGTTGCCAGGGTATCTTCGATGGTATCGTGCAGAAAACCGGTGATGATGCTGGGAACGTCCAGCTTGAGGTCGGCCAGTAACCCGGCCACCTCCATGGGATGAATGATGTACGGCTCCCCGGAAAGGCGGGTTTGGCCCTGGTGCACCTTGGCGCAATACACGTAGGCCTTACGAATGAGGTTCAAATCAGCCGTGGAGTTGTACAGCGCTACCTTGTCGAGAATGTCGTTGAGCCTGATCATTCGTTATCGATCGCCTGATGAGAGCTGGGTTGGAGCTGCTGGGGCAGGATAAAAAAAGGGTGAAAGCGCTTGTCTCCGCGCTTTCACCCGATGTTGTGACCTAGTTGGCGCGATGCTTCTTGCCAATAACCTCGTAACTGACCTTGCCGGCAGCGATCTCGCGGAGCGAGGTAACCACCAGCCGGTTATTCTTCGGGTCTATCAATGGCTTGGCCCCTTTATAAAGCTGCTTGACCCTTTTGGACGCAAGCATTACGAGGAGGAACCGGTTTTCCACTTTATCGAGGCAATCTTCTACCGTTACCCTTGCCATGTTGTAACTCCTTCCCGCTGTACATAAATTGGAGCGGTATTTTTACTCTATTTAACTTCAAATATCAAACAATTTCGACACATGTTCAAGCATTCTGAAGGTGCGCCGGTTGCAGGCGGTGACGATCGCCGACAGTTCTTCGAAAGCGGCATCCAAACGGTCATTGATGATGATGTAGTCATACCAGCGCGCCTCGCGGATCTCCTCCACGGCCCGCGCGATACGGCTCTCGATCACGTCCGGCGCATCCGAGGAACGGGTCTCCAGCCTGCGGCGCAATTCGGTCATGCTGGGCGGCAGGATGAAGATATAATTGCCCCCCTCGAACTGTTCCTTGAGCTTGCGGGCCCCCTGGCAATCAATGTCCAGCACCAGGTCGATCCCGCCGTTACGGGCCTCGTCCAGGGTATGCAGCGCCGTACCGTACAGGTTGCCGTGCACCTCGGCCCATTCGGCAAAGGCGTCTGCCGTGATCATGCGCTGGAATTCTTCGTGGGAAACAAAGAAGTAATCGTTGCCATGCACCTCGCCCGGCCGCGGTTGCCGGGTGGTATAGCTGATCGATTCCCGCATGGAGGGGTAGCGCTTCAGAAGCTCGCGGCAAAGGGTGGTTTTGCCCGCACCGGATGGGGCGGAGATGATCAGTATCAGGCCTTCGCGTTTCATTTTGTACCTTTCAACATCTATGACCAGCGGCAAACACGGGGGGCGCTGCCAGCGGGGAATCAAGTTAGTAACATAATAACCGCCAAAAAGAAAAGCCTCCGTTTGGAGGTCTTTTCTTTTTGCTCGCCCCGCAGGGCAAAAGTGTCTGATAAGCGTATGGTGCCTGATCAGGGAAAATCACAACGCCAGGTCATCTATGCCGAGACCCAACTGGGAGACCCGGCCCATCACCTCCAGATTCAGGCAGGTCCCGTCAAACAGCTCGTTGCTCAGCCGTTGGACATCCTCGACGCTTACGGCATCGAATGCGGCCAGGATCTCTTCCAGTGGCTGGTTTCTGCGCAGATAGATCTCGTTCTTGGCCAGGCGGGTCATGAGGTTGTCACTGCTCTCAAGCGACATGAGGATCTTGCCTTTCAGCTGTTCGCGGGCCGAATCCAGCTCATCCTGCTGCACATAGTCATGCTTCAGCCGGCCTATCTCAGCCTGTGCAATATCAACCACCTCGCGGCAATGGGCTTGCTCGGTACCGGCGTACACCACCAGCGCACCGGTATCGGCATGGGATATGACATACGAATATACCGAATAAGCCAGCCCTTTTTTCTCGCGGATCTCCTGGAACAGGCGCGAACTCATGCCCCCGCCCAATATGGTGTTGAGCAGGAACAGCGTATAACGGTCGGGGTGATCCTGTGACAGTGCGCGTGTTCCCATGCAGATCAACGTCTGTTCCAAGTCGCGTTCGCTCAGGTTTACCTGGCGGCCGCTGCATTGGGCAACCGCTTCATGCTTGCGGCGGGACCAGTCCGAGGTGATGTTGGAGAAGGCTGCCTCGACCAGCACCACCAGTTCCTCGTGCCTGATGTTGCCGGCGGCCGAGATGATGATGTCCTCCGGGTGGTAGCGGCTCGTTTTGTAACCGACGATCTGGTCCCTGGAAAGCGGCGCAATGGTCTCTTCCGAGCCCAGGATGGAGTAGCCCAGGGGATGGCTGCTCCAGAAATTCTGATGGAAGCGGTCGTGTATGTACTCTTCCGGGCTATCGTCCCGCATCTTGATTTCCTGCAGAATAACCTTGCGCTCCTTTTCGATCTCATCGGCCGGAAAGGTGGAGTGCAGGAAGATGTCGGTCAGGAGATCGGTGACGCGCGGCAGGAACTTTGCGAGCACCTTGGCGTAATAACAGACATACTCGTGGCCAGTGAATGCATTAAGGATGCCGCCCATGGAGTCGATCTCCAGGGATATCTGCCGGGCGGTGCGCCGCTTGGTACCTTTGAAAAGGAGGTGCTCGATGAAATGGGCGATTCCGTTCAGTTCCTGGGTTTCATGGCGCGTGCCGTTGGCCACCCAGATGCCGATGGAAACCGTATGCATATGCTCGACACGCTGGGTAATGACCCGCACGCCATTGTTTAATACCGTTGAAGTTATCATGCCCCAATCATACCCAATTTTTCAAAAAAATCCACAACTGTAAAGAATCCTGCACCTGAAAAGTATCTCTTGCGGGTTTTGCCGCTTATTTGTTAGATATGGACACAAATTTACCTGACAGAGGTGTTCATGAAAATCATCACCACCAGCATACCCGATGTTCTCCTCATCGAGCCCAGGGTCTTCGGCGATGAACGGGGCTTCTTTTTCGAGAGTTTCAACGAACGGACCTGGCGCGAACTAACCGGCCAGGATGTCCGCTTTGTCCAGCACAACCATTCCCGCTCACAAGGAGGGGTGCTGCGCGGCCTGCATTACCAGATCCAACAGCCCCAGGGCAAGCTGGTGCGGGTCATCAGCGGCGAGGTTTTCGATGTGGCCGTGGATATCCGCAAAAGCTCGGCAACCTTCGGGAAATGGTTCGGCACCTACCTTTCGGCGGAAAACAAGCTCCAGATGTGGGTGCCGCCCGGTTTCGCCCACGGCTTCTGCGTAACCTCGGAAACCGCCGAATTCCTTTACCTGACCACCGACTTCTGGGCACCGGATTACGAGCGCTGCATTGCCTGGAACGACCCGGATCTGGCCATCTCCTGGCCGATGGACAAAGAACCGGTCGTATCGGCCAAGGACCGGCAGGGGAGCCCATTCCGGCAAGCTGACCTGTTCCCATGAAAAAACGGGGCGCCGATCCCGACGCGCTCTGGTTGCTGCTGCTCTGCTGCAGCCAGCTCTTCATCATGCTGGTCTTCATCAACTACTCCGCCATCCTCCCCATCCTGAGGAATGAGTGGGGCATGAGCAACACCAAGGCCGGCATGATCTTCTCGGTCTATCAACTGGGCTACATCGCCTCAGGCGTTATCCTTTCCACACTGACGGACCGGATCAGCACCAAACGGATCTTCATCATCTCCGCCTGCTGGTCCGGAACCGCCAACCTGCTGTTCGCGTTCTTCGCCCACGACTTCAGCAGCGGCCTGCTTTTTCGTGCCTTGACCGGAATCGGCATGGGCGGCACCTACATGCCAGGGCTCAAACTGGTTGCGGAGCGCTTCGATGCAGCCAAGCGGGGCAAGGCCATCGGGATCTACGTCGGCTCACTGGTGCTGGGTGCCTCGCTCTCGCTGGCCATAACCGGCTGGCTCACCGATCTGTACGGCTGGCACATTGCCTGCATGATCTGCTCCATCGGCGTTTTTACCGGCACCCTGATCTCCATCCCGATCTTCCGCGGCTATCGCCCGGTGCGGCGGCCCGCCGGTAACGCCAGCTACAGCGGCGAAATCATCAGAAACCGCCCGGCACTGCTCATGATCTTCGGCTATGGCTCCCACATGTGGGAGATGTACGGCATGAGGAGCTGGCTGGCGCCATTCTTCAGCTCTGCCCTGATCGGCTGGGGCTTTGAAACAGGGCGCGCCACCAGCATCGCGGCCGGCATCGCAGCTGTTCTGATCGGCATCGGCGCCGTTTCAACCGCCATCACCGGCACCCTCTCGGACCGTTTCGGCCGGACCGCCACCATCAGCGTGGTCATGCTGGCCAGCGCCTTCTTTTCCTTCAGCTTTGGCTGGCTGATCAACACCAACCTCTGGCTCACCCTGGCGGCCGGCCTTGTTTACGGCTATCTGGTGGTGGCGGAATCGCCGGTTTTTTCCACCGGCCTGACCGAACTGGTGTCACCCGGCTACCTGGGAGCGGCCATGGGGCTGCAATCGCTGATCGGCTACTCCATGGGGATGATCTCACCCACTGTCTTTGGCTGGGCCCTGGACACCTTTCACGGCTGGCAACCCTTGCCCGGCATCAACGGCGAATGGGGCCCGGCCTTTGCCAGCGTCGGCCTGGGAGCTCTGCTAGGCCCGATATTCATGTGGCTTTTGCGCCGCAGACCTGAAAGCATCAAAATGGCCGGCGGCAAACGTTAAGCAAGCGTCCGGCTGCACGCCGGCTTTTCAACCTCATATAATTTCTTGATTTATCATGCTTTTGCGCTAATATTAGCGGAATTTCAGTTTTTAAAAGGGAGGACATATGCCCAAGGTGCTTATCCCCTTGGCCGACGGTTTCGAGGAAACCGAGGCCATGGCCGTTGTGGACGTACTGCGCAGGGCCGGGATCGAGGTGGTTCTGGCGGGGTTGCATCCGGGCCAGGTGAATAGCGCCCGAAACATCGGCATAATCCCCGACGATAACCTCGACCGGACAAGCACTGCCGACGGTTTCGACATGATCATCCTGCCAGGCGGCCAACCCGGCACCGACAACCTTGGCAGTGACGCCCGCATCAAAACATTGTTGGCCGACTTCAATGCCGCCGGCAAACAGATCGGCGCGATCTGCGCCGCGCCGGTCATACTGGCCGCTACCGGGCTCCTCAACGGCATCCGTGTCACGGCCCATCCGACCTGCAAGGACAAACTTGGCAACGCCATCTATGAAGACAAGCCGGTAGTTTCCGACGGTAACATCATCACTGCCCAGGGGCCTGGCGCCGCGCTCAGTTTTGCCCTGGCCATCGTCACCCGCCTTTCCGGAAAAAGCGTCGCTGAGACCATTGCCAAGGCCATGCTGGCTCAGGACTTTCAGCACGAGCGCGACATCTGGAATGAGCAGCTCTTCAACAGCACCATTCAGGCCCTGGTCGGGGCTCTGGAGATGAAGGACTCCTATACCCAAGGGCATGCCAAACGGGTCAGCGAATACTCCCTCAGCATCGGGACAAAACTAAACCTTCCGGAAACGGAATTGCGGGATCTTTACCTGGGGGCCGTGCTCCACGATATCGGCAAGATCGGCACCGAGGAGAACCTGCTCAACAAGACGGAGCGCCTCAACTCCAGGGAAGAGATCCTGATCCGCGAGCACCCCCTCAAAGGAACGCTCTTTATCGTGGGGATAGAGAACCTGAGCCACATTGTCCCGACTATCCTGCACCATCATGAGCGCTGGGACGGACTCGGTTATCCCGGCCGGCTGAAAGGCGAACATATTCCGCTTCATGCCCGCATCGTCGGCATAACCGATTCCTTTGACGCCATGCTCTCCACCCGCTCCTACCGGCCGGCCCTGACAAAGGAAGCCGCCATCCGCGAACTGCAGAAGCAGAAAGGGACCCAATTCGATCCCTTCATAGTGGATGTCTTTATCGAGTGTTTGAACGAATCGCCTTACGAAATGAAGGACTTCAGCTACTACTTTTGATATTTTGAAAGGATCAGGCCGGCCCGCAGATTGGCAGGCCGGCCTGATTCAAAACCACAGCACAACTACTCCACGTTTTGCACCTGCTCCCGCATTTTTTCCATCTCGGCCTTGATTTGGATCACCAATGTCGTAATACCGGCATCGCTCGACTTTGAGCCGATGGTGTTTACCTCGCGGTTCATCTCCTGCATCAGAAAATCCAGCTTGCGCCCGACCGGCTCGGTGAAGCGCAACGCACTGTCGAACTGGCTGAAATGGCTGGAGAGGCGCACCAACTCCTCGGTTATATCGCAACGGTCGGCCATTAGAGCCAACTCCTGGGCCATACGGGCGCTGTCCAGCTCAACCCCTTCCAGGAGCTGGTTCAGCCGGGTTTTCAGTTTCTGATGATATTCAGCCACCACCAGAGGGGATTGTACTCCGATCTCCCCGGCCCATGCCGCCACCAGCTTGCGCCGCTCCAGCAGGTCGTTGGCCAGGGCCTCCCCCTCCCGGCTGCGCATGCCGTCAATGGCGGCCACGGCAGCCTGGACCGCGGAAAGCAGTTGGGGTAGATATTCGGCTTCCTCTATGGTGGTCCCGACATCCTTGAGAACCCCCTTCTGCGAGATGACCAGCGCCAGCGGCACCTCGGATGCAAGCCCCAGCTCAACGGCCAGGCCTTTGAACGCCTCGTAATAACCACTGGCCACGGCAGCATCGATCTGGGGCAAACCTGAAACCGCGATATTTTCCTCCCACTGGACGGACGTGTCTATCTTGCCGCGCTTGAGGGCCGAGGCTATGGCGCGCTTGACTTCCTGTTCCAGAGCCTGGAACCCCCGTGGCATGCGCACCGAGATTTCACCATAGCGGTGGTTGACCGAACGGATTTCCACCGTGAACCGCCCCCGCTCCGAAACCGCTTCCCCCTTGCCGTAGCCGGTCATGCTTTTCAACATATTTTCTCCTCGTTTTTACTTGGCCAACCAGTAAACATCATGATTTTGGATTTTTAGATAACGCACTTAGCGCCTGTTTGTCCAGCCATTTCAGGTATAACCGGGTACCATGGTTCATTCCGGAGTATCGTCGGCTGCCGGATGACACACAAAAGGCCATGCTCATCGGCATGGCCTTTTGTGTGTCGTGCACCAAGTTTACCTACCCTACTTGCTGAATTTTTCCAGGTATCTCCTGATGCCGCCCTCGAACATCTCCTCGATCTCGTTTTTGGGGTGGTGGATCGAGTACCCCCTGAAATACAGGACCAGCATCAGGACAATACCCAGGAACAGGAGCGTCAAGAGGATTCTCCTGCAGATCGCCGCCCACCTTGCCCCGGACTGCTCGCTTTCCGTGTTGTCCAATGCCGACCGGAACAGGTAGTGCTCCCGCAGTTGCCGGATGCGCTGGAGTTGCACCGTCGAGATGTGATTGATGATGGCATCCCTGTCCCGTTCGTCGATATAGACGTACTTCATGGCGGTATTGTAGTACTCCTGGTCCTTCCCGGCCGCATAGTTGCGGTTGGCAAACACGACCCGCACCACGGAGTCCACGATACGACGGGGTCCCGGCACCAGGATTTCCAGCAGCAAAACGGTTCCGGTTTCAAAGTGTTGATGGGTGATGACGCGGATACCTCCGCCACTGATATTGGCGGCAAGCGGTATTATGGTATCCCAGGCTTCATCGGGATCTTCCTCGACCGGCGCGTCCTGGCGCCTCTCCTGGGGAAGATTGGCACTGGCACCGATAATGGCACCGTCCCAGCGTTGCTGCTTCCGTTCCAGCACCTTTTCCTGGCGTTGCCAACGCCGCGCCTCCCATTCGTCTTTAAGAATCTCAAGATGCTGTTCATTGGGAATGTAGTATTTGATGGGGAGAAAGGCGTCAATGCGATAGAATTCGCGGAGTTCGTCGGTAACGATCTCGCCGATCAGGCGCAGCAGGATCTCACGCGCGTCACCCTCGGTAACGATGATGGCGCGACAGGAGTAGCCGCTGCCATCCTGCCCTCCCCGCAACTCAAGGATCTGGCCCACATGCAGATGAACATTCATGGGCAGTTGGTCACGGGAAAGCTGGAGAGAAACCAGGTCCTCCTCGATGTTGTGGATCAAGGCCCAGTCGCGGAAGACCTCGGCATTGGGCATGGGAATGCCCACGCCAACCTTCATGCCGGAAGTAAAGAAGTTGGCGTACTGATCAACATCACTCATGGTTCGCCATCCATACTGAACAATGAATTGCCTGATCCGTACGTCGGATTCGTGATCATTTCAGTGATTTGTTCAGTGCGTCTAAGAGATCGTCAATGCCGATCTTGTGGACACCGGCACCATGTTCGATGGTTTCCAGGTCGGCGATCTGGCATTCGTAGCAGTCAAGGTTGAATTGTTTGAAAATGGGCAAGGTTTCGGGGTGCTTTCTGATGATATCGGCAATAATCATGTCTCTTGTGATCATGTTTGCGCCCCCTGATGCGGATTTCTTGTAGGAAGTTTGCGGAGGCGCCGGGCGCCTCCGCAAACAGGCGGCTTGGTTTTATGCCAGATTTTTTATGGCTTCTTCGATGCGATCCATGCCTTTTTTGATATTTTCCATGCTGATGGCATAGGAGAGGCGCGCGTAGTTATCGGCCCCAAAGGCCACGCCCGGCACCAAGGCAACCTTGGCCTCCTCAAGCAGATAAGCGGCAAAATCGGTGGAATTGCTGATAACCTTGCCATTGAAGCTTTTGCCGTAGACACCGGAGAAGTTGGGAAAAACGTAGAAGGCGCCGGTGGATTTGAAGCATTTTACCCCTGGCATGGTGTTCAGGCGTTCGACGATGTAGCTGCGGCGCTTTTCAAATTCCACCACCATGGCGGCAACCGCGTCCTGCGGTCCGTTGAGGGCTTCCACGGAGGCCTTCTGTGCGATGGAGGTCGCATTGCTGGTGGACTGGGACTGCATCTTGGTCATGGCCGCCATCAGTTCCTTGGGCCCGCAGGCGTAGCCGATACGCCAACCGGTCATGGCAAAGGTCTTGGAAACGCCGTTGACGACGATCGTGCGTGGCTTCAGCTCGGGTACAACCTGGGCGATATTGCTGAAAACCAGTCCATCATAAAGGAGACGCTCATAGATATCGTCGGAGATGATCAGAAAATCGTGCTTGAGGCAGACCTGGCCAATGGCCTTGAGTTCCTCGATGGTATAACTGGTCCCGGTAGGATTGCAGGGGGAGTTGAGGATCAACGCCTTGGTGTTTTTGGTGATGGCCTGCTCCAACTGCTGTGGGGTGATCTTGAAAGCAGTGGCTTCGTCGGTTTCGATGAATACCGGCGTACCGCCGGCCAGCACAACCTGATCAGGGTAGGATACCCAGTATGGTGCGGGAATGATGACCTCGTCACCCTCCTGGATCAGCGCCTGGGAGATATTGTAGAGGCTGTGCTTGGCCCCGCAGGCCACGGAGATCTCGTCGCGGGTATAATCCAGGCCATGATCCTTTTTCATCTTGGCAATGATGGCATCCTTCAGGTCATCGGCGCCGCCTACCGGCATGTACTTGGTAAAACCGGCGTCAATGGCTTTTTTGCCGGCTTCTTTAATATTTGCAGGGGTATCGAAATCCGGTTCCCCGGCGCCGAAACCCACAACATCGACGCCCTGCGCCTTGAGGGCCTTGGCTTTGGCATCGATTGCCAGGGTTGGTGAAGGCTGAATCTTGTTTACGCGGTCTGCTAGTTTCATCTTATCTTCCTCCTTGATCTGATTAGCTGCGTTTTATTGTTGTTTCATTGCCATTGTCAAAACCATACTTATTCCTGAGGGCCTTCTTGACCTCCAACGGCACGAACCCATCAACATTACCGTTCAGACAACAAACCTCCTTGACGATAGATGATGAAAGGTAACCGTACTGAATGGATGTCATCATGAAAAGCGTTTCTATCTCATGCCCTATAGTACTGTTCATCTGGGCGATCTGAAACTCATACTCGAAATCGGAGATGGCCCTCAGTCCTCGTATGATGACGTGGGCGCCTCTGGAAGAAACGTAATCTATCAGAAGTCCGGCAAAAGTGTCAACAGTGACCCTGCTTTCATCTTTCAGCACTTCCTGGATCAATGCCACCCTCTCCTCAGTACTGAAGAGAGCGTTCTTCATCGAATTACGGGCAACAGCCACAATGACTTCATCGAAAATCGTCAGGGTGCGCCGGATGATGTCAAGGTGCCCATAGGTAATAGGATCAAAAGAGCCAGGATAAACGGCGATCTTCTTCATTCTCCCTCCAATATATAAAACTCCAATGTTGTATCACCGTAAGTGCGACTGTCGTGCTTCCTGAACCTTCCCAGAATGGCGGGCAGCGGTTTTCTTGCGGCGCACTCGACTACCAGCAAGCCGTTTGGGGCCAATATGCCGAGATCGCCGACTGCTTCCGGTACTGTGGCATACAACCTGGAATCATAAGGCGGATCAAAAAAAACGAGATCGAAATGGTCTCTGCGGGACGCCAGAAGCTGCAGGGCCTTGTGGGCATCCAGCACAAGAAGCTCGGACTGTTCAGTGACGCGAGTGGCCTGCAGGTTTTGCCTCAAGGCTGCCGCCGCATTTTTGTCGCACTCAATGAACGTGCAGGTTGCCCCCCCTCGGCTAAGGGCCTCTATTCCCAGGCTGCCGGTGCCGGAGCAGATGTCCAGCACGCGGACATCCTCCAATCCGAAACGGCTCTGAATTATGCTGAAAAGCGCTTCCCGTACCCGATCGGCGGTTGGCCGCGTCATCATTCCCCGTGGCGCAGCGAGCCGCGTTCCCCTTGCTCTCCCTGCTATCACACGCATGCCGTTCAACCTCTTCCCTTAACAGTTTCCCATCGGGAAACTACCTCAAAACGGTATTTGCGTCAAGCCGGAACCGGCTGATATTCAGATAATTACGCCTGGGAAACAAATTATATTGAAAATAAACTTTGCATAACTAAAATAACATCATCATTACTGTTTTGTGCCGCTGTCCGAGTCACTGGAGAGGAAGACAATGCAAAAAATCATCGGAGTCGGAACGCCTGCTTTAATTAAACTGCCCACACTCAACCTGTTACTTTGCGCCTTTCTGCTGACAGGCATTGCCCCGGCCACAACCCTGGCCGTGCAGTGGCAGAATATTGCCAGGACAGAAAGACACAAGGTCGCCATCGACATGGATTCCTTGCGACTGACCGATCAGGGCAGACTTGCGATATGGCTCAGGTTTATTCCACTTGGCGAAGCGAAGCGCAGGGAAGCGGCAACAGTGTACGGCAAAAACAATTATCATCTGCATCTGGAGTTTTACACAGTCGATTGTAGTGAAAACAGCGCAATTCTTGAATTGACCGACATTATCGGTCCATCGGGCAAGAGGCTGACCCGTCTCAAGGGAGGAGGCAGGCCGGATGCGATCATTGAGGGTTCGGTGCTTGACAGGACAGCCCGAAAGGTCTGCCCGGATCTGGTGGAAAGTTCTGCTGACGAAGAGAGCGCACCAAATGCAATGGCGGACAGCACCCAGTCAGGTGAACCTTTATCCGATCAGATTTCCCAGGACGTCCAGGAGCGGATCAGGAATGCAATGCAGCACACTCAGACAGAACCGGACACCCACGAATCATGGGTTGAACTGGGAAATGCCTATTACGATGCCGATATGCCTGAACAGGCCATTAAGGCATATGATCATGCCCTGCTGCTTAAAGCGGACAATATTGATGTGCTGAATGACCAGGGGGCCATGTTCCGGCAATCGGGGAACATTGCGCAGGCATTGAAGAACTTTGAGAAGGTGATAGCAATTGATCCCGGTAATCTGGAGAGTCTCTATAATCTGGGTTACGTCCATGCATTCGATCTTAACGACACAGGACGTGCGTTGGAAATATGGCGACGCTATCTAAAGCTCGACTCTTCCAGCGAAACCGCCCGGCAAGTGCGGAGCTTCATCGAGCGTTACGACAAGTAGCCTGTCATTCGGCATACGTTCCGGCAGGCATCCCCGCCTCTTTTCTGATCTCGCCCAATCTCTTGTTCAGGGTTTGGCGGGTAATGCCAAGTATATTCGCGGCAGCGCCCTGATTTCCCTTTGCCTCTTTTATCGCCTCCAGAATCATTAAATCCTCCATCTGCCGGATAGTGGGAAATTTCCCGAAGATGGATTGCAACAGCTCGCGCCTGTTTTCCGCGCCAAGCAAGGCATTACTCCGTTCATGCATATTTACGTTGCCAATCGCTTCCTTAAAACCGTCCAGCGGCAACTCCCCTGATGCGGCCCGCACGACAGCATCGTAAACCATGGCTTCCAGTTCCCTGACGTTGCCGGGAAAACGGTATCCGGACACGATATTAAGCAGTTCAGGCGGCGCGTAAAGCCGGCTGCGCCCCAGTGTGTCGGCAGCCTTCTGGAGAAAATGATCCACCAGAAACTGAATATCATCCGGCCGCTCGCGCAACGGGGGAATCTCTATCTGATGGGTACAGAGCCGATAATAGAGATCATTACGGAATTTCCCCGCCGCCATCAAATTTCTGAGGGACTTGTTGGTGGCCACTACGACGCGGGCATCGCTTTTGCGAGGGGTGTCGGAACCGACCGGATAATACTCCTGTTCCTGCAACAGCCGCAGCAACTTTATCTGCGAGGAATCGCTCAGATCGCCGATCTCGTCCAGA